>Ga0209018_1000620_pt1 | contig 32058 bp, 25 predicted proteins | sample YNPBryBLVA2012_FD_185814 | JGI IMG/M metagenome (GOLD analysis project Ga0209018, IMG submission 185814) | Anoxygenic and chlorotrophic microbial mat microbial communities from Yellowstone National Park, USA - YNP Bryant BLVA 2012 (SPAdes)... ...
AGCAGGTGGTGGTGGATCATCAGGGATCGGCAGCGCTTTTGGTCAACCGCTGCGGCAGGCGCATCGCCCAGCTTGCCACCAACCCCTGGGGGCTCGATGTGTTCGATGCCACGCAAAACCCCGAGCGGCACCGCTACACCGGGCATTTGCAACACGACCTTTGGCGTTTTTTCGGAGCGACGATCGCAGCCTTGCGGGGAAAGTGTATGTTACGAGGGAGCGGTTTGCTCAGTGGTCTGCGAGCGATCTCGCCTGTGCTTCTTTGTGCCGCCCTGCTTCAAGGGTTGGTCGGCTGCGCCTTCATTCGGCGCTGCCCGGCCACGTGCAGGCACGGCGAGCCCTTGCTTTCACTAACCCACGTAAACGTGAGCGGCGAGGCCCTGGTTTGTACCCTCGCCATATTTGCGGATGGTGCGCTCTCAATCAAGAGTGGAACTTTGCGGTTCTGTGGGCAGGTTCCTGGCGAGGACCTCGAACCGATTCGCAGGCTCATACGGGACCCGCGATTTCTCGAAATCGCTCAGAACCCCAGCTTCCGCGAAGGGCCCTGTTGTGACCAGCCCGTGGCATACATCAAGCTTGGGAACACGAAGTTCGTGGTTGGTTTAGACCAGGCACCGCCGCTGGTGTGGCGCTTGTTTGCCCAGTTGGATGCACTTTTTGCTCGCGAGTTCGGGGACCTTTATCGGTTCGCGGCCATCTCGTTGAATTACCGGCCGTAGCAACTCGCATTTTCGTCGTGCGGGCTGAGATAGAGCTCCGAGTCGCTCAAGAGGTGTCCTCTTTTTGGTTTGCCAGTTCGAGCGGGCACCGCGGAGGGCGAACCGTGCAATGGGGTGACCTGGAACGGTCGCTGCGGGGCAGTTGCGGTTGGTGGAGCGGGCTGGGCATGGAGCGCCTGGTTTTGATTTCGTGATTCGAAAGCCAACGAGAGGGCATTTTGTGAGCTCTGGCGGTCGGAGCGGAAAAGGCAAAGGAGCGTGGCGGGCGACAAGTTTTCTGCTGCAAAAGGTGCGCGAGCAACCAAACGGCGGGCTATTCGTGCATGGCCATGAGGTGCCAGGCCATGAGGCGGTCGTTCATGGCGCGCAAGCGGCGGCAGAGGATGAGGCACATGAGGTTGAGGAACTGGCAGGCGGCGTCGGGGTCCATTTCCAGGACCTCTTCCAGGCGGTGGCGGTCCACCACGAAAACCGTGCACCCCTGGGTGTGGGCCCGGGCATCAGCGCTGCGGGGCTCGTCGTCAATGAGCGCCATTTCGCCGAAGATCTCGCCCCGGCCGAGGATGACCAGCGCTTCTTCCCCCAGGCCCGGCAGGTTCCGGGAGATCCGCACCTGCCCGTCCACCACGATGAACAGCTCGTCCCCCCGCTGCCCTTCGGAGAAGATGAGAGCCTCGGGGGGGTAGCGCACCTCCCGGGAGTAGGTGGCCAAGAGCCGCAGCTCGCTGGCGGAAAGCCCCTGCTCCCGGAGCAGCGCCACCTTGTCCGCGGGATCCAGGCGCACCGGCTCCCCTTTGGCCACCGTGGCGTTGCGCACCGCGGTGCGCCCCGGGGCGATGATGCGGTTCATGGCGGCGTTGGCCAAGCGCACCTTGCCCGCCAAGGCGTGCCAGAAAGCCCAGAGCAGCGCCACGTGCAGCTCCCGGTTGCTGGCGGCGAGGCGGGCGAGCTCCCCCCCGTCCCAGCGCAGCACCGTGGTGGGCTCGGTGACCAGCAGCGAGGAGGAGCGGGGTTTGCGGTCCAGGAACGCCACCTCCCCTAGAATGTCCCCGGCGGTGAGGGTGGCTTGCACCTGACTGCCCACCGGGGTGCGGCGCACCACCTGGACGCTGCCCTGGAGGATGAGGAACACGTCCTGGTCCTCTTGGCCCTCGTTGGCAAGCATTTGCGCCGCCCGGTACTGCTCCTTGCGGGCGGCTTGCACCAGCTGCAGCAGCTGCGCATCGGTGAAGTGGCGAAAGACCTTGAAGCGCCGCACCTCCAGCGCCAAGCGCAGCAGGTCCTCCTGGGCCGCGGGGGTCCTGGCGGTTTTCCGCGACGCGGAGACCAAGGGGTAGGCGGAAAACAGCCGCGCTCGGGTGAGGGCCACGTGGTCGCAAGCCCGCTGGAGGAACTGCGAACGCTCGCGGTGCAGCTCCGCCAGCTCCTCCCGGCTCATGCGGCAAAGGGAGGCCAGGGTTTCCACCCGCCGGCGCGCTGCAGCTTCCTCGCTTTCCGTGAGCCCCTGGGCCAAAAGCAGGGCATCCACGGCGTGACGCAGGGCTTCCAGGTAGTCCTCCAGCTCCAGGGCGATGCGGGCGCACTCCACCGCCAACTTGCGGTCCAGGGGGTTGAGGCGGCGGGCCTGGACGAACTCCTCCAGCGCCGCCCGCAGGTCCTGGCGCCGCAGGTGCAAGTAGCCAGCCCCGGCGTAAGCCAAGTAGTGGAAAGGCGCCCGGAGCTTGGCCAGGTCGAACATCTCCTGGGCCCTGGCCAGCTCCCCGCGGCTTTCCAAAATGCGGGCCATGCCCACGGCGTGGGACGCCTCCAGGTTGCGGCGCTTGTACTCCCGCTCCGGGTCCTCCTGGGTCTTGGCCAGCGCCTTGAGGGCAGCGATGCGCTTGCGCAGCGCTTCCGCTCGGGGGGTGAGGCTCGCGGCGATCTCCAGAAGCTCCGCAGCGAAGCTGTACTGGCCGGAGCTGGCCATCTTTTCCGCCAGCTGCGCGAGGCGCTCGGCGAAAATCGGGTGAGGTTCCACGGAGCTGCTCATGGTTTTGGCACCCAAGGCTCAGTTTAGGGCGGGACCAGGGGCGTGTCAAACTGGGAGGAGGGGGGAGCATGGGGACGAGGGAGGCAGCGCACCGCGAAAACCAACCCTGGGGCGATGCCCAGCTGCTCCACTGCCGCGCTTGCCCGCGGCTTGCGGCGTACCGCGAGGCAGTGGCCCGGAAGGTGCCGCCGCGTTTTCGCCAGGAGGTGGCGGTGCACGGTTTCTGGGCCCGGCCGGTGCCGGCGTTCGGGGACCCCGAGGCTTGGCTCGCCATCGTGGGATTGGCCCCCGCGGCGTTCGGGGCTAACCGCACCGGGAGGATGTTCACCGGGGACCGCTCGGGGGAGTTCCTCTATGCGGCGCTCGCCCGGGCGGGGCTCGCCAGCCAGCCAGAAAGCCGCCACCGGGGGGACGGGCTGGTGCTTCCAGGTGTGTTGGTCACCGCGGCGCTGCGCTGCGCCCCGCCCGAAAACAAGCCCCGGCCCGAGGAGCTGGCCCGCTGCCGGGGCTTTCTCGCCCAGGATCTGGCGCGCCTCGCCAAGCTCGAAGTGATCCTGGCGCTGGGCCGCATCGCCCACGAGGCGGTGTTGGCGGTGGCAGCCCGCGAGCTGCGACCCAAGCCCCGGTTCGCCCACGGGGCGGTGCTGCGACTGCCCAGCGGGGTGTGGCTGGTGGATTCCTACCACGTTTCGCAGCAGAACACGTTCACCGGTCGGCTCACGGCTGCCGAGTTCGATAGAATCCTCGCTCGCTGCCGCGAGCTCGTAGGGAAGGAGGAAATTGCCCATGGTGCAGGCTGAAGGCAGGACGTTCCCGTTCGTGGGGGAGGAGGCGATCCGCGCCGATTTTTTGGAGACTTTCCCCTACGAGTACCCGGAAAAGGAGGCGGAGATTACCATTGAGACCGACGAGTGGAACTGCGTTTGTCCTTTTTCCGGCTTGCCCGATTTCGGCACCTTGGTGATCCGCTACGTGCCGGACAAGCTTTGCCTGGAGCTGAAGTCGTTGAAGTACTACCTCACCTCGTTCCGCCAGGTGGGGATTTACCAGGAGCACGCCGCCAACCGTGTGCTCCGGGACCTGGTGGCTTGCTGCCGGCCCAAGCGCATGGAGGTGACGCTGGATTACCGGCTGCGGGGGGGCATCCACACGGTGGTCACCGTCCGCTACCCGGACTAACGGAACAAGGGCTCACGCGGTGGCGGTGCACGAGGATCCAAGCGCCGTCCTCGCGCTTTTCGAACACGTCGGTGGAAAAGCCGCTGCTCTTACCCGGGTGGGGGCCGCCCTTGACCTGCTTGTGGTAGCGGTAGGTGACCACGGCGCTGGCGCCGTAAACCCGCACGCTCACCTCCTCGAACCGCAAGCTGCTCACCACCGCCCCCGCCTGGCGCAGGCGGCGCAGGGGCTCCAGGAACGCGAAGCGTCCGGAAAACCGCTGGCAACCCTCCACCAACGTCATGGAGTAGGCCACCAGCGGCTCCAGGTGATCCGCGTCCAAAAACAGCTCCCCTTTCCGCAGCTCCTCCAGGGCTTGGGCTACCTGCGCCTCGGGCTCCCCCCCGGGGGCGGGGGGCTCCACCCCCTGCGAGGCAAGCTGCAGGACCAAGGCCAGGAGCATCGCCACGGGGCCATTGTAAACGCCCGGCAAGCCTTTTAGGCTTGCAAGCGTGGAAGGCGCGCTGCGGGCCAGGCTTTCTTGGTGCCTCTACGATTGGGCCAACTCGGCTTTCGCCCTGGTGTGCATGACCGCGTTGCTGCCGCCGCTTTTGGTCGCTGCGGCAAACCGCGAGCTGGGTAGCCCCAGCGGCACGGTGGCCTGGGGGTGGATCGCCACCGCTGGGCTTGCCGCGAGCATCGCCGCGAGCCCGTTCCTGGGGGCTTGGGCGGATCGGCGAGGGCAGCGCAAGCGGGCGCTGGCGCTGCTGGTGGTGGCCGGGGCGGTTTCTTGCGGGGCCATCGGCTGGCTGTTGGACCGCTCCTGGCTCGGGGCAGGGCTTTTCTACGTGCTGGGGGCCTCGGCTTTCTCCCTGGGCAACGTGCTTTACGACTCGTTGCTTTTGGGGGTGGCCCCCCGGGAAGGCTGGGACCGGCTTTCCGCCTTGGGGTACGCCGCGGGGTACCTGGGCGGGGCTTTGGCGCTGGTGCTGGCGCTGGTTCTGTGGCAGCGGGGTGCCCACCTGGGAGCGTTTGCGCTGGTGGGGGCTTGGTGGCTTTTCTTTTCGCTTCCCATCTGGCTTTGGGTGCCCGAGCCTCCCCCGGGGGAGGGGAGCGGGACCTGGGAGGCGGTGCGCGCCCGTTTCCGGGAGCTTGCGTCGCAGCGCAACGCCTTCCGCTTCCTGGTGGCGTTCTGGCTTTACAACGACGGGATCGGCACGGTGATCAAGATGGCTGGCGCCTACGGCAGCGAGCTGGGGATCCCCCTGGGGCACATGGTAGGGGCGTTGCTTTTGGCCCAGGCGGTGGGGGTGCCCGCCACCGTGGGGTTCGGGGCTTTGGCCCAGCGCATCGGCAGCAAGCGGGCGATCCTCCTGGCGCTGGGGGTTTACACCGCGGTGGCGGTGTGGGCCATGGGGATCCGCGAGGTGTGGGAGTTTTGGCTTTTGGCGGGGCTAGTGGGGACGGTGCAGGGGGGCTCGCAGGCACTTTCCCGCTCGTTGTTCGCGACCTTCGTGCCCCGGGGAGCCGAGGCCGGGTACTTCGCGTTTTTCGACGTGTCGGGAAGGCTTGCCGGGGTGGCGGGGCCTGCCTTGTTCGCGCTGGCTACGCAGCTGGCGGGGAGACCCGAAGCCGGGGTGGCGGTGACCGCGGGGTTTTTCCTGGCGGGAGCCGCGGTCCTGGCCGGGGTGGAGGAGCCACCCGCCGCGGCGAGCGGGGAGGGGGGTTGCGCCGGGGCTCGGGTATAATCCCCGCCGGTTTCGGCACCGATGCCGCCTGGCTTCAGGTGCGAGGAGGAGGGAGCCAATGGGTGCAAGCACGTTGCTCGTTTCCCTGGTGATCGGCTTTTCGCTGTTCGGGCTGTTGGTGGCGTACTTCCTGGTGCGGTGGGTGATGGCCAAGGGCACCGGCACCCCCGCCATGGAGCGCATTTCCAACGCCATCAAGGAGGGGGCGGAGGCGTTCCTGCGCCGCCAGAACCGCACGATCCTCATGCTGGCGGCGGTTTTCGCCGCCGTTTTGTTCATCGGCTACGGGTTCGTGCGCGAAAGCCGGGAGTTCGACCCGGTGGGAAGCTCGGCGCAGCTGGCGCTGTGGATCACGCTTTCCTTCGTTTTCGGTGCGCTTTGCTCGGTGTTCGCCGGCTACGTGGGGATGTGGGTTTCCATCCGCTCCAACATCCGCACCGCCGCCGCCGCGCTTTCCAGCCTCAACGACGCGCTGCGCATCGCGCTGCGGGGCGGGGCGGTGTCGGGGCTTTTGGTGGTGGCCATGTCGCTGTTGGGGGTGGCGGGGCTGTACGCGCTGGTGTCCACCATAGGCGGGGTGGAGCCCACCAAGGTGCCGCTTTTGATCGTGGGGTACGGGTTCGGGGCCTCGTTCGTGGCCTTGTTCGCGCAGCTGGGCGGGGGGATTTACACCAAGGCGGCGGACGTAGGCGCGGACCTGGTGGGCAAGGTGGAGGCAGGGATCCCCGAGGACGACCCCCGCAACCCCGCGGTGATCGCCGACCTGGTGGGGGACAACGTTGGTGACTGCGCAGGCCGTGGCGCGGACCTCTTCGAGTCCACGGCGGCGGAGAACATCGGTGCCATGATCCTCGGCGCCACCCTGGCCGCCACGGCGCAAAAGCAGGGGATCGAGTTTTCCATGGGCGTGGTAGGGGTGATGATGTTCCCGCTGGTTGCTCGGGCCTTCGGGATCCTCGCCTCGGTGATCGGCATCCTGGCGGTGAAGATGGACAAGGAAGAGCGCATGGACCCCATGGAGGCGCTGAACCGCGGCTACTACGTGGCGGTGAGCCTGGCGATGGTGGGGTTCGCGGTGGCCACCTACTGGCTTTTGGGTAGCCCGGCAGCTCCCAACGCCTGGTGGCACTTCTTCCTCTGCGGTGTCCTCGGGGTGCTCACCTCGGTGGCGTTCGTGTACATCACCGAGTACTACACTGAGTACCGCTTCCGGCCGGTGCAGTCCATCGCCGAGGCTTCGGTCACCGGGCCAGCTACCAACATCATCGCGGGGATCGGCGTGGGTTTCGAGTGCACCTGGATGCCCTCGGTGGTGATGGGTGCGGCGCTGTTGGCCTCCTACTGGCTGGGTGAGACCTCCGGGCTGCCCCATGCGGGGCTCTTCGGCACCGCCGTGGCCACCATGGGGATGCTGGCCACGGCGGCCTACATCCTCGCCATGGACACCTTCGGCCCAATCACTGACAACGCCGGCGGCATCGTGGAGATGTCCCAGCAGCCGGAAGAGGTGCGGCGCAAGACCGATCGGCTGGACGCGGTGGGCAACACCACCAAGGCCCTCACCAAGGGTTACGCCATCGGCTCCGCGGGGCTGGCGGCGTTCCTGCTGTTCCAGGCCTACATGGACGAGGTGAAGAACTACGCCGGGCTAGGGGAGGCGGCCCCCTTCGTGGTGAACCTGGCCAAGCCGGTGGTGTTCGTGGGCGCGCTTTTGGGTGCCATGCTGGTGTTCCTGTTCTCGGCGCTGGCGATCCGCGCCGTGGGGAAGGCTGCCCAGTCCATCATTGCCGAGGTACGGCGGCAGTACGCCCCCTTGCCGCGGGAAAACGACATGATCGTGTTCCCTGCCGATTTCAAGCCGGACTACGGCGCATCGGTGGACATCGTCACCAAGGCAGCGCTCGAGGGCATGGTGGCGCCGGGGCTTTTGGCGGTGCTGATGCCGGTGGCGGTGGGGGTGATCTTCCGCATCTTCATCCGTCCCGAGGACCCGCTGATTTCCGCCGAGGCGGTGGCGGGGCTTTTGATGGTGGGCACCATCGGCGGCATCTTGGTGGCGTTGTTCCTCAACAACGCTGGCGGTGCCTGGGACAACGCCAAGAAGTTCATCGAAACCGGGGCGCACGGTGGCAAGTACCTCACCACCCCCGACGGCAAGCGGGTGAAAAACCCCACCCACGGCGCGGCGGTGGTAGGGGACACCGTGGGGGACCCGTTCAAGGACACCGCGGGGCCTTCGCTCCACGTGCTCATCAAGCTGCTTTCCACGATCACCCTGGTGCTGGCGCCGCTTTTCATCTAGCGCTTGCCAGCAAGGTGCCAGGCGGGCCTTGGGGCCCGCCTTTTTCTTTTGCCCATTGCAAGGTGCAGGGCGCCGTGCCCGAGAAGCTCAAGGGGAGCGGTGGAGGAGCGCTTCCAAGCGCTCGCGGAGCGGCCCTTCGATGGGCCGGGGCTTGCCCGTGGCGTAGTCGTAGTGCACCTGCACGCTTTCCGCTTCTGCCGCAAGCTCGGAGCTTGCCCAGAGGCGGTAACGGAAGGTGAAAGAGGAGCGCCCCAGCTGGCTCACCCAGAGCTCCGCTTCCACCGCATCCGCGAGCTTGATGGGGCGCTTGTAGTCCACCGCCACCCGCGCCACCACGAAGGGAAACTCCACCTCCTGCACCAGGTGGCGAAAGTGGGCAAGCCAAAAGCGCGTCCGCGCCACCTCCAGGTAGGTCACGGTGACCGCGTTGTTCACGTGCCCCATGGCATCCAAATCGCGAAAGCGCACCTCGATGGGGTAGCGGAACACCTTCTGCTCCATGAGCTCCCTCCCTAAGGGATCTTGCGCAGCGCAAGCGCCCGCAGGCGGTTGATCGCGCGAGCTGCCGCCTGGCGCCCTGCCGCCACCGCTTCCTCGAAGCGCCGGAACTCGGACCAGTGCATGCCGGCCACCGCAGGTTGCAGGGTGAGGCTCGCCTTGGCCACCAGCTCCTGGCGCAAGCGGGCGTGGGTCATGATGGAAGCGCGCAGCAGCGCCTTGGGAACCGTGATCCGCGCGGGGTCCTCCCGGGGGTCGGGGAGATCCCCCACGTCCACCGCTACCACCGGGCGTGGTGCCAGCTGCGCCGCGGCTTCCACCGGGACCTCCGCCACCACCCCGCCGTCCAAGAGGTACCCTTGCTCCCAGGGGTACGGGGGAACCACCCCAGGCACCGTGGAAGAGGCAGCCACGGCTTTCCTGAGGCTGCCACGGTGCAGCGCCACCGCTTTCCCGGTGGCGAAGTCCGTGGCTACCGCGGCGAACGGCTTGGGGAGCTCCTCCACCACCACGTCCGGCACCAGGAACGCCACCGCGCGCTCCAGGTCGGCAAGCTCCACGAGGGCTCGGCGGTGCAGGGAGAGCGCCACCTGCGCCCCCTGCTGCAAGGTCTTGGCGAAGGAAAGCAGCACGTTGTCCCTGCTGGAAACCTCGTCGGTGAGACGCACCTCCGGGAGATGATCGGGAAAATCCGCGGCCAAAAACTCCTGCCAGCGCTTGCGCACCGCCTGGGTGCTCCCCAGGGCGAGCCACATGGCTCCCACCACCGCGCCAGCGGAGGTGCCGGCGATGGCTACCACCGGGATATCCTGCTCCTCCAGCACCTCCAGCACGCCCAGGTGGGCGAGCCCCCGGGCGCCGCCACCTCCCAGGGCGAGCACCACCCCTTCTTTGGGCCCTCTGCGGAACAGCAGCTCGAAGATCCCCACCGCCGCCAATGCTACAGCAACTTCCCGGCACCCCCTGCAGCCACCTTGTACCAGGGCGGAACTTGCAGTATCGTGAGGGGCATCCCGGCGGGGCCGGGGACGGAGGGTGGTATGGCGTTCCTCCCGTGGGCGGTTCTAGCGGCGGTTGTGGTGCTGGCGTTCGTGGTCTGGGCCGCGAACTACCGCAAGGTGGGACCGAACCAGGTGCTGGTGATTTCCGGGCGCAGCTCCACGGTGGTGGAGCCCGACGGGCGCCGGCGGAAGGTGGGTTACCGCTTGCAGGTGGGCGGCGGGACCTTCGTGATGCCGCTGGTGGAGTCGGTGCAGGTGCTGCCCCTGGACGTGATTTCCGTGAGCATCCGCTGCCCCGAGGTGCTCACCGCCCAGGGGGTGCTCATCGCCGCGGAGGCGTTCGGCCAGGTGAAGGTGGCCTCGGACGAGCGCTTGCTCCACCGGGCCGTGGAGAACTTCCTTTCCCGGGGCACCGCGGGGATCGCCACGGTGGCCCAGGAGATCCTCGAGGGGCACATGCGGGCTGCCCTGGGGACCATGGCAGTGGAAGAGATTTACTCCCAGCGGGAGGAGTTCGCTCAGCGGGTGCGCCGGGCGGCCCAGGCGGACTTTGACCGCCTTGGCTTGGAGCTGTTGGCGTTTGCCCTGAAGGACATCAGCGACAGCCAGGGGTACATCGAGGCCCTGGGTGCCCGGCGCATCGCCGAGGTGAAGCGGGACGCGGCCATCGCCCAAGCGGAGACCGAGCGGGATGCGGCGATCCGCGCTGCCCAGTACCGCAAGGAAGGGGACGTGGCCCGTCTCGCGGCGGAAGCGGAGCTGGCCCGAGCAAATAGGGATTTCGAGCTGCAGCGGGCGGAGTTCCAAGCGGCGGTGAACGCCAAGCGTGCCGAGGCGGAGCTGGCTTACGAGCTGGCCCGAGCCAAGTACCTGGAGGAGCTGAAACGCCAGGAGTACCAGGCGCGGCTTTTGGAAAAGGAGCTGGCCACCAAGGTGGAGGAGCAGGAAATCGCCCTGCGGGAAAAGCAGCTGGAGGCCACCGTGAAGCGGCCGGCGGAAGCGGAAAGCTACCGGGCCAAGCTGGAAGCGGAAGCCGAGGCGTACCGCAAGGAGCTGGAGGCCAAAGGTCGGGCTGCTGGGTTGCGCCTGGAAGCCCAGGTGCGGGCGGAAGCGTTGCGGGAGCAGGGGAGGGCGGAAGCCGAGGCGATGCGGGAGAAGGCCCTGGCTTGGCAGCAGTACACCCAAGCGGCGCTGGCGGAGATGCTCATCCAGCGGCTGCCGGAGATGGCCAGGGCAGTGGCGGAGCCGTTGGCTCACGTGGAAAAGATCGTGCTGGTGGGGGAAGGTGGGCAGGCGAGCAAGCTCACCGGCCAGGTGGCCGAGGTCCTGGCCCAGCTGCCCGCGGTGGTGGAAGCGCTCACCGGGTTCAAGCTCGCGGACGTGCTGAAAAAGCCCGAAACGCAAGAACCATCGTCCTCCTGAGGAGCTGTCCTGACCTATGCCCTCCGAACGCGCCAACCGAATTCAGCTTTCCCCCACCATGCGAATTGCCGCCCGGGCCTTGGCCATGAAGGCCCAGGGGGTTGACGTGGTGGACTTTTCCGTGGGGGAGCCGGACTTCCCCACCCCCGAAAAGATCAAGAACGCGGCCAAGGCGGCGCTGGATGCCAACTTCACCAAGTACACCGCCAACGACGGCATCCCCGAGCTGCGCCGGGCGATTTGTCGCAAGCTGGAGCGGGACAACGGCCTCGCTTACGCCCCTGACGAGGTGCTGGTCTCCCCGGGGGCGAAGGCGGCGCTTTTTTGCGTGGTGCTAGCCCTGGTGGACGAGGGGGACGACGTGATCATCCCCACCCCCTGCTGGGTTTCCTACCCGGATCAGGTGCGCCTCGCCAAGGGGAACCCGGTTTTCGTGCGCAGCCGGGAGGAGGACAACTTCCACCTCCGGGCCCGGGACCTGGCCGAGGCGTTGACCCCCAACACCCGGGCGTTGATCCTCAACTACCCAGCCAACCCCACCGGAGCGGTGTACACCAGGGAAGAGCTGGCGGAGATCGGCGAGATTTGCCTGCGGGAAGGGATTTGGGTCATCGCTGACGAGATTTACGAGAAGCTCATTTACGATGGTCGCCGCTTTGTCTCCATCGCCGCGGCTGTGCCGGCGCTTGCTAAGCAAACGGTGATCATCAACGGCTTTTCCAAGGCGTTTTCCATGACAGGCTGGCGCTTGGGGTACGCGGTGGGACCCAAGGAGATCATTTCCGCGGCTTCGAAGATCCAGTCCCACAACACCTCCAACGCCACCTCTTTCGTGCAAAAAGCGGCGGTGGTGGCGCTGGAGCAGTGCGATTTCGAGGTTGAGCGCATGCGGGCGGAGTTCGAACGGCGCCGCAACTTGGTGGTTTCCGGCCTGCGGCGCATTCCGGGGATTTCCTGCCCGGTGCCCGAGGGGGCGTTCTACGCGATGCCCAACGTGAGCGCCTTCTTGGACAAGGAGTATTCCGGCTCGCCGATCCGCAACACCTACGGTTTAGCCTACTACTTGCTCAAGGAAGCCAAGCTGGCGGTGGTCCCCGGCGATGCTTTCATGGCGGAGGAGCACATCCGCATTTCTTTCGCCACCTCGGAGGAACGCATCCGGGAAGGGCTGGCGCGCCTGGCCCAGGCGCTGGCAAAGCTGGAGGAACCCAAGAGGCTGCGCCCCCGGGTGCTGGCCAACGTGGTCACCAAGGTCACCGAGTACCTCCCGGTGCGGCCGGTGCAGGAAAACGCCGAGCGCAACCAGCTTTTGCACCTGGCGGAGCAGGGTCTTGCCCCGGATAGCTTGTTCCTCTGGAACGCCGCGGTGGGGGGCGCGGTGGTGCAGCTGCGCACCAACTCCCCCCACGTGGCCGACTTTTTCCAGGAGAACTTCTACCCAGCGCCGTTGGAGGGGCCCGAGCCTCACGCGGTGGTGTACGTGGTGAAGGATCTCCCGGGCAAGGACCCAGGGGCAGCGGTGAGCCTCGCCACCAGCACCGGGTTCGTGTGGAACACCGCGTTTTACGGTCAAACCCGGGAGATGGCGCTGCTTTTGGCCGCGGAAACCGTGGCAAAAACCACCGGCGCGGTCTGGGCGCACGCTGCTTGCGTGGCCGTGGAAGGCAGAGGGGTGCTGCTGTGGGGCGGCGAGGGCACGGGGCGCACCGCGCTTTTGGCGAGCGTTTTGGCGGAGCACGGGGCCAAGCTGGTGGCCAGCGACGGGGTGTTTCTCCGCCCTTCCCTCCGGGCGACGCTTGCGGAAAGCCCGGAGCGCAAGCTTTACCTCAAAGCCAAATGGGCGAAGCTGGTCCCTGGTTTTTCCCGCTTTTTCGACCGCAGCAAGCTGGAGAACATGGTCACCAGCCGCGCCGCCTGCACCGTGGACCACGGGGAGCGGGACTGTCCCCTGGACCTGGGGGCCCCGGTGTGCTTGGAGGCTTCCCAGCGCGGGCGCATCCTCCTGGACCCTGCCTGGCTCGGCGGCACCCGCTCGGTGGAGCTCGCGTGGTGGGTGTTCCTCTCCCAGGACGCGCTGCTCACCGGGCCCAAGGTGCTTTCCGCCGAGGAGGCGAGCCGCATCCTGCTGGCAGGCGCGGCGGGCAGCGCCCCATCCCGGGCCTACCCGTTCTTCAACCCGCACCTGCCGCCCTTGGACGGCGAGCGCACCGAGTTCTTGCGCCACGCGCTGCTCCAGGCGGCAGGGCGCGCCCGGCTGCTGCTGTGGCCTGCGGGCCGCAGCGCCGCGGAGCTGCTCCGCACGCTGCAAAACACCTAAAAGCGCACCACCGTGCGCCAGCGTGGAGTTGGCGCCAGCGGACCCACCGCTGGCGGACCTGCTCGAGCCCGGCCCGGAACCTGGGCACCGCGCGTTCTCGCCCATCCCCGGGTCCTTGCGTTTCGCCAGCGTAACGCTGTTACCTTCTGGTAGCAGCTCGAAGGATCCCGCCAGCCGTGCTTGGTCGTTGGCAAGTCGTTGACCAGGCGCTGCTTGACGCCGGTGACACGGTCTCATAATCGTTTTGTTGGCTTGGCATGAAAATTGTAACGCCATTGTGTGGCAGGAAGGGAGGGGTGCGTATGGGAGGTGCGAGAACAACGCTTTTCGTGATCGTGGCCCTGGTCGCCCCCGCGGTGCGGGCGGAAAACCCGTGTGCCGACTGCCACAGCGATCAAGTGGCAGCGGTGGCGCAAACCGTGCACCGGCGGGTGGCCCAGGAGTCCGCACGCTTCTGCGTGGCTTGCCACGGCGATCCCGCCAAGCACTTGGAAAGCGGCGAAGCCAAGGACATCCTGGGTCGGCAGGCTCTGGCAGCGCTGCCCGAGGAGGACAAGAGCGCCGCGTGCCTGAGCTGCCATCAGGCCTCCTGGCCTTCCTGGGAAAGCTCGGCTCACCAGCGGGGGAAGGTTTCCTGCTGGCAGTGCCACGCCGGGGTCTGGCACCAAGCGGTGCCCCGGGCAGAGGCATCCAGGAGCATCGGCGTGTGTGCTTCCTGTCACGGGGACGTAACAGCCGCGTTTCGCAGCGCTTGGCACCACCCGGTGGCGGAAGGCAAGATGAGCTGCATTTCCTGCCACGACGTGCACGGCGAGCAACCGCCCGAGGAACTTGCCTTCGATCGGTGCGCCCAGTGTCACCCCCAGGCGGCGGGGCCTTTCGTGTTCCCCCACCGGGCGATCGAGGAAGAGGGTTGCACGGCTTGCCACACCCCCCACGGGAGCGTGAACCGCAGCTTGTTGAGGAGCTCGGGAAACGGGCTCTGCCTGCGCTGCCATGTGCAGAGCAACTTCCCTGGGGTGGGCAAGGTGCCCCACAACTTCCAGCTTTTGGGCGGTGGCCGTTGCTACGACTGCCACAGCGAAGTGCACGGGTCCAACGTGAACGATCGCTTGGCACCGCGCCTGGAGCGCTAGGAGGGTGGCCATGTGCAAACGGTGCTTGTGGCTTTTTGCTCTGTTAGGCCTGGCGACAGCCGAGGCGGGCGAGTTCAGCTTGGGTTTGTCGGCAGGCAGTACCAGCGGCGACAAACACCGGCGGGACGAGCTCGCGGCTTTCCGCCAGGGAGTTGCGGCGAGCTACAGCCAGGGCCAGGGGTTGCAGCGCCTGGCGGTGGAGTTCTTGCCCACCGGCGAAGGGAAGCTGCAGCTCGCCAGTTTCTGGGGGGAGAAGCTGCGGCTGGTGGCGGAGCTTGAGCGGGATCGCGGCTTCTCCGACACCTCCACCTACCCCGAGCGGACCCCTGGTGGCACGCCGGTGACCGAGCTTTACCCTTTCACCAACACGTTGCAGCCGGCTTTCGGGGATCTCGAGCCGGTGCTTGCCCGCAACCGCTTCCGGGCCACGCTCACCTACGGCAGGCCTTGGCAGGGCGTGGCGTTTTGGGTGACTGGTTTCCAGCAGGCCGGCGAGCGCACCGCCACCGTAGGGGGCATGGCGTTCGGTGAGGCCGGCGCGCCGGCGTTCTTCCCGGCAAGCCTGGCGAAGCTCGACAGCAACCGGTTCGAGGCGGGCCTTGCCGGCTTCCGCGCCTCCGGCCCGTGGTGGGCCCGAGGCGAGGTGCGGGCGGCGCGGTTTTCCAGCGACCACACCGCGTTGCTCCCCACCTACGGGCGCGCGGTGCTTTTGGATGTCACCGCGCTGCGGGAGAAAAACCGAGCTGACGAGTGGCGCGCTGCGGTGGTGGGCGGCTACGCCAAGGGCAGCGTGAGCGTGGTGGGAAGCGCCAGCTATCAGACCCTGGACACCACGCCGGGGTTTGCCAGCGGGGTGCGCCCCGGGCAGCTGGTAGGGCAGCTCGCCGCGGCCTCGGGGAGCACCACCCGCAAAGCTGGGGCGTTGGCTGCCACGGCACGCCCGCTGCCTTGGTTGACGGTGCGCCTTGGGGGGCGGGTGGCCAGCGAGGAGCGGGAGGCGGAGGCGCAGGAGCGGTTCTTCGCCCCGGCCGCAGGGAGCAGCGCCAGCAAGTGGGACGAGGCATCCGGGAAAGCCGAGCTTTTGGCCCGCACCTCCTGGGCGGCCTTCCGCCTGGCGGGGACGGTTGCCAGCGGCAGCGACGAGTTCCGCGCCACCCACGGTTTGCGCTTCGCGAGCTACACCGCGGACCTTTCCCGCACGGTGGTGGCGGGCGAGCTGCGCTTGCGCCTGCCGGAGGGGTTCCAGGTGACGCTTTCCGGCAAGCGGCAGCGGCGGGAAAGAAATCTGGACCTGAAGGAGCTGCTGTTCGGCTACGTTTTGGGGGACAGCGTGAGCCGCGCGGAGGAGGTGCGCGCCGAGGTGGGCAAGCGCTTCGGCGGGTTGGAGGCTCGCCTGGTGCTGGGCGGCAGCAGCGGCAAGGACAGCTGGCAGCCGCCTTTTTACGACCCGATTTACGACCCCTCCTGGGAGCTCGCCACCTCCGCGGCCAAGGTGCACCAACGCCAGGCCACCCTGCAGCTGCAGTACGCCGCAAGCGACAGCTTCAGCGTGTGGCTGGATGGCGGTTACCGCAAGGCCGACTGGAACTTCGACGCGGTGACCTTCCCCGGGTTCTGGTGGGTGGACGATCGGCTCGAGGGGTGGAGCGCCGGGCTTGGGGGCAGCTTGGATCTTTCCCCCCGTTCCCACCTGCAGCTTTCGGCAAGCTTCGATGCGCCCCGGGGCGCCGTGGCGCACCGCTGGTACTGGGCCGACGCTAGCTTCGTGCAGGACCTGCGCAAGGGCCTTGCGGTTTTCGCTCGCGCCTTCACCCGGCGCTTTTCGGAAACACGGTATGGTTCGGACGATTTCACGCTCAAGGCTTTGAGCTTGGGCATCAAGGGAACCCTGTAGAAAAGGAGGCCTTATGGGCAAGCGTGTTTTCCTTCTGCTGCTTTTCGCCCAAGGTTTGGTGCTGCCGCTGGCCGCCCAGCAAGCCACGGAGCCGAACCTCGTGGCGGTTCACGACCCGAACTCCGCGGATTTCGGGAGGGATTGCCTCTCCTGCCACCAGGCGGTGCTCCAAGAAACCTCCCAGGACCCCCGGGTGGCGGCAATCCACATCAAGATGCTCCCGTACACCCCGGGGTTCAACCCGCGTCGGGGCGTGACCAGCGCGGTTTGCGTGCAGTGCCACCGGTCCACCGACACCCGGGAAGGCTCCGGGGCTGGGCTGCGGGTGCAGGTGGATCGCAAGCTCTGTGCCCTGTGCCATGGCCCTTCGGGCCCTGGCAAGCCGCTGTACAAGTGAAAAGGAGGGCAGCATGCTTGGCTTTCTCTCGAAAAACAAACTGACGCGCCGTCGTTTCATCGAGCTTTCCGCCACCGCAGCGGCGGCGGCCACCGTGGGACCCGCGCTGTTGAAGGGGGAGAAGGTGGAGGCCGCCACCTATGGCCATCCCGATCCCCTGGAAACCGGCTCCGGGGTGGAGACGGTTTTCAGCATGTGCTTGATGTGCCATTCGCGTTGCGGCGTGATGGCCAAGGTGGCCAACGGCGTGCTGCTGAAGGTGGATGGCAGCCCCTACCACCCCAACTGCCTGGACCCGGAGGACCGGCTGCCGTACAGCACCCCGGCGGAGCAGGCGAAGCTCGTGCGGGGGAAGAACTGCGCGAAGTCCCAGGCCTACCCCACGCTGATTTACGACCCGCAGCGGGTCAAGACCCCGCTCAAGCGGGTGGGACCCAGGGGCTCGGGGCAGTGGCAAGCGATTTCCTGGAAGCAAGCGCTCGATGAAATCGCCGCGCAGGCGCGCACGATTCGCGATGTGGAAACCCCCATAGATGCCGATTTTCCGGAGTTCGGTCCCATCGCCAACAAGCTGGTGCTTTCCTTCGGCCGCTGGCAGCACGGCCAGAAAGAGTTTACCGATCGCCTTTTCGGCAGCGGGTTCGGTACCGTGAACTTCCGCCACGACCATACCTCGATTTGCGAGGTTTCGCACCACACGGCTTTCAACTTGATGACCGACTACCGCAAGAACCACTTCAAGCCGGACCTGGAAAACGCCGACTACGTGATTTGGTTCGGCGCTTCGGTGCTCGAGGCCGACTTCCCGATGCAAACGCTGGCGCGCATGTGCGCCAACTTCTTGGCCCGGGGCGGCAAGATGGTGACCGTGGATCCCCGGTGCTCGAAGACCGCGGGGAAATCGCACCGCTGGGTGCCCATCAAGCCGGGAACCGACGCTGCGTTTGCCTTGGGAATGGCCCGGTGGATCATCGAGAACCGGCGCTACGATGAAAACTTCCTCACCAACACCAAGGCGGACGTGAACGGGGAAAAGTCCTACACCGATGCCACGTTCCTGGTGCGACTGAGCGACGGCAAGTTCGCCCGGGATGCCGCAGGGAATTACCTGGTAGTGAGCGGCGGCATCGTTTATCCGGCAACGAGCGCACCGAACTTCAAGGGGGAGCTGGACCCAGGGATCGTGGAGGTGGATGGGGTGCCGTGCCGCACCGCTTGGGCGCTTTACGTGGACCGGGTAATGGAAAAGACGCTCGATGAGTACGCGGAAATTTGTGGGGTTCCCGTGGAGATGATCATCGCCACCGCCCGGGAGTTCACCTCCTACGGTAAGCGCGCTGTGGCCAACCCCTACCGCGGTGCTGTGAAGCACACCAACGGCGTGTACAACGCCTTGGCCATCGGTACCCTGAACATGCTGGTGGGGAACTTCGACTGGAAGGGGGGCAACTCCGGGGGAGGTGGAAGGTTCAAGGAGGAAGGAGGCGTCCCCGGCAGCATCAACATCAAGAAGGTGGTGGGCGGGGTGACGCCCAAGGGGATCCCGATTTCGCGGCACGGCAAGTTTTACGAGAAGGACGCGCCAAACCTCTTCGCCCGGGACGGCTACCCGGCCAAGCGTCCTTGGACGCCGTTCAACCGGGACTGGCTGTACCACGATCTGCTGCCTTCCATCGAGGAAGGCTACCCCTACCCCATTGACACGCTCATCACCTACTGGAACGCCCTGCCTTACGCCACGCCTGCCCAGCGGGAGGTGTTCGAGCGCACCGTGGCGGATACCGAGAAGATCAAGCTGTTCGTAGCTTTCGACGTGGTCATCGGCGAGACGTCCCGCTGGGCGGATTACATCTTGCCCGACTCCACCTCGTTGGAGCGCTGGGGAACACCCCACGACGCCTCGCCGCTGATCACCACTAAGGTAGGCAACTTCCGCAAGCCGGTGGTAGGCTCGTACATCAAAACCGAGATCGCTGGCAAGGAGCGGGTGTTTTACGTGCCCACCTACGCCAAGGGGAACGTGGCGCTGGATGCCTGGCGGGAGGTGGGGGAGGTATCGGGGAACTGGCCGGAAGCCGAGGGGCCGCAGCTGGCGGAGGACGTGTTCATCGCGCTGGTGGTTCGCCTGGGGATCCCTGGGGTGGGCCGCAACACCTTCGACCTCACCGGCGCCAAGGAGGGCCTGGACTGGCGCGCTGACCTTTACTCGGCCTGGGACTGGTACCTGAACCTGGTGAACAACTTCGCGGTGGAGTCGGGGGTACCGCCCGAGGAGATCATCGCCAAGGGCGGGGTGTTCGCGCCTCTGGATACCACTCCCGCGGATCCCGCGAGCCGCTACAGCGGCCCGTACCTGAAGAGCCAGTACAAGAACCTATTGCACTTCTACATCGAGGTGTTGGCCACCACCAAGGATTCCATGACCGGGGAGCCTTACGACCCGCTGCCCGGGTATCACCCGGTGCGCGACGCGTTGGACCGGGAGCTGCCCGAGGACGACCGCTTCCCCTTCGCGGTGGTCACCTACAAGGACGCCTACCACGGGCAGGCCCGCACCGTGCAAAACTCCTGGCTGCGGATCATCAAGCCGGAAAACTTCATCGAGATGAACGTGGTGGACGGGCAGCGCTTGGGGATCGCCGATGGCGCCAAGGTGCGGCTCGTGGCCCCCTCCGGAGCAGCGGTGGTGGGCCGCGTGAAGCTGGTGCAAGGGGTGCGACCGGGGGTTCTGGCCATTTCCCACCACTACGGCCATTGGGCCAGCGGCGCGGAAACCGTGAAGATCAACGGGCAGACGGTTCCCGGGGATCCCTCCAGGGCTTTGGGGGTGCAGAGCAACCTGGTGGGTCGCCTGGACCCGGCCCTGGGCAACGTCACGCTCATGGACAAGATCGGCGGGAGCGCCGCGTTCTTCGACACCCGCGTGCGGGTGGAGCGCGTGTAAAGGAGGAATGCCATGGCACAGCTGGGATGGATCATTGACTTGACCCGTTGCGTGGGGTGCCATACCTGCTCGGTGGCGTGCATCGCGGAAAACAACACGGTCCCAGCCGACACGCTGTTGAAGGTGCGGGGAGGAAAGGCGCTCGGGGTGCGCTACCGGCGGGTGATCGAGCGCGAGGTGGGGGTTTTCCCGAACGTCAAGCGCGAGTTCGTCACCATGGCTTGCCATCACTGCGCCGAGCCCGCGTGCATGAAGTCCTGCCCGGTAAACGCGATCACCAAACGCGCGAGCGACGGCATCGTCCTCATTGACCAGGAGAAGTGCATCGGCTGCCGTTACTGCGAGTGGGCGTGCCCCTACGGCGCGCCGCAGTTCAACGAAGACACCGGGAAGGTGGAAAAGTGCACGTTCTGCCAGCACCGCCTGGCCGCGGGGCTGCAGCCGGCTTGCGTCACCGCCTGCTTGGGGAAGGCGATCCGTTTCGGCTACGATGTGGGTGGCCCCGGGCAGGTGCCCGAAGGGTTCGCCGACCCGTCCCTCACGGGGCCCTCGGTGCGATGGGAGCGATCTTGAGCGATGCTGCGGAGCTTCTGGCGCTGGCGCGCTGGCTGAACTTCGTCGGCGAGCTTTGGTTGGAGCCGCCAGTGGCCCGACACCGGGAAGGTGTCGCGGCGCTGGCGGCTTGCTTTCCCCAAGAGCCGGCTCTGGGGGAGCAGCGGGAGCTCCAGGCGTTTCGGGACTCCTGGTACCGGCACCTGCGTATCCCCGGCCCCCAGGCGCTTCTGCCTTACGAGACCTCCCACCTGCCCGCGGGGGTACACCCCCGGGGGAGCGAGCGCATGGCGCAGATCGCCGCTTGCTACGCCACCGCAGGTTTTCCCCTGGAGCCTTTCACCCAGGAGCCAGCGGACCACCTGGGGCACGAGCTGCGCTTTCTCGCGGGCCTGGCAGCGCTCATGGCCGAGCGGCTGGAACGTGGCGAGGTGGCAGGCGGCGAGAAGGTAGAGGCGTGGTTCGCGGGGTTCGCCCGGGACCACGTGCTGCTCTGGCTCGGCCCGTTCGTGGCCCACTGCGAGGCGGTGGCCGAGGATCCGTTCTTCCCGGCCTTGGCGCGGGTGAGCCGGGCGCTGGTGGAGGGAGCCGTTGGGTGAGCGGCAGGCGTCCGGGGTGCGGGTGGCGGTGGAGCGGGCGCTCTGCCCGCTTTCCCGCACCGGGAAGGCCTCCTGCCGAGCGTGCCAGCAGGTTTGTCCGGCCGGGGCGGTGGCGCTTTCCGGGGGACCGAAGGTGGACTGGTCCCGGTGCACCGGGTGCGGCGCCTGTGCGGCGGTATGCCCCACCGGCGCAGTTTCGCTGGCACCGCCGCTGAAGCTTCGCCCCCAGGGGGGCAAGCTGGTACTGGGCTGCCCGGCTTCTCACCCGGAGCAGGGGGCGGTGCTCCCGTGCCTGGCGGCGTTGGACGCGACGAGCTTGGCCTTGGTGCTGCAAACCGGTGTGCAGGCGGTGGAGCTGCACCTGGGCGACTGCCAGCGCTGCGTGAACGGCAGCGCCGTAGCCGCCCGGCACCCCTTCGCCTCGTGGGTGCAAGCTGTGGCCCAGGCTTGCGGGGCTGGCAGCGTGGAGGTGCTGGAGGCGCGCACACCGCACTTCGTGGCCGCCATGCGAGCTGCCCTGGATCGCCGGGCTTTGCTGCGCTTGCCCCTGCCCGCAGGGCAGAGCCGGCCCGCGGTGGTTTGGCAGGAAGGGGCCGAGGTCCAGGGGGTTCCGGTGGGGAGCGTGGAGCGGGTGGGGGAGTGCTTCCTCTGCCCTGCTTGCGTGCACGCGTGCACCGCGGGGGCGCTGCGCATCCAGGGGGCGAAGCTGGAGTTTTTCCCCGAGCGCTGCAACGGCTGCCGCGCCTGCGCCGATGCCTGTGGCTTCGGGGCGCTTTCGGTGCAGCCTCGCAGCTCCCGCGGGGTGCGCACGCTAGCGGAGGGAAGACCGTTTGCCTGCAGCCGCTGCGGGGCCGAGGGGTTCGGTACCGGTACGGTTTGTCAGCGGTGCCGGTGGCAGGAGCGGGCATGCGCCGTCTCGTGACCGTAGCGTTCGCGGCTCTGGCCGGGGTTTGTCTTCTGCTGATCTTCTCCCCCGGGGCGCGATCGGTGTTCTTGCGGTTGCTTCTCCCCCTCCCAGGGCAAGCGGGGCCGGCCCCTGGACCGGCTTTGGCGGCGTCTTCCGCCCCGCCCACGCCGATGCGCGTGGCCATCGCCGCGATGATTTCCCCAGCGCAAACCTTCGTGCACTACCGGAGGCTCGTGGAGGTGCTCGGGGAGGTGATGCAAACCCCGGTGGAGCTGGTGCAGCGCAAGGCCTACCGCGAGGTGAACCAGCTGCTGGCCGAGGGGGAGGTGGAGGTGGCGTGGATTTGCACCGGGGCGTGGCCGGAGCTTGCCGCCAAGGGGGCAGCGAGGATCCTGGCCACGCCCCAGGTGGAGGGCAAAACCACCTACCGCTCGTACCTGGTGGTGCGCGCCTCCTCCCCCTACCGCACGCTGGCGGACCTCCGGGGGACACGCATCGCCTACTCGGATCCCATGTCGCTCACCGGCTGCCGCATCCCCCAACAAATGGTGCGGGAGCTGGGCTTTTCGCCCAGCGAGTTTTTTGCGGGGAGCTTCTTCACGTTTTCCCACGACAACTCCCTGGAGGCCCTGGGGCTCGGCCTGGCGGACGTGGCCGGGGTGGATTCGCTGGTGTACGACTTCATCGCCCGGAAAAGCCCCGACCAGGTGCGGGGGCTGCGCGTGCTCGCCGCTTCCCGGGAGCTTCCCAACCCCCCGGTGGTGGCGGGTGCCCACGTGAGCCCGGCCCGGCAGCTTTCCTGGCAGAAGGCGTTCCTGGAGCTGCACCAGCACCGGGAAGGCCGCGAGGTCTTGGCTTCTCTTGGGGTGGACCGGTTCGTGGCTCTGCCACCGGAAGCTTACGAGCGCATCCCGTAAAATGGCGCCGTGAAGCCGGAGTTTCCCGTCCGGGCCAAGTTGCAGCTTGCCACGGTGGCCGCGGTGGTGGCGTTTGGCGCGCTCAACGCGTTCATCGTGGCGAAGCTGCAGTTCGCCACGCTGGAGGAGGAGCAGCAGCAGCGGGTGGCTTTTGCTGGCAGGCTCCTGGCTTCCCGCTTGGTGGAGCCGCTGCTCTACGGTGACCGCTTGGCAGTGCAAAAGCTCCTGGAGGAAACCAGGAGCCTGGACGAGAGCTTCTTTGCCATCCTCGTGTTCGACGCCGCGGGGGGGCTCGCCCAGCATTCGGGGTTGGCCAGCGCCGCGCAGCAGCCGGGGATGCGCACCGAAACGTTCCCGATCCTCGATGGCAAGCTGGGCAGCGTGGGGCTGGTGGTCTCGCTGGCGCCGCTGGAAGCCAAGGTAAGCCGCACGCTGCGGTGGCTGGTGGCCATGATCCTGCTGATCCTCGTGTCGGGGATGGGGGTGGCGTTTTTGATCGCCAGGAGCGTCACCAAGCCGGTGGAGCAGCTGGTGCGCTTTGCCCGCACCTTGGACCTGGACCAGGTGCCCCGGGTGGACGTGCGCACCTCCGATGAGCTGGAGGAGCTGGCCCAGGCGTTCGAGGCCATGGCGCAACGCCTTTCCCAGCTGTACCGCAGGGCCACCGAGCACGAGCGCGCCATGGCCAGGCTGGAGCACCTGGCCACCGTGGGGACGCTAGCGGCGGGGGTAGCCCACGAGATCAACAACCCCCTGGCGGGGATCCGCACCGGGCTGGAGCGCTTGGTGCGGCGGCTGCCCGCCGACGAGCAAACTTCCCGTTACAGCGCCACGCTGCGGGACGCGCTGGGGCGCATCGAGCGGGCGGTGCAAGGGCTCTTGCGCTTCGCCCGGGCCACCGAGGTGAAGGTGGAGCCGGTGCAGCTTCCGGAGGTGGTGGACCGGGCCTGGGAGCTGGCCGGCGCTTGCTGGCAGAAGGGGGGCCTTCGCTTGGTGCAGCAGCTCCCCGGGGACCTTCCCCCGGTGCGGGCCGATGCGGCCAAGCTCCAGGAGGTGTTTCTCAACCTGTTTCTCAACGCTTGCGACGCCATGGGGGGGCAGGGGAGCATCACGGTCACCGCCGAGCAGGTAGGGCGGGAGGTGCGGGTGACCGTGAGCGACACCGGCCCGGGGGTGCCGGAGGAGCTTCGGGAGCGGATCTTTCTTCCGTTCTTCACCACCAAGGGCAACGCCGGCACCGGACTGGGGCTCGCGGTTTCCCGAGCGGCGTTGCAGGAGATGGGGGGCGACCTGCTGCTTCTGCCCCGGACGCCTGGGGCGCATTTCCAGCTGGTTCTCGAGGTAGCCACGCCATGAGACCGCGGGTGTTGCTGGTGGAGGACGAACCATCCCTCCAGGTGGGGCTGGCCGACCTGTTCGCCGAGCAGGGGTGGGAGGCGGAGGTGGCGGGGAGCGTGCAGGAAGCCTTCGCCGCCCTGGCCGGGAACCCCCCGGACGTGGTGCTGTGCGATCTGCGCTTGCCGGACGGGGAGGGGCTCGCGGTTTTAGAAAAGGCCCTGGGTTTGCCCATGCCGCCGCAGGTGGTGATGCTCACAGCCTACGGCACCGTGGACAAGGCCGTGGAGGCCATGAAGCGGGGGGCTGCGGATTTTTTGACCAAGCCCTTCGACGAGGAGCACCTTTTGGCCGTGCTGCGACGCAACATCGAGCTGGTGCAGCTGCGGCGGCGGGTGGCGGATCTGGAGGGGCAAGCGGATGCGCCTTTGGGGGTGAGCCCCGCCTTCACCCAGGTGCTCCAGGTGGCAGCCACCGTGGCCGCCACGGACGTGACCGTGCTCTCGGAGGGGGAAACCGGCACGGGCAAGGAGGTGCTGGCTCGTTTCATTCACCGGCGTTCCTCCCGGGCTTCGGGGCCGTTCGTGGCGGTGAACTGCGCGGCGTTGCCGGAGGGGCTCTTGGAGGCGGAGCTTTTCGGCCACGAGAAAGGCGCGTTCACCGGCGCAGTTCGGGCCCGAGCAGGTCGCTTCGAGGAGGCGCACCGGGGAACGCTGTTTTTGGACGAGGTGGGGGAGCTGCCGCTGTCGCTCCAGGCCAAGCTGCTCCGGGTGTTGCAGGAGCAGCGGTTCGAGCGGCTGGGCTCCAACCGCTCCGTGGGTGTGGACGTGAGGGTGATTGCCGCCACCCAGCGGGACCTGCGGGCCGAGGTCCAGGCCGGGCGCTTCCGGGAGGACCTCTTCTACCGGCTTTGTGTGGTGCCCATCAAGCTGCCGCCGTTGCGCGAGCGGCGGGAGGACATCCCGCTGCTGGCCGCGCACTTCGCCCGCAGCTGGGGTCGCAAGCTAGGCCGGGAGCTCACCTTCGCTCCCGAGACCCTGGAGCACCTGGCCCGCTTGGACTTTCCTGGGAACGTCCGGGAGCTGGAGCACCTGGTGGGTCGCCTGGCGGCGCTCTGCTCGGCTCCGGTGGTGCTCCCCGAGCACCTGCCGGCGGAGTACAAGCCGACCCGGGAGACCGGGGTAGCTGGCGCCTTGGAGGGCACGCTGGCAGCGCAGCTGGCGGCCTGCGAGCGAGAAATCCTCCAGCGCGCGTTGCAGCGGGCCAAGGGCAACCGCACCCAAGCGGCGAAACTCTTGGGCATCTCCCGCAAAAGCCTTTGGGAAAAGCTCAAGAATTTCGGCCTGGATTGAGCAAAAATTTCTTCCAGCAGCGGCCAGGTTTATGGGCAGCGGCGAGCGATTTCCGGCACGAGGCGTGCGCGGATATCGTCCCGCACCCTGCGGTAGACCTCGAGCCTTTGCTCCTTGGTCCCCGTGGCCAGCACCGGGTCGGGGAACGAGATATGGAGCTGCTCTTTGCCCCCGGGGAAAAACGGACATTCCTCTTTGGCGCTGTCGCACACGGTGATCACCAAATCCCAGCTTTCGCCCACGAAGAGGTCCACGTGCTTGGGTTTTTGGCCGGCGATATCCACCCCCACCTCGGCCATGGCTTCCACCGCCAGCGGGTGGACCGCCTCCGCAGGGTGGGTCCCGGCGGAGGCCACCTCCACCCGGTCACCCAAAAGGTGCCGTACCCACCCCTCCGCCATCTGCGAGCGGCAGGAGTTGCCGGTGCAAAGGATCAAAACGCGAAACTTGCTCATGCCCCCTCCTTTTTCGAAAAGTGCGCCGGCGAGGCCGGCTATTCCCCGATGATCTTGATGAGCACCCGCTTGGGGCGCTGGCCATCGAACTCCCCGTAGAAGATTTGCTCCCAGGGTCCGAAGTGGAGCTTGCCGCCGGTGATGGCCACCACCACTTCCCGTCCCACGATCTGCCGCTTGAGGTGGGCGTCGCCGTTGTCCTCCCCGGTGCGGTTGTGCTCCCAGCGCTGGGGATCGTGGGGCGCCAGCTCCTCCAACCAGCGCTGGTAGTCCCGGTGCAGCCCCGGCTCGTCGTCGTTAATGAACACGCTGGCGGTGATGTGCATGGCGTTCACCAAGCACAGCCCTTCCTGCACCCCCGACTCCGCCACCGCCTCGGCTACCTCTCTGGTGATGTTCACGAACGCCACCCGGGTGGGGGTGTGGAACGTGAGGGTTTTCGTGAACGACTTCATGCCTGCCTCCCCGGCAAATGTAACCCAAAAGCGCCAGAGCTCGTACAATGCCGGCGTGAGCGAGGACACCCGGAGGCTTCTGGCGATTTTCCTCACGGTGGTGGGTTTGGTTGGGGCGGTGCTCGCCTTCTGGCAGCGTCGCGAGCAGCTGCGGCCGCAGCTGGAGCAGGCGACGGTGGTGTTCTGGGTGGAAGGGGAGGGGCCGGCGCGGCAGGAGCTGCCGCCGGTGCCGGCCGGGGGGAAGGTTTGGGCAGGGGCGTTGCTGCAGTTTCGCCAGGGCAACGGCCCGGTGCGGACCCTTTGCCCGTTCCCCGAGGTGCAGCTTTCGGGGCAGCTGCTCCGCCCCGAGCCTCCCAGCGCATGGCCCGCAAGCTACGGGGTGCTGAAGGCGCAGTGGTTCACGGTGGAGCCCGCGCTTTTCGGCGGCGAGGGGGTTGCTGCCGAGAGCGCCGAGAAGCTCGCCTACGGGGAGTTCGCGGCGCCGGAGCTGGGCAGCGAGCTCCGCGCACCGTTGCCCCCGGAGCCCCACAACGACGATTTCCTCGCGGATCCCCTGCCTGGCAACCGCCTTGCCGGCGGCTGCTACCGTCTAAAGGTGAAGGTTTCCGCTTACCGGGACCCCCGGGACGTGCTGCCCTGGGCGAGCATCGGCTCCCCCGGGGCGGCCCAGGTGGAAAGCGTCCCCACCCTTTGCCTGCTGGCCCCGGTACCCCAGGGGGTGCACCCCAAGGTGGTCATGGCGTTTCGCTGCTCGGTGTTTACCTTCGCCGCTGGGGTCTGGCCCGAGGGGGGGCAGGGGTGGCCGTTGCCGCTCTCCCCTCGGGAGCTGGTGGCTTCCGGGGTGGTGATGACCCCCCAAGCGGTGGCGGCGCTGGCAGCTGTGGGGGATCCCCTGGCGGAGCCCTGGGAGCCGCCGGTGCCGGTGACGCTGTCGGCAGGCGTGGTCGAGGTAAAGGCGCGCCCGCTGCGCTGGGGCGCGGATCTGCGGCCGGGCGACGCGCTCACCTGGGCGGGACGCTGGGCGGTGGCTTGGGAGGACGACGGCAACGGCCTTTTGGACGGGGCGGACCGGGTGCTGTTCGCGTGGATGCAGCCGCCACGCCTGGTGACGCTGGGGGAGGTGGCCAGGGTCACCGGGAAGCTTTCCCTGCGGCGGGTGGTGCGGGGGCAGCGGTGAGCGGGCGGGGGCTGGTGGTGCTCGCGGACGGGGCCCAAGCGGCGTTTTGCGCTGGGGTGGTGGCGGAGCTGGCGGCTTCCGGGGTGCGTTGGCAGGAAGGGGCGGGGGCGGGTCTCGGAGCCGTGGTAGCGCTCCTGGCGCTGGCGGAAGACCCGGAGGAGGCGGCCCGGCGCTTTGCGCGCCTTGCCGAGGAGCAAGCAGCGCTGTTTGCCCCAGCGGTTCAGTTGGCGCAACAGCGCCTCGCCGATCGCTCCTTGCTGCTGCTTCCCGACCCTTGGCGCCTTTCCGGCTGGCTTTCCCGGGAAGTGCTGGAGGAGTACCTGGCCCCCGAGCAGGCCCTGGCGGGAAAGGCTCAGCTTTATGTGGCTCTCGAGGAGCTGGTCGAGGGGCGGCGCGGTTGGCAGGGCCTGACTTGCGGCGAGCAGCTCGTGGCGGTTTGCGCTTTCCCCTGGGGGTGGGGTCCGGAGGGCGGGCGCTGGGGGGGCGTGGGGGCCTGCGGGGAGCTGCCCTGGCCCCCGCTGCAGGCCACCGCGGTGGACTTGGTGTGCGGCTTTCCGGTGCCGCCAGTGGCACGACCGGGGCTGGAGGAGGCGCTTTTTGCCACCTTGCAGCGGCGGGAAGAGCTGGCCGCCGCCGCCACGGTCCAGCGCTTCCTGCGGGAGGTTTCCGGGATCCGCCTCTGGGCGCCGTCCCAGGAAAGCTATGCAGCGTTTGCCCAGCGGGACAACGCGGAGTTGGGGGTGGAGTACCCGTTGCCCGCAGAACAAAACGGCGAGCTTTGCGAGCTTCTGGTGCGTTACGGCCGCTGGGTGGCGGCCCAGGGAACCAGGGTTCCAGGAGGGCGAGCATGAAAAGGTTGGCGAGTGCGCTTGGGGCATGCGTCTTGGCGTTGGCGGCGTGGGGGGAGGAGGCACGGTTGCCGCGTTTTCCCGCCCCATCCCCGGACGGCAGCCTGGTGGTGTTGTCCTGGCACGGGGACCTCTGGTCGGTCCCCAGCCAAGGGGGGGAGGCCAGGAGGCTCACCGGCGATCCCGGCTACGACTGGGGGGCGGTGTGGGACCCCCGGGGCGAGTACCTGGCGTTCAACAGCGACCGCTTCGGCGGGGACGATGTGCTGCTGCTCTCCCTCCGGGAGGGCCAGACCAAAAGGCTTTCCTTTCACGAGGTGGCCGACATAGCCCAGGGGTTCCTGGGGGGCCAGGTGGTGTTCGTTTCCCGGCGTCACGAAGCGTGGAACCGCAAGAACGCGGTTTACGCGGTGCCGCTCGCGGGAGGCACCGAGAAGCTGCTCTCCCAGGTGCTGGCTTTGGAGGCCGTCCCTTCCCCCGACGGGCGCTTCTTGGCGCTGGTGCGCGGTGCCACCCCGGACTGGCGGCGCCACTACCGGGGCTCGGCCAACCGGGACCTCTGGCTTCTGGAGCTCGCTACGGGCAAGCTGCAGCGGCTCACCGAAACCCCTTGGGACGAGGACCACGTTTCTTGGACAGGAAACGCTGCGCTGGTGTTCCGCTCGGACAACGGGGGAGAGGACCGGAACCTCTTCCGCCTGGATCTGGCCACGGGCAGGCTCACGCAGCTTTCTTTCCACACCGGCGGTGACGTGCGCTACCCCAAGGCAGCCGCTGCCGGGAATCTGGTGGCGTACGAGTTCGGCGACGCCCTCTGGGTAGTCCCCGCCGACGGCGCGGCGCCGCCCCGGCGCTTGCCCATCCAAGTGGCGGCGGATGCGGTGCCCGAGGAGCGGGAGCGCGCCGTGCTCCGGGACCGGGCCGAGGAGGTGCTCCCTTCCCCCGACGGCACCCAGGTGGCGCTGGTGGTGCGCGGGGATGTTTACGTGACCGCCCGGCGCAGCAAGGAGCTTGCCTCCATTGCTGGTCCGGTGACCGTGCGGGTCACCGCCACCCCAGCCCGGGAGCGGGATTTGGCCTGGAGCCCCGATGGCAAGGCGCTTTACTACGCTTCTGACCGCTTCGGGCAGTACGACATCTTCCGCGCCGAGCCGGAAGGCGCGAGCTCCTTCGTGAAAGCCCGCAGCTTCAAGGAAACCCGCCTCACCGACACCCCCGATGACGAGCGGCACCCGCAGCTTTCCCCCGATGGCAAGCTCCTGGGCTTTCTGGTGAACAAGGGCAGCTTGGTGGTGGCTGCGGCGGACGGCAGCAACCCCAAGCGGCTCTTCGAGCACTGGGGGGAGGTGGAGTTCGCCTTTTCCCCGGACAGCCAGTGGTTGGCCTTCACCCGGGACGACGAGAACTTCAACACCGACGTGTTCATCATCCCGGCCAGCGGTGGGTCGCCGGTGAACGTGAGTCAGCACCCGGACGAGGACCTACACCCCACCTGGTCCCCGGACGGGCGCCGGCTTTACTGGACAAGCCGGCGTCACCAGCGCAGCTTCGACATCTGGGCGGTGTACCTCACCCGGGCCGACCACGAGCGCACCCCGGAAGAGTGGGTTGCGCTTTTCGAGGAGGAGGAGAAGGCGAACAAGAAAGAGGAAGGCAAAGGGGAAGGGGCGGGCAAGAAGCCTCCCAAGGTGGTCATCGATTTCCCAGGGATCCACGAGCGGGCAAGGCCAGTGACCTCTCTGCCAGGGGACGAGGGGGAGCTGCTGGTGACCGCCGATTCCCGCACCGTGGTGTTCGTGGCACAGCCCGAAGGGCAGCGGGACCTTTACAAGGTGCGCTACGATGGCAAGGAGCTCAAGCGGCTCACCGAGGGGGCCGACCCTTCGCAGCTGGCGTATCTCAAGGAAGCCAAGCTGGTGGTGTACCGGGGCGCCAAGGGAACCGTGGAGAGCGTGAACCTGGAGGGCAAAGCCGGGGACCCGGTGAAGTTCGAGGCCTCTTTCACCGTGGACAAGAACGCCCTGCGGGCCCAGGTGTTCCAGGAGGCCTGGCGGGAACTCGCGCGCAACTTTTACGACCCCTCGTTCCACGGCTACGACTGGCGCGCTATCGGCGAGCGGTACCGCAGCCTCGCGGCGGTAGCGTTCGCCGATCGCGACTTCGAGCAGGTGATGCAGTGGATGCTGGGGGAGCTCAACGCCTCCCACATGGGTTTCCGGCTGCCGGAGGAGGGCGGCCGGCAGGCCCGGGACGGCTACCTGGGGGTGGAGGTGGAACCCGCCGCCGATGGCCGAGGGGTGGTGGTGCGGGAGGTGCTTCCGGACACCCCCGCGGCCAGGGTGGACGTGGGGTTTTCCCCAGGGGACCGCATCCTCGCGGTGGAAGGGGAGGAGGTGGCCGCGAACCGCAACTTTTACGCTTTGTTCCAAGGGTTGGAGGGGCGCACCGTGCGCCTGACCGTGGCCTCCCCCAAAGGGGAGCGGCAGGTGCAGGTGAAGCTCGAGAGCCTGGAGAGCGTGCGCCAGGCCCGCTACCGAGCCTGGGTGAAGGAGCGGCGGGCGCTGGTGGAGCGGCTTTCCGGGGGCAAGCTGGGCTACATCCATATCCAAGGCATGGACGAGCCTTCCTTGGAGGAGTTCCAGCGGGATCTCTTCGCCGCCGCCAACGGCAAACAGGGGCTTTTGATCGACGTGCGCAACAACGGCGGCGGCTGGACCACCGACTACCTCATGGCCATGCTCCACGTGCGCCGGCACGCCTGGACCGTGCCCCGGGGGATGGACCCCAACCTCCGGGGTTACCCCCAGGACCGCCTGCCGCTTCCCGCTTGGACCAGGCCCGCCGCAGCGCTCTGCGACGAGGCGTCCTACTCCAACGCGGAGATCTTTTCCTGGGCGTTCAAGACCACCAAACGGGGTCCGCTGGTGGGGATGACCACCTTCGGGGCGGTGATCTCCACCGGGGGCACGCGGTTGGTGGACGGCTCGTTCCTGCGCCTGCCGTTCCGGGGGTGGTTCGTGGCTGGCTCCGGGATCAACATGGAGCGGCAGGGGTGTGAGCCGGACGTGCTGGTGTTCCAGCCCCCGGAGCAGGACATGGCCAAGGAGCAGGATGCCCAGCTGGCCAAGGCGGTGGAGGTGCTGCTGGCCCAGCTCCCCCCCGACTCCTCCCAGCTCCCCTGGTGAGCCGCCTTCGTGGAGCGAGCCGCCCTCGGGCTGCGCCCAAGCCTCTGAAGCCGGGGTAGCAGGGGGCGAGGGAGCCCGACGGTGGGCTTTTCCCTGGGCTGCCAGCGCCTGGGGGGAGGTGAGCAACGGGCCCAAGGGGAACGAGCACCGAGGGAAAGAAAAGGAGGGCCGGGGCCCTCCTTCCCATGCGCGCATCCGTGTCGCAGCGGCAGGTGCTACGGCCGCACCATGCGCACCGTGGTGGGGTCGTTGGTCACGTTGTCCACCACCGAAGCCAGCGCCATCACCCCGCTGCCTGACACTACCGTCACCTTCGCGTACCCCCGGCTCAGGTTCGTCTGATTCGCCACGTTTTTGAACGGCTGCACTTTCTGCTTGAACTGCCCGGGGCTCAAGGTTTCCGTGTACTCGCCAAGCTTGGCGCCGCTGCCGTCGTAAAGCTCCACCTTCACCGTGGCCGAGGAAGTTCCCGCGTTGGTGAGCACGATGTTCGTGCGGTACTGGCTGTTTTCGACAAGCTGCGGCAGCACCGCTACCTGCCCCGCTGCCAAGCCTTCAGCCGCGGTGAACGCGTCCAGGTTCTGCCCTAGCGTGCCGTTGGGGTAGCAGCTGGCGCCCGCGGCGTTGAGGTTGTAGGTGCGGGAGGAGACGATGGCCGGCAAGCTGGTGCGTACCTCCAAGGCACCGTTGCCCGAAGCTCCCATCTGC
>Ga0209018_1000621_pt1 | contig 32038 bp, 28 predicted proteins | sample YNPBryBLVA2012_FD_185814 | JGI IMG/M metagenome (GOLD analysis project Ga0209018, IMG submission 185814) | Anoxygenic and chlorotrophic microbial mat microbial communities from Yellowstone National Park, USA - YNP Bryant BLVA 2012 (SPAdes)... ...
GGCGCCATGCGAAGCAGCACGGACGGACCGGGCGGTCGAGTTGGCCTTGTGCAACCTCGCAGGACGCCACCTGGGCGGGCCAGAAGGCGCCATGCGAAGGAGCATACCCGGATCGGGTCACCGGGTTGCAGTGCAGGCAATCGTGCATGGGGCCGATGCAGCCGACGGGGAGGCCAGGTGGAAGGTTGTGCGGAGCGATGGGGGCACCGATTCGGTCGCGTGCGACTCCTGTCCGGCGGGTCGGCGGAATCCGATGTCGACGCAAGATCGCACGAGAGCAGCCGCATTGCGTGCGACCATCGCAAGGGGCGAGGCGCCGCACGAGCTGCGTGCTCCACGTTGCCCTGGTCCGGGGGTGGCATCTGTGATTGCATGGATCGCGATGGCATCGGACGTTCCCTGGTCGGCGTGCGTGCACGATCTGCGCGTGCTCGTGTCGTCGATTCGACTGCTTGCCGACGACGTGATGCCCACGCCCGGGGCAGCGCAGGACGCCCACGAGCGGATGCGTGAGCAGATCGATCTGCTGGCGGAGGTGCTCCGATTGCTGAGCGTGCTCGAGGGCGACGAAGAGGGGTTCGGAGAGGTGGATGCGCGGGCGATCGTGTGGATGGCGCGCACGAGGCAACCCGAAGCGTTCATGGGCAAGATGCCGATTCCGGTATGGGTTCGCACGAACGTGCGCACGCTTCTCGACCTGGTCGACGTGGTGGTAGCATGGGTGCGTGCGAGCGTGAGCCGCGTGAAGATCGTGGCCGTGCCCCGGCCTCCTGCGCTCTTCATCGTGGCCGCGCCTGTCCCCGGTGAGTCGATCCGGAGTGTGCCTCACGACCGGGAGACCGAGCAGACCATCCTGAGTCTCGCCAGCGCAGCCCACGTCGAGGTGTCGCTTCGTGCGTCGCCCCGATCCGCGACGATCGAGTTCCTGAGTGGAGGCTCGATCGCGCCGGGCGAGCCGGAAGACGACGACGGCTGACCGGGCCAGAGGACTTGGCCATGCGCCGCGGATTGCTGTAGGGCGCAGGAAACCATGGGTTCTGCGGCATCACGTTCGAGCACCGTCCTGGCTGCGGTCTGCGCAGCCGTGAGCGTGAGTTGCCCGGTTGCGCATGAGATTGCGGCGCAGCGTCCGGCGCCGGCCCCAACTGCTCACCAGCAGGCGCCGGTGCAGCCGGTCCACGCGGCGCAGGTTCCGGTTGCAGTGGCCGGCGGGGTCGTGACCTCGGCCGAGCAAGGGCTGGTCGGCACGCCGGACGATCTGGCGTCTGCTCCCATGCCTGCCGAGGGGCTGCCGCTGTCGTCGGACCAGACCGAGCCGGATGAGGAGCCGGCGGTGGCGTCCGCCGGGCGCGACCAGGAGCGCTTCGAGCTTGCAGCGACGGCGCGCGAGGCATGGATCCTCGCCAAGCCCACGTGGAAGGCGCGCAAGATAGGCTATCTGCGGGGCGGTACGGTCATCGAGCGCGACGAGAAGCCCGCCGGCTTCGCCGGCTGCGACAAGGGCTGGTATCGCATTCGTCCGCGCGGCTATGTCTGTGTCGGCAAGACTGCTTCGCTCGACGTCAACAACCCCGTGGTGGAGGCGGTGTCGACGCATCCGGACCGCGACCGCGGGCTGCCGTACGCCTACGCGATGTCGCGCTTTCCTCCGCCGCCTCTGTATGTACGGCTGCCGACCCTCGATCAGCAGCGTGAAGTCGAGCCTGATCTCGACAAGCACTTGAAGCAGAAGGGCGACCTCGACGGATTCGCGGAGCTGGCGGGGCCTGTCCCCGGGGCGTTGCTCTACGAGCGTACGCTGCCGTCGCTCGACGGCCACGCGTACGGCCCGGGCGTGTTTTACGTGGGACGGCCGGTGGCGCGGTCGGGTTTCGGTTTGCTCGAAGTGTTCGAGTGGACCGACCGGCTCTTCGGTCTCACCACCGACCTGATGCTCGTCCCGCTCGATCGCACGCGGTTCATTCGGACCTCCACGCTACGGGGTGTGAGGATCGAACCGGGCCAGGGCCTCCCCGTTGCGTTCGTCCGCTCTCGCTCTGCGCGCCAGTATCGCGTCGACGAGACCACCGGCGCGGTGCAAGACGCAGGGGCGGCCGGCTACAGGCAGGGGTTCGCGCTCACCGGGCGCAAGGTGCGGGCGGCGGGCAGGTCGTTCGTCGAGACCCGTGACGGCGTGTTTCTCGACGAGGCCTCGGACCTGCTGGTCATCCCGCCGGTGCGCAACATGCCGGGCTGGGCGGTGCCGGGGCGCAAGTGGATCGATGTGTCGATTCTGCGCCAGGCGCTCGTGGCCTATGAAGGCACGCAGCCGGTGTTTGCGACGTTGGTGTCGACCGGCGCAGACGGTCTGGGCGACCCGAAAGAGACGCATTCGACGGTTCGGGGCGTATTTGTCATCCACACCAAGCATGTGACGGCCACGATGGACGGCGACGAAGTCGGCGATCGGTTCGACCTGCGAGATGTCCCGTACGTGCAGTATTTCACCGATGGGTATGCGATTCACGGTGCGTACTGGCACGACGAGTTCGGGGTGCCGCGGTCGCATGGTTGCGTGAATGTCTCGCCGCAGGATGCCGCCTGGCTGTTCGCCTGGACCGACCCGCAGGTTCCGGAGGGCTGGCACGCTCGGTTGCAGCTACGTGGCGGGACGATCGTGTATACCCATCCGTAGCGCCTCCTGGTTGCCCGATGTGCACGCGAGGCTGGCGGACGCCCCCTGAAGCCGCTATATCGCCCCTCGCCGTCTCCCTCGGACATTGCCTTGAGTGAGAGTTCGATGCGACTTGCCCACCTCTCTCCGCGCATGGTGCGTCGGCCCCTTGCGATGCGTTGCTGGGTCAGCGTGCTGGTGGCGCTCGGCCTTGCTTCGTTCGCCAAGGATGCGTCGGCGCAGGCGGGTGACGAACAGCAGCCGCCGGCCGGGTCGGGTGCGGTGCCGAGCGGGGGCTCGGGTGCGGCGGTGGTGCCGGGGCAGCAGCCCGCACCGGCGCCGGGCAAGCGGAAGGTGCAGCCTCCGCAGCTCAAGCAGTTCGTGCCCGCGGCCTATCCTCCGGCGGCCAAGGAGCAAGCGCTCGAAGGCAACGTGGTGCTGCAGCTCGACATCGACGCGAGCGGGCGCGTGACCGGGGTGACCGTGGTCAACCCTGCGGGGCATGGTTTTGATGAGGCGGCGGCCGACGCTGCCAGGCAGTTCGTGTTCGAGCCTGCGCTGCGCGACGGCAAGCCGATTCCCGCGCGCATTCTGTATCGGTACAGCTTCTCGCTCGAAGCCGCCAAGCCTGGGCAAGCGACCCCGGAGCCCGGGCAACCCGCAACGGGTCCTGTCAAGAACCTGACCGGTGTCGTGCGAACGTCCACGGGCGAAGTGCCCATCGTGGGCGCCACGGTGACGGTCCGCGACACGACCGGCGCGGAGCGGGTCGCCACCACGAGCGAAGATGGCTCCTGGTCGTTCGTGGACCTTCCGCCGGGCACGTACACCGTGCGCGTGCAGGCGCCCGGCTACCAGCCGCTTCAGGTCGAGGAGCAGGTGGCCGGTGATGAGGTCACGGAGGTGGTCTACCGGATCGTGGCGGAGGGGGCGCTGGAGGTCGTGATTCGCGGCAAGCGTCCGCCTCGTGAGGTCACCAAGCGCACGATCGAGAAGCGGGAGATAGAGCGGGTGCCGGGCACCGCGGGCGACGCGCTCCGATCGATCGAGAACATGCCGGGCGTGGCTCGGCCCCCGCCTTTTGCGGGCATCCTCATCGTGCGCGGGTCCGCCCCGGAAGACACCGACGTGCTGATCGACGGCACGAGCGTGCCGCTGGTGTACCACTTCGGCGGCCTGTCGAGCGTGGTGCCCACCGAGCTGCTGAGCAAGATCGACTTTTATCCAGGCAACTTCAGCGCCGGCTACGGGCGTGTGATGGGGGGTATCGTCGACGTGGGGTTGAGGTCGCCGAAGAACGACGGTCGATACCACGGCATGGGGCAGGTCGACCTGATCGACGTGCGCGCGCTGCTCGAAGGCCCGGTGCCTTATGCGAGGGGTTGGACCTTTGCGGCTGGTGTGCGGCGTAGCTGGTTCGACACCTGGCTCAAGCCGGTGCTCGAAGCTGCCGGGTCGTCGGTCACGGCGGCGCCGGTGTACTACGACTGGCAGGTGTACGCCGAGACGCAGCCTACCGCGCGTTCCCGCTTCCGCGTCGGGGTGTACGGCTCGGACGACCGTCTCGAGCTATTGGCGACGGACACGGCGGAGGTAGACCCGGTGCTCACGGGCAACCTGAGGTTCCGCACGGGCTTCTACCGTGTGTTCGCCACCTACGAGAACGACTTCACGGACGACCTGTCGCTGTACTCGACGACGGCGTACGGGACGAACCGGATCGACGTCGGTCTGGGGCAGCTCTACTTCAACCTGAAGGTTCACCCGCTGACGAACCGTACGGAGCTTTCGTACCGGTTCAACAAGGGGGCCACGGCGCATCTGGGTGTCGACATGTTGTGGGGCACGACCGACGTTCGCGTGGTGGCGCCGCCCCTGCCGCAGGACGGGGAGCCGTCGCCCGGGCCCTTCGCAACGCGGCCGCCGTTGACGGCGGAGTCGACGGACGACGTGTACCGCCCCGCGGCGTACCTGGAGCTCGAGCTGACGCCCTATCGCCGCTTCAAGCTCGTGCCTGGCCTGCGCGTGGACTATGCGAAGGACATCGAGCGGTGGGATGTGAGCCCTCGGGTCAACGGACGCTACGTTCTGGTCGAGGGCTTCCCGCAGACCACGATGAAGGGTGGTCTCGGCATCTACCAGCGTCCGCCAGAGTTCCAGGAGACGTTCCCGCCGTTCGGCACCAAGGGGCTCCGGTCGAACCGGTCGATTCACTACTCCCTCGGCGTGGAGCAGGACATCACGCGCAAGATCGACGTCTCCGTCGAAGGGTTCTACAAGAAGCTCGACCTGCTGGTGGCGCGCGGCCCGGATGCGTCGGGAGGCTACACGTACAACAACCTCGGGTCGGGCTATGTTGTCGGCAGCGAGATGCTCCTGCGCTACAAGCCCGACGATCGCTTTTTCGGCTGGATCGCGTACACGCTGTCCCGTTCGATGCGGCGCGAGGCGCCTGACCAGGCGTTGCACTTCACCACGTTCGACCAGACCCATGTGTTGACTGCGCTGGGCAGCTATCGGTTGGGGCGCGGCTGGGAGTTCGGCGCGAGGTACCGGGTCGTGTCGGGCAATCCGTACACGCCCGTGGTGGGCAGCGTGTACGACGCCAACGCGGGCGCCTATGCTCCCATCGACGCTGCGAGACCGTTCTCGGCGCGTTTCCCGTTGTTCACGCAGCTCGATGTGCGCGTGGACAAGACGTGGAAGTTCACGGACTGGAAGCTGTCTACGTATCTCGACATCCAGAACGTGTACTACGCGCAGAACGTGCAAGACTATCAGTACAACTACAACTACACGCAGAAATCCCCGGTGTCCGGGCTGCCGATCATCCCGAGCATCGGTGTGAGGGGTGAGTTCTGATGACGCGCGCGACGAGCCCATCGCTGTTCGCCCGACTTGTTGGGGGGGCTAGTGCCGTGGGGCTGGCGCTGGGGCTGGCCGGTTGCGGTGAGGAGTTCGACCCGCAGAGCAAGCTCTCCACACTGCGCGTGATCGCCGTCCGGGCCGACAATCCTTACCCGCACCCTGGCGAGACGGTACAGCTCGACATGCTGTGGTACGACGGCAAGTCGCCGGTCGACGCGCAGCCGCCGTTGCGTCCTGCGCCGCTGGGCGAGCCCGGGCTTCCGCCTGCGGGAGAGAGCCGGGCGCTGCGGTTGTTCTGGCTGTCGGGCTGCTACAACCCGCTCGGTGACCTGTACTACGAATGCTTCGCGCAGTTTGCGGACACGTTCGCGGCAGCGCAGGACGATCCGGCGGCGCTCGCCCAATACGTTGGATTCGGCCCGTCGTTCCAGGTGAAGGTGCCCGACGATCTGATCTCCCGTCGTCCTCCGCAGGAAGGGCGCACGCCGTACGGGCTGTCCTTCGTTTTCTTTGCGCTGTGTGCGGGCGAGGTGTTGCCGGCGGAGCCCGGCGCCGACGGCCTGCCGTTCGCGTGCCTGGATTCGTCGGGCAACCGGCTGGGCGCCGACGACTTCGTCTTCGGCTACTTCGCGTTCTACTCGTACGACCAGATCACCAACACGAACCCGAAGGTCGAAGGGTTGCTGATCGACGGTGCGCCAGTGGGCGAGGGCGACGAGCCGTCGTTTTCGCCTGGGAGCACGGTGGAGGTCAAGGTGGTGGTGGACCCTGCGAGCGTCGAGTACAACCCCCTGGCGCTGGACGCGAGCGGCAATGCGCAGCAGGAGATGATGTGGGTGGCGTACTACGCGAGCGGCGGCGAGCTCGACAAGGGCTCACGGCTGGTGAACGACGCCACGCAGGGGTACAGCGACGACCATGGGGTGAAGCTGGATCTGCCGTCGGAGGCCGGGCCCGTGAAGGTATTTGCGGTCGTGCACGACAGCCGGGGAGGGGTGCAGTGGGTGACGCGCACGGTGCGCGTGAAGTGACGGCCTGGGCGGTTGCTGGCGGCCGGGGTTGCCTGGGGGGGCAGAACGGCAGAGCCTGCGACGGTCGTCGTGGTGTTTTGCGGGGGCTTCAGTAGAATCGCGCGGCCGCCGTGTTCGTGGCAGGACCGGAGACCCTTTTCAGGAGGCTCGCGTGAGCACTCAGGACGAAGAAGACAAGCCCCGATCCGAAGCTGGCGAAGGGAAGGCCGACAAGGCTGAGCCGCCGCCGCCGTGGTGGAAGGAGATCACCCAGCCCTTCATCGACCTGGTGCATGCGCCCAGGGCGCTCTGGGGCATCAACCTCGGGTACTTCCTCGAAGGAATGGTCTACTTCGGGATGCTCGGGTACCTCGCGATCCACTTCTCGGACTTCGTGTTTCAGGGGATCGAAGGGGCGGACGAAGCTTCTCACAACGTGGTCATGGTGCTCACGGCCGGCATCACGATCTCGATGTTCTTTCTGGGCACGATCGCCGACAAGCGCGGGGTCCGCTTCGCGCTGATCGCGTCGTTCTTGTTGATGATTGGCGGCCGGTCGTTGATGTCCGGCGCGCCGAACGTCCTGGGGCTCGAGCCGACTCGACCCGGCGTGGTCGCGGGTGACCGCATCAGCCTTCGCGTCTCCGAGGTTGGAACCCGTCGCGGCAACAAGACCATTCTCGACTCGACCATCCTTGCCAACGATCAGGGAGGACATGACGTCGACTCGGAGGTTGCCGTCGACCTGGCCGCGGGACCGGGCGTGGCGCCGGGTGCGGAGCTCGCGTCGCACCTGGTCAAGATCGGCAAGCTCACCCTCGAGCAAGGGGAGGGGCAGGAGTGGGCGATCCACTATGGCGGCGCGCCGGTGAAGGCCAGGCTCATTGCTCATGCGGCCGAGTCGCTCGGATTCTGCGAGGGCGCGACGTTCGAGCTGGCCCGCGCCTACGTCACGCTCCGCGACGGTGTCTATGTGATTCGCAGCCACTGGACGGACGACATCAAAGGGTTTGACCCGTCCGGGTGCAAGAAGCCAGGCGTCAAGAAATCGGCCGAGGTGGAGGAATCGGCGCTGCGTCGGTCGACGCGGTGGAGCGTGCCCATGGAAGCGCCGGATGCAGGCCCGCCCGTCACGCTCGCGGAGCTGCGCGATCGCCCCGACGGGAAGGTGAACGGGGTGCTGCGCAACGTGCTGGTGACCTATGTGCGCAATGGCGGCTACTTCGTTCAGGAATCCAGGCATGGCCCTGCGATCGAGGTCTTCGTCGACCCCGTGTGGTCACCGCTTCATCTGGTGACGATGCTGGGGATGCTGCTGGTGGTGCTGGGCTATGGCATGTACCAGCCGGCTGCTTATGCGGGAGTGCGTCAGTTCACGACGCCGAAGACCGCGGGGATGGGTTTTGCGATGCTCTACGCGCTAATGAACCTCGGGGGCTGGCTGCCCACGTTTGCGTTCTTCCTGCGCGACAAGGACTACCTGGGGCTTGGCATCCCGGGCACGTTCTGGGTCTACACGGCGTGCACCGTCGTGGCCCTGGTGTCCACCTGGCTGCTCCTGTCCAGGTCTACGGTGGAGAAGGCGACGGCGGCGGCCAAGGCCGAGGCTGCTCGTATCGAAGCACAGGAGGGGAAGACGGACGGGAAGACCGAAGACAAGGGCCAGCAAGTCTCGCCCGACGGTGCCGCGTCTGCTCCGAAGAAGATCCCCGTTCAGCTCTGGGGCCTTCTGGTTGTCATGATGGCTGCCTTGGGGTTCAAGCTGGGCAAGCCCTGGGGCCTGGTGAGCGTGGGCGTCCTGGCCCTGATCGTGGTGGTCATCTTCTTCCTGCCGAGGCCCTTGCGATCGAAGGTCGTGGGATGGCTCGCCGACCATCCGCTGTCCAATTCCAAGTTCTTCTTCTTCATCTTCGCGCTGATTCCCGTCCAGACGCTGTTCACGTACAACTGGCTGGTGCTGCCGCAGTACATCTCCCGCGCCTACGCCGGCTGGATCGGGGAGTATTTCGAGATAGCGTCGAACGCCAACCCCATTCTCATCTTCATCGCGGTGCCCATGATTGCCGCGCTGACCCAGAAGTCGCCCGTCTACCGGATGATGATCCTGGGCACGACCGTGATGGCGTCGTCGGCGTTTCTGCTGGTCATCGGTCCGAAGCCCTGGACGCTCGGTGCGTACATCTTGCTGATGACGATCGGCGAAGCGATGTGGCAGCCTCGTTTCTTGCAGTACGCGGCCGAGATCGCGCCCGAGGGGCGGACCGGCGAGTACATGGGCGTGGCGCAGCTTCCGTGGTTCCTCACCAAGATGCTCGTGCCCTTCCTCTACTCGGGCTGGATGATGGACAAGTTCTGTCCGGCGGAGGGGCCCAAGCACACCGAGATCATGTGGCTCATCTTCGGCATCATTGCGATTACCTCGCCCATCATGCTCGTGATGGCCAGGAGCTGGGTCGGCAAGGACTTCAAGGCCAAGGCTTGACGATGCCGCGATCGCAGGTGGTGGACGCCGCGTGTTTGCTCTTCTTTGCCACCGTTGCGGCGTGCAGCGCGGCGCCGGCGCCGGCGCCGGCTGCCGTTGCTCCGGCGGCGCCATCCTCCACCGCACCGGCGCCGTCGGATCCGGGGGCCTACAGCCCCTATGCCGATCCATTGTTTCTCACGCTGCGGAGCGAGAGGAACCCGTACATCCGGCGCATCCTCGCGCTGCTGTGGGTCGGTGAGGCTCGAGGCGATCCGCCGGGGGCCGCCCGCGATGCCCGTCACAAGCAGGCCGTTCAGGCCCTGTCCGAGGCGGAAGCCGCGGTTGCCTCCCAGCGCGATCCTTGCCAGGCCGGGGTCCAGGCTGCCCTCGAGCGCGCGAACGCCGACAAGGGGCGTCTGGAGCGGCGATACCTGACCGTGAGCGAGGCGATGGGCGAAAGCAGCACCGAGGCCAGGACCCTCGACGCGCAGATCCACGTGCTGCGCGACGCCATCGACGAGCTCGGCGTGCTTGCCAGGCCGTGTCCGGCCGTCCTGTTCCCCGATTCGGACGACCCATCCCAATGAGTGATCCCCCGAAGCAAGCCCCGTCGGGGCTCCTGTCCTTTCGTGGTCAGTTCTGGCTCGTGGTGCTCTTCGAGTTCTTCGAGCGCGGCGCCTACTACGGTCTGAGCTCGGTGCTGAGTGTGTACCTGGTCGAGAGCGTGGAGAAGGGCGGGCTCGGCTTTTCCAAAGGGAGCACGGGGCTGATCAACAGCGTGGTTCGTCCCTTGCTGTACCTGATTCCCATCCTGTCCGGGGCCATCGCGGATCGCTTCGGATACAAGCGCATGCTGCTGCTGTCGTTCGCGCTGCTATCGGCGGGCTACTTCCTGTCGGGGCAGGTGGCGAGCTATGGCCTGGTATTCGGCTGTCTTCTCGTGATGGCCCTGGGTGCGGGCATCTTCAAGCCGCTCATCTCCGGCACCATCGCGCGGGTCACCCACGAGGGCAACTCGGGCCTCGGCTTTGGCGTGTACTACTGGTCCATCAATCTGGGCGCCTTCTTGTTCCCCCTGGTTGCCGTGAACTACCTGCGCCAACATGGCTATCCCTGGTCGTACATCTTCACGATGTCGTCGATCGCCACGGGCGCCATGGTGGTTCCCGCCCTGCTGCTCTACAGGGAGCCGCCCAAGCCTGCGAGCACCAAGACCCTGGCTCAGGTCATCGGGGAAGCGGTGCTCGTGCTCCGCGACGTGCGCTTCATCGTCATGATTGTGATCTACTCGGGCTTCTGGGTGCTGTACTTCCAGCAGTTCGACTCGGTGCTCTGGTACCTGAAAGATCACGTGGACATGACGCCTTTCGATCAAGCCGTCCAGGGCGGCCTTTCGTGGCTGGGGCTGGAACCCAGGTTCAAGTTCGACAGCGAACATGTCACGGCGCTCAACGCCGGCACCATTATCGCTCTGCAACTCGTCGTGTCGGCGATCGTGAAGAATCAGAGGGCGCTGCCCACCATGGTCGTCGGGATCGGAATCGGCACCGCGGGCCTCGGCCTGCTCGCTCTGTCGAACAGTCCTTGGATGCTCCTTTCGGGCATGATCGTGTTCTCGGTCGGGGAGATGACCGCCCATCCCAAGTACATCTCGTATGTGGGAATCATCGCCCCGGAGGACAAGAAGGCCGTGTACATGGGATACGCCTTCCTGTACGGGGTCATCGGCAGCAGCGTGGGCGGTTTCGCCGGCGCGAGGCTCTATGAGATCCTGGTGGACCGGATGCACGCTCCCCGGTCGTTCTGGCTGGTGTTCGTGGGCGTGGGCATCGCGACCATGCTCGGTCTGGTGCTGTACGACCGGCTCCTGGCGCCGCGCACGCCCGCGAGCAGCGTCCGATAGCGCCTTGCAGCCTCCTCCGGCGTGGTGCACGCTGGCGCCGTGAGCTCGTCTCCCATGTCCCTGCGTGACGCCACGCGCCTCCGCCTGGAGGAAACCCTCGGGCAGGTGCCCTACGACGACCTTCGCGCCCACCTCGACCGGGACGCCGTCTTCCTGGTCGATGCCGGCGTCTCGCTGCTGGATTGCGCGGTATCGATCGCGATGGACGACGTCGAGAGCGTTCGAGCGTGGATCGACGCCCGCCAGATCCGCAAGCCGTCGCGGCAGGAGCGGAAGGACTGGCCCGCATGCGAGGGCCGATTGTGGTGGGCCGTGGTCGTGGAGCCCTACCTGCTGGTGCAGAACCCATGAAGCCGTTCGACCTGATCGCCACGCTGGAAGGGCCCTGGGGCAACGGTACCCGGCCGCAGGACGTGTTCTGCGCGAACGTGCTCGGAGCGCCCTATGCCCATGTGCAGGCGATCATACAGGGCCTCGACCACAAGAGCCGTCGCGTGCAGGCCGGCTGTGCGCAGGTGGCGTCGATGCTTTCGGAGTCCTATCCCGAAGCTCTCTACCCACATGTGGACGTGTTCCTGCGGAATCTGACGTCGAAGGCGCCGATCCTGCGCTGGGAGGCCGTGTGCACGGTCGGCAACCTGGCGAACGTGGACGTCGACGAGAAGATCCCGCCGCACGTGGATACCATCATCGCGCATCTGTCGCACGAGAGCACCGTGCTGCAGAGGCATGCGGCGCGTGCGCTGGGCAAGATTGCCAAGGCCTGTCCCGAGCTCGGGCCGCGCATCCTCCACGCACTGCTCGCCGCAGAACCGCACTTGCCGGGGAGCCTTGTGGGGTTCGTGATCGAGACCATGCCGGTTTTTGCCAGTGATGAGGAGCTTCGCCGCACGGCGCGCAGCTTCGTGCAACGGTACGTCGGGAGCCCGGTGCGTGTGGTGGCGCGCAAGGCAGCGAACGCCCTACGGTACCTGGGCGACGTGCCTGCCGAAAGGCGCGTTGGGAAGAGGCGACCGGCGCAAGCGTGATCAGGAGCGGCCCGTGGTGGGCGGGCGTCCGTATCCCCAGCCCGGGCCATTGCCGTGACGATGTCCGTGCGCGTGGGGCCCTGGGCCGTGGCCGGCGCAAGCGGCCGACGTGTCGACCTCAGGCAGGGAGCCGGCCTGGAACGCGGTGAGCGTCTCGGCGACGGTGCGCAAGGACGACTGATAGACGCGGATGTTCGCGGCTTTCAGCTTGTTGAGGGCACCCATGCCGATGCCGCCGACCACCACCGCGTCGACCGGGTGGCCCGCGAGGATGCGGAGGGGATGACACTTGCCATGCTCGTGGTGAGCGTTGTCGTTGCGCACGACTGTGGTCTGGTTCGTGTCGGTGTCGAGGAGCAGGAACATCGGCGCCGAGCCGAAGTGCGCGCTCAAGCGGCTTTGCAGACCTTCATCTTTCAGCACAGGAATACACAGGTTCATCGTTGTTTCTCCTTCCGCGTCGAGCGGGGAAGTCAGCCGTCGTTCGAATCCGGGTCATGCCTCCCACCACGATGCCGCATGCCGCAGCGTTTGCAGCGGAATGGACCGCCTTGCATGGTGTGAACGGGACCGCCTTCGATGCGCAGGGCCTTTCCCTCCACCAGCACCTGCGCGACCTTGCGCCGCGCGGCCTCGACAATCCGGCCGAACGTGGCGCGCGACACGCCCATCCGTTCGGCACCTTCTTCCTGGTACAGCCCCTCCCAATCCGCCAGGCGGATGGCCTCGAACTCGTCGAGCGTGAGCGTCACGACCTCGAGTTCCAAGGCTGGAATTCCCGCAGGCTTGAAGAACGACGCCGTGGGGCCGGCCGCAATGCGTCGGCAGTGAGGAGGTCTGGGCACGCTCCTATTATGAGCATATGCTCGTAACTGTCAAGGGCAAAACGCGTCGCTGGTGCGGCCCGGTGGGCGGTCACAGAAGCCGGGCCTGCGGCCGGAGCCTACTCCATGCACACCCAGAAGCCGTCGCTGGCGAGCCGATGACCCAGGAGCGTGCCTGCCGGGCACGTATCCCACGAGGCGGGGCCGACGAGCGTGGTCTGCCCTCCTTGCAGCTTGTAGAGCATGCCGGCATCGGACACGACATTGCCCACGTAGAACGTCCGAGAGACGAGATCGGATCGAGCGCAGAACCAGAACCCGTTCGACTGGAAGTCCTGGCCCACTTCCGTTGTTCCTTCGGGGCAGTAGTGCCACCCAGCGACGTGCAGGCGTTGGGTTCCGAAGCTGGAGTCGACGACATCGAGCCAGCCGGCGTCGTTGCGGACCGTGCCGAAGAACGCCTCGGCGCCTGGGGGGCCGGCAGGTACCGGCCCAGGCAGATGCACCAGCAGCCCGTCGCCAGGGGGCAAGCTCACGTGCATGCGTACGCCCTGCGCTTCGGGGGTTGCATTCGAGGCCGGCACGAAGGTCCGTGTCGTGATGTCGAGCACGTCGAGGGTGCCGGTGGCGGAGGCGAACAGGACGTCGGATTCGGTGGTGGCGTCGTGTTTGCCGTTGACGAGCAAGGCGTAGGCGTCGCTGGCTACCGAGAAGAGGCCGACGATGATGGGAGCGGGGCTGGGCACGTAGACCCAGTCACCGGGGGCGCGTGGGGCGGTGCCGTCGGGGAGCGGGCCGTTGTGGAACACCTTCTGGGACCTGGCCGCGGCCAGATACCGTCCGATGACGCCGAGGCTTGCGTTGATGGACTTGACTTCGTCGTACTGCGGTGTGCGCGTGCCGGATGACGAGATGATGCCGTCGCCGAAGTTTTCGGGGCTGCCCACGGGCGTCCAGTAGGTGAAATAGAAGACGCCGCGTCCGCCGTACGCGAGGGTGCTGAGGGCCGCCCACCGCTTTTCCGGGCCGCTGGGGGTCCGGTGTCCGTTGTAGCTGATGGACTGGATGAACTGCCCGAACGGCTTGCCGCTGAGCACGGAGTGCGCCCGGACCACGGCCAGGTTGGCGAAGAAGGTGGGCCCATCGGTGCCGTCGGACAGGAAGTTGTAGTGGTCGTAGGTGAACACCTGGGGATTCACCGTGGCGAGGAAGGAAGCGACGTAGTCGTCGTAGGTCGCCGTGCCGAGCTGATCGGCTGTGGCGTAGTCAGGGAACAGGTTGATCAGGCCGAAGTGGGCGGGGTCGCGCGCGGACAGGCCCGCCACGATCGTGGCGAGCCGGGGAAAGAGCGACGCATTGGGTTCGTCGGTGATCACGTAGGCCCACAAGGCAGGGGCGCTGGCATAGTCGGCGACGACCGCGTCGAGGTTTGCGTCGATGTCGTTGCCCGCGACCGCGTCGAGCAGGCGCGGGTCGACCACGAACACGCCGAGGCCGGACGACGCGGCGAGGGTGAGCATTGACTGGTTGTAGGACGGGTCGAGGGCCGCCATCTCACAGGCGTTGGTGATCAGGGTGAAGCCGGCTTCGGCGACTTCGTCCATCCGAGCCTGGTTCAACTGCGCTGGCGGGATGCCGCACCACAAGCCGATGACGAACTCGCCCGTGGGCAGGTCCGTGCCACCGTCGCCGTGCGCGTCGTCTTGTGCGTCGTCTTGTGCGTCGTCTTGTGCGTCGACTGCGGCATCCAGGGGTGTCCCGCCGGAGCCGTCTGCGGGTGTCTCCTCGGCGGCATCGATGTCCACGTGATCGAGAACGGCCGCATCGGCCGAATCGACATTCGTAGCGGTCGCGTCCTCGTGGCTGCAACCGGTCGTGGCAAGGGCGCCCAGGAGCAGGACGCCGCGCGAGATACAGGAGCGAAGAGCCATGAACGCGACGATACCACGAGGTTGGGGCGGACCGGTGGGGGGATTGCTCGGGCCGCGGGGGGGGTGATGCCTACGTCCACACCTGCATCACGTGTCTGCGAGAACGTCCAGGTTCTCCGTGCTTGACCTCTTGTCGGCCCGAATTCCCTTGACTGGGGGCCCGTTGGGTTGGACCATCCGGCTTCGGTTCTGGAGGGTCGAAGCCGTACGAAAGGAGCACCGGACATGGCGTCGCGTTCATTTCAGGCCGTGGACCTCGTTCAACTACCGCGGCTCAACGTGGCGGGGGCGATCGCCCTCGGCACCGAGATCATCACGACGGCGGAAGCAGCCGGTCGCTTGCCCGCGCCCATCCAGAAGGGCCTGTCGCGCCTGAAGGACCGTCACGCGGCGCTTCGAGCGGCAGCGGTGGACCGTCTGGTCGATCCTCGCCAGCCGGATTCGGAAGCTGCGCGGCAGGCCGACCGCACGATCGACGATGCCTGGGGAGCCACGTTCGCGTGGGCGTCGGGCTGGGCGAGGCTCCCGTTGGCGAGCAATGAGGAGCAAGCCCGGAAGGCTGCGCGCCTCTTGGAGGCCTTGTTTCCCGACGGGATGAAGTTCACCCAGCTCGTGTACAAGCTCGAGTGGGTGGAGTCGCAGATGCGTCTGGATCGGATCGCGGCCGACGACCTGGAGAGCGTGTTCGAGGAGCTCGGGGGCCGGGCCTTCCTGCAGGCGTTGCGCGCTGCGCACAAGGCCTACGGAGCTGCGTTGGGCCTGACGAAGCCGCGGACGACGCCGGAGGCGGTTGCCGAGCTTCGTGGCCCGTTCGACGCCTTCAGCAACGCGCTGAGGCTGTATGTCGTGAGCGTGACCGCGCACGCCGACCCGGACGACCCCAAGACGGTCGCGCTGGCCGACAGGCTGCTCGCACCGCTCGCGAGCTGGGAAGGTTCGCCGTATGGAGGCTCCGAGCGCCCGAGCGGGGACGCCCCACCGGATGCGCCTGAACCGCCGGGAACGGATTCGTAGCACGACCTGGTGCAAAGCCTGTGAACCGAGGGTTGGCACGCGGGATGGGGGCGGTTTGGACCACGCCGAACCGCAATGCAACGAGGCAGGGGGGTGGTTCGGACCACCCGGAGACGCAATGCAAAGAGGTGGGGGGGTGGTTCGGACCACCCCGAGACGCAATGCAAAGAGGTGGGGGGTTGGTTCGGACCACCCGGAGACGCAATGCAAAGAGGTGGGGGGGTGGTTCGGACCACCCGGAGACGCAATGCAAAGAGGTGGGGGTGGTTCGGACCACCTCGAGACGCAATGCAAAGAGGTGGGGGGGTGGTTGGGACCACCCTGCCAGGCCATGTGGAGCGTTCGGGGGCGCTGGCTCCGGGGTGGACGGGCGAATGCTGCGGCATGCCGGGGAAGGGGCGCGGGGTTCGGACGCGAGGCCAGCCCGTTGCCGGGCCTGGACCGCACGTGACGGGCGGAATCCGGCCTGGCGACCGGGCAGTGAACGCTTGGTTTGCCAGGCCAAGGTTGGCCGGCCTGCCTGTCGCCGGGGGCTATCCTTGGCGGCGCGTCGTAGGAGGAATCGTTTCCATGGACGTGTCATTCATTGAGACAATGCAGCAGGCAGCCCTGGCATGCGTTGCCGCGCGGGCCGCGTGGCGAGGCGGGCGGGACGGCGTCGTCGGGCGCGGTTGCTGCGGCCTGGGTAGGGAACCTGGCTCGCTTCTGTGCCGGAAGGTTCACGGCTGTCGGAGGGGGCGATGACCTGGTGGTATCGGTACGAAGCAAGAGGGATCCAGTCGTGGATCCTGGATTCCAACAAGCTGCGCGACCTCGCTGGAGGCAGCGCGCTCATCGAGGACCTGCAGGACGTTGCTCGGCGTCATGCGGAAGACGCTGGCGCACGCGTGCTGGTGGGGGCAGCCGGTGGGATGACCGCCACCTTCGCGACGAGGGATTCTCTGGCGCAGTTCGCGTCGTTCTGGCCGGTGATGGTGGACAGGATCGCGCCCGGTTTGCGGGTGATTCAGGCCTGGGTCGACGACACGGCGCTGCCATCGCCCGACCTGACGCCGGTCGAAGCGCTGTACCGGCGTCTGCAGGCCAGGCGCAACGAGCCGCGGGTGTCGCATCCGGAGGCCGGGCCGTGGATGAAGCGCGCGGCCCGGTCCGGCCTGCCCGCCGTGCAGCCGCCGCCCCATCTGGCGCGCCACGGCACACGCCGGTCGGCGTGGGACCGGCCGACCGTCGCCAAAGAACTCGTTTACCAGGAAAAGCACGACCTGCTCGCCCACAAGGTTGGGATCGGTCCGGAGGCGAAGCTGGGGGATGACCTCGAGCGATGGCCGGAGGGACCCGTTGCAGTCGTGCACATCGACGGCAGCGGGGTGGGGCAGCGGCTCCAGGGTCTGCGCGGCGACCCTGGGCTGTTGCAAGCCTTTTCGGCTGCGCTGAGCAAGGTGACGGTCGAGGCCACGCGCGAGGCCGTCGGACAGGTCTGCCATCGGCGTGTCGGCGGCGTGGTCCCGCTTCGTCCGATCGTGCTGGGGGGCGATGACCTTACCGTCCTTCTGGCGGCGTCGGACGCCGTCGGGTTCGTGCAGACCTGGCTGGAGACGTTCGAGAGGGCGACCGAGGCATGCAAGGGCGACCTCGGGGGGCGCGGGCTGTACGCTGGAGCGGGCGCTGCGCTGGTGCACCGCAGCTTCCCGTTCTCCGACGCGTATGCCGTGGCGGAGCAAGCGTGCAGGAGGGCGAAGCGGGCCTGCGTCGATGCGGCTGGCGAGCCTGTGGCGAGCGCATTCGTGTTCGACCGGATCACCACGGCGCTCGCGGAATGGTCGGGGTCTGGGTGGCCGTGGCGTCGGGAGGCCCTGCCCCTGCTCCAGAGCCTCGTGGACTTGGTCGGCAGGATGGCGCGAGGGCCGGTGCGCACCTGGCTCGGCCTGGTGGGGCGCGGGGCCGAGGCGCGGGAGGAACGCGATGCGCTCTGGCAGCGGATGCGGGAAGTTGCGCGGGACAAGGACCAAGACCTACCCGCGGAGCTGGACAGGGTTCTTGCGCAGGTTGCCGAGGCTTCGGGGGTCGCCATCAACCATGGTGTCACCGAGGACCACCAGACGCCGCTGCGCGACGCAGCGATTCTGGTTCAGGTGCGCCGGCGGGGAGGACATTGACCATGGCGAGCAAGCATTTCTTGTCGTTTCGGGTGCTGTCGTACTGGCATGTAGCCTCTGGTCGAGGCAGTGCCGAGCAAGCCGACTCGGTGGTGGTGCTCGACGCTGCGGGGCTGCCGGTGATCCCGGGCAGGACGGTCAAGGGGTTGGTGCGCGATGCGTTCGAACTTGCGGCCGATGCGGGCGCGGTCGCCGCGGACCGCGTCATCGAGCTGTTCGGGAGCCCGTCGGGGGGTGCGGAGCCCGGCGAGGATGGGGACGAACGGGAGCATACCCTGGAAGAGCACCGGTTCGACACGGTGGCGGGACAACTCTTGTTCGGGTCGGCCAGCCTGCCCGAGGACTGGCAGCGGTGGGCGAAGGCGCACCGGCACAAGAGCGGTGCACCGCCTGCCGAGGTGTTGGAGCTGTTCCAGTATGTGGCGTCGACGGCGATCGACGCGCGTGGGGTGGCGCAAGACCACACGCTGCGGACGATTCAGGTTGTCGTGCCGATGACGCTGCGAGCGCCGGTGCAGGGGCCGGCGGACGGGCGTTGGGTGGACGAGATGCGGACCGTGTTGCCGCTGCTGAGGCACATGGGGAGTCGGCGCAACCGGGGCTACGGACGGGTCGAGGTCACGCTCGGGGAGGGTGCCTGAGATGCGCGTGGAATGGGAGCTGGAGTTGTTGACGGACGTGTCGGTACCGCCGAGTGCGCGCACGCTAGGGGGTGCTTCAACCTTGCAGTACATCCCGGGCCGGGCGCTGTGGGGCGCCGCGGCCGACGCCGCCTACCGGTCGGGGATGGCGTCGACCGAGGCGTTTCGGCTGTTCCACCAGGGTGCGGTGAGGTTTTTCGACGCCCTGCCTGCGTTCGGGCAGGCGCGGTGCGTGCCCACGCCCTTGAGCTGGCAAAAGCCGAAGTTCGGGGCTGCGGTGATCCGCAACGTTGCCACGGCGCAAGGGCGAGAACTGGCGAGCGAGCGGCAACACACCCGTCTGGACGACGCGCCATGGCGTGCCCCTGACGGCACGCCCGTGTATGTCGAACTGCGGCACAGCCTGCGTACTGCGGTCACCGTCGAAGGCAGGGCCGACGCCGGCCTGCTGTTCGGCATCCGCAGCATGGTTGCCGGCACCGTGCTTCGCGCCGGCCTGGAGGGCAGTGAGGCCGACGTCGCGCGGGTGCAGGAACTACTGGGTACGGAGGTGCGGGTAGGGCATTCCCGGTCCGCGGAGTTCGGCCGCGTACGGCTGCGCGAGGTGCCGGCGGGGCCTGGTCTGCGTGGGGTAGACGGCAAGGCGACAGAGGTTCGTTTCCTGTGCGTGACGCGCCTGGCGCTGCGCGACGCGCGTACCGGGTTGCCCACGTTCACGCCTGACCCGGCTGCTTTCGGTCTGCCCGGCGGTTGGGTCTTCGACCCGGAGGCATCGCAGCTACGCACGAGCCGCTATTCGCCCTACAACGCGCACCGCAGGCGTCCGGAGTTGGAGCGGCAGGTCATCGACCCGGGGGCGGTGCTGAGCTTCCGGGCCGGTCCAGGAGCTGCCGCGGTCGACCTTGGCGAGCTTCGAGCATGGGTAGGCCGAGGGGTGGGGGAATGGGTGCACGAAGGGCTCGGGGAAGTGGTGGCCGAACCGCAGTGGCTCGCCTCGCCCACCATCGAGCTGCCGGTGCGTGGCGCGCAACGCTGCGGTGGGGCGCCTGCCGAGGCACCGCCTGCACCGACCGGCGAGTTGTTCGCGTGGGCGAGCAGGAGGGCGGTCGAGCGCAGAGCCAGTCGCGAAGCGTTGCGGTGGGCATACGAGCAGGCTTTGGAGTTCGATCGATTCCGCCTGCCTCCGTCGCAGTGGGGGGAGGTGCACCGCCTTGCGCGGGAGGCACGGTTTCGAACCGGGGGCGCGGCATGGCTCATCGACCAGCTTGCCAAGCACCTGTCGGGGACCCGCGCCTTGTCCTGGGCGTGGGGCGCTCGCGCCAAGGGCACGACGGCGGGCGACTATCTCCTGTCGGTGGCAAGACCGCTCGGGGAGGACGCTCCGGTCCGGATCGAGCTGCTCGCCAGCGCGGCCATGCGGGAAAGGGAAGCGACATGACGGCACAGGATGCGAATCATCGCCCGTGGGTGGAGTTCGAAATCGCCCGGATCGTGCTGGAGGCCAGGACCGCGTTGCTGCCAGGCGCCGGAGAAGGCGACCGGCTCGTCGACGCCGTCTTTGCCACGGACGCCAACCGCTTGCCGGCCCTTCCGGGCGACACGATCGCGGGCATTCTCCGTCATACGCTCGCTGGACTTGGCGATCCGGCCCAGGATGCGTCGTGCCGCCACGCCTTTGGCTTTCAGGAACAAGACCGGGGGCAGGCGTCGGCCGTGCGGGTGAGCTGGGGCCAGGTGCACGGCGCGGACGACCGTCCGGTGCCGTTCCGTGGGGCACCGACCAATGACCCGGTGCTCGCATTTCTTGCCGCCGGCCTGCCCCGCGACCACGTTCGGATCGGCCCGCACGGTGCGGTGGACGGCCGTGGCAAGTACGACGAGCTGTTGGTCCCGGCGGGGGCGCGGTTCACCTTCGAGCTGGCGGTGGACACCGCGCGTGCCAGGCTCGGCGTTGCGGACCTCGTCCACCTGTTGCGTCGCACGACCGTGCGATTCGGCAGCGGGGCGCGCCGCGGACTCGGCCATCTCGTCGTGCGGCGCGCCCGGTCCCGGCGGTTCGACCTGCGGAACGCCGAGGACCGCGCGGCGTACGCCAGGCTCCCCGTCGCGCTCGAGCAGGGCGACGCCGGGCTGCTCCAGCCCATGCAGCTTGCAGCAAGCGGCGAACCGTCCCCCGGCTGGGTGCATGGCAAGCTGGAGCTGCGGGCGTTGGATACGTTTCTCGTCGCGGGTACCATCGCGTCGGGGCGGGAGCCGCCGCGGGGCGAGCAGGACGCCAAGAAGGGCTGGGACCGGTTTCCCTTGACGGAGCGGTGCATCCGATGGACGCCGTGCGACGGTGGCGAGCGAGGCGCGGTGGTGGACGCGAAGCGGGCGCCGTTCGTGGTCCCTGGCTCGTCGATCAAGGGGGCCTTGCGGCATCGCACGGCTTTTCATTCGCGCCGGTTGACGGGCACATGGTTTGCGCCCAACGCGCCGCCTGCGGACCTCGCCGAGGGCACCGAGGCCGAACGGGAGCTGTTCGGGCGGATGCGAAGCCGCACCGAAGGGGAGCCGGGCAGGTTGCTCGTCAGCGACGCGCAGGTGGTCGTGCCGGAATCGTCGTACGCCGCGTTTCAGCACGTGTGTCTGGACCGGTTTACCCAAGGGCCACGGGATCGGCTGCTGTTCGACGAGGTGGCCGTGTTTGGGGGCAAGGTCGTGGTCGACCTGGCGCTGCGGGTCGAGGGGTTGGGCAAGGTAGCGAGGAAGGCGCTGGTCTCCGCGCTGTCCGACCTGTGTACCGGCCGGCTGGCGCTGGGCGCGGGCCGTGACCACGGCAGGTTCCACGGCACCATCACCTGGAGCGACCAGGGCCGTTGGCAGGAGCAGACGACATGAAGGGCAATGGGCAGATCTCATGGGAGTGCGAGCCCGACCGCCGCTGCGGTCTGGCAGTCCACGGACCGGTCGAAGCTCGCGACGTCGAGGCCGCGTGGCGTCTGCTGCCGGACCAGGGCCACGGGTGGGTGTGTCTGGCGGACCGCGTTCTGTTCTATGACCCGACCAGGCGGTCCGGTTTCCTTCTGGACGCCGAAGTCGCCGACGGTCGGCGGACGTACGTGCTGCGTCACGACCGCGGCGTGTGGCGACGATGGGTGTGGGAGGAACTGCTCGACCGGGACGACCACCTGGTCTTCGAGGACACCTATCTTTCTACGGCTGCCGGCGCGGCGCCTGGCAAGATGCGAGTGGCCACGTACTGGGGATTGCAGAACGACGACCTGGGCGTGCCCGCATGGATGCCTTGCGGCAGTCGTTTCATGGGATGGGAGGATGCGCCATGAACGAGATCACCGCGCCTTATGGCTTCGTGCCCCTGGCATCCAAGGTCGTTACGCCGGAATGGGCGCAGCCGATTCGCCTGCACGACGGGCGCGTGGTGGCTCCACCGCTGCACGACGTGCCGTTCGAAGACGGCATTTCGGGCACGCTGCAGCTCACCGTCCACGCCGAGACACCCCTGTTCACGCGCGGCGTGGGTGACCGTCCTTTCGCGCTGCCCGACGAACGATATGCGATCCCGGGGACCACGCTGCGGGGCGTGCTGCGCAACATCGTCGAGATCATCGGTTTCGGACACATGGCGGACCGGGTCAACGACCACCGGTATGCTGTTCGCGACCTGCACAACGCGCGCCTATACGGGCAATTCATGGCGGGTATCGTCTGCAACCCGCGCACGGGGAAGCAGGAGCCCATGCCGTTGGTCAACGCGGGCTGGCTGTGCAGGCGTCGGGACTGCGACCGCGACGTGGGAGACGACGACGAGGGATGCTACGAGATCGAGCTGTGCGATTTTGCGAAGATCGAGTACCGATACCTGTCGATGATTGCGGCTCGGGTGGGCCCAAAGCAGTTCGATCCGTGCCGAAAGCAGTCTGCGGCTCAAAAATACAAGGCCTGGGGGAGCGCGTCGCGCCAGGTGGGCGTGATCGCGGACTTCCGGCGCCCGAACCAAGTCAATGGGCGGGTGCTGCTCAGCCAGTATGGAGTGGTGACCGCGGCTGCGGGCAACAGGCAAGGCACGCTCGTGTTCACGGGGCAGCCGACGAACTATCGGCCGGGTCCGTCCAACAAGAAGTCCGGGGGCAACGCCAAGCACCACGACTTCGTATTCTTTCCGGCAGAGAAACCCAGACGGCTGCCTGTGGACGAAGCCGTCTTTCGCGACTTCGTGTTTGCGCACAGCGATCGAGGCCAGCAGAATAGCCTGGGGCGGTCGGAGACCCCCAACGAGGAATGGGGCTACTGGTTCGGTCGGTTGAGCAAGAACCCGGAAGAGAAGGTGCCCGTGTTCTTCCTGACCGACGATGCCGGGAACACCGTCAAGGCGTTCGGCCTTGCGATGATGTTCCGGCTTCCTTACCGATACAGCGTGCGGGAGGCTGTCGGCCACGTGCAGCCGCAGGGGGCGGGGCCGGTTGTGGACTTGGCCGACGCGATGTTCGGTACGGTGCAAGGGGGGCGGGACCGCGACGAGCTGGGGGCGTTTGCACTCAAGGGCAGAGTGAGCTTTTCGCACGCGATCGCGCAAGGCGAGGTCCAGCCGAGTCGGGCAGTGTTTGCCGTGCTCGGCCAGCCACGTGCGAGTTACTATCCGAACTATGTCGAGCAGAGCAACGACATCCCTGGTGCGTTGCCGCCCCAAGACGAAGACGGCAAGGCGGTGTACACGACCTGGCAGGACCATGGCGTGAGGCCACGCGGATGGAAGCGCTACAGGCCTTTGACGAAGACGTTCCTTCCGGAGCCGCCGACGGGTGCGGACGGCCGACCCTTGTCGCTGGAGCGGGTCGGTACTCGATTCTGTCCGCTTCCTGCGGGAACTCGCTTCGTGAGCACGGTGTACTTGCACAACGTACGCCCGGAGGAACTGGGCGCGCTGGTGTGGGCCATGGACTTCGGGGGGAACCAGGCCGCGCGTCACACGATTGGCATGGGGCGGCCGCTGGGATTCGGGCGTTGCCGGCTGACGCTGGAGGCGAAGGAGCCGCTCCGGACGGCAGCGGGTGCGGTCGTCGACCTGCCGGAGTGCCGGAAGCGGTTCGAAGCATACATGGAAAAAGAGATCCGCGGCTGGAGGCAAACGGCTCCGATTCGGGAGCTCGTTGCGTTGGCGCAACCGGTGGACCCGGCGCGGGCTCGCTACCAGCGGTTGGATCCGGGCCGGCGGGTCAACGAGTTCGTGGATGCGAAGAGGGATGGCCTGGCGCTGCTGCCGGCGGATGCGGGGCTTCGCGAGCAGGCTCAGCGGCGGGGCCGGGGCGTGGGCACGGCGCGTACGGGGACGAGCGTCGACGCGGCACGGGGTGGCGCGGGGCGGTCCGTGGGAGGGCGGCCGGCGAACCGCGACCGCGCTGTGCGACCGGCGCCTGCGGCAGGCCCGGTCACGCGTCAGGGCTGGCCGGGCAAGAAGAGGGGCGAGACGCTGAAGGTGCGGCTGGTGGAGCTGAACCGGAAGGGCAAGTGGCGATGCGAAGTCGTCGGGTACCAGGCAACGGGGGTGATCGAGGGAACGGCGCCGGCGGATGCAGCGGCCGGGGCCACGTTTGACGTCGAGGTGATCCAGGGCAGCGATCCGAAGAACTTGAATCTGAAGTGGAAGGGATAGAGAAGCCGCGAAACGGTCTGCGCGGTGACCGCTCCTTCGAGCACGCGGTGCGTTTTTCGTGTCCGTGTTGGTGCCACGTTCATGCCCGCGTCGACCCCGGCATGCACGCACGGCTCGTCGCCGGCGGTCACGTCATCTTCGCCAGCGTGGCCGCCACGCTCTCGAGCAACACAATGCCCTCTTCGTATCGCGGTGCCGGCACGAGGTTGCGGAGCCTGAGAAAAGCGAGACAGGCCGCGCACTCCATCGTTTGACCACGCGCGACCTGATCGAGCTTGCTGCTGTCCGCATGCGAGCACCGGCCCACTCGAACAACGGTATTGCGCACCACGGACTCGTCGGTGCGGAGGAGCCGGTCGGCGCGGTTGCCATGCCCCTTGGGCATCGTGGCCGGCGCTCAGCGTCGACCGGGCAGTGTGCAACACGGGCACACGGGAGCTTGAGGCCGCCCATGCCTGCCTTGGCAGGACGAGCGAACGGATTGGTGCTCCGGTGTTCGCATTCGCGTTGCTCGTCGTGTCTTGCCGGTTAACGAGCGACTTGGCGGGCCGTCGACATCATCGACCCGTGCGAGAATACGGATGGCACGTTGTTCCGGGTTCGAAGCGCAGGAAGCCCAGCGTGCCATCGTACTGGCCGGGGCACCCCGACGATTGCGTGGCACGTGGTACTTCGTCGATGCGCTTCATGCCGGGGTTCCGGCCAGGTCCACGGCCATGCGTACGTGGATGTCCAGGGCCATGGAGGCGTTGATTGCCTTACTCGCCTGACTGAATCGTCGGATACTCACGCCACCGCACGAACCGGTAGGTGGATGTCCGCTGGACCGTTCCGTCGGGCAGTGCTTGTTCTTGGGCCACTCGCTCGGTCGTGGCTGCAAAGCATCGGACTCCACGCGCCTGGAGGGCGCCGACGAGCGCGGCGGTCAGCGTAGGGTCAGTCGCCACGAACGCCCCCGCGGCGCCCGCGGCTTCCACGCGGTCCGCAATCGCGCTCGCCAGCTTGCACACCGCAGGCGTGTCGACCTCGGCATCGACCAGCGGCATCCCGCCGTCGAGCTCTGCCGGGTCGCCCAGGCCGAGACGCCGGGCCGCTTCGACCTGCGTGGCAGGCCATCGCTCGATCGGGTGATTCGACAGGTTCAGGAAACCGGTGCGTGTCTGCGGCAGGTCGACGGGATGGCCGGCCAGCACCGTGTCGACCAGCTTCTCGACGCGTTCCTGGACGGGGGGCTGTTGGCCTGATTTCGCTGGACCCAGCAGTTCGCCGCGGAGTGAGGCGTACGTTTCACGCGAGAACTTCCTTTTTGTGGCCTCGATGGATGTCCAGGCGTGGTTCTGGAAGTTTCGAATGTCGCGGATGCCGTCCAACACTTGCTTGAACGCCAGCTTCGCATCCGCGTTGGTGTCCAACCAGGCACGCACTCGCGCCACCACGTCCGGCTGCGGAGGATACGAAGGAACGTGCGGCTGATGCCCACACAGTGCCTGCACCAGCCCGTCCACCGTTGTTCGATAGCGTTCGCTGTGCCATGGTGCCGGGCCACCGGATGCGCGTTGCAACGCTTCCACGCCTTGCATGCGTGCCACGTACACCGCGCACGACGTCACCAACTCGCGGATGACGGTTGTGGCCTCGACGATCCGGTGGCGGTCGAGCAGCCACCGGCTCATGCGCGCTTGCCGGCGCAGGTAGGCTTCTCCGATCTCTGGGTATTCGTGTCCATCGACGTCGACGACTCGTTCGTTATCCGTGGCAAGGGGGGTGACGCTTTCTTGCAGGTCGTCGGCAATCAGCGTAAGCGGTTTGAGGGCGGCGTGGTGGCGAAGCTCGGATCTGGCGTTGTCGAAGGCCTGCAACAACTCGGTTGCGAGCTTTCCTGGTTGATCGTGGCGCACGATCGAAAGCGCCCGGCTCATGGCCTCCATGGTGTTCGGAAGAGACACGAGGGCTCTGGGTGCATCCTGCTTGAGTTGGCGCTGGAGGCTTGACAGATAGGGTCTGGCACGTTCGACGAGGCCATCTGCCCGGCCTGTCCGGCTCCACTCCGCCACGCCCTCGGCCCAGGCAGGCAGGTCGAGCATCGGGGTCAGGTCGAACACCGGCGCGGTCTTGTGTTGTTGCGTCTGCTGCTGATAACTTCTCAGGTCCTCCGGCGCCCAGCGGGTCTTGCTCGTCTTGCGCTCCTTGCCCAGATTGCGGTCCGCCCACGCGATCTCGTCGTCTGTCATGCGCAGCGCATTTTCGAACGCGCCGTAGTAGAGCCCCTGGATGTCGAGCTTCAACATGTGCCGGTAGAACGTCAGCGCCAACACGGCCGTGACCGGGAGCGAACGGAAGCCGTGCGTGACATCGAACCAGACCCGGTCACCCGGCCGCAAGCGCTCGGCGATTCCTGCGAACACGTCCCAGAGCTGGGCTTCGGACTCTCCGTCCGGGATGCGGATCGGTTCGTCAAGATGGTCGCCCAGGCGATGATGCAGCTTGTCCCAGTGCGTGGTGAAGGCAAGCTGGGTCGCGAGGACCTGGATCCGTGGGACCGGCTGGCCGATGAGCTCGGCGATCGCGGCCTGCACATAGGTCTCTGGCTGCTGGGTTGTGCGGTCACCAAGCTGGTAGTGGACAGGAACGTAGCTGCCGACGCCAAGGAAGCAGATGAGGCGGTCCGTCATGGTCTTGCTCCTTTCTCGCGGTCTTGTTGGTCAAGATACGGGGCGGTGACGGGCTCGGAGCACGCTGGCGGTGCGGGGCATTGTGCTCGACGCTTGCGCGAGGTGGCTCCTGGGGCGCGCGGTCGGACACCGGGGCAATCCTGTTCGAACTCCTTCGGCGGACGGTGCGGTATTCGCGGGCGGTTGGTCCTCGCGTCGCAATTCCGATTCAACCCCTGTGGAATCACCGAGCGGGTGACGCTAGCAGTTCTGCGACCCACGGACAAGAACCGTCGTTTCGCCTTGCGCTTTGGCCGCGGGTTGTCCCCTGTGGTCGGCCTGACGGCGATGGGGTGTCGACGTGGATGAAAACCTCGTAGAGGTGTTCGTGTCGTGCCGGTGATCGCGTATCGCGTTTCGTTTGCCAGGCGTGCAGGCACATCCGGGACCGGTGGACGCTCGGGTGCATGCGGTGAGCTGGGCGCCCGTCGGTTGACCGCGAGGCTGCTCGGCGCGAGCATTCGCGTTGCGGAGCGTGCGATGAGCGACGAGCTGACCTGGGTGCTGTGCTACGACGTGACGGACGATCGGAGGCGCACGAAGCTGTTCAAGTTCCTGGAAGGGCGCGGCACGCGCGTGCAGTACAGCGTGTTCGAGGTGATCGGCAGCCGGCAAGCCATCGACGATCTGCTTCGCGATGCCCTGGATCGCTGCTTGTTCGACCCCGAGGAGGACAGCCTGCGGTGCTATGCGCTGTGCGATCGGTGCAGGAGCGCGACGTCGGTGCGTGGGCGGGCGCGCCCGCCGGTCGAACCGGGCAAGGCGGTCGTGCTCTGAGGGAGTGTTGAAACGGAAGGCAGGGGAGCAGGCGGCGACGGCCGAACGGGAAGCGGTGAATGCGGAGTGTGGAGTGGGCAACGTGCTGGGGACGGTTGCGACGAGGGGGCGGCCTGGGCGCTGCTTGCGACGTGTGGTGGTCAGTGTCTGCCAGGGGGCGGCCGCCGTAGGCAGGAGGTGAAGCAGATCTGTGGCCGGCAGGCGTGCGCCTTGGAAACGGACTGCGGCTCGACAGCGTGTGAGATGATCGCGAAAAGGAGGGAAGGGATGTCGATCTTCGACGAGGCGACTTCGATGGCGGCGTTGCGGTCGGCGTTGGATGCCGTGGCCGGCAAGCACGGCGGACCGGGGCCTGATGGCGTGACGGTGCTTGCGTTCTGCGCGCGGCGCGAGCAGGAACTCGTACAGTTGCGCGACGAATTGCTGAACGGCTCATATCGTCCGAGGCCGTCGCGTCGGGTGCTCATCCCCAAGGGCGGCGGCGGACACCGTGCTATTGCGGTAGGGTGCGTGCGCGACCGCGTGGTGCAGCACGCGTTCGCGGCAACGTTGCAAGCAAAGCTCGACGACGAGCTGCACCCGTATGCCTATGCATATCGGCGCGGCCGGTCGGTGGGGTCTGCGATCGCGGTGGTGGAAGGGTGGCTGGGCCTGGGCAAGCTGTGGGCGCTTCGCGGAGACATCGACAGCTTCTTCGACACGATCCCGCATCCGCTCCTGATGGAGGCTGTCGAGCGAGTGGTGGAAGAGCCTGAAGTCGTGCGGGTGATCGAGATGACCCTGGTGGCGGGCGCGCTGGCTGGGGGCGAGATCGCGGACCCTGGGATCGGAACGCCACAGGGGTCGCCGCTCTCGCCATTCCTCTCGAACCTGTACCTGGTCCCGTTCGACCGCGCCATGGAGTCGGCGGGCTTCGGCATGGTGCGCTACGGCGACGATTTCTGCGTGTGCACGCTCGTCCGTTCGGAAGCGGAGAAGGCACGCGAAGTGGCGCAGACCGCGCTCACACGCTTGCGGCTCCGGCTCAACGAGAACAAGGTGGAGATCCGGCATCACGGAGAGGGCTTCTCGTTTCTGGGGTTCCAGCTCGACCCGGGTGGGCGCAGGCCTGGTGCGAAGGCTCGTCGGTCGCTGTGCAAACGGTTGTAGGAGCTGTCTGAAAGCGGCGCTGACGCGGCCGCTTTCGACGACACCTTGCAAGGGTGGATCGCATACTATGGGTCGCTGGCAGGCGTGGAACTGCCCGCGCAGGTGCGGCAGCGGGCAGAGGCGATCGAAGCGTGTCGGGCGCAGCAGGTGCAGGACCGGTCGCTCGGTGATGCTGGCGAGGTTCATGTGAGCGACGCTCCCGGTCCGGGACCCGTGGCACCCGGCCAAGCGATGTGGCTACAGGCTGCGCAAGCGCTCGTGGCGGCTCAGGAAGGGATCACGCTGGACGCTGTGCGGTCCAGCGTGGCACTGGACGTGGCGATGGACGACGCCTGGTGGCTGGAGCTGGGCGAGCGGCTTGCCGCGTTCGACGGTGGTGCTGTTGCCGAGTGTCTGGCGCGTGCGGGGCGCTTCGCGGACGCCGCCGACGCGGCGTTGCTCCGACCGCCGGTTCCCGGCGACACGACACGCGTGCGTGCCGCGGAAGCGGTCGACGCCGTGGAGTTGCCGCGGCTGGCGCCGGCGCCGGCCGACGCCCAGCGGCTCATCGACCTGCTGGGCGGAGCCGAACATGCGGTGGTGCGTGACATCAAGACCGAGCGAGGGATCGATCGGCAGCGGCTGCTCACGCCGCTGGTCGCGGACCTGGTGCGGCAGCATCTGGGCGGTGACATGTGGCTGGGCGTCTATCCGCTCCGGGCCAACGGAACCGTGCGCTTCGCGGCGGTGCGGGTGGTGTCGAAAGCGAAGGCCAGGGGTGGAAGGCCCCTGGCCACCGAGCCGACTGCCGGGGCCGTCAAGCACTGCGCGCTTGCGATCGTCGGCGAGGCCCGGCGGATCGGGCTCGACGTGATGGTGAGCGAGGAGCCCGGGCGCGGGTATGTGGTGTGGGTTCCCGTTGCCCAGCCTGTCACGGCAGCGCGTGCGAAAGCGCTGGCGACGCTGCTGGTGCAGTCCACGGCCGGTTCGGAGGAGGTCACGCGCGAGGTCATCCCGGCACAGGAGGTTACGAAGCCGGACAAGCCCGGCACGCCCGTGATGCTCCCGCTCGGGCTCGACCCGAGGACGGGCGAACGTGCGTGGCTGTGCGAGCCCGACCTGACGAGGAGCCTGGACCCGTGTGCGCTGCTTCGGGCGTTCGTTGCCAACGCACCGGAGCGTGTGGCCGAGGCACTCGGTGTGCAGCGCAAGCTGCCGTTGCCGGTGCGGCCCACACCCGAGGGGAGCGCGGTCGCGGCAGATGCGGGCGAAGGGGGCCGGACGCCGTGGCGCTGGCGACGTCGCCGTTTCGGGAGCCTCCGCGCGCGCAGGATCTGTACGCGGGCTGCGCCGTGCTACGGCATTTCGTCGACGAGGCGATGCGCGGGCACGGCCTGGCGGGTAGCGCAAAATACCTCGTAGGGGACTCGCTTGGGCGTCTCGGGAACGAGGCGGTGCCCGCGCTGGAAGCGGTGCTGCGGCACCTGCCGAACTATCGTCCGGGCATGGGCGCGAGCCTGGCTCAGCAAACGTATCCGTACCCGATGAGCTGCGCGCGCATCCGGGAGAAGTGGTCCAACCTGACCCGCCATGTCCGCTGCGATTGCCGGTTCCGCATCCCGCCGGGCGCGTATCCGACGCCTGTGCTGCATGCGGTAGGGGCTGCGGACGTGCCAGGGCTGAAGGAGCGCGTGCGCGAAGCTGCGCAGCGAGGCGGCATGGCGCGCGCCGTCCTGGCTGCCATGAACGAGGGGGCGCAAGGAGCTCGGCGCCAGGGCCGCAGCGCTGTGCGCAAGGCTTGCTGACCTGCGGCGTCAGCACCGCATGCTCGAAAAGACGATCGCCAAGATCGAAGACGAACTCGACGCGGTCGTGCGCGAGGCCGGCGACACGCCGCTCGAGACGCCGTCGGGCACGCTTCGCAGGGTCGAGGAGGGAGGGCGTCGTCGCTTCGTGCTGGAGGTATGATGCATGGCAGGCAGAGTTCTGATCATCACGGACCCTACGTTGTTGGTGCGCCATGCGAACGAGCGGCTGGTGATGGTGCGCGACAAGAAACAGGTGGCGGCGATGCCGGTGGCGGACATCTCGCACGTGTCTCTGTACGGCCCGGTGACGATGACGGGCGCGGCGATCGCGAGCTTGTTGGACACGGGCGTAGAGGTGACGTTGTATTCGAGCCATGGGCGATACCGGGGTGCGATCACGAGCGCGGACCCGAAGAACGTGTACCTGCTGCTGGCGCAGGTGGCGGCATGGAAGGACGACAAGGTGCGACTGGGGTTCGCGCGGCCGGTGGTGGTGGGCAAGATCGGGGGACAGCGCGAGCTGGTGCAGCGACGTGCGATCGACCGCGCATCCGCTGCTTGCGATCGTGTGGCGGCGCAGCTTCGGGTGTTCGAAGCAAGAGCACGGGAGAGCGACGACGTCCAGGAGTTGCGCGGTATCGAGGGGGCGGCGTCGGCGGCGTACTTCGGCGTGTTCGGGGAGATGCTGTCGAGCCAGTGGACGTTTCCGGGGCGGGTGCGTCGCCCGCCGACGGACCCGGTGAACGCGCTGCTGAGCCTGGGGTACACGGTGGCGGTGGGGGAGGTGTCGCAGGTGCTGACGCGAGCGGGGTTCGACACACGGATCGGGTTGCTGCACGGCATCCGGTATGGGAGGGAATCGTTGCCGCTGGATCTTGTTGAAGAGCTGAGGGCACCGATGGTGGACCGCTTCGTGTTGCGGATGTTGAACAGGGGCCAGATCAAGCCGGAGGCATTCGAGGTTCGGGAAGGGGGAGCGGTGAGGTTGACGCCGGAGGGGCTGCGGACGTTTTTCGAGTTGTGGGAAGAGATGATGGCGGGGCGTGCGCCTGGGGAGTGGGGAGAGCTGGAGGGGGGTGAGGAACCGGAGGTAGTGGGGCGTGAGGAAGGGCAACGGGGAGAGAGGGAGACGGTGACATGGCGGCGGAGGATCGAGGAGCAGGTGGGGCGGCTGCGGCGCTACATCATGAACGGAACGCCCTACGAGCCGGTGCGGGTGCGGAGTACGAAAAAGGGCGGGAAGGATTCACCGGCTGGGGGCGAGGCAAGCAACCCAAAGAAAGGATTGACGAAAGTGGCGGATCGAGGTAGGAAGAAGGATGCGACTCGGGTCCCGGGCTGGGGCTCTGGGCGGGTCCTTGGCAAGCGATTCTCAGAGGCTGTTTAATCGCGGATCTGCAACCGGGGCGTCTCCAACGGATGGCCCGGGGCAAGTCTGCGCAATAGCAAGGCTACCATGGCCCACTTGA
>Ga0209018_1000622_pt1 | contig 32017 bp, 27 predicted proteins | sample YNPBryBLVA2012_FD_185814 | JGI IMG/M metagenome (GOLD analysis project Ga0209018, IMG submission 185814) | Anoxygenic and chlorotrophic microbial mat microbial communities from Yellowstone National Park, USA - YNP Bryant BLVA 2012 (SPAdes)... ...
TCAACCTATCAATTATCAAGTAATGGGATCAAATTTGAACAGAATTTTTATATGACTTATCACAATGGATATTTATTTAATGTTAGCTTAACAACATATACAGAAGAGGCAAAAAAAGAAATAGAAGATGTTTTTAAAAATTCTAAATTCAAAAAATAAAATTTTTATAATTGTGAATAATCTTATATTTATTTCCAGTAATCACGATCTAAAGCGCGGTATTGTATTGCTTCGCTGATATGTTCTGGACGAATATTATCGGAATCTGCAAGGTCGGCAATGGTTCTTGCAACTTTAAGTATTCTGTCGTAAGCTCGTGCCGAAAGCCCCATTCGCTCCATAGCAATTTTTAACAAATTGTTGGAAGTGTCGTCCAATTCGCAATACTTTCGGATTTGTTTGGAGGTCATATCGGCATTTTTAAACACATTTTTGGATTTGGAAAATCGTTTCATTTGAATTTCGCGAGCTTTAATAACCCTTTCTTTGATAGCTTTGGAAGGTTCTCCAGCTCTTTTAGATGATATTTCTTGATAGTTGACAGCTGGTACTTCGATATGGATATCGATACGGTCGAGCAAGGGACCCGAAATTTTGCCAATGTAACGTTGAATTTGAGTCGGAGAACAAGTGCAAGTGGCAAAGGGATTGCCAAAATTACCACAAGGGCAAGGATTCATTGAACAAACCAACATAAAATTAGCTGGGAAAGTGACCGTTTGCTTTGTTCGTGATACAACAATTGATTTATCTTCCAAAGGTTGACGTAGAACCTCTAATACATTTCGAGCGAATTCGGGTAACTCATCCATAAACAAAACACCGTGATGGGCAAGCGATATTTCGCCCGGTCTTATTTTGTTGATACCACCTCCAACAAGTGCCGCATCCGAGATTGTATGGTGAGGTGAACGAAATGGTCTTGTGGTTAGCAATGGTACATTTGGAGGCAATACTCCGGCGATAGAGTGAATTTTTGTTGTTTCTAAAGCCTCTTCCAAAGATAGGGGAGGCATAATGGTAACAATTCGCTTTGCCAGCATTGATTTTCCCGAACCCGGTGGACCTATCATTAATATATTGTGTCCCCCGGCAACAGCAACTTCCAGTGCCCTTTTCACATTTTCCTGTCCTTTTACATCGTTAAAATCGAAAGTAAAACTTTCCTGACCACTTGCAAATAGTTCTTCGATATCGACGCGTGTTGGTTCGATTTCGATTTCATTGTTTAAATATCTAAATGCATCCTGCAAAGTTTCGATGCCTATAACTTCGATACCCGATGCTAATGCTGCTTCGGCTGCATTTTCCTTAGGGACTAATATTTTGGTAAATCCATCTCGTGCGGCTTGTATCGAAACTGGTAGCAATCCATTGACGCTACGGAGTGTGCCTTCGAGCGCAAGCTCGCCTACGAGCATTAGCTTTTCTAACTTATTTGATGGAATTTGTCCGAGTGCAGCAAGTATGCCTATAGCAATTGGAAAATCGAAACCACTACCTTCCTTACGAATATTGGCAGGGGCTAAATTTACTGTTATTTTTTTTCCTGTTGGAAAGGATAAATTAGAATTTTTCAGAGCAGCTAAAACTCTTTCGCGTGATTCTTTAACAGTTGCATCAGGTAGCCCAACTATCTGAAATGCGGGCAAACCATTTTCTAAATGAGTTTCGATTTCGACAGAAAAAGCATCAATGCCAAGAAGTGACGAGCTAAAAAGTTTAGAATACATAACCAGTTACTTTTCTTCTTGTATATATTTATTGATAAATAGCAATATGTCGGTTGTGCTAACTATTCCAACTAAGTTTTTATCCCAATCTACTACTGGGAGTACTTCATATTTGTGTTTAGCGAATAGTTCCAAAACTTTCTGAATACTATCCTCGGGATAAAGTAAATGTAAATTTTTTTCAATAATATTTTCGAAATCAAGAATTTGTGTCTCGACAAATTCATTCACATCTTCGTTGAAATCATAAAGATGACGAAGAGTGTATTCCATTACTCTTTGTTTTGTAATAAGCCCAATATATTTACTTCCTTCCAGCACGGGAACATAGCGAACATTTTCGTGCTTCATTATTTCGTCTGCATTATGTAATGTATCAGTTATTTCGATAGTGAACAAGTTTTTGCTCATTATCTCGTAAACTTTTGTATGCTTCAACATCTTTTGTTCCTCGTTTTTTATTAACTACAAATTAATAAAATTCTCTTTATGTTATTCATTTTTTTATTAAAATTACAAATGTAATTTTAATAAAATAATTATATTCAGAACTAGACAAATTGTTGATATTTCTGTAATTATAAAATAAAAAAAGGAGCTCACCTCTTGGTTGGTGAACTCCTAAAATTATTGTATCAAATGCTAATTATTCTTGACCAACTTCTTTGTAGCAGAACCACCAATCATAGTTTTGGTATCGGCTCTTCTTGTATTGGGCTGCTTTGAAATCTGTTGCAGGGGGAACAATTACTTTGTCACCTATTAATTCGTTGTTTGGCCAATTAGCTGGCATTGCAACGCCATTGGCATCCGAAACTTGGAATGCTTTAATCATTCTCAGTAATTCATCAAAATTGCGACCAACTTCTTGTGGGTAGAACAAAATTGCTCTGATGGTGGCATTAGGATCTACGATATAGACAGCACGAACTGTATTGAAGCCCTTATTGGGATGGACTAATCCCATCATTTTTGCAAAGTCTCCGTGGTCTGCTATGATAGGGAACTCGATTTGGACACCCAAGTTATCTCTAATCCATTCAACCCATTTGATGTGGGAGAACACTTGGTCGATACTTAGTCCTATTAACTCGGTATTTAGGGATTTGAACTCTTCGTAACGCTTTTGGAATGCAACAAATTCGGTTGTACACACTGGTGTGAAATCAGCGGGGTGACTAAACAAAATAAACCATTTGCCTTCGAAAGCTTTTGGTAATTTGATTTTACCTAATGTTGTTTGTAATTCTACTTCTGGGAATTTGTCCCCAATCATTGGAATTCTGTTTTCCATATTTATTACTCCTCTGTTATTTAAAAAATAATGGTTTAAAAAAAGTTAATTATTTAAAAAAGATGAATACATCCATACTAATTTTTCTAGTTCACGAATGTAATCGCTCATTAGTGCATTGGTACCTTCGTCGTTGTATTTGGCGGATTGTTCAAGTATATCTCGTTGCAAAGATATAATAACTTGTAAGCTATCCAAAATTGATTGAACGCAAGCAAGGGCCTCAGTTGTGTTTTCTACTGCCTTTATAGTGGAATTATCTATGTATTTACTAAATGAGTGATGCGGTGTACCTCCTAAGGTAAGAATACGTTCGGCAATCTCGTCGATTTTGATTTGTAGGTTGGTGTATAGTTCTTCGAATTTCAGGTGTAATTCAAAAAACTTTTCACCGCGAATGTTCCAATGGAAACCCCGCGTGTTTTGATAAAAAACCTGGTAGTTTGCTAGTAATTTGTTTAATTTTTCCACTAATTCGTTTGTTTGGTTTTGATTCATTCCGATATATTCTGCGTAATTTTTCATCAGTTTTCTCCTAATTGTTTTATTTCGATACTTATGTTTTCTAATTTAAAATTTTCGAATTTATGTTTTTTTAATCTATTTTCAATTAATTTTATAAGATGTTTATCATAAAGGTCGATTATTTCATTTTTATCTGAAATGTATAGATGCAAATGATTGTTTTCCACGAAATCATAACGACAATTATCGTGCTGGAACTTAATCGAGCGTACTAAACCTTTTTTTTCCAAGATTTCCAAAGTATTATAAACTGTTGCCAGCGAAATTGTTGGAAATTCCTTTTTGATTTTTGTAAAGATCATTTCTGCATTTGGATGTTCTTTGGAATGCATTAGGTAATCCAGAATAATTATCCGGTGGATAGTTGGTTTAATTTCGTTTGCTTTTAATAAATTAATAATTTCTTTTTCATTCATTTTTAATTATTTTAAGTTTAAAAACGTTCTAAATCGATAATTATTATAAAATCTCCAAAATTTATTGAAAAAAAAACAAAAGTGTTTAAATTTGTTGTATCAAAGTTTATTTAAAAGGGAAATATGTTCGAAATTTTAAAATTTCCCGGTTGGGAAGGAATTCATCCATTGGTTGTTCATTTCCCTATTGGTCTATTGGTTATCTTACCGTTGTTATTATTACTTTCGCTAATGATTAAAGAACAAAACAAGTGTTTTACCAACGCAAGCCTGATAATATTAATCTTGGGTACTTTGGGAACAATGTTTGCTGTAGCAACGGGATTGGGAGCTATGGAAGTTGCCAAAATTACCGAAGAAGCAAAGGAAATATTAGAAAAACACGAAACCGCTGCAGCAGTATGTAGAAATTTATATATGAGTTTCACAGTTTTTTATGCAATTTTTGTTTATTATACAAACAAAAACATTATGAAGCCTTCACTCAAAACCACTTTACAAATTGTTTTTATCGTTTATTCCATTTTGGGCATTTGGTTTTTATTCAACACAGGTCACTATGGGGCACGTTTGGTTCACGAATTTGGGATCCACGCACCAATAAAATAAGCCGATTTTAATAAGGTGATTATTGATTTATTCCCAGCTCTTTGCCATTAAACTCAATTTAGAACGTTTTTATTCAATTCTTTTGAATTTTGCCATAAAAAAACCATCTGACGAAGAAGTCCCAAAATCTATGGAAATATAGTTTGGTCCAACCAATCTCAATTTGTTATAAAGATTAAAAGAAGTTATAAAATCTTGAATATTTACTGGAGAGAAATTGGGATTTTCGTTTAAAAAATGGTTCACAATCTCGATATTCTCTTCGTTCAAAATGCTGCACGTCGAATATACCAATATTCCACCTCTTGAAACAAATTTAGAATAATGTTGTAGGATATTTTTTTGATTTATTGTTAATTTTCCCAAAATTCTATTTGTTATTTTGTATTTTTTTATCGGATCTCTTCGGATAGTCCCTAAGCCCGAACAAGGTGCATCTACCAATACTTTATCAAAATAATCTGGCAAGAGAATTGAACGCTTGGTATTCTTTAATGTTAGATTAACCTTAATACTTTTGATACCACTTCGATTTGCCCGGTTAGGAAGTTCTTTTAATCTTGCAAATTCGGTGTCATTGGCAATTATTTCACCCAGGTCTTGTTGCAATACAGCAATATGAAGACTTTTGCCACCAGCACCAGCACAAGCATCCAAAACTTTTTCGTTTGGTTTTGGGTCCAAGAACAAAGAAATTAATTGGCTGCCTTCATCTTGAATTTCGAAATATCCATTCTTGAATTCGTTCATTTCCGAAAATTGAACTCTTTGGCTAAATTTCAATGCATTTGGAACAAATTCTGAAATTTCGGGCTTGATATCAATCTTGTTGAATTGTTCAAACAATGTTTCTATTGAAGTTTTTAAGGTATTTACCCTAATTGTAATAGGTGCTTGACGGATAGACTTTTCCAAAAAATTTTTTAAATCTTCAATTTTTTGAAAGTTTGGTAATATTTTCGATAAAATTAACTTGGGAAAACTGTATTTTGTTTCGAGCCAATTTAATTTTTCATTGTTTAATTCCAAAGATTTTATTGAATCGATTGAAGTATTTAGTTTAATGATATTTTGTATTAAATTTTCGATAAAGGAATTGTAGTTCAATTCAAAATCTTTTTCTAAAAATTCATCTAATTGAAAGGATTTATCCAACTTTTTTAATAAATCGATAGGAGAATAATCCCAAAAGTATTCTGGATAAAGATAAGAAAGCGTAATTGCCACAATAACCGATGAGGTATGTATATTATCGAATTTGTAATTTTCCTGTAAATAAACTGAATTGTAGTCAATTAACAATTTGTTGCGAAAATAAAAGTAAAGTGTATTGCTGATGAATTTTCTTTCTTTACTTCCGTAATTTTTCTTTTTTCGGAAAATTTCGGTTAGTAATTTGTCGGTTGGTTGAGAGGAATTCCAAGCTATTCGGATTAGTTCAGCAGTATGTTCGATTAAAGTTTTTAACCTCATAAGTTCATCAAATAATTGGTAAGTTTATCTAAATTCCAATTAGAATTGTAATGTAAGGTATTGATACCTAACTTATTTGCTGCATGTATATTTTCAATTGAATCATCAATAAAGAGTGTTTCCGAGGGCAAATAGCCCGAGTCGTTCAAAACAAAATGAAAAGATGCCAAGTCTGGCTTTTTAAATCCGATTTTATGTGAAAAATAAATTTTTTCGAAAAGTTGCAATAATTCGTTGCAGACAGAACTAAAACTTTGAAAATGTAATTCGTTTGTATTCGAAAATAGAGCGAGATTATAGCGAGTCTTGAGTTCTTTCACCGACTCGATTGATTGATTAATAAAACCAATCAACATTGAATTCCAGGCCGAGATTATTTGTTCATCGGATGCTTCAAGAGATAATTTATTTCGGATATCTATTAAAAATTCCGCCGTGGTTTGTTTTCCAGTTTCATAATCACTCGCTATATGTTTGAATTCGAATACAGATATTTCGTTGAAGATATGGGGTTGTTGGGATAATTTTTTAAATTCTAAAAAGGACTTTTCATAGTCAACATCAAAGACAACTCCACCACAATCGAAAATTAAATTTTTTATCATAATTTTATAAGATATTTACTTCGAAGATTAACGAATTAGCATAACTAATAATATTTTAAATCAAAAGAAAAAAGGTTGTCCCGCTAATAACGAAACAACCTTTTTTTATCAGATTTCTTTACTGATAATCCTTGGCGAGCCACTTGACGGACTTGAACCGCCGACCGGCTGATTACAAATCAGCTGCTCTACCAGCTGAGCTAAAGTGGCTTGTTTGAAATTTGTAAAAAGAACGTTTACAAAATTAAGAAAATTAAAAAAAACAACAAAATTTTTATTATTTTTTTTTTTGATTTTCAGATAGATTTTGATATCAATTCAAAAACTGATTCGAGTGTGCCAACTCCATTAATATGGACCAAAATGCCTTTATTTTCGTAATAACCTATTAAAGGACTTGTTTGGTTGTGATAAACTGAAAGCCGTTTCTTGACGGTCTCTTCCTTGTCATCGTCCCGTTGAAAGATATCACAAACTCCGCGATCACAATTCTTTGGGTCTGGAGGAGGGTTAAAAACGACGTGGAAAGTGCGATTACAAGTTCGGCAAATTCTTCTGCCCGAAAGACGCATCACAATTTCTTCATCGGGGACTTCCAAAAGTATTACGCGATCCAAATTCAACTTCATTTCGACTAAAAGGTTATCCAAAGCTATGGCTTGTGGAATAGTTCGTGGAAATCCGTCAAACAAAATACCATTTGAGTATTCGGGCTTTGTAATTTCTTCTCTTATCATATTAACAATAATATCGTCTGGAACTAATTTGCCTTCGTCCATAAATGATTTGGCTGAGATTCCAAGTGGAGTCATTTTTGCTACGTTTGCTCTTAAAATATCACCAGTGGAAAGTTGTCGTATTCCATAATTTTTACAAATTAATTCTGCTTGTGTTCCTTTACCTGCGCCTGGAGGACCAATTAATATTAAGTTCTTCATTTTTAAAATAAATTTTTCTAAAATTACAAAAAAAAGATAGAAAATTTAATTTTTTTTTAAAATTACTAACTTTGTATTAACAATTTTAAAGTAAAACAAAATTTTATGTACATTCCATCATTTAAAGATATCGATTTAGCTCACAAACGAATAATACCTTTGATAAATCGAACCCCAGTCCTGAAAAGTCGGAGTATCGACCAAATGACGGGAGCAAACTTGTTTTTCAAATGCGAAAACTTTCAAAGGGTTGGTGCATTTAAATATCGCGGCGCCACAAACGCAGTTCAAAAGTTGTCTGCCGAAGAGGCACAAAATGGGGTTGTTACCCATAGTTCTGGGAATCACGCACAAGCTTTGGCTTTGGCTGCAAGTATCCAAAAAATTCCAGCCTATATTGTTGTACCGGAGAATGCACCAAAATCCAAAATCGGGGCTGTTAAATCTTATGGCGGAATAATTACATTTTGCGAAGCAACTTTGGAGGCTCGAGAATCGACTGTAGCAAAAGTTATCAAGCAAACTGGAGCCAAACTAATTCATCCTTATGATAATCCTGATATTATTGCTGGGCAAGGAACAGCTGCAAAGGAACTTATTTGGGAAATAGGTAATTTGGATATTGTTGTTGCACCCGTAGGTGGTGGTGGATTATTAAGTGGTACAGCGATTGCAACAAAATCAATTTTTCCCGAAACGATTGTTTATGGAGCTGAACCAGAGCTGGCAAACGATGCACAGTTATCTTTCCACTCCAAAACATTAATCCCATCAAACTATCCAAATACAATTGCTGATGGACTCCGCACTTCTCTAAGCGAGCTCACTTTATCAATCATTTTGAAATATGTTGATGATATTATGACGGCAAAAGAAGAGACAATCGTTAAAGCAATGCAAATTATTTGGCAAAGGATGAAAATTATAGTAGAACCATCGGCAGCGGTTCCGTTGGCTATTATTTTGGACAATCCAGAATTATTCGAGAAAAAATCAGTTGGGATAATTATTTCGGGTGGCAATGTTGATTTCGATAATTTGCCTTTTTAATTAATTGGTATTGGCAATTTTACATAAAAAGTGGTACCTTCTCCAACTTTACTTTCCACATCAATTACTCCTTGATGTTGATATACAATTCTCTGGGTTATTGGCAGTCCCAATCCGGTACCATCAGGTTTACGAGTGAAAAAAGGATTAAAGATTTTTGGCAAATCATCGGGTGGTATACCTTCTCCATTGTCGGAAATAGAAATTACCAAATAATTGGCATCTTTACGATTTTCGGCGTGTTCAATGTAGGTTTGTATGGATATTTTACCATTTAATTTTATTGCATCTGCTGCATTGGTTATCAAATTGATAAATACTTGTTGAATTTGTTTTTGGTCAACTAAAATGTCGGGTAACTTGTCGTCGAATTTTAATTCAACTTTAATTTCTTTTCGCTTTAAGACCGATGATACCAATTCCAAACTTTGAGGTATCAATAAATTAATATTGGTTGGTTTTACGTCAGGCATTGATTGTCGGCTAAAATTCAATGTAACTTCAATTATTCGGGATATTCGTTCAACTCCTTGCAAAGCAGTTTCTATGTATCGATGCAAAGCAGATTCTTCTCCCAAATTACGCTTGATGATTTGCAAATTGAGATTAACAGCAGCAAGTGGATTTCGAATTTCGTGAGTAACACCAGCAGTGATTTGTCCAAGTAATACTAATTTGTCGGCTTGGACTAATTTATCTGTCAAAGCGTGTTGTTCGCCTACGTCCCGAGCAATGGCATAAATAATTTCGTCGTCCGAGAATTTGATAAATTTTGCACTTACTTCCAGCATTAATTGGCCATTAGGGGTTTCCAAGGAAAGTTCACTTAAAACAATTGGAGAGTTGCTTTTTTTTAATAATTTGAAAATACGTCGAAATTGTGGAATTGGTTTACCAATAATTTCCTTTCTATTTGTTTGAAGCAATTGGGCGGCATATTCATTTGCTTCCAATACTATCCAAGTTTCGGGTTGGACAATAAACACAGCATCGCTTGCATTTTCGAATAATGATTTATACCATTGCAATTGTTTAGTAAGAGTTTCAATATTGGAAATATTAATCTTATTGAGGTTGCTTTTTTTTGCTTTGTTTTGGGTTCGACGAACTTTTTTTTCCTTTTGCTCCATATATCAATTATGTTTAGTAGTGTCTTTTGGCAAAGATTGAATTTGATCAATTTTAATGTTTGTTAATGAATCAACGGAAAATTGCTTTTTCAAACTATCTAATTGTTTGGTTGGATCAATTGTCTTTACATTTTCGATTTGCTCTTGTAAGGTGTTTTGGAATTGTTTTAAAATTTTAGATGGATCGGTGAATAAGTCTTGAATGTTTAATCCTGGCTCTTGTTGCGGTTTTTGCATTTGCACAGAAGGCATTGGTGGCATTTTTAACTCTTCAAAATTTCTTTGTGGGATATAATCCTCGCGTTTTCTTTCCTTTAAATGCTCGGGTATGGGTTCTCCACTGCGAACTGCAGCAAGATATTCCACAGCCAACTTTACATCATTGGCATATTCACTGTTTGGGTATCGATCGACTAGTAATTTGTAGTAGTGTAATGCGCTGTCGTAACGACGTAATTTTCGTTCATACATCCAACCAACGGAGTACAAAGTGCGTGGTTCGTATTTGCTTCCGGGAAATTTATTTAGTAACGTACTAAATTGACGGATAGCGTAGTCGTACTCTTTGTGTAACATTAATTCTGTCCCAGAATCGAATAATTCCCTTGCCGAGTCTATCAAAAATGCTTTGGTATAGCCCATTCTTTTCATTGCATCTTTGCCATATTCAGTAAGTGAATACTTGGTTGCTACAATATCCATCAAAGAATCAGATAGGCGTAAATCTGTGTTTTCTAATTTTAATGCGTAAACATAAAGATATTTTGCTGTTTCGGGATCATTTGGATTGGCAAATGTGATTGATTTTTTATAGTAATATAGCACAGAATCGTTGTTGTTCAACTGTTCGTGAACACGACCTAACTCGAACAGGTTTTTAGCAAGTGCAGATGTTGTCGAGTCGTCCAACTTTTGACCATTAGCTATATTTTGTAATGGGGAATAGATTTGTGCTTGCTTTAATTTCCAATTATTCAAAATTGTATGCATACGATTGGCAGAGTTGAACACAGGGGTTCGACTTACTCTGGCTTTCGAAAAATATTGCAACGCTCGATTATAATCCGACGAATCATATAAGTCCTTGCCTCTTTGATAATAAACTGCGATTATAGCTGGGTTGTTTGTGTATAGCGAATCTGCCTCCTTTTCCATTGCCTGCATTTTTTCGAAATTGCCTCGCTGTTTCTCCAAAAGCATTTTTCCTGCAAAGGTGCTTGCTTTCCATTCATCGTATTTTCCATCTTTTTCTAAATCGTTGAGAATTCTTTCGGCTTCGTCGAATTTACCCAAAAATGACAAAGAATTGGCAGTGTATAATTTGGTTTCGTAAGTGGTGATATAATCAGGACTATAATCCAATACCTTTGAAAATTCTATGATTGCTCGCTCAAATTTACCAATTCTATATAACAAAAGTGCCAAATCTAATTGCCAACGGGCTTTGAGTGATTTATCATTACTTTGAACTATGGCTTGTTTGTATGGTTTTACAGCTTCTTCCAATTCATTTAAATATAATTTTGTTTCGGCTTGCAATCGAAATGCTTGAGATAGTATATCATATCGTTGTAATGCCCAAGCAAGGTCAACTGTTCGGGATAACATAACTTCGGCTTGGTCAAATTTACGTTGTATTAATAGGGATTTGGAGAATAATATTAGTGCATCTGGAGCAATCTCGCTCTCAGGAAACTTATCTACTATTTCGGCACATTTTATTTGGGATGGCAACCATTCGTTTTTATAATAATATGCTAATGCAATGTTGTATAGAGTTTTTGCGATATAATCACTTTTTGGATGACGAGCTAATATTTTACTTCCTTTTATTAAAATAGAGTCTAATTTGTTCTCCACTGCTTGTCGTTGTTGTTTAGTTACAATGTATTCGGTCATAAATGGTGGAACAAGAGATTTATCGAATTTTGAAGAAAACAAAGTTGTATCCGGCACAACAACACGGGGATTATTTTTTACTTGTTCGGTTTGATATTCGAACTCGTTTTGGGATTCTTTGAGCAATCTTTCTTGGTTGTAATACGTATTATAGTAAGTTGTAAAGTTATCCCATCTTTTACAACTAACTAATGAAATAACAAAACTTCCTAATGATATTAGCAATATAAATTTAGTGATTTTCATTATGAAATCTTATATTTTCGAAATAGTAAAAAAATATGTCAAAGTGTATAAACTATTTTAAATTAAAATTATTTTTATATACATACATAAAAAACACCAATTATAGCCACTTGTTTTTTCCTCTATTGGCAATTTCCTCGACGATACGTTTCACCTCTTGAACTCGTTCTCGAGGGCAAATCATTACTGCATCATCGGTGAGAGCAACCACAATATTGGAATAGCCTAATATGCTAAGTAACATATCCTTTTTTTCGGAGCGATTTATGAGTATTGAATTACTTGTTTCTATTTCGACAACTTCACCTTGTATATAGTTTTGGTTGGTGTCTACCGAATATATTCTGGGCAATGTATCGTATGAACCCAAGTCTTCCCAAGAAAATGTTGCCGGAGCAACAACAACTCTTTGAGCTTTTTCCATTAATGCGTAATCTATCGAAATATCAGGAAACGAGCTATATATTTCTAATATTTCTTTATTTCTGGTAAAATTATCTTCGAAAGGATTGTTGTTAATTATGTTCTTCATCTGATAAATTTTATCTCCAATCTCGTTGGTGTATTTCATCATTTTGTTGATAAAAACATCTAAACGATAGAAAAACATACCCGAATTCCACAAATAACGATTACTTCGGAAATATTCACCGGCCTTCAACAAATTTGGTTTTTCGTGGAAAGATTTCACAGGCTGAATTTGTAATGATTGATTAGTGTAGTCGAATTCTGAAGCAACTTCGATATATCCATAACCAGTTTCGGGTCTTTCGGGCTTGATTCCTATTGTTGCAAGAACTTCATTGTAATAAACATATTTAAGTAACGACTCCAATATATTGGAAAATGAATGTAGTGGAAAAATTCTTTGGTCTGCAGTTAAAACTGCAACAGTAACTTCGCTATCGGATATACCTTTTTGGGACAATCTCGACGAGATTATCGATGCCGCCAATGATAAGCAAGGTGCCGTGTTGCGTTTTAATGGTTCTGCAATGATATTTTCGCGAGGGATATTTCGAATTATTTCCTCGATGGGCTCTTTTAGGTACTGGTTAGTTATAATAAAAATATTTCCCAAATCAATCGAAGTAGAGGCTCGTTCTATTGCTTCTTCGAGTAGTGTTGGAGTGTTGTCCTCGAATTTAATGATCTGTTTGGGGCGATTAATTCTGCTAAGTGGCCAGAAACGGTTGCCGGCACCTCCAGCCATTATAACTGCTACTTTTTCCATTTTATTTCTATTTTTGTTCAGACATTATTTGTTTGAATTTCGATATTAGCTCAATCTCGGTTGGATCTTGTTCGTTCAGAATTCCCAAATAAAAACTCACCCAATCTGCTAAATAGATTAAATCAAATATACGTAATAATGACATTTCCTCTTGACTTTCGATAACTTGAATATTAGATGTAATTTGGGATATAATTCTATGAACAGTTTCTAATCTTTTTCGATTTGATGGGTGATCGTTTTTATCGAGCAAGATCAAAAAGTAAGAGTTTTCGATAACAGCTTTAGGGAATTTTAATGAGTTAATTTCATTATGATTCATTTCGGGCACATAGTTTCCAAATGCTAAATTTTTGGAATTTTCTTGCAATTGACCTCTCCACCGTAGATTTACTACATCAAGCACATCAGTTGATGAATACACAATCACTTGTTTATTATGTATCATTTTAGCAATGTTTAAGGCATAATTATTATCACTTATTTTGGCATATTCTTTGGATTTAACTTGCAAGTAATCGGCCAAAATTTGTTCTTCGATCATTGATTTGGAAATCGTACATACTTTGCAAAAATTAGATATCAAATAATTATAGACAGCAAAGAACAAATAACCCAAAGCAGCACGAGGTTGGTATCCTCCGGGAATTTGAATTAAATTGATATTGTTATTTTTGCAAAATTCTGCTAACTTCCCGCCACTTGTAATTCCAACGATGTAGCGTGTTTTGTCTTTAGCTTGGTTTATAACCGATAATGTTTCTTCCGTATTGCCAGAATAGGAAATGCACACGACCAAAGTGTGTTCGTCGACCCATTGAGGTAAATCGTAATTACGCAAAATAATGATTGGGATACTGATTTCCGGATGGTTTTTATCAATATAGCTTCGAGCAAGATCACCGCTAATTGCCGAACCCCCCATTCCTGCTATTATAATCCTTTTAATACGATAACTATCTTCGATTTTGGGAGTATTCTTTAGATATTCAATAGAATTCCGAATTTGTTGATGGAAGTTAATAATCACATCCATCATATTTGATCGGTCTAACTTTTGAATTATTTCCAGATTAATCATTTCGCACATTCTTTTATTAAAATATAAAATTACGAAAATTTCGGGTTGAATTTACTTTTTTCTTGAATATCTTGGTTTCTTTTTCGTCCTAAAGATTTGTGAAACAAACTACTGCTGATGGATTAATGTTCGTCATAACCCTTATATGGGGTTTTACTTTTATTTTTACTAAAATCGGTATATCTTATGCCAATGAATCTTTGTTTGTACTTCTTAGATTTAGTATTGCACTTTTTCTCCTTTTAATAGTTTTCAACAAAAGACTTTTTGCATTTAATCCACAGACTGTTAAGCAAGGTTTTGTATTGGGTTTCTTTTATGCTGGAGGGTTTATCTTACAAACATATGGATTAAAAATTACAACTGTGCCAAAATCCGCATTCATTACTGGTTTAGCAGTACCATTAGTACCTTTTGTTTACTGGATTTTAGTTCGCAAGAAAGTGGAAATTTTTTCGAAGATAGGAGTTTTTGTTGCTTCGGTAGGATTGTGGCTTTTCACTAATCCCGACATTAGCAATTTGAATATTGGAGATGTTTTTACGTTGTTTTCGACTATTTTTTGGGCGTTTTATATCACCTATATGGATATATATACAAAGAATAAGACTGGAATAAATCATACAGCACAACTCGTATTTCTACAATTCATTGCATTAGTTTTGTTGTCTTTGATTAGTTTCTTAATTTTTGATTTAGATAATTTTACTTTAGAATTCCATCCAAATTTGATTTATGCAGTATTATATAATGGCGTAATAGCCTCGTTTGCGTTAACTTTTATCCACACTGCCTACCAAAGGTTCACTACACCAATCAAAGCAGCTTTGATATTTTCGTTGGAACCAGTTGTTGCATCCATTGCATCAATTTTTATATTTAATTCGATATTTTCGTTTCGGGAAATAATTGGAGCTATAATTATGTTCGGCGGGGTATTAACATCCGAAATAGGACCTTTGATTTTCAAAAACATCTCTGCAAAAGCAAGGAGCGAAAATGCTTAATATTGATGCTAAATTCATTCATAGTTCCAACAAGTTAGGTGATTATCCCCAAACAAATCTACCAGAATTTGCATTTTCGGGACGTTCGAATGTAGGCAAGTCCAGTTTTATCAATGCCATTGTTCTGCGAAAGAATTTAGCAAAAATTAGTAGTAATCCCGGGAAAACCAAAAGTATAAATTTCTATAATGTACAAGACAAATATATTTTAGCGGATTTACCTGGTTTTGGTTATGCCAAAGTTAGCAAAACCGAAAGGGAAAAATGGAAAGAAATGATATATCACTATTTTGGAACAAGGAAAGAGTTAAAATTCGTTACTGTTTTAGTCGATGGACGACACGAGCCAATGCCTGTTGATTTAGCATTAATTGAATGGTTAGAAAATAATCAAATTCAATTCGTATTAACTATGACAAAATGCGACAAAATTTCAAAAAAGCAAATGGAAGAGCATTATAATTATTGGTCTTACTTATTGCAGAATTGTAAATACTTAATCGAAATACTACCGACTTCGGCAATAACGGGTTTGAATCGTGATCAATTTGTTGCAATTATCAAACGTCATATCAGCTAATGTTAGATTTTATCGAAATATTGAAAAAATCGGACAAAAGCATTCTTAAAGGTAAAGAATCACATTACAAATTTGCACCATTGATCGATGGCGAGCATTTCCGGACATTTACTCCTTCACCAGATGCTTATCATAGCTCGGTGCTTTTGCTTTTGAGAGAAAACAACGGCAAAATTCAAATTCTTTTCACCCTACGAAGCTATAATATTAGTAGCCACCGCGGACAAATAAGCTTTCCAGGTGGTAGAGTAGAAATTGGTGAATCCTTTGTCGATACTGCATTGAGAGAAACTACTGAAGAAATCGGGATTCATCCAGAAAGCATAGAAATAATCAGAGAATTATCAACGCTTTACGTTCCACCATCAAATGCAATTATTCATCCATTTGTTGGTGTGTTAAAGCATTCTGTTGATTTGGTTGTTAATTGCGACGAAGTTGAGGAAGCTTTTTGGATCGATTTGGATTATTTTTTGGAAAAAAGTAATAAGAAAGTGGAAAAATGGAACTTTAATGGAAAAATTGTGGATGTGCCTTTTTGGAAAATACACCATAAGCAGGTTCTTTGGGGAGCTACAGCAATGATATTATCTGAATTTATAGACATTTACAAAGAGATTGTTAATTTTGAAAAATAAATTTGTTTAACTAAACTAAAAATACATATGCATAAAATAATTACTATTATAGCAACTTTGATATTAACACAAAATGTGTTGTTTTCGACTATACTCAAAATATATAGCAATGAAGACAAAAAACCAATTAGTAATGCATTAATTATTATCAATGATGCTGATACCCTCAAAACCAATTCAGATGGAACTATAAATCTGTCGAATTACAAAGGGAATATTTCGTTCAAAGTCATTGCAAATAAATTTCAAGCCTTTGCAACCAAATTCAATGTTGAACAAGTTCCATTCGAAAATGGTACAATTTACTTAAATCCAAAATTGTTTCAATTAGACGAAATAATGATATATAGCGCCAGTCGTCAACAGCAAAAAATCACCGAATCGCCTGCAGCTATTTATCAACAAAATCCTGACCAAATAAGAATTAACGCTCGAACAGGTCAAATTGCACAAGTATTCCAAAGCTATACTGGTATTGATGTCCTACAAAATGGTGCATCGGATTTTATTGTAAACACTCGTGGATTTAATGGTGGATTGAACCGCCGTGTGTTAGTTTTACAAGATGGGCGAGACGCCTCGATGCCGTTGCTTGGAGCACAAGAATGGAATTCCTTTTCGATGCCATTGGACGAATTTGCACGCGTTGAGTTCGTTCGTGGTCCAGCAGCCTCGCTTTATGGAGCAAATGCTTTCAACGGAGTATTGAATTTAACTTCGTATGCACCCAAACAAATTTTAGGAGCAAAAGCATCAGTGCTTGCTGGTGATTACGATACATATCGAATTGATGCACGTTATGCTGGAATGTGGAATTTTTTGAGTTACAAGATATCGTTGGGGACTTCGAACAGATTGAATTGGTCCAATAGACGCGATTCTATTCAATTTTTGGAATACCCAGGTTTGCCTTTAGAGCGAAAAACCTTAAAAAGGGATGATCGAATGACCAAATCATATTATGGAACTTTTCGAATGGATTTTGATTTATGGCAAGACGCAAGTATTGTTTCGGAATTTGGTTACTCACGCAATACCAACGAATTATTTGTATTTGGTCTGGGTCGAACTTTTGTTAAAGATGTGGAGCGTCCATATGCTCGATTAGCTTTGAATTTACCCAATTTCCATTTCCAAACACATTATATGCAACGACGAGTACTCGATACTATGTGGTTGATGGTTCCCGGAGCTCCATTGTTGGATAATTCAAAGGATTTATTTTTCGAAGCACAATATAATCATCAATTTTCCAAATCATTCGGCATTATTGTCGGCGCAACACAAGATTTTCAATTTATCCGAACATCCGGAACATCCATACCAAACGATGTAGATGCAAATTATACTGGTATTTATTCCCAATTTGATTACAAAACAAACTACAATATAGATTTTGTAACTTCTGCAAGAATTGATTTTGCATCAATTCACGAAACCCAATTTTCTCCACGCTTTGCAATTGTTTATAAACCAGTTGCGAACCACAACCTACGAATTTCGGCTGGAAGATCTTTTCAACGTCCAAATTACTCGGAACTTTATCGGTTGACTCCCGATGCACCAGCGATTGATCCAAAAAGTGGAAAACCAGTTAATTTTACAACAATCCAAAAGCTCATAAATGATACATTGACAATTTTAACTGGGACAAATCCTAACTTGAATTTTGGATTAAATGCATTGAATGCAAAGGCTATTGGCAATCCAAATTTGAAAGTTGAAAGAAATATTGGGCTCGATTTTGGTTATGAAGGTATATTTTTAGAACACATTAAACTGTCGGTAGATCTTTATTATAACAAACTGAATGATTTTATAACAAACTTTTTACCTCGTGTTAATACTGATATTCCTGAATGGACTCCTGAATTGCCAGATAACTTAAAACAGTATACAAATTTAGTCAAGGATTTGGTTTACACCCCACTGAGCCCTCGAGATAAACTTCGGCTGTCAAATTACCAAGGAAAACCAACTTTTGTTGTCTCGAATACTAATATTGGAGAAGTTATTCAATATGGAATGGAATTAAATATAATCTATTTAGTTGACAACAATCTAAGTTTCGAAGCAGGCTATAGCAATTACAATTTTGAAGTAATCAAAGCTAATCAATATCAAGCAATTTTGCCAAATACATCCCCAAATAAATATCGGCTTGCCGCTAACTACACCAAGAAAGGCTTGTTGGATGTTCGGTTAGATTTTTCGTACACTCAAGGATTTGATTGGTTAGCAGGGACATACGTCGGTTATGTGCCGGATTATGCTTTAGTAAATTTAAACATTGGAGTATATCCAATTGAGAATTTAGAAGTAGGGTTGTATGTGTTCAATTTATTAGATCGAAAGCATTACCAAATGTTTGGAGGAACTTATTTGCCACGTTATACTACAATGAAAATCAGCTATCAAATATAAAAAAAGTTGAGGAGTAAAGTGAAATTATTAATTTTGGCTGAAGGTAATACTTTAGCCAATAAAATATCAAAAAGATTTGGTCACACACCATATTTAATCGTTTATAATATCGATACAAAAGAATTCTAGGCATTTGAAAACCACGATGAAGGACACAATCACGATAATTTACAATACTTTATTGACGATTTAGTGTTCGTTGCTTTCTCCTTGCCAATATTGGTCCACACGCTTTCGAAAAAATAAATAGGCCTAATATTAAAATTTATTTAGCAAGAAATTTAAATGTTTCGGAGGCGATCAAAAAATTTCTCTCAGTCGAATTAAAACAAATTTCTGAGCCAACGATGAAACATAGTGTTAGTAAGCAAAATAACGAAAAAAATAGACATCGTGATTGAGAAGGAAATTATTCAATTAAAATTAGGGTAATACCAATTACTTGCTAATTTAAGTAATTGGTATTACTACAAAAATTAAAACATCCCACAATGAATGAGATATAATTATCGGAACAAGTGAATTGTATTTTTTAAACATCCATCCCCAAAATATTCCACAGATTAATGCAGCCATAAATAAAAGGAAATTAAACGACCATATATGAATTATAGCATATAACAGAGTTGTGAAAATAAAACCTCTAGTTTGACCATATTTGTATGATAACTTACCTTGGACCAATCCTCTCCAAAAAATTTCCTCTGCTGGGCCTATCCAAAAAAATAAAGCTATACTAATTAATAATTTATCAGATTGGTTTTTTATAGAGTAAATATTATCTACTTGTTTTGATGCGAAAGAAAATATTTGGGTAGAAAAAAAGTAACCAACAAAAAAAATGAAATAAAGAATTATTGCAGAAAATATACCAATGTATATCCATTTGATTTCGGTTTTCAAAAGTTGCATAATATGTTTTTTATCTAAAATAATAGTGTAAATTGTTAAAATACCTGTAGCCAGAATCATACCAACCCAAAAATTAACAAAATTTTTGGTTAGCGGTGAAAAAAGAATAAACCAAAAAATAAAAGCAATAATTATTCCAATTATAATTTTTTTCATCTTACCATAAATCCAATTAAGAATCCTAAAGACAAAAGCAATCCGAATTTTGTGTGAAGTTGAGCAGTCATGACATCCAACATTTTTATTATTTCTAGATTATCTTCTTTGGCTAAGTGCATTAACTTAATATTGTTAATAGCAATCGGTAAAGTTGAAAAAACTAATAAAGTCCATATTGGATATACATGTAAAATAATCAAAAGTAATACGGTCAAATATGATCCAAGAAGAAGAATATCATAATAATAAATCGATTTTTTCAATCCTAATACACTAGCAAGTGTAAAAATTTTGGCTTCGGAATCATGTTTAAGATCTCTTGTGTTGTTAGCGTGTAAAATTGCAGTAACCAAAAAGGCAATTGGAAACGACATAATGATTATTTCTTCTAATAAATGATATGAACCAGTTAACGCATAGATTATACCAAAAATCATCAAGGGGCCAAAAGAAATAAAAATATGTAAATCGCCAAGAGCTCTATATTTTAATTTTGAGTATATATACGAACCAATTATGCCTGTAATTCCAATAATGAGGAATTCCAAGCCACGGAAATAAGTTAATATTGCTCCAATAAAAAGTAAGACACCAGTCGACAAAAGTCCTCCCCAAAAGACTGATTTTGGTTCAATTAGTCCATCTACCAAAACTCGACTTGAACCAAAAGTATCTTTTCGATCAACTTTATTAATAAAATCGAAATATTCTGAAAATAAATTGCCAGCTATCTGGAAAAAAGGAGTACCGATTATTATGAATATTAATAAAAACCAGTCAACATTTGTATTAAAATAATACAATGTTAGTACCACTGCAAAAAGAAGTGGAATAAATGTTGCAGTAAGAGAAAAAGGGCGAATTGCTTGTAACCATAATTTTATAGAGATGTTTTTAAATTGTATTGTATTTGACATAATTAACTCCTTTTAATTTAAAATTTAAATTTGAAAAGGTGAATAAATAGGTTTTAGTGTATCAATGTTTTTTAAGTGTATTTTATATTCTTCAATAAATTTATAAAGCGTAGCTTGATCAGAAAGATGAGCTCTATAAGCAATAAAAGGAGGAAGTACAGTCATGCCGGTATAATATAAAAGTTGATGATGAATGGGATCTAATAATTTAATTATATCACCATGAACCCCTCCTTCAGAATAGGCTTCTTTGCTTGCTCCACAAGTTATGCAGCACATTGCTTTTTTCCCTTTGAACATTCCAGTGTTGTATGATTTATCTTTTGGATTGTATGCAAATCCAAAAGCAAACACCCGATCAAACCATCCCTTCATGATAGCAGGAAATGAAGTCCACCACAATGGAAAGTTGAGTAATAAAAAATCTGCATTTTCTAGGGTAGACATTTCTGCTTTTAATTCTTTAACAAAATTATTATTTTTGTATGCATTCATTTGTTCTTTTAAGTAATTGAAATATGTAGGATCGTTCAATTCCTCAAAATCCCAAGGTCCTCCAACTGGATTAAAGTTAGATCTGTATAAATCTTTAATGGTTACCTGATGCCCTTGGTTTTGTAAAATTTCTACTGCAATATCCTTTAAATACGATGAAAATGACTTTGGTTCGGGATGTGAATGTAATAATAATATTTTCATTAATTAGCCTATCCGAAAAAAACAAAAATAATAAATTTTTAGTTTATTTGAGGAAATACCTCAAAGTGATTATATGGTAATAATCAGATGATTATATTGGCAAATATTGTAATAGCAATGTTGTTTTGTTTAAATTGACTGGATTAGATCTACAAGTTGATTATTAATTTTCTCCTACAATAAAGATAGCTACATTAAAGATAATAGATAAAGAGATAAAGCAAATTTATAGTATTCTACGGTTGTGCTTCAATTAATAAAAGTCATTCTTAGATAATTTTAAGCAAATATTTGCAAAATAAATTGATTTGCAATAATTTTGTAAATTGGTATTTTATTTATATATATATTGGAGAGAAGAAATATGGCACAACTTCGTTATTTAAGTCACTCAGCCGTAATTTTGTCTGATGGATCGAACCAAGTGATCATCGATCCATTCATAAGCGGCAATCCAACTTGTCCCATAAAGTGGCAAGATGTAGAAGCACGATATATTGTTCTTACACACGCACACGGGGACCATTTTGGGGATACCCTACAAATTGCAAAAAAGAATGATGCATTGGTAATTGCAGTCAACGAGTTGGCTAATTATGTTTCTCGCAATGGAGCAAAAGCCCATAATATGCACATCGGCGGTAGTTTTAATTTCCCATTCGGTAAAGTTAAATTTACAGTTGCCCATCATGGATCGTCTAATAATGAAAACGAATATATGGGCGAACCAGCTGGAGTAATTGTAACAATAGGTGGAAAAAAAGTCTACCACGCTGGTGATACTGGCTTGTTTATGGATATGAAACTAATTGGCGAGGCAGAGAATATTGATGTTTTCCTTGTTCCGATTGGCGATAACTTTACTATGGGAATTGATGATGCAGTTAAAGCAGCTGAATTTGTTAAACCAAAGCTGGTTATTCCAATTCATTATAACACTTTTCCTGTGATTAAAGCAGATCCATTTGAATTTGTTCGAAAAGCAACCGAAAAAGGGCTGAACGCTCGAGTATTAGAATACGGCGAAACAATTGAAATTTAACTCAATCAATAATATCAAAATTATTTCTTGACTGCCATTCCAAGCCGAAGGCGATGAATCTAAAAAACATCCGAAGTGGTGAACAAACTTCGGATGTTTGTATAATAATGATTCAAAAATTCTTATTTATTAACTATTGTAGCAGGTAAATTTTGAATTAGGATATAAGGAATATCTGCATTAAATTTTTGATTTATGAATTTAATTATTTCATTAGCTATTACTCCATAGCCCCGAGAAGATGGATGAATTCCATCTAAACTAAAGAATTCACCCGAGATAAATGCATTCGTAAGTGTTGTCGAACCTGGCACTTTGTAGCCTTGTGCTAATATGCTTTGGAAAATTGCATTCATATCTAACACATAAACTTTGCCACTAAAAGTATTTTCAAAACCTTTTATTATTTGATTATACTCAACGATGGCATTTTTTACAATTTGAATTTCGTTTGCATCCAATATATATTGATTGGGAATTGGCTTAAGGCTTCCCCATCCAGCAGCTAAACTATCTTGTGGACATGTTAATGTGATTTTGTCATCTTTGGTTAATTGCTTCAATCCTCCAGGAGAAGAAGGCGATTGGGCTACAAATCCATTTGTTCCAAGTTGGAATTTAAACCCCAATTGCGCATAAGCTTTGTTTAACTTATCCACATCCTCTTGTTTTGTCAACACCAATCCATTCCAAGGTATAACATTAAAGTAAGGTGTTCCAACTACATCTGGAATTGTGAACATTAATATTTTGGCTTTGGGTAAAGCATTTGTTAGCGTTTGTAAAGCTCCTCCTAAAATTTGAGCAATTTGCTCCTTTGGTGTAGGAATTGGTTTATCGGGCATGCCAGTTGTCGAAACAGTTCCACCAGAAGCTGCATAACCTAAAACATCATTATTTCCAGCCCATAATGTAATTAAATTAGGATTTAAAGCAATAGCCTGTTTCAAGATATTGCTTCCTAATTTTTGGTCTCGGAGAATACTAGCATAAAATGGATTTCCGCGTTGTATTGTTCGTGCCGAAAAATCTGATTCATCAAGCAAATCGTAGGCAACCATTCCAGGAACACCCAAGTTATGATATGGCTTAGGATGGTTTGAATTAGACACAGGAGTTACGGTAAATCCATTGCGGTTGATGATAGGGCGACCATTTTCATTGAAACCAGCGAAAGTCATTTTATCACCAATTCCTGTCTCAGGTACTTGGGGTTGGATAAATTCCTCTACACCTAATTGATGGGCCAAAAGCATCGGAAAACTGTATTTTTGACCAGATTCGAAAAGGGAACCATTTTGATATCCAGCTGTCAATGAGTTTCCAATTGCAACATATATAATTTTTTCGCCATTGGCAACCAAATTGCCTAATTTGCCGGTGCCAGCTGGGTTGTCAATTTGAGGTTCACACGATATTACAAAACTAATTAATGCGAAAAGCAAAAATAATTTTAGATTTTTCATTTTTATTCTCCTTTATTTAATTACATACGACAAAGATAAACTCACAATATTAGCCCACGCATTATAATATCCATCGAATTGATTTGGGTTGCCAACCACTTCGGTTTGCGAACCTGTTATAAGTAAATATGCTAAATCAATATTCAAATTATCCATTATGTTATAACCAAAACCAATGCTTGCACCAATTCGGTTGGTTTCGGGCAAAACCGGTTCGACGTGTTTTGCGTCCACTGGCATCGGTTCGTAATAAAATCCGGCTCTTAGGCTTGTTTTGTTTGAATTATATTCTATTCCAAAACGATAAGTGATTATATCTTTGTAGGAACGTTCAGCGGCCGAAATATATGGTTGCGAGGGATTTCCTGGACCTTTTTCGAACTCAATTTTTAAAGTATCGTAGGATGACCATCCAACATAGTTTATTCCAGCTTCGAATAATAAATTAGGTGAGATTTTGTATGCAATAGCGGCTCGAAGATCATTTGGAAAATTAATTTTTGATTTACCCGGTGCTTCTTTGAACAATGCCTCCAACCCATTGATATTTTTGTATTTGGTATTTCCATCAAATTCAACCTCGATATTATGACGATAAGATGCACCAATGTATAAATTATCGAGCAATAATGCACTTAAGCCAAAATTGAAAGTTGTACCATTACCATCACCTTTTAAATTTAAGACAGGTTCGGGAGTGAATGTTGATAAGTTTCTTTCTAATTCCACGGAACCCAAAACATACCCGAAACCGGCAGCTAAAGCAAATGGGATTTTCCCGATATTGAATGAATAGGCTAAATTTGGATTAATTTCGATTGCTTCTAAGTAGGTTTTCTTTGCCAAAAAGCGACCATACCAATTTTCGGGCCATTGTGTTCCAAGGCCAAATGGTACGAAAACACCTAATCCAAAATGTAAGTTGTCGATTGGCGTTTTCCAATTTGCAAATATGTGTGGAATAGGAAAATTCCAAGTTTCGAGAGATTCTGTGTAGTTTAAATTCATTGTTGTTGGTCCAGTAAATTTTGCACCAGGCATAATGTAACTTAAACCAGCGGTAAAATTTAAATTCCCATCTTGAAAGGCTAAGTTGGCAGGATTGAAGTAAATCGTAGAAGCATCCGGATTGTAGGCAACTGTCGAAAAGCCCATTGCTACCGATCTTGCTGAATGGTCGTTAATTTGGAATCCTGCAGCGAATGCAAATTTAGAGCAAAAAATTTCTACAATAAGAATTAGTAAGAATTTCTTCATAACAACTCATTGTTTAGTTAAAAATAAAAAATTAATTTACCTAAATTAAGAAAAATTCAATATAATTCATTTTGTTTTAACAAAAAATTATATTAAATTGGAATTTTTTGAATTGAGCAAGATGAAAAAAAGAGAAAACTGGGGCACCAAAATTGGTTTAATTTTAGCAATGGCAGGCAACGCATTGGGATTAGGCAATTTTTTGCGATTCCCAGTACAAGCAGCAACCAATGGTGGTGGTTCTTTTATGCTACCATATTTCATAGCCTTGTTGCTTTTAGGAATTCCAATGGTAATAATCGAATGGGCTATTGGGCGGTATGGGGGGAAATATGGTCACGGTAGTTTGCCGGGAATGTTTGATGTGATGTGGAAAAACAAGATTGCAAAATATTTGGGTATGCTTGGATTGTTTTCATCAGCAGCAATAATGATTTATTATACTTATATTGAGTCTTGGAGTTTGGGATATAGTTTTTTGTCGATTACAAAATCCTATTTTGGGTTGGAAAGTTTTTCGGAGATGCAGACCTTTTTGGCAAGTTATCAAGGTATTTCGGATAAATATTTTTCATCAATTGCCACTGCCTATATATTTTTAATCATAACTTTTTTGGCAAATTTTTATATTCTTTATCGAGGGGTAGCAAAAGGAATCGAAAAGTTAGCATTGGTCGCTATGCCATTACTTTTGTTATTTGCAATTGCAATAATGATTAGAGTTATAACATTGGGTACACCTGATCCCGTAAACCATCCTGATTGGAATGTAATGACTGGCTTTGCTTATATCTGGAATCCAGATTTTTCGATGTTGGGCAGTGCTAAAGTGTGGCTTGCAGCTGCTGGTCAGATTTTCTTTACTTTGAGTATCGGGATGGGGACACTGGCCGGATATGCAAGTTACTTAAAAGAAAAGGATGATATTGCATTAGGTAGCCTGGCAACAGTGTCACTTAATGAATTTGCCGAAGTTATTTTAGGTGCATCAATAGCAATACCTATTGCTGTTGCGTTTTTTGGATTAACAACAACTCAGGAAATAGCTGCTGGTGGTGCATTTAATTTAGGCTTTGTTTCGATGCCCTTGATATTCCAACATCTTCCATTTGGTGATATATTAGGATTTATGTGGTTTTTACTGCTTTTCTTTGCGGGAATTACTTCTTCGGTTGCTATGGCACAACCAGTGATTGCTTTTTTGGAGGAGCAATTTAATTTTTCGAAGAGAAAAGCAACAACCATAATTGCAATAATTACTTTTGTTTGCATAAATCTAGTGGTGATTTTTTTCCAGTTTGGATTTTTGGACGAAATGGATTATTGGAGTGGGACATTCACTTTGGTAATAATTGCATTAATCGAAGTTATAGTATTTGCTTGGATTTTTGGTATCGATAAAGGTTGGGAGGAAATTAACAAAGGAGCTTTGGTCAAAATTCCGAGTGTTTATAAATACATAATAAAATACATAACACCATTGTATTTAATTGTGATTCTCGTTTTTTGGACTTATCAAGACGCGATACCGATATTGTTGTTGGAAAACGTTCCCGCCGAACAAGTACCTTATCGATGGATGGCCCGTGTATTAATGATAGTCATTGCATTAGCACTATCTTTAATGATATACTATGCTTGGAATAAAAATAAAAAATCAACTAATTATAATGAAAATAAGGAGAATTAAATAATGACATTATATGGCTGGATTTTTTTGATTGTTACTTGGAGTTTTATTTTGTGGCTTACGATTTTTTCTGTAACAAAAGTGTTAAAACACAATAAAGATTAAAATTATTTGAAGCCAATTACCAGGCTTTTACTAAAATTTGTTTCTATTTTATATATATCAGAAAACCAAGCTTCTCGCAAAGCGAACCAAATGTCTGTATCATTGAGTACTTCCCCTTCCAAAGTGTTGATAAGCATATTGATTGCGTGTGTAACAACTTCAGCGGGCCCGGTTCGGGTATCATCAAAAAAATAATCGAATATTGCCACAACTCCGCCAAATCTCATCGAATCGTAAACCTTGGTTAAAGTTTTCATAACAGTCTTAAAAGAATACTCACTCAAGACATCAGAAATCAATACCAAATCATAATCATTGCCAATATCGTCGGTGATAAAATCTCCAGCAATGGTATGAATTCGCTCGTTCAATCCAGACCGATCGATAAATTTTTGGGTTAACTCAGCAACACGAGGTAATTCGAAAGCATATATCTGTGCTTTTGGATATAACTTGGCAAGTTCGATACTAAATACACCAGAACCTGCACCTAAATCGAGAATTTTTAATGGATTGTGAGCTGGAATTTGCCGCACAATTATACTTGCATAGTTTTTAGATTCACGGAAGCTAGCTAAAATAAAAGATTCAAGCCATTCATCACTCTTTTCGGATAAAGATTGGTATCTAACGGGTTTTCCTCGACGGACAATTTCGGTTAGATTGCTCCAATTCTCCCATAATGCTGCAATGTGCATTAAATCGCCTAAATAATTTGGACTTTCTTTGCTTAGAAAAATAAGAGAATCGGGAGTGTTGGAATAAAATCCATTTTTGAAGTTAAGTAACCCCATATTTACCAAGGCATTTAAAATTTTTTCCAAAGCTCTTTCGTTACAATTTGACTCTTGGGCGATCGAACGGAGAGTTCGGGCTTCGTTTCCTATTATCGTAAATATACTTAGCTCCAAGCTGGTGAATAAAATCCTACTTTTTTTGAAAGAATGAGCAATATCACGTATAAATTGGTCTTTTTTCTCAACATTGATAAATGTTTCAAGTTTTTTCATTTTTTGCTCAAATTGTTATCACAAATATAAATAATTTCTAACTTTATAATTGTTCCCAAAAAATTAATTTAAAAAAAAATTGAATAGATAAATTAACGTCTAATTTTTTTTATAATTCAATTTCAATTGGAGTAATAATGAACCATCATCAAGCAGATTTAGTTGTAATCGGTTCGGGCCCGGGAGGATATGTAGCCGCAATAAGGGCCTCTCAGTTAGGATTAAAAACTATTTGTATCGAAAAAGCTGAATTAGGCGGAATATGCCTTAATTGGGGATGTATACCAACCAAAGCCCTCCTAAAAAGTGCCGAAATGATACATCACATTAAAGAATCTACAAATTTTGGTATTAAAGTTAATGATTTTTCTTACGATATAAAAGACATCGTTGCCCGCAGTAGGAAAGTTGCTGATAAAATGTCGAAAGGCGTGCAATTTTTATTTAAAAAGAATAAAGTACAATCAATATTTGGACACGGAATCATACAAAATCCAAATAAAGTAATTGTCCAAGACATTGGTGGTAATCAAACTGACGAAATCGATACAAAATACATTATGATAGCCACTGGCGCTCGCCCGCGAATGTTCCCAGGAATCGAAGTAGACCGAAAAATTATAATAACAAGTCGCGAAGCAATGACATTAGATTTTAAACCAGATACAATGGTAATTATGGGAGCTGGGGCAATTGGTGTGGAATTTGCTTATTTCTATAGTTCAATTGGTACAAAGGTAACATTAATCGAAATGATGGATAGGCTCTTACCTGTTGAAGACGAAGAGATATCAAAAGAATTGCTCAAATACTACAAAAAGTATGGAATTGATGTACAAACCAACACAAGAGTATTGTCAGCTCGGGTTGTTGATGGAAAAGCCCAAGTAACCGTTCAAGATAAGGAAGGTAAGGAAAAAGTTATCAACGCTGATATAGCATTGAACGCAATTGGTATTCAAGCAAACATCGAAAACATTGGTTTGGAAAACGTTGGCATAGAATTGGAACGTAATTTTATAAAAATCAATAAGTATATGCAAACAAATATCCCTAATATATATGCAATAGGCGATGTTGCAGGTGCTCCTTGGCTTGCCCACAAAGCCTCTGCCGAAGGTATCGAAGCTGTTGAACACATTGCCGGTTTAAATGTTCACGGAATTGATTATAATAACATACCTGGATGCACTTATTGCATTCCACAGGTAGCAAGCGTTGGTCTAACCGAAGCAAAAGCCAAAGAAATGGGTTATGAATTGAAAATTGGGAAATTCCCATTTGCGGCAAGTGGCAAGGCAACTGCAATTGGAGATAATTCTGGATTTGTTAAAGTTATTTTTGATGCAAAATATGGTGAAGTTCTTGGTGTGCATATGATTGGGCCAGACGTCACCGAACTGATTGCCGAGGCTGGCTTAGCACGAAATATTGGAGCAACTGGTAAATCGATTACGAAGACAATTCACGCACATCCAACATTGAGCGAAGCAATAATGGAGGCATCTGCCAATGCTTATGGTGAAGCAGTAAATATATAAACAGTGTGTAGTTTATTATACATATAATTTTATTGACATATTATCTTGTTATAATTTATTTAAATAACCAGCAAAACATAATTTTAGAGAAAAAAAATATCAAAAAAATTATTTATTAGCAAATATATTTTTTAATAGCAATATTATTTACAAAATATGTTAGTTTATCATAAAAAAAATATGAAATTAAACAAAAAAATAAGAAAAATTTACAATTTATATAATAATTAGTTAACAATTTTTTCGTAAATTTGACAATATTTAAAAGTGTAAAAATTTTTTCTAATAAAAAAGGAGTATATATGAAAAAATTCACAATCATCCTTTTTGCATTTGTAGCTCTATGTAGCCTCACACTTGAGGTTATGGCTGCACCTCCTTCGTTGCAAGCTCGCTATGTAGGATTTACAAATGCTCAAAGTACTTCTGTTACCGTTTCTTGGATTAATGGGAACGGAACAAACCGTATTGCTGTTGCTGCATATGGTGGAGCTTCTCCAAATTGGAATGCTTTTCAAACAACATTTCTTGCAGCAATTACAAATATCAACACTGTGGTAGATGCAAATGGTAATCTAACCGTAGCATTTGCAAGCTCTACCAACAAATGGGTTAATGGTGGGTATACCTACTTGATTATGGACAGAACAACTGGCCAAAATCGTACTTCGAATTTTACCAACTTAACACCGAACACCCAGTATCACGTTAAAGTTTTTGAATTCAATTTAAGTGGAAATACACCCCAATTCAATTATAGCAATGCATTCCAAAATCCAAGAAGCTTTACACCATACCTAATTACACCTCCAACTGGGTTATCAATGAACTTTACCTGCTTCTCGGGTGGACAAATTGCCTGGACTACGGATGGCGCAAACGCTGCAGGTTATTACCTAACAGTAACAGATTTATCGACAAGTACAGTTGTAATTAATTCACTCAATATTGGATTGCCAGTATCCAAGACATATACAATTACTGGATTGAATCCAAGTACAAACTACAAAGCAGAATTATTAACCTACGATACATATTTTAATACTGCTCCGACAACAGCATCTGTCACTTTTACAACAACAGGTGGAGCACCTTCAATTAGTGGTTTATCAAGTGTTTGTGCTTTCACAACAGGTGTTACCTACACAGTTTCCCCATCATTTACAACATATTTTTGGACCGTTTCGGGTGGAACAATTGCTGCTGGTCAAGGAACTAATACATTAACAGTAAACTGGGGAGCAGGTGGTCCAGGTACTGTTTCGGTTGCAGTTACTGACGGTAGTGGTTGTACAGGAAATGCTACAAAAAGCGTTACGGTAAACCCATTACCCAATCCACCAATTTCGGGCAATACTTCGGTTTGTGCTAATCAAACTGGTGAAGTTTATTCTATTACTGGCACTTATTCTTCCATTAGCTGGACTTGTAGTGGTGGAACAATTGTTGGACCAACCAATATGTCTTCAATTACTGTTAATTGGGGTTCAGCTGGTGTAGGAAATGTTACCGTTAATGTAACAGATTTGAATGGCTGCTCCGGATCAACAATATTACCAGTAACCAAGAATGCATTGCCAACTCCATCAATAAGTGGTTCAACCAGTGTTTGTGATAGTCAAACAGGTGTTGTATACACTGTTGGCGCATTCAGCTCTTATAGCTGGACTGTTGTAGGCGGTACAATTGTTGCAGGTCAAAATACATCCTCAATCACAGTAGATTGGGGTGGTGCTGGAACTGGTTCAGTAAGCGTATCCGTAACTAATATAAACGGCTGCATTGGTACCCATAATATCAATGTCACCAAGAATCCTTTGCCTTCAATTGTTTTAAATACAAACCCAACAGTTTGTCAAGGATCGGTTACTGCAAATCTACCTTATTCTGGTGCATCTGCCTCGCCAAATCAATATACTATAGATTATAGTCCTGCTGCAAATGGTGTTGGTTTTGTTGATGTTGGTTGGACAGCTTTGCCTGCCTCTCCAATAGTATTGACAATTCCTGGCGGAGCACCTGCAGGTGTTTATAATGCTACAATAAAAGTTCGAAATGCTTTACTCTGTGAAAGTTCAACTTACAACTTCACAGTTACGATCGAAGGAACACCCGTTGCTGGAACATTAACCAAATCACCAAATGTTGCAACTGTATGTGCCGGAACTGGCGTTAGTGCTACTTTAACTGCTGGCAGCGGTGGTAATGGAACAGATGAAACCCAATATTCAACTAATACTGGCTCAACTTGGTCAACATATACTTCTGGAACAACAATCAATACATCTAGTTTATCTGGAACGAATGTTGTACAAATCCGTACTCGTCGATTGGGTT
>Ga0209018_1000624_pt1 | contig 31959 bp, 23 predicted proteins | sample YNPBryBLVA2012_FD_185814 | JGI IMG/M metagenome (GOLD analysis project Ga0209018, IMG submission 185814) | Anoxygenic and chlorotrophic microbial mat microbial communities from Yellowstone National Park, USA - YNP Bryant BLVA 2012 (SPAdes)... ...
GGACGTTCGCGAGCGGTTCGCCCATGCCCTGGAAGACCACACCGTGCATGCGTCCGGCAGGCGGCAGGTCGTCGCGGAGCTTGCGCACCTGGTCGACGATCTCCCAGGCGTCGAGGTTGCGCGACAGGCCCATGCGCCCGGTGGCGCAGAACGCGCACCCGATGGCGCAGCCGACCTGAGACGACACGCAGGCGACGAAACGTCCAGGCCGTTCCAGGGGGATGCGCACAGCCTCGACGATGGAGCCGTCGGGGCACTGGAGCGCGTACTTGACGAACGGGTCGAGGGAGCTTGGGCGGCGCTCGACGACACGCAGCGAGGGGACGGCGAAGCAGGAGCGGACCTGAAGGTACGGGCCGCGACGGATGCCGGCCGGGGTGACGGGAGGGATCTGCCCTTGCCGGTGTGCGAGCGACAAGATGCGTCGGGCTTCGGGCAGACTGAGGCCTGGCGCGTGCTCGACGAGCTCGTGGGGCAAGGCGGAGAGCAAGGTCGGGACGGACACGGCGGGAGGTGATAGCACAGGGCGCGTTGCATCCGAACCTCGGGGGCGGTACGGGTGCTGCCAGGACGTCAGGAGAGCATCGAGATGACACAGCAACACGGCGAGGGGATCACGACCGCGACGGACAGCGAGAAGAGCGACCTGCTCGAGCGGGCACAGCGCATCGCGGTGGTGGGACTGTCGGACAAGCCGGATCGGGATAGCTACAGGGTAGCGGCGTATTTGCAGCGCGCGGGCTACGAAGTGATACCGGTCAACCCGGCGGTGGACACGGTGCTCGGTGTCAAGGCGTACAAGAGCCTGTCGGAGATTCCGGGGCAGGTCGACATCGTGGACGTGTTTCGGCGGAGCGAGGCGGTGCCGCCCATCGCGCAGGAGGCCATCCGGATCGGGGCCAAGGGGTTGTGGTTGCAGCTCGGCGTGGTGCACGAGGAGTCTGCGGCGAAGGCCAAGGCTGCGGGGCTAGTCGTGGTCCAGGACGCATGCATCAAGGTCGAGCATGCGCGTCTTGCGCGGGGCTGAGCGTCGCAGGCGGCGCGCGACCGGCATGCACCAGCTTGCTTTCGCCAGCCCACAGGCTAGCGTCTAGCCGTGTTTGGTTTCTCGTTCGGCGAAGTGGTGGTGCTGGTGATCGTCGCGATCGTGCTGGTCGGACCCAGGCAGTTGCCGTCCATGTTGCGAACCGCTGGCCAGTGGGTAGCAAAGCTGCGGCGCATGGCGTTCGACATGCGGTCGCAAAGCGGCATCGACAAGCTGCTGCAAGATGAGGGGCTGGAGCGGGATCTCAGGGAGTTGCGCAGGCTGCTGGCGATCCGCCGGGGGAACGTCCTCGATGCGTTGACGGTGGACATCGGGGCGGAGGTCGACGCAACGCCTGGGCCGGCGAAGGCGAAGACGAAGCGCGCGCAAGGAGCATCGTCGCGCGACGACGTGGTCACGCTATCGAACGAGTACCCCTTGCAAGGCGCCGACGCGTACGGGGCGGTGCCGGAAGACGTGGCCCCGTATGGGGAGGGAGCGGCGCAGGTGGAGCGGAGCGACACGAGGCATGGCGCATCGGACGGCGACAGGGCAGCAGGGTCGACCGCAGGGCTGGATGCGGAGGTCGACGCAAGGCTTGCGGGCGACCGGGGGCAGGGGCCTGGCGGCGCTGGTGATGCCGGGGCAGAGCTGTCGGCGGCGGGGCCCGGGAGGAACGACCGGGCGGAGTGAGACATGGCCGAAGTCAAGGACCCGCCTGACGAGAAGGTGATGTCGTTCTGGGACCACCTGGACGAGCTGCGGAGCCGTCTGCGCAAATCGGTTATCGGGCTGGTGATCGGGTTTGGCGTCGCTTGGGCGTTTCGGGAGCAGGTGCTGACGCTGCTGGTGTATCCGTTTCACAAGGCGTGGATCGATCAGAAGCTGCCGGGGACGCCGCAGCTTCACTTTGCGGCGCCGAGCGATGCGTTCACGGCGTACGTGCACCAGTCGCTGATCAGCGGCGCGGTGCTCGCCGCGCCGTGGGTGTTTTGGCAGCTCTGGGCGTTCGTGGCGCCGGGGCTGTATGCGAAGGAGAAGAAGAGCGCGCTGGCGTTCGTGATCTCGTCCACGTTGCTGTTCATCGGTGGCGGGTTGTTTGGGTGGCGCGTGGCCTTCCCGCTGGCGTTCAACTACTTCCTGAGCCTTTCCGGAGATCTGGGGCAGAACGGCGTGGCGATCGTGCCCACGGTGATGATGACGGACTACTTGGATTTCGTTGGCCAGCTCCTGCTCGCGTTCGGGGTCATCTTCGAGATCCCGATCTTGTCGCTGTTCTTGTCGGTGGCTGGGATCGTCGACTACAAGCAGATGTGGCGGTTCGGGCGGTGGTTCGTCATCATCGCGTTCGTGGTGGGGGCGGTGCTCACGCCGCCGGACGTGACGAGCCAGCTCGTGATGGCGGTCCCGATGTGCGTGCTGTACTTCTTGTCCGTCGGGTTGGCGTTCCTGTTCGGAAAGCGGCGGCGGGAAGGTTGAACGGATCGAGGTCCGACCGACTGGGGCAAAACGGACCGCTGCCCGATTTGGCCCACGAACTTCGCCGAGGGTCTGCTATCGTTGGGGCGTGACGAAGGGCGAGCGAGCGGAGAGCCTCGGCAAGGAGTTGGTCGACCGCCTCGTGGCGGACGTCACTTCCGCGCTGAAACGTCATCCCACGCAGGAGACGAAGCTGGCCGGGGTGGTGCGCGCGCTGGCACCGCACAGTGCAGCGCTGCGTCAGGCGGTCGGCGAGGCCGCCGCGGTGCTGGGCAAGCGCGGCTCGTTCGGTCGCCCGCTGTACGTCGCGTGCGTGCGTTCGCTTGCCGAAACGGAACCCCGGCGAGCCGCACCGGTGCTGGCGAAGGCATTGCTGGCGAATGATGAGGCGGGAGGGTTTGCGACCTTGTCGGCGGCCTGCTTCGTCAAGGAGCCGGCGTTGGCGCCGCCGCTGGCCAGGGTCGCGGCGAGCCGTCACCCGCACGTGGCTTTCGCGGCAGAAGTTGCGCGGGTGGCGCGTGGCGAGTCGGAAGGCGCTCACCTGGTGGCCGTCGCGCCGAAGATCAAGGAGAGCCATCGCATCTCCCTGTGTGTGGAAGTATTCGTCCCCTTGTCGCGTGGCACGCGGTTGCCGTCGACGGTCGGCCCGGCCATCGCGGTGTTGCGCGACGCCGAGCGGCATCTGGGACGCTGGCTGGTACTCGCGGAGGTTGCGACGCTGGCATCGGATCCAGGGCCTCTGGAGGAGGCGCGAAACAAGGCGAAGAGTGGTCCCAGCAGCGCGCGCGCGGCCTGGTCGCTGGTCGCCTGGGCGTTGTCGGGCAGCGCCACACCGCCGGCGACCCGCCCCACTGTCGAGCTCGTCGCAAGGCTGTCGGACCGGCCGAGTGCCGATCGCGACACGACCTTTCTGTTTCGCCTCGCGGCGGCACGCGCTCCCACGGTGCGCGCGATGCTCGAGGGAGCGACACGGGTGCTGCCGCTTGCAGACGAGGTTGGCATACGTGCTGCTTCGTACCTGCTCCACGACCATGGCCGAGAGGAGATGCGGGAGGCGCTCGTACAAGCGGCGCGCGCCGCCAAGCGGGAAGACCTGCGGGGGCTCGCCGTGGCCGCGCTGTGGGACGCCGGAGCGGTCGACCTGGCGCGTGAGCTCGCCGACGACACGCTCATGTCGAGGTCGCTGCAATCCGCAGCGTGGGCAGCCCTCGTGCGCGCGGCCGCAACGAGCAAGTGGGACCGCCCTCTGATCGACGAGCCGTCGTTGCGGCGCATACAATGGGGATGGCTCGAGTAGCGCGCGGCTTGCTTGGTCTGGCTCTCGCGGCGTCGGCGGCCTCGCGCAGCACGGCTGCTGCCCCGCGGGTCGTCGACCTTCGCGCAGTGGTCGATGCCGACGACGATGACGGCGACGGTGTTGCGGACGGGCTCGCAACGGGGAAGGTCGACGCGACGGACAGCGTGGTGCCGTTCGTACCGTTGCCCCCCGGGCTGGTTCATGGGGGCGTTCGTCCCGATCCGGGGGCGGTACGTCTGTTGGTCGACGGCAAGCCTGCGGCACTGGGCGCCCGGATCGCCGCGGGCGCGCACACGTTGGTGTTGCAAGCGCTGCAGCCAGGTTCGTTCACGGTGGACCTCGGCCCGGTGCAGGTCGCCCTTCACGCCGTTGCTATCGTCGCGGTCGACGGCGACGGCAAGCCGGTGGACCTGGCTTCGTCGCATGCGTCGTTCCAGCGTACGCCGCCGGATCGCGTCGACGATCCGGGTGCGGTGACGCACGACCCGGACGCGCTTCGGTTCGTGTTTGCGGCAGCGCCCGGGGATGTGCCCGACCATGCGCGCATGGTGTCGAGAGCGGAAGACGGCCGTTTGATCGACACGCTCGACCCGATCCCGTTGGCAGAGGGGCCGTGTCCGGCTGCGGTGCCTGCGGGGCTGAGGTGTCGCACCACATGGCCGATACGCGTGGTGGCCGACGACATCGACAAGCGGCATCCGCTGGTGACGTCGCGGTCGATCCGTGCAGAGCTCGGGGGCGGGCTGACGATCGGCACACCGGACGGCTTGTCGCAACAGATCCGGGTGGGTGGTCCGCGACGCACCGCGCTCGGCTCGATCGCGCGGTACCGTGGCAACCTGAGGGTGACGGTCTTGCGGTTGTCGACCGGTGGCAGCCCTGTGATTGGGGCGAACGACGGGTCAGCGGTTGCCGCAGCGCAGGAGCAGGTCGCCGGAGTCAACGCCCGCTGGGCCCAGTGCGGAATCTCGTTTGGGCCACCGTCCGAGGCCGAGGTGCATGTCGTCGACCCGCCTCCGCCCTTTCTGATCGCGGTGGGGTGCGACCTCGGCCTGCCGGCGTCGGGGGGGAGGCTGCGGGTCACGGTCGATGGCCGCGATGTCACCTTGCACATCGACCAGGGCGACCGGCCGTGGCTCGTGGCTGCGCGTCTGGAGCGAGCGATCGAAAGCGCCGGGTTCCGGGTCGTGCGCAGCTCGAACTCGCGCATCGGCCCTGGCGCCTTTCCTGTGGTCGACTTGCTCGTCTTCCGGCGCGACGGCACCCCGGCCGATGTCGACACGCCATCGCACGCGCCGTCCTCCAGCGACCCGACGATGCCGGTGTGCATCGGGCGTGCAGGCATGTCGCGCGGACTTCGTCACTTCCTTGATGTTGACTCGATCGCGGGCACGGTGCAGGAGCGAACGCTACTCAAATGGGTCGACGACCACGACCCGGGCACGATCGACGCGGTGATGGTGCCGGCCTTCGAGTCTGGCGGGCGGATCGGCGAAACGTTCATCGGCAACGAGACATCGAGCCTGCGAAACCTGGTGCTCGTGGACCGTGGCGGCATCCGTGCGTCGCATGCGTCGCACACCCTGGCGCATGAGCTCGGGCACGTGCTGCTCGACGTTCCCGGGCATCCAGACGACTACGGTGTGGATACGCCGTCGTTGCTGATGGACTCGGACGCGGCGAACCCGACGGCGTTCGGGCCGCTCAGGCTCACGGTGCAGGAGTGCGAGCGGGCCATCCGCCAGTCAGGGCCTGCTGCACCGATCCCGATGCTCGAGCCCTGGCCGCTCAGGCCTTTGCCCAAGCGTTGATCGAGCAACACGCCGCGACGATTGCACGCGGCTAGCGCGGTCGGGTACTGTTAAGGCATGAGACGAGCATCGTATCTTGGGCTAGCTTGCGCCTGCGGCGCGGTTGTGCTGGGGGTCCACACACCAGCAGTCGCTGCGGACGGCGGGTGGCCGTCGCCCGAGGGGGGCGGGTGGCCCACGCTGGACGGCGGGCCGGAGAGCGGTTCGAGCGACGCGGGTGCGGTCGACGTGGTGCAGCCGCCCTGTGCCTACGGCGACGCCGGCTATGGCGACGGTGGGACGCCACCGAACACGATGAGCCCGGAGGCGATCCTCGCATACTACTGCGGTGACGCCGAGATGCGGTGTGTGACGGCGCCCATCGCGTTCGACAAGACGATCGACTTGAAGGACTCGTGGCCGTCGTGGGCGCAGGGGTTCGACACGGGCTGGATCCCGCAGAACTTCGACGAGCTGCAGGTGCGTTTCATCCTCGAGATCCCGGCCGAGACGCAGGTGAAGCTATCGGGCAAGCTGCAGACGACCTGGCCCGACGCGCTCACGATGGTGACGCCTGGCGATCGGACATCGGGGTTCATCAAGTTCGACTATGGGCTGGTCTTGCATGCGTGGGGCAAGATCGACGTGAGCGTGCTCGGCTACCACATCAAGTGGCAGGGCGACATTCCGTACTTGCCGCAGGTGGACTTTCACTTGCTCGGGATGAAGCAGTTCGACTCGTGGGCCTTCGAGCCGAATCCGGTGTCGCTGAGCGCGTTCACGCCGCAGGTCAAGCTGTTCGAGGTCAACGTGCTGGGCCTGGCAGGCATTCCCGACGAGATCGCCAGCGGTGGGGTGAGCCTCAACATCAAGGGCGAGCTCAAGACCACGTACGTGACAGACAAGATGCTGATCACGCCGTCCGTCGCTCCGATCACCACGGAAAGCGGTGCCACGATCGACAACTACTTGGGGGGTGCTTTCGTGGAGTACGACGTGCATCCGGAGGGACATGCCACCTACGACGGCGTCATCCACCTGGTGCCCGCGTTCTACATCGATATCATCAACGGAGCGGCGCACTTCGAGATCCCGTTCTACGACTATCCGCTCTCGCTTTCGAGCATCATCGGGCAGACGCTGACGCAGGACTTCGTGTTCGACAAGGTGAAGGTGCACGTGCCGCTACCTGACATCCCGCGGTTGCAGCAGACGACGTACGACTTCGGGGAGGTGCCGGTGGGCTCGGGCGAGAAGATCAAGATCCCGGTACCGAACTGGGGCGAGGGCAAGGCCCGGGCATACGGCGAGGTCGAAGCGTCGATGAAAAGTATTTTCAAGGTGATGACGCAAACGATCTACATCGACCCGTGCGCGACAGAAGACATCACGGTGCGGTTCAACCCGAAGAAAGCCGGGCCGTTCCAGACGACGCTCACGCTGTATTCCAACGATCCGGACGTGCCCACGCAGCAGATCACACTCAAGGGCAAGGCGGTGGGCGAGGATTGGACCGATCCGGACGGTGGCGAGGGACCTGGCCCGGGGTCCGGCGGCGACGGTGGTGGTGGGTTCGGGTTCGTACCGGGCAGTGGCGACGACGGCGGCTGCGGGTGTCGGATGCAGCGGTCGGACGCGGGATCGTTGGGGGCTCTGACGGCCCTGGGGCTGGTAGCGCTCGCGGCATCACGAAGGCGGCGGGCTTGGCGCAAGTGCGATTGATCTAGGAGGCGAGTCTTCTCATGCGGTATTCTTGCATCATGCGGACCCTTGTACACACGAGCTTGTTCGGATTCCTCGCGACCAGTGCAGTGCTTCTCGCCTCGTCGGCCTACGCCCAGGATGGCGGCACGCCCGACGGCGGCGGAGGCGGCCTGCCCAACTGCGACCCTACAACCCTGCTGTGCTCCAACGGGTTGATAGCGTCGGGGCACAAGGCGGAGTCGATGGACCGCCTGCCCATCGGCATCGACACGGGGTGGATACCTGAGTGCACATCAAACCCACCGCACTGCGACAAGACCATTCAGGTGCGCGCGCAGATTGCCTTCGACCCGCCCAAGACCGGCGGCCCCATCTACTCGGTCGACATGACCAAGGACACGTTCATCGACCTGCACTGGGATCCGTCGAACACTGACACGTTCACGGTATCGCTGGCCAAGGGCAAGGCGGCGAGCCCGGCCGGCAAGTTCACGGTTTCTCACACGCTCACGCCCGAGTTCGGCATCTATGTGGACACGCCGGTCTACACGGGCGAGTTCAACATCGATGCGTCGTTGCTGATCAACTACATCCCGGGCGCGCAGTTCAACTACTACGCCACGGGCTCAGCGAAGTTCCCGCCCTGGGGGTTCGACCTCGTCGAAAACCAAGTCAAGGGAACCGACGTGGCGAATTCGCAACTGTTCTCCGTGACGTTCGAGCAGCTTGGCAAGCTCGTCGGCACGGGCAATTTCAACGACTACGTCGAGGGCCAGTTCAGCTTCAACGCGACGACCGACTCGACGTTCACCTACCAGACGACCAAGGTGGTGGTCACCGGGGCCGACGCACCGATCGGCTACCAGGAGGGCACGGCGCAGTATCCCATCAACGACGGCGACGCGGTCGATCTGCTTGCCCACGCGGAAGGGGTGATCCGGTATACGGGCAAGATCGACCTGAAGTTCATCATCGGGATCACGTCGGTGGCGGGCTTCGACATTACCCTCAACTTCCCGGTTGACGTCTACTCGTATCCCTACGACAGCGGCGCGGTGCAGGTGGCGTTCCCGGCACAGCAGGTACACATTCCGATCCCCAACGTGTTTGTGCCCAGCACAGTGCTGGATTTCGGCACGGTGCAGACAGGATCCAAGTCTGGCGAGAAAACGATCGAGATCGAGAACTCCGGCGAGCTTGGGGCGATCCTGGAGTTCTCGAGCGACAGCAACCAGTTCTCGGTGAGCTCCCAGAGCACGACGATGGGGCCTGACGGCGACAAGTATGTGCTGAAGGTGACGTTCAAGCCGACGAAGAGCGGCGTGCAGAACGGAACCATCACGGTGAAGTCGAACGACCCGGACTCTCCGGTGCAGACGGTGCAGGTGCGGGGTATCGGCGAGGGCCAGGATCTTCCGGACCCGGAGGATGGTGGCACCGGCGGTTCGGGCGGGGGGCAGAACGAGGGAGGGGCGGCCGAGACGGTGTACGATCCGGGGTCGAGCAACGACGGAGGCTGTGGCTGCACGACAGCGCCCGTTGCGTACGGCAACGCCATCGCTGGTCTTGCGCTTGCCGGGCTGGGCCTGGCGATGCTGCGCCGCAAGCGCTCCTGATGTCCCTGTGAGCCTTCGCCCGGAGCGTCCCGTCCCGATCTCGCGCCCGCATGGCGGCGCTTCGGGTTTCCTCTTCCAGGGCCTCTCCTGCTATCGTCATGGCTGCTTCGCGATGCGCGCGGTTGCGCTCATCGCAAGGGAGGATGCTTGACCACGAAGAAGACGACCACGAAGCCAGCGCCCGCGCGCAAGCGACCGACCAAGGCCGCGTCGAACGCAAGCGAGGACAAGTCCGCCAAGACTCCCCAGCGGCCGCGCCTCCAGGTATCTCACGCCAGAGCCGCCACACCGCCGCGGCGGGCCCCGGTCAAGGCGTCGATCCCGCCGCCAGCCGGAGCCGTACCCGATCGCGTCAGGAAGCCGCGCAAGGCTGCCACCGCTCCGGCCACGGGATCGGCGCAGATCGCCCTCGCAGTTGCCACCGCAGCCCTCGAAAAGAAAGCGTCCGACATCGAGATCATCGACTTGGCGGGCAAGGCCGACTACACGGACTATCTCGTGCTGATGACCGGCGGCAGCGACCGTCACGTGCGCGCCCTTGCAGACTTCATCCAGGAGGAGCTCGAGAAGCGGAAGGTGAAGGCATTGTCGGTGGAAGGCGTGACCGCGGCCAATTGGATCCTGCTCGACTTCGGTGACGTGGTCGCGCACGTGTTCCAGGAGAGCACCCGCGCCCTCTACGACATCGAGGGTCTGTGGCTCGACGCGGCCCGCGTCCCCATCGCCGACTGATCCCGTGCGGATCGTGGTGGTTGCAGTTGGCAAGCTCAAGGAGCGCGGCTTGCGCGACCTGGTAGACGAGTACTACGCGCGCGTGCGCAGGCATGTCGCGTGCGAGGAGGTGGAGCTGCGAGACGGGCGCGATGTCGCGGCAGCGCTGCGGGCTGCGATTCCGGATCGTGCGCAGGTCATTGCGCTGGAAGTCGACGGCGTGCAGATGACGAGCGAGGGGCTGGCCGAGCGTCTGGTGCAGTGGGGATCGCGTGGCAACGGCGTGGTGGCGTTCGTGATCGGTGGGGCCGATGGGATTCCGGCGGAGGTGTCGGATCGTGCGCACGTGCGCTGGAGCCTGTCGAAGCTCACGCTTGCCCACCGCGTGGCGAGGGTGGTGCTAGCGGAGCAGATCTACCGAGCGATCTCGATCTGGAGGAGCGAGCCGTACCACCGGGCGTGAAGGTTTACCGCGGTTGGTACTCGAACGCGCCCATGTCGGCGTAGCCTGGGTTTCCGGTGCCCGTGTTCGGCGTTGCGGGGTCGTCGACGCGCGGCCGCCCGAGAGCGTCGACGCCCGGCGCCTCGTTGCCGTCTGCAGCGTCGATGCAAGGCGACCCGGGCATCAGCCCGAAGCGTCGTGACAGCGGATCCTCGAACTCGGGCGAAGCATTGATGTTGCCGATTCCACCGTCGCCTGCCTGCACGTCGGAGTAGCGCACATCCGCAGGGCCAGCTCCGCTAAAGTCGTAGATCTGGTCCGGGCTGTTGCCCCACAAGATGCAGTTGTAAACGACCGGCTTGGCGCCGACATTGTTGAAGATCGCGCCGCCGTGCGAGTCGGCCGTGTTCTCGTGGAAGGTGCAGTTGACGAACCGATACGCCTTGTCGCCCTCGTTGTAGACCGCGCCCGCGAAATAGGGCGCCGCCTTGTTGCGCGTAAACACGGTATTGATGACGGTGGTGGGGCCGTAGTTGTTGAACATGGCGCCGCCGCCGCTGACGTTGTTGTCGACGGTGTTGCCGTAGAAGAGGCAGCTATCGACCACGAGGGTGGAGTAGTCGTTGAACACGCCGCCGCCTTGACGCGCGTTGTTCGCCTCGAACGATGTGTGGACGATCGAGAGGGAGGACTGCCAAAGATAGACGCCACCGCCCTCGGTCCCCGCGTAGTTGTTCACGAACTTGCAGTGCTCGACGCGCATGTTCTGCGCATTGGTCAGCCTCAAGCCGGCGCCGCTGTCGGCGACCCGGCCGGCGCGGATGGTGAAGCCGTCGAGCGTGGCGTTGGACGCGCCCACCACGACGCGGTTCTGATTCTGCCCATCGAGCACGGACTCGAAGCTGGTGAGGTCGCGGTCCGCCCGGTTGACCTCGGTGCCGGCGAATCCGCCGTAGACCGCGACGCCTTCTTTCAGGGTGACCACGGGTGTGTAGCTGTCCGTTGATGAGAAGATGCCGGCTGCCACCCAGACCTCGTTGCCCGGGTCCGCCCTGTCGATGCCTTCCTGAACGGTGGGCAAGGCGTTGTCCCACGAGCTTCCATCGGCAGCGCCCGTGCCGCCTGACACGACATGGTACACCACAACGCAGCGTCCATCGTGGCACCCCTGCGGAGCCGTGCACGTGCCGCAATCCAGGGAGTGGCCACAGCCGTCGGATGGAGCCCCGCAAGTAGCACCGAGGTCCGTGCAGGTCAGGGACACGCAAGCGTCGGCTTCTGGAGGCGCGTCCGGCTCTTCGATACCGTCGAGGCCGACCTCTGCGAATGTCGTGTCGGGCGGAACATCAGGCGCGAACCGGTCGGGCAGGTCCGCGTCCTGCTGTGGAGCGTCGGCAGCCGCGTCGGGCGCCGGGATGAGCTCACCGGTTCCGACGCGGTCCAGACGGCAGGACGTCACTGTCATGGCACCGACCAACACGAAGGTGCGCACGGCGAGGCTTCGGGTCGGCTTCATGGGGATCGATTCTACCATCGTGGACGACGCACGATCACGGGGTTCTGGCGGGCAGCGCATGCGACACGGCGTCGAATCGAGCGCCATCTGGATCCCGGAGCAACTCGGCCAAAGAGAACCCGAGGAAGCGTCCGTCGAGATGCGGTCCTTCGCTCACCCAGATACGGCGCTCTTGCAGGTCCATGATGACACCGTGGGTGGCGATGCCTGCATCGATCGCCCTGCGATCGCCAGGCGGCAGGGGTGTTCCACCGACCAGGGCGCGGTCTCGCAGGATGGCCGCCAGGTCAGCAGGAGTGATGACACGCGGCAACGCTTCCAGCAGCTCATCAGCGCGCGCTCTTCTGGCGAGCGTTGAAGTGCGTGCGCGCACGCGCAGGTTGGCATCCGAGCTCGCGAAGGGTCCTTCCAGGTGGTTGGTGAGCGCGATCCTGCCCGTGGCCCATCGCACGAACGCAGGCGCATCCGGAACACGCTCCACGATCGCGACCGTCCCGTTGGCATCGACCACCAAGAGCATATGGGAGACCATGGGGTTGCGCCGCGCGACGTATGCAACAGCTTCGCGCGTGTCACGGGCGAGGGAGAGGGCATCGCGAATGGTGACAGGCACAGGCTCGCCGAGGCGCGAAATCCTACCGGCGCGGGCGCCATGAACGACGATACCGACACCTTCGGCATTCATGCCGGTCACGACGCCGAGCAAGCCGGGCCATGCGACGGAGAGCACGGGAATCGCGTGGTGTTGCGAGAATACGAGGATCGCTTTGCCGCGATCGAAGACGTCGTGGGTTTCGAAGTCGAAATTGCGGGCGAGCAGGGGATGCGAGGATGGCACCGGGTCGCCTGCGACGGCAACGGAGGTGCAGCCCACCAGGGGAGAGCCTTCGAAGGACAACGCCACATCGTAGAGCGCGTTCAGGTAGAGCAGCCGCTGGTAGGTTGGGATCTCGGCTGCGAACGGGTCCGGGGACAGGGCGGCCGCCATGGACGCTAGTTCGATGCGACGGTCGAAGGGGTACAGGGTGTCGATTCCGCGGAAGCGGAGGCGTGCGACATCGAGTACGACCGTACGGATTGCGAGCGAAGGGACACGCTGCCGGAAGACGCTCCACAAGGCCGTCTCGTTGTCCACCATCTGGGGGCGGAGGAGGGAGGCGTGGGCCTGACCGAGTGCTGGGGGAAGGCCGTCCAGACGGGCGGTGACGATCGGGGGGCGGGTGTCCGCCCACGAGGAACCGAAGCGGCAGACCGTGCTCGAACAGGGAGGCGCGACGGAACCGGGAGGCGGGATGTCTCGCGAGGGTGGGTGGACGGTGGTTAGCAGCAGCACGCCGACGTGCAAAGCGAAGATCGCGAGCACAGCGAACACGGCTGCGCGGACGAGGCGCATGAACGACTGTAGCGTAGGCGAGCATCGACCCCGAACGGTGAGCTGAGCCTGACGGACGCGGTTGCGCGAATCGACCATGATATGGGAAGCTCGCACGTGGAGGGAGCGTAGAACAGCTCGACACCATGCCTACTCGTAAACTTGCTATGGGGCTTCTGCTGGCATCCACACTCGGAGTCGGTTGCATCGTCGTGACTGATCCCCCGAAGAATCCGCCACCACCGCCACCGCCACCAGCGACGGCGACGGCGACAGCGACCGTGACAGCGACAGCGTCAGCGACGGCCACGACACCGCCTGCACGGACGGGGGTGGTACCGATTGCCCGGCGAACGCCGGCTGCGACAGCCACGACCACGGCGAGCGCGCCGCCTGGGAGCACGACGACGCCGCCAGCAAGCACGACGTCGCCGCCAGCGAACACGTGTCCGCCGCCGCTTGTGTGGGACGGAACCAAGTGCAACTACTCGCTACCTCCGGGCATGCGCCCGCCGGGCACGCAGTAGAGGACCGCGCGCAGGCCTGACCGGCTGGGACGCGCAGCACTGCTGCGTGAGGGGGTTGTTTTTACTCGTCGAAGCCGAACCACTGGGCCGGCCAGGTGCGGATGAAGCGGACGAGGTCGGAGGCGATGCGATCGGCGGCCTCCTGGACGAGCTGGTTCCCAGGGCGTTTCGGCAACCAGACGGGTTCGCTGATGTGCACGACGTAGCTGCGGTAGCCGCATCGACGCGACAGCGCGAGCACGATGGGCGCGCCGGCGCCCGCTGCCAGGACGAACGGGCCGGCCGGCAGTTTCCACGGAATCCCCTCCCCCTGGGCGTGCTGGCAGCGCATGCCGTTCGGACACCGGTCGACCTGCATGGCAACGATACCGCCCTCGCGCAGGTGCGTCGCCAGCGGCAAGCAGGCAAGCGGGTCATCGCCCACTTCCACGACGCGGAGCAAGGTGGAGCACGCGAGTGTTGCGTGCAACTGCCGAGCGGCACGATCGCGTTCCTCGCGCATGACGACGGCGGTGGGGGCGTCGCACTGCCGGCGCAGCGCAGCGAGGGAGACTTCCCAACCGGCGGTGTGCGCGGTGGCGACGATCGCGCCGCGGCCTTCGGCGAGCGCTTGCTGGAGCAGATGCAGGCCGTCAGGCTCGACCTCGATCAGCGTCTGTGCACCCTGGGTGGTCGCGAGGGAGTCGGTGAGGCTGTGGGCAAAGCCGACATACGATCCGGCGATTTCCAAGGCATCGCGAACCAAGCCTCGTTCGCCATGGATGGTGCGGAGCTGTCGGTGAAGGGCGGCGCGCTGCCTGGACGGCCACAACGCGAAAGCGAGACCGATGGGCGCCGGGGCCCAACGTCGGAACCACGGGGGGCCATGCACGGCGCCGGCGCGGGCGAGTTGGCGCCAGAACGAAGAGTCCCAACGGAGTGCTTGGTGAAGAGGACGCATCTCGACCGGGCCGTTGTGGGGGAACCCACGGAAGAGATCAAGCATCCTTGCGAACTACAGCATCCGACCGGAGACAGCATGGTATGTTGCGGTGCGTTCATGGTCCGAGGTACTGCATGACAAGCTTGGGCAGGAGCAACTACGTTCGAGAGGGACTCGGGGCGGTCGGCGTTTGCGTCCTGCTGGCCGCGACGTCCACGCGAGCCGACGGGGGGGACACGACGATCCGGGCGTTCCTTGGGGACGGGACATTCGTGGTCATGACGAGGTATCCGCTGCATGGGTCGTCAGGGGTGATGACGCGGACGTTGGTGCCTGCGGGAGCGGCGGTATTGCAGAGCACCGTGGCGATGGGGGCGGCGCCCGTGGAGCCAGAAGGGTCCACGCCTGCGCAAGCAGCGCCGGTGCGCGCGATCGGGGCAGGCGCAGCGCTGTGCGAAGCCGGATGCGGCACACCGCCGAGAGCGCCCGAGGCGCCGATGACGTACGAGGTGACGGTTCCGCCGGGTGGACCGCAAAGCGTCGCGGAACGCATTCGGGTCACGCTCGACGCGACGACCCGGGGGCACACGGCGGTGCGCGTCTCGGCAGCGTCGGTCACGCTAAACCTCCGATTCGAGGTGATGGCGAGAACGGTCGAGGCTGCATGGGTATCGCCGCGTCGCGACGTCTTGGTGCTCGAGTTGCGGGATCCTGGCGACTGCTGTCCAGGGAGCGCGACGGCAGCTTGGGTTTCGGTCGACCTGCAACGACTGGTCGGGACCGGCGCGGCGACGGCGACGGGCCAGCAGATGGCGGAAGGGGCGGCGGCGCGCCGCGTACAGCAATGGCGCGGGGGATTGCCCTCGGGGTGGGTGGTCGACGTACGCCGCGTGGGCGGTCTGGTCGTGGCCCAGGCGTCGATTCCATCCGCGCCGATGGGCACGGGTGCGCCGTCCTGCACAGACGACGAAGGCTCCTGGACGAAGACGCACCGGACGCTGGTTGCATCGGACCAAAGCGAAGCCGAGGTTCCGGGTGTCGTGGTCGGCGCGCCTGTCGATATCGACAAGGACGGTCGTGACGACCTGATTGTTGCCTACGAGCATGTATGCCAATCCTCGGGTGGGCATTCCGACTCGGGGCAGCGTCCATCGGGAGATTTTGCGGTAGTGTTCGACCGGCCGGGGGGGATCGTATGGAAGCAGCATGCGGCGCTGGGGGCACAGGCACCTGCAGCGCTGTGGAACGTGTCCGTCCAGCGTCAGGGTCGAGGGGTGGTGATCCGGGCGGCCGGGATGAAACCAGGCGTGCAGCCCGTGCCGACCGGTGAGATGTACGACTTCAAGTGGCAAGGGGGTGAGATCGTGCTCGTGCGGCGGTTCCCCGGTAGCGGCTAACGCAGAAGGAGAGCCGGAAGACGTGTCCGCCATTCGCCCAGGAGATGGGCAGGACGCGGACCAGGGCAGGGAGCGAATGAATCCACGGAACGGCAGGAATCAAGACAAGCGAAACAGCCAAGGCCGGAGGGCGCAAGACCTCCGAGCCGAGGATCGATCCTCGACGACCGGGCTTCCGCCGCTTCACCGTCGCGTATTCTGCAATCGCACGTTGAATCTACGTACCATTCGCGCGGTGGGCTGCGACATGGACTACACGCTGATCCACTACCACACGGAGCAGTGGGAGGGTCGGGCCTACGAGCATGTGCGCGCGCGCCTGGCACAAGAGGGTTGGCCGGTACGGGATCTCGTGTTCGACCAGCGGCTGGTGGCGCGCGGGCTCATCGTGGATCAGGAATTGGGCAACGTGCTGAAGGCCGACCGCTTCGGATTCGTCCGTCGCGCCTGTCATGGCATGCGCATGCTGGAGTTCGACGAACAGCGCAAGGTCTACGGCGGGGTCATCGTGGACCTGCACGATGCGCGCTGGACGTTCATGAATACGTTCTTCTCCCTGTCCGAGGCGTGTCTGTTCCTGCAGCTCGTCGATCTGCACGATGCGGGGCAGATCAAGGGCGTGTCCGGCTATGCGGAGATTCTGCGACGGATTCGCTTGCACCTGAACGCCACGCACATGGAGGGGCAGCTCAAGGAGGAGATCATCCGAGAGCCAGAGCAGTTCGTGGACATCGACCCTGACCTCCCTCTCGCCATGCTGGACCTGAAACATGCCGGCAAGCGTCTGATGCTCATCACCAACTCGGAGTGGAGCTACACCCGGGCAATGATGTCGTTCGCGTTCGATCGCTTCCTGCCGGGATCGATGAGTTGGCGGGACCTGTTCGACGTGGTGATCGTGTCGGCCCGGAAGCCCGAATTCTTCAGCGGACGGGCTCCGCTCTTCGAGGTGGTGGACGACGACGGATTGCTACGTCCGGCGTCGATGCCGATGAAGCTACCGGGCACCTGGTTCGGTGGCAACGCCGCGCTGCTGGAAGAGCAGCTCGGCCTTGCAGGCGAAGAGTTCCTCTATGTAGGCGACCACATCTTCGCGGATGTCCATGCGTCGAAGAGCCGTCAACGCTGGCGGACTGCGCTGGTGATCCGAGAGTTGCAGGCGGAGCTCCAAGCGCTCGAGGCCTTTGAGCCACACCAACGGCGGCTCGACCTGCTCATGAGTCAAAAAGAGACTCTCGAGCACACCTATGGCCAGCTACGTCTGCGCCTGCAGCGTGTAGAAGCGGGCTACGGACCGCGCGGCAGAGACTCTCCCGCACGTCTCCACGACAGAATCGCCAAGGTCCGCAGTCGTCTCCTGGCCCTCGACGAGCAGATTGCGCCTCTTGCCAGGCAAGCCGTGGAGCTGTTGAGCGACCGCTGGGGGTTGCTGATGCGGGCAGGGAACGACAAGAGCCACCTGGCGAGGCAGATTGAGCGATACGCGGACATCTACATGTCGCGGATGTCGAACCTGCTCGAGCAGACACCGTTCGCATATCTGCGTGCACCACGCGGAAGCCTCCCTCACGACCGAGTTGTGCCGTGAGAGTTCCCATGCGCGCGCACACCCGGATGAATGAAACAGGCGTAGGATCCGAAGCGCGCTGTCGACACGGATGTGGGCTTCTGCTTGGTGCGGGCGAGCCCGTGTGAGAGTTTGGCCTGAGGCCCTTCGAGCACCCGTCATGGTTCGCCATGGAGTCGCTGGTCGGCTCGGTGAGCACGCTTGCGAGAGCAGCCCGCCCTGGCGGGCGGAGTTTCTTGAGAGGCTGTTGAATCGGAAGGAAGCCGAGCCGTCGGGTTCGGTCGAAAGGGAAGTGGGGAATGCAGAATGGAGAATGTGTCGCATTCGGTTCCCACGTACGGTCGGGCTGGGTGCCGGGCGCGACTGGCTTGCGTTCGGCACCGTCGATGCGATGGTTCCTCTGCAGGCAGAGGTGACGCAGTACCGCGGCAGGCAGACGTGTACCTTCCAAGCCGCCTTGGGCTGACCAGCCTCGGAAGGCGGCGTGGCGGTGGCCGGGTGACAGCGGTGCGGTTTCGCGAATGCGTGATAGCGCTGGCGCGCGATGTCCGGCCTGTGAGAAGATGCCGGGGAGTCATGTCTCTCATGGTTCGTGTCGGCCCATCCAGCGTCGAGCTGCGCACCGGCGACTACGTGATCGGCCGGGCGCCCGATTGCGCAATCGTGGTCGACGATCGGCTCGTGTCTCGCCAGCACGCTCGCATCCGTTGTCAGCCTGCTGCATGGCTGGTGGAGGATCTGGGCAGCAGCAACGGCACGTTCGTCAATGGAGAGCGTTTGACCCACCCGCGACGTTTGGCACCGGGTGACGTGGTGCTGGTGGGGCGCACGGAGTTGCAGATCCTCGCCGCTGACGAAATCGGCCGGCCGCCGAGGCAGCGAATCAAGACGCGCGACGATCGTCCGTCCGGGCCGAAGCAGGCGCAGGAAGCTGGAGCTGCGGTGGCCACGACCCAGAAAGACGTGCTGGATCTGCTGGCGGGCGTGGCGCAGCGTGCGATCGACCACGGCAGCGTGGAGCAAGGCGAGAAGGTGCTGGCGCCGATCCTGGGCCAGATGCTCAACGGGCTTCGAAACGGCACGCCGCCTGCCCTCGACGTCACCCTGGCGGCCTGCCGGCACGCGCTGACGCTCGCGGAGGCCACGGGCAAGCCGGCGTGGCTTCACTACGTGGTCGAGTCGTTCTGGCACCTGGCAAGGCCGATGCCCCTGCCCATGGTCACGAGGCTCGGTCCTGTCTGGCGCGACACGGACGGCACGGACGATGGGTTGCTGCGGTCGTATGTCCGGCGGATCAAGGGCATGCAGGATGCGGATACTGCGGACCTGGACGAAGTGGTAGCCCAGCTCGAAGCGCTGTACCGCGGCTGAAGCCGCTCGACCTGCAGATGCATCGACCTGGGCGACTCGTGTTGGGGGGCGCAGGAGGCGTTCACGCGGGGGCCAACCGTTGATGGGCTCGTGCCGGGTTGCCCGTTCGGGCCAGAAGGGGCTCGATCGCGATACCGGTTGCGGTCCGTTGCGCCACGATCTGCTCGGGTGTTCCGGTCGCGATGACCCGACCACCGCCCGCCCCGCCTTCCGGTCCAAGCTCGATGACGAAGTCGGCCGCGGCGATCACGTCCGGGTGGTGCTCGATGACCACGAGCGTGTCGCCCCGATCGACGAGGCGGTGTAGTACGCGCACGAGCCGGACGGTGTCAGACAGGTGCAAGCCCGTGGTGGGTTCGTCGAGCACGTACAGGGTTGGCTTGTGGTGCATGGTTGCCGTCAGTTCGAGTGCGAGCTTCAGGCGCTGGGCCTCGCCCCCCGAAAGGGTGTGGGACCCCTGTCCGATCTGAACATAGCCGACGCCCAGATCTGAAAGGGTGCGCAGGGGGGCGGCGATGTTGGGATGAGCATCGAACAGTTCCGCAGCCTCTTGTGCATTGAGGCGGAGCACATCGCCGATGGACAGTCCTTTCCAGGTGACATCGAGCGTCGACGGTTCGAAGCGCGAGCCGCCACACGCTTCGCAAGGCGCGATGACGTCGGGCAGGAAGGACATCTCGTGGGCGATCACGCCCTGACCATTGCACACGGGACAACGGCCGCCTGCGTTGCTGTTGAACGAGAACCTCGCAGCCGAAAACCCGCGCACCTTCGCTTCCGGCGTCGAGGCGAAGAGACGTCGGATGTCGTCCCATATGCCGAGGAACGTGGCTGGGACCGATCGTGGTGTCCGACCGATGGGTAGCTGGTCGACAGCGACCGCGCGGGACACGGCCGACGCGCCGAGGATTGCGTCATGCGCGAGAGGGGGATCGGTGGCGAGCTTCAGGGCCTGTCGCACTGCCGGAAAGAGGATCTCCTGCACGAGCGTGCTCTTGCCAGACCCCGACACGCCGGCCACGACGCAAAGCCTGCCCACGGGAAAAGCGACGTCGATGCTCTTCAGGTTGTGTGCCCGGGCACCGCGCACTTCGATGAACTCGGTGGCCGGACCGCGTTCCGGGCGCCGCAGCACCTCGTGGTTACGCAAAGCCTGGCCTGTCGGCGATTGCTCCGACGACAAGACACGGTGGGCAGGCCCCGCGCTGACGATGCGTCCGCCATGGTGGCCGCCGCCAGGCCCGAGGTCCACGATATGATCTGCCGCGCGAATGGTGTCGGCGTCGTGCTCCACCACCACCACCGTGGAGCCGGTGTCGACCAGCGCACGCAGGTTGCGCAGCAGCCGGGCGGTATCACGTGGATGCAGGCCGATGGTGGGTTCGTCGAGCACGTACAGCGCGCCGGTCAAGCCTGCACCGAGCTGCGCCGACAGCCGAAGACGCTGCATCTCTCCGCCGGAAAGCGTGGCGGCGTCGCGATTGAGGTCGAGATAGCCGAGTCCCACATCGACGAGGAAGTCGACGCGTCGGCGGAGCTCTGCCAGGGCCCCCTGGGCGAGCAGTGCCTGGTCCCCCGCAAACGCCCAACCAGCGATCGCCTTCTGCACGGCGAGCACGGGCTGGCCCACGACTTCGTGATAGCGAAGCCCCTGGAGGCGCACTGCGCGGGGAATGGGGGCAAGCCGCGCCCCGCCGCAGACCCTGCAAGGTTCGGCCGATCCCGCTTCTTGCAGTCCAGTCCCTTCGCAGGCCCGACATCGCCCCTGCCTGGTATTGAACGAAAACCACCGTGGGTCGAGCTCAGGTATGCCCAGCCCGCAGCGAGGGCAGGCGCGACGCGTCGAGAGCATCACGTCGTCGAAGCCGTCACGCACGATCCGCACGCTACCTCGAGCCCACTGCAAGGCAGTGTCGAGCGCTTCCCTGGTCACGCGGGACAGCTTACCCTCCCAGACGAGCAGGTCGATGTCGTGCTCTTTCGTCTTGCGCAGGCGAGGAGGCTTGTCGGTCTCGATCAGCTCGCCATCGACCCTTGCGCGGGCGATTCCCGCGCGTGCGGCCGCGGTGAACAGGTCGAGGTACACGCCCTTTCTCGCCTGGACTGCTGGCGCGCAGATGGCGCCCTTGCCGGGCAATTCCCGCACCGCAGCCAGGACCCCGTCTGCCGTATAGGCGGCGATCTCAATATCGCACTTGGGACAATGCGGCGTGCCCACCTTGGCGTACAGCAATCGCAAGTAGTGAGCCACCTCGGTGACCGTGGCTACGGTGGAGTTGCCGCCCGACCGCGTGCGTCGCTGCTCCAGGGCAATCGACGGCGGAAGGCCCTCCATCGCGTCCACGTTGGGCCGTGGCAGGGTGGGCAGGAACTGACGAGCATAGGGGGTCAGGGTTTCCAGGAATCTTCGCTGCGCTTCAGCGAAAACGACGTCGAACACGAGCGTGCTCTTGCCAGAGCCACTCGGGCCGGTCACGACCACGAGCCGGTTGCGGGGCAAGTCGCAGCATACGTCGCGCAGATTGTGCTCTCGCGCGTGATGCACGCGAATCGGTGCGTCAGCGTCGGTGGCGACATCGGCCATTGCCGTGGCCGCTGGCCGCGCAGCTATTCCTTTGCCTTGCAGGGCCAACGCCGTGCGCCCCGTGCCTTGGGCGACCTGGTCGGGTGTACCCTGCGCCACGACTCGACCGCCGGACCGCCCGGCACCGGGCCCCAGGTCCACGACCCAGTCGGCCGCGCGAATCACTTGCAGGTCGTGCTCCACCACCAACACACTCGCACCGCGGTCTACCAGGTGCCGCATCGCATCGATCACGTTCGCGACGTCGGACGGGTGAAGCCCTGCACTGGGCTCGTCGAGCACGAAGAGTTGTCGATCGACAACGGTACGCAGGGCACGCGCGAGCTTGAGCCGCTGCGCCTCGCCGCCGGACAGGGTCGACAACGGCTGGCCGAGTTGCAGATACCCCAACCCCAGGCGAGCCAGTGGTCTCAGCGACCGGACGATCGCAGGATCGTCGCGCAACCATTGGAGCACCTCGTCCACCGTGGCATCCAGCACGTCGGCGACGCTCTTGCCTCGATGTCGGATCGAGAGCACCTCTGCCTTGAAGCGCTTGCCTCGGCAGACGGGACACAGCAGCGATACGTCGGCCAGGAACTGCATCTCCACCGTCTCGTATCCTTCGCCGGCGCATGCGTCGCAACGTCCCGCGTCGACGTTGAACGAAAAGTGCGACGGTCCGAAGCCTGCCTCGGCAGCGGCGGGCTCGGCGGCGAACAGCGTTCGCAGACGGTCCCACGCCTTGGTGTAGGTGGCCGGATTGCCGCGGGAGGTGCGTCCCAACGGCGACTGATCTACCAGGACCACACCCGACAGGTGCTCGACGCCTTCGAGGCGATCGTGAGCCCCCGGGGGGTCGACGTCCGCTTCTCCGAAGTGGGCGGCCAGGGCGCGATAAACGATGTCATGGGCGAGCGAGCTCTTTCCCGAGCCGCTCGGACCGGTGAGAGCGCAGACCACGCCGAGGGGCAAGCGGACGTCGATATTGCGCAAGTTGTTTTCTCGGGCGCCGCGGACGGTCAGCCAGAGCTTCGGCGGCGCTGTGCGCACAACCGTTGCGGGGCGGCTCTCCTGCGACAGCGCTGCACCTGTGGGCAGGTCCGTGCGACACTCGAGCATATCGGGTGGCCCTGAGAACAGCAGCTCCCCGCCCTTCGCGCCGGCGCCTGGTCCAAGCTCGAGCACCCTGTCGCTCGCGCGGATGACGAGGGGGTCGTGGTCGACGACCATGACCACGTTGCCTCGCTGCGCCAGAGAGCGCATCGCCGAGACGAGGGGCGGCACATCGGTGGCATGCAGCCCTACCGTGGGCTCGTCCAGCACGACGAGCGCGCCCGTGAGCGACGCGCCGAGCGCGGCGGTCAACGACACACGCTGTGCCTCCCCGCCGGACAAGGTTCGCGCCTGCCGGTCGAGAGTCAGGTAACCGAGCCCCACATCGCAGAGAAAGCCCAGACGCGTCACCAGCTCCCGCCGCACGATCTCGCCCTGAGCGTCGCTTGTCTTCAACGCGTCGAGTCGCGCACGCAGCTCGTGCAACTCGAGTTCGTGCCATGAGGCCAGGTCCAAGCCGTCAACCTGATACGACAGAGCCTCGGCATTGAGGCGTTTACCACCACAAGTGGGACACGGGTCGTAGGACCTGTAGCGTGAGAGAAACACTCGTACGTGCATCTTGTAGGCGCGGGACTCGAGCCATTTGAACCACGGCCGGACACCCGGGTACTTGCCGTGGTGCCACGATCCCTCGCCCTCGATGACAGCCTGCTGCTGTGCGCTGGACAGCGACGACCAGGGCGCATTCATGTCGATCCCGACGCGGGCGCAGAATCTCGCGAGGGAGCGTCGTTCCCAGGCTGCCGACTTCCCGCTCCAGGCGCGAATGGCCCCTTGGGCAATCGAGAGCCGAGGATCGGGCACGACCTTGCGCAGGTCGAGACCAATGACTCGCCCGAACCCCTTGCATTCTGGGCAGGCGCCCACCGGGGACTGGTAGGAAAACAAGCCTGCGCGCGCGGGTCGGAACGAACGCGCGCACTTGGGACACACGAGCCCGCGCCGGACTTCCTGCCAGCCGCCATCATCCGTTGCTACCACCGCACGTCCATCGGCTTGCTGCCATGCCGCTTCGATCGACTCCTGGATGCGACGACCGTGATCGCGGTCCACAGCGAACCGGTCCACGACGACCTCGAAGGCGCCGCCGGCTTTCAGCACGTCGCTCGGGCGAACCTGCTCGATGTCACGCACCTGGCCGCGCACGAGCAGCCTTCGGTAGCCGTTGCCGACCAGCCGCTCGCGAGCCTCGAGATACCCGGCCGTTCCGTCGACATGACGCGGATACGCCACCATCACGCGCTTGCCTTCGAAGGTATCAGCGACGAAAGACGCTGCACTGGCAGCGTCCATCCGGCGAGCGGCAACCTTGCAGGAAGGGCAGACAGGGACGGCTTCACGCAGGAACAGCGCCGAGAGATAGGGCTCGATGTCGGCCATGGTAGCCACGGTCGATCGGGAGCTCTTCACGGGCGCGTGCCGGTCGACGGCGATCGCGGCGGGCACGGGCTCCAGCTTGTCGATGGGGGGTCGCTCGTGGCGCTCGAGGAACTGCCGCGCGTAGGGCGAGAAGCTTTCGACGAAACGCCGTTGGCCTTCCGCGTAGAGCGTATCCATGCACAGGGAGGACTTGCCTGCGCCGGACACACCGGTGACCGCAACCAGCTCGCCCGCCGCAAGAGACAGCGAGATTCCCTTCAAGTTGTGGGTACGAGCGCCCGACAGGACGGTACGATTCATGGGCTTGCTTGGACGTCGGAGGGGTAGGATCGGTGGCGGGGATGCGCGTTCCGCCGGGATGCGTCAAGCAGGACGCTCGCACGGCCGCCAACGCGGATGCGCAGGTCGGTCATGGGACTGCGGCTGGGACGCGACAACGCCGGGTCACCGGAGTCAGGGTCTGAACCCTTCGAGCTTCCTGGCCCGGCGGGGCTCTCGCAGCTTGTCCAGGGCCTGCTTCTCGATCTGACGAATGCGCTCGCGCGTGACGCGGAACGTCCGCCCTACCTCCTCGAGTGTGTAGCTGTCCTTGCAATCCACGCCGAACCTCATCCGCAGAACCTGGGCCTCGCGCGCAGTCAGCGTGCCGAGCGCATGGTTGACCTCGGCAGCCAGGCTCGATGCGCTGACCCCCTCCATCGGGCTGGCCGTCGAAGTGCTCGCCATGAAGTCTCCGATCGTGGCAGCGTCCGTGTCGTCGCCCACAGGCGTCTCCATGCTCAAGGGTTCCTTGACCACGTCGAGCGCTGCCTCGACCTTCTCGATGGGAAGGTGGAGCTTGCGCGCAATCTCCTCGGGGGTCGGCTCGTGCCCGAGCTCCTGCACCATGCTGCGGCAGGCCCCCTCGACCCGCCGGACAATCTCCGCCATGTGGACGGGAATGCGAATCGTACGCCCGTGATCGCAGACAGCCCTTGCGATGGCCTGCCGGATCCACCAGCTCGCGTAGGTGCTGAACTTGTAGCCGCGACGATAGTCGAACTTGTCCACCGCGCGCATGAGCCCGATGTTGCCGTCCTGGATCAGGTCGAGCAGGGGGATCCCGCGATTCATGTAGCGCTTGGCGAGCGAGACCACCAGCCGCTGGTTGGCTTCGACGAGCACCGTGCGTGCTTCATCGGCAAGCCGCTGCCCCGCCCGTAGCTCGGCCCACGTCGCTTCGAGCTCGTCCAGGTCGAGCGTGCGCGCGGGGCGATCGTCGTCCAGATCGTCGCCGGCTTGCACGACGTTGCCCGCGCCACCGCTTCGGTCCCGGGACAGCTTCGTCACCTGGGCGCAAAGCCTGGACGCGATGCGGTCGAGCACGGCGTTGTTGAGGTCCAACGATTCGAGAAGCGCCACGATCCTGGCTTGCAGTACCCTTTTTCGTCGGGCCGCAGCACGCCCCGCGGGCAGCGCATCCAGCTCGCGCCACGCACGGTCCAACCTGTCGAGAGCAGCGAACACCTTGCGCCTTGCGGCTTGCTCGTCGCGCTCGCCGGGCTCCTCTTCCAGCGCGCAGACGATGTCGAACACGCGCAGATCGCCACGTCGCAGTGCCTGCCCCATGGCGATGACCTCGTCGGCCGCAAGCGGCGACCGCAGGATGGCATCGTTCCTTCGCTTCATCCCCTCCGCCAGCCGGCGCGCGACCGCGACCTCGTCGTCGCGCGACAGAACGCGCATGGCGCCCATGTTCTTGAAGTAGATTCGCAGCGGGTCGCTGACGGTTTCGTCGACCGCCGGAAGCCGCTTCCACGGGGGACCCGGCGGCACGGATGGCGGCTGTGCCTGGGCGCTGTTTTCGTTCGCGGCCTCAACCTCCGGGACATCGGCGCGAAACCTGGGCGCGCCCGCGCGAACGTCGACCGGACCGGCCTCGGACAGGTCGTCCGGGCGGATCCGGTGCGGAGACAATGCGCGGCTACGATTCTGCGCGTGTTGCATGGTACGACGATGCAGCGGATGGTCGCGGCGGACGTCTCGTCGCTGCTGCGAGCCCCGACACGGGGCGTGAAAGGTAGCGTGTCGGCATTCGGACGATGCGCGTGGGGAGCCGCGCTCGACGTGTGCTAGCACGCGCATGCACGACGCGCTAACGGCGGTGACGCTTTTCGGGGAAGCGGGTTGCGAGTTCGCGGAGATCCCGCTCGTTCGCGTGGGAGGGCAGCGCCTCGGGGCCGGGGTGGCCGGCGGAACCGCTTGCAAGTTCGGGGTTTGACCCGTGGTCGACCTCCCGCGTGATGCTGGGGAATCCGGGAATCACTTGCCCTGGCGCCATGCCCGGCACGGAAGTTCACGCACGCGAACGCCGGGCGGACCATGCCGCCATGGCAGCAGCGACGACATCGCGAACGGGCATCCCCGCGTCGGCGGCAAGGCGTGCGCACACTTCGAACTCAGGCTTGGCCTGCTCTGGCAGGTCGAGCCCTCCGCTCACCTTCACGGGCACTTCTCCCCAAGGGGTGGAGACGACGTCGATGCGTCGTTCGCGCTCGATGCGTTGCACGACGTGCCAACGGACGCCGATGGTGGTGGTTTCGCGGAGGATGGCACGGGCGACATGCTGACGCTGCGCTGCGCTGGTGATCACGGACAGGAGCATCCCGGGGCGCCCCTTCTTGGTGGTCGTCGGAAGGATGGACACGTCGAGTGCGCCCTCGCGCATCAGCGCGGAGATGACATGTCCCGCGAGTTCACCGGTCATGTCATCGACGTTGGCCTCGAGGACTGCGTGTGTGCCGGAATCCTCGGGCGCGGCGGTGGTCGGCGTTGGCGCTCCAAGAACGACCCGCAGCAAGTTGGGGCGCGAGCCCAGGTCGTGAGTGCCCGCCCCCCACCCTGCCGCTTCGGGGACGATCGCGGGCCAGCGCACGAACGACCTGGACAGCGACGCGACGATCGCCGCGCCCGTCGGGGTCACCGTTTCTCCTTCCACGTCGAGCGGCACGGTGGGCACGCCGGCGAGGCACAGCAGCGTGGCCGGGGCTGGCAGCGGCAGCACACCATGACGGGCCTGGACGGTTCCGTACCCGATCGGCAGCGGTGAACACGCGATGGCGTCGGGGCCGAGCCAGGCGACCATGGCACACGCGCCGACGATGTCGACGATCGAATCCACGGCGCCGACCTCGTGGAAGTGAACCTTTTCGACCGTGGTCCCGTGTACCTGAGCCTCGGCTTCCGCGATCTTTCGGAACACGCTGCGGGCCATTTCTCGCGCGGCAGGCATCAACGCGGCTCCCGCTATCATCGCATCGATCGACGGCCACGTACGCTCCGGCTGCGGCGCGGTCACATGAACGTCGAAACGCGTGGCCCGGATGCCATTCCGCCAGACTGTGGCCCGCTCCAGCGAGCAGCCTTCGAGGCGGAGCACGTGCACGGTTTCCTCAACAACGGAGAACGGAACGCCCAGGTCCAGCAACGCGGCGATCGTCATGTCGCCCGCCACACCGGAGAATGCGTCGAAAAAGAGGGTCTTGCCCTTCCCTTCCCCTTCTCTCAGGGTCCGATGCTCGTGCTCGTGTTTGTGTTCGTGCTCATGCGCGTGTTCGTGCCCGCCTGCGTGCGAATGCCCCGCATGCGAAACGGATGAATCAGCGCCGTGCTGCATGCGTGTCACCTCCCTGCTGCACCGCCGGAGCGATGCGTTGCACGATCCGGAACACCGCCATGGCGGCGCCAAAGCCATTGTCGATGTTGACGACCGTGACCCCGCCGGCGCAGGAGCTGAGCATGGCGAACAGCGGCGTGAGCCCACCCATGTGCGTGCCATAGCCGACGCTCGTGGGGACGGCGACCACGGGGCAAGGCACCAGCCCACCCACCACGCTGGCCAGGGCGCCTTCCATGCCTGCCACCACGATGATGGCGTCGGCCTGCCGCAGGTCCGCCGTGTGGAACAGCAACCTGTGGATGCCAGCCACGCCGACATCGTAGAGGCGTTGCGGTTCGACGCCGGTCATGCGCAGCGTCTCGGCTGCCTCCTCAGCGACCGGGATATCGCCAGTTCCAGCGGTGACCACGGCGACGCGGCCTGGTCTGCGCGAGATCGGCGCGACCACCACCGAGCCGACGCGTGCAGCTTCGGCGTACTCCAATCCTTCCACCAGCCGGGCGACGTCGGCGGCCTTGTCGGGCTGCAGCCTGGTGATGAGCACATTCTGCCGCGCGCGGACAATCTCGTTGGCGATGGCGGCGATCTGCGCAGCGGATTTCGGCTCCCCGAAAATGACCTCGGGCTGACCATGCCGCAGCGCCCGGTGATGGTCCACGCGGGCGAAGCCGAGATCTTTGAACGGGATGTCCCGGATCTGCTCGAACGCGTCGTGCACCGAGACATCGCCTGCACGCACGGCTTCGAGCATCTTCATGAGCCGCTGGGGATCCACGCGGCGTATCTAGCGCTTCGCGACGAATACGTCGAGCCTGCGTTCCTTGACGGCTCGCCGTTCCCATGGTTTCCATCGACGCGATCCCGACGTCCACATCGTGCACACGACGCCGCGGCACCCACGATCCCCGGAGACTCTCGTGCAACGTATTGTCCGAAACCTCGCTGTCCGCGGCTATGAGCTCGGCCCTTCGGGGACGCCGTCGATCGCTACCTTCGCGCGGTACTTCGAGCACCTCCGATGGGAGTCGTCGTCCGACCCGGTGATGAGCCTGGCACGGCTGTTCACCAACGGATCGCGCATGGTCGTGCGTGCCCAGCAAATTGCGGTCGAGCGCCAGGTGGCCGTGGCCGACGTGCTGCGCCTGTCGCTGTGGGTGGGGAAGATCGGGCGGACGAGCATGGACTTGTGGCACGAAGCACGGCTCGCCTCCTCGGATACGCTGGTCGCCCGCGGGCTCGTGACCGCGGTCTACCTCGGCCAGGACCATCGTCCTTGCACGATTCCAGACGACATTCGCGCGATGGTCGAACCGGCGGGATCCGCAACGCTCGTGGCGCCCCTGACGACCACGGCGCCGCAAGATGCATGGCGCGACGACCTGCGGGTTCGGCCGAGCGACATCGACCTGTTCAACCATGTCAACCACGCCGTGTACGCAGCGTACTTCGACGACGCTCGCGAGCTTGCGTTGCGGCAGGGCGTGTTGCCTCCAGGAGCCCGCCACACGCGCGCGATGTCCATCGACTACCGCCGGGAAGCGCTCGCCGGTCAGCACCTGGAAGTGGCGGTTTGGATGCTGCCGGAGGACACAGCGGACCAGGTAGGCGCGCAGCTACGCGACAAGCACGACGGCGGCCTGGTGTGCTCGGCGCGTCTCGTTTGTGGGGGTGGGTGAGTCACCCTGCATTCCGCCCTGACCGTTGCCGTTCCGGCGTCGGCTCCTGGCTGTCTGCTGCTGACTTCTTGCCGTTCGTCGTCAGGGTATCGATGCGCGTCTGCATCGGCAGGGAAACGCTTGTGTTGAGAACCGCCCGAGCAGCGAGCATCGCGGCCGTGCCGAACGCCGGTCGGACGAAGCCCGCCAATGCCAGGAACGGCGCCTGCCATGGGGGTCGAAACCGTCTGCCATCCAGCACGAGCGCTGGCTTGCGCGCAGGGATGCGACATGGTTGTCTCCCGCCATGCCCGTATTCATCGCTCCGCTCGTGGGGTTCATCCTCGGCATCGCGTTCGCGTGGGCGGCCGCAGATGAAATTGCCGGCGACCCGACGTCCGCGCTCGGCACGCGCAGCCTGGTGGTGGGAACCCTGTTTTCGGTCCTGGTCTTCGCCCCGGTGGCCGGCTACTTCCTGGCGTTTCATGGCGACTGGGCGTTCGCCTACGTGGTCAATGCGAGCCGCCTCCCCTCGGCCGTCCTGCTCACGCTCGTGATGCTCGACGCGGTATCGGTCCCTGCGGGTTATCTCGTCGCGGCGACACAAGCCAGGAGGCGCCGTCTCCCCCAGATCCTGTCGTTGGCGGCGGTCCCCACGGTGCTGTCGGCGATCGTCCTCCTGATGCTCGCGCGGCGGCTCGGTGTGTCCGCAACCTACGCGCAGTTCCATGGCGATTTCGGCACCCAGAGCGTCCAGGGGACGGCGCTCGGCTACGGCCTGGTGTGGATGAACGGTGTCCTGGCCGTGGCCGTGGCCCTGACCATCCGCGAGATACGACGGCTTGCCGCGGCGTCGCGACGCCTTCGGTACTGAGGAACCGTCGGGGTCAACCGACCAGAATTTCCTGCACCGCTTGCCCCAGACGGTCGACCGCCTCGCAGAGCTGGGCGTCGGACAGGTAGGGCGCTGGACCGAGCCTCAGCAGGTCACCGCGATAGTCGGCCCACACGCCCCGTCGCCGCAATGCCGCAGTGATTCTGGCCGCGTGCGGGGATTGGAGCGCCAGGAACCCAGCCGTCGACGACAGCTCGACCGACCGGTCCCGCAGGATGACCCGTTCGTCGAGGTCGAGGTCGTCGAATCGTTTCATGAGCAACCCGACCTGGTGCTGGCTGACCTCGCGAAGCAGCTCGACGGTCAGGCCCTGGTCGTGGAAAAAGGAGAACACGGCCGCAGCGCGATAATGGCTGACCGGGTCGTAGGTGGCGCCGGCGAACCGCGCGGCGCCCGCCCCGTATTCGACCGCATGGCCCGAACCGGCCTGGCCGATCAGCCCGAACTCGGAGAACCAGCCGGTCACCAACGGGCGCAGCACGCAGTCCGGGGGTATGCGCAAAAAGGCGTTGCCCTCGCCAAGCTGGCAATACTTGTAGCCCCCGCCCAGCACGAACACGCTGCCGAGCCTGTCGTCGAGCCGCATCGGCACCACGTTGAGGTGGTGGTATGCGTCGATCACGAGAGGCACGCCGGCACGGTCGCATGCGCGAGCCAGGTCTTGCAGACCAGGGACGATCTCGGCCGTGGCGAACAGCACGCTGGAGACCATCACCGACGCCGTGCGGGCGGGCGCGAGGAGCATGGCCGCGGCGAGGCGGTCAGCCAGGGACTCCACCGGGCGCGCGGGCACCCGAACAATCTCGATGGCTTCTTCGGAGAGCCGTTCGAGCTGTCGACGCATCGAGTGGAATTCACCGTCGGACGTCACGATGCGGGGCTTTCGCCTCAGGTCCAATGCGGACAGGAACTTGACGAGCAAGTCATGGGTGCTGGGGCCGAGGGCCACATGTCCTGTCGAATCACCGAGCAGACGACGGTACCCCGCGCGAACTTGGTCGGCCTTGCGGAATGCCTCGGCCCACTTGTCGTCGACCAGCCTGGCGGCGTCGTGCAGCGCTTCCATCTGCGCGCGGCTGGCGCAGTCCGGCCATGCCTGGTGGGAGTGGCCGGTCAGCAGCAGGCGCCGGGAAACCTGGAATGTGTCGTAGTGGATCGCGAGCGAGTTGGGGCTGCATGCCAGGGACTCTACCGTATGCATGGCAGCCTTTCAGAGCTCGGAACGGATGGCCCACAGGTCGGGGAAGAGCGGTGTGAACAGGGTGGTTCGCAGGTAAGCCGCGCCCGACGACCCGCCGGTGCCCGGCAAGGCGCCGATGGTGCGCTCGACCATCTTGACATGCCTGTACCGCCACTCTTGCAGGCCTTCATCCAGGTCGACGAGTCGCTCACAGACGGAAGCCGCGGCGGGGTCGTCGCGATAGATGCCAATCAGGGTAGCGCGCAGCCGGGGCGACGCGGGGATCGTTTCGTGGAAGTCGCGCTGGAGCAGCTCTTCGGGGATTGCGTAGCCCCGCAAGGCCAGGTGGCGGAGGAACGAATCGAAGAGCGTGGGCTTGCCTAGCCGGTCGATCAGACGATCGTGGAGCTTCGAGTTGGTCTTGAAGTGCGCCAGGATGCGCGGGTCGCGCTTGCCCAGCACAATCTCGAGCTCGCGAAACTGCACGGACTGGAAGCCACTCGCCTTCTCCAGGCGAGACCGAAACGACGAGAACGATACCGGGGTCATCGTCTCGAGCACGTCGACCTGGCCCACCATGGTCTTGAAGATGGTCCGGATGCGCTGGAAGGTATCGAGTGACGTGGCCGTGTCGCCGGACTCGAGGCAGGACTGCAGGAAGCCTACCTCATGCAGGATCTGCTTGAACCAAAGCTCGTAGACCTGGTGGACCACGATGAAGAGCATCTCATCGTGCTCCGGTGGGGTCGATCGGCGCTCCTGCAGCGCGAGGAG
>Ga0209018_1000627_pt1 | contig 31852 bp, 21 predicted proteins | sample YNPBryBLVA2012_FD_185814 | JGI IMG/M metagenome (GOLD analysis project Ga0209018, IMG submission 185814) | Anoxygenic and chlorotrophic microbial mat microbial communities from Yellowstone National Park, USA - YNP Bryant BLVA 2012 (SPAdes)... ...
GTTACAGCCAATGGTAGAACAAAAACCGAAACAACAGAAATTTTACAAAATGGAAAGTATTAAATTGAACGACATACTGCGATTTGACAACTTAGAAAATGTTAAGATTCGTTTCAATTTAATGTTTCGTAACAATTGGAATCCAATAGAGCTTTTTAAAAATGGGGACATATCAACAATACTTGAAGGACACTATTGGAACCACAAGAAACATAAATCATACAAAGTAGGACAAATCACGGTTGGATTTGTTCCGATTAATCCGAACGAAGATCTTTGGTTGCTATTTCATATCGGACAAGTAACGAAGGATTTAAATAAATTGGAGGGAGTTGGTTACGAGTATCAAGATTTGCCTGAATATCAAAAATTCGTTGGACGGTTAATCATAAAATATAAGAACAAATCACAAACAATGATTCGTAAGGCTGAATCTGTAATAGACGAATGTTACTTATGGCAAATTTTGCCCGACACTTTTGACAACGATGTATTTCCTGGTTATGAAAAGGTGAATATTTCATGGGAAGAATTGAAACGAGTATTGGATAAGGAAAGCTGGAAAACTGCCTTACAAAATCAAAAAGGGGTTTACCTGATTACTGACAAATCAAATGGAAAAATGTATGTTGGTTCGGCTTACGGTGAAAATATGATTTGGGGACGTTGGAAAGCTTATATCGAAACTGGACACGGCGGAAACGTAGGACTTAAAAAACTGCCCTTTGACCATATAAAGCGAAATTTCAAATACTCGATACTCGAAATTTTTAAATCAACAACAGACGACCAAATTATAATTGACAGAGAAAAATGGTGGAAAGAAGTTTTGCAGACCCGACAATTTGGATACAATGAAAATTAAAGAATGCGAAGAACCACTGGCTATAACAGCGTATTGCCGCAATTGGCAGTGACGTGTAAAATTGAAGCTGAGTACTGCTTACAAAATATTTGTGCTGGGTGACAGCGAAGTGCTCCAAAATCGCCAACTTCGGCAACACGCAAACCGTTCGACAAGATTCGCTGGGCTCATCTTGTCGAACGGGTCAGGGCTAAGCGGGGTTCGCTCCGCGAACCATCGTCGAACAAGGGCTAAACAAAATAACGGGGTTACTTCGCTTAGCCCTGACCCGTTACCAGCAACTCTAAAAGACGACACAGTAACATATGACAGCAACGATAATAAACGAAGAAGCAATTGAGCAAATCATAAGCCGACTTGACAGTTTTGTGTGGACAGAAAAAGACAGTCAAGAACGGGAAGCATTACGACAACAGTTTCGGGCGACTTACAACAAAGACCGCATTGACAACTTGACCAAAGAAGATTACTTCGCAGGACTTGGACGCAAACAGGGTTGTATGGCTTACGACCTGGAATGGGAAACAAGAATACTTGGTAGTATCAAAGGCGGTTCAAAATACAAGTATGGTTACGAAACCGACTTTCCGAAAATAAAATCGCTTATTCAAAAAGTTACTTCCATTGACAGTAAAAATGCTTATCAATTAGACGGGACATTTTCAAAAGACCTAATTCAAATTGCCAAACTTTCAAAAGACATTAATGGCTTCAAGACAGGCAGAACAGTTATTCCAAAACTTTTAAGCATCTATTACCCAGACATTTTTTTGCCAATTTTCAACGATCAAGACCATTTTCTTTCTAAGTTACTTTCAAGTGGACTTGACACAGTAAACACAGGGCTTGACCTTTATCTTGAATACAATTTCAAATTGTTAAAAGTCAAAGAAAAGCTTGAAGAAATAACAAACAGAACTTTTGAAAATTATGAATTCGCCCGACTACTTTACCACACATTTCCGAAAGAGCAAGCAGAAACAGACGGTGAACCAATATCAATTACGGAAAAGGTAGAAGAACAAAAGTTTGAAGCATTAGAAGTTCAGCATTACCAAAGCCTGCTACACCGAAATTTTCACCGCCTTTTTCCGAAATTAAAATACTTTGACGAAGAAGAACAAATTCCTAAAAACGGACAATACGATACGCATACAGTGGGAATAATAGATATTCTTGCCGTTGATGAAAAAGGAAATTTTGTAATCATAGAAATTAAGCGGCAAGCGACAGACAAAACCATTGGACAGATTTTACGCTATATGGGCTGGACACAAGAAGAGCTTTGCAAAGACGGGCAAAAAGTTTCAGGACTTATCGTTGCTGAACGGAAAGACATACAATTAGAATTTGCTTTAAAAGTAATCCCGACAGTAAAATTTATGAAACTTGAACTGACAATTACACTAAATGAACAATAAAGAGTATGCTGGTAACATTGGCTTGCCGGCAATGGCGGGGACAGTGGTAAATTCAACATTTGTGCATCTTATAAACTTTAGTGCTTGCGGACAGGTAAGTGCTTCTAAACCGCCACTGGGGCAAGCCGCAAAACCATTAGCTGCAATTATATTCCTCATTCATTCAATATATTCTATATTTATGTAAATTAATCGTATTATACTTTAATAAAATGAAAATATTTAGTTATTTTGTTTATCATTTATTGAGAGTGCGTAAATTAATGAGTTAGTGAGCACGCTAAAAAACGACATAATGATTAACCAATTAGGGGATAAAATAAGGAGATAAAACATGTTTGAACAGATTATCGAAGAAATTAAAACACCATATTATTAAGAAAATTTTCTAACAACGGACAGCGATTTGTAGCTTGGTATTTATGAAATGTACACTTGCGTGACATGGTAGAAACCCGAGACGACATTATAGATGGTCAATTCAATCAAGGATAATTTCAATACTAATATAGTGCGATTAAAACAGCTCTTCGGGCTGGCAACCGCACCCTGACTGGTAATTTCAATACTAATATAGTGCGATTAAAACGGTTTAGCAGTAGCAAATTTAAACCCATTTTACAAATTTCAATACTAATATAGTGCGATTAAAACCTTTTAATCTATTGCCGAACGAGGACTACAGCGAATAATTTCAATACTAATATAGTGCGATTAAAACTTGATTTTTTTTATTAATGTGGAAAACTTTTTTATGTGTCAAATACGTATTTTTTGGAGCAACTGAAGAGTGCTGTTTTTGAAAAGAAATATAGATTGATAATCAAAAACTAAATCGATTGGGTAAATAATGGCTTTAGGAATACATTATTCTTTTAACACTTTGAAAATTAATATCTTATCGGCTATTTCTATTTTGATGAAATATATTTCGCTTGGGAAGTTACTAAAATCAATTAATTTTTGACTGCGACCTTGAGGGATAGTAAAACAATCTTGTGAATATATTATTTTACCCAAAATGTCTAAAACTTCCAAATTTGATTCAATTTGCAAATCAGAGTTGAAATCTAAAATTGCATTTGTTTGAACTATCGACGATTTTAACGATGCTTCTAAAAATAAAGGTATGGAATCGGTTTTAAATTTTAACGGAACTTGGCATTTGGAATTAGCTTGTATTTCGTAGGACAATGGTTGGCCCAATAAAACAATTTTGTCTCCTAAGCAATTGAATTTAAAATAGATTGTGTCGTCGTCAAGTTGCTTTTTTGCTTTGGTTGGTTTATAGACAACAATAATAGGCTTTTTTTCTTTTGGTAAAATTATCATTGGAAATTGAGATTGTGGTAATGAAAATAATTGATTGAAAGCCATTTTGGGTGATTGTAACTCAGTTGGGAAACTTCCATAATTTTCGATGTAAATTGTATCGATATGTCGGTAACCTACCGTTCGTTCGCCAAAGTTTAATATATTTTTATCGATGCTTGATTTGATTGAAAATGTCAAAGTATAACCTGGTATTATAATTTTTTCGGTTCGAACATTTCCTGCTAAATCGATAGCCATAATTGTGAATGAAGCATCTTGGCGTGGATCGTCAATTGTGAATATTGCAAAAACTTCCTTAGAATTAGTATTGAGGATTTTATAAGTACCATTAAAAACATCAGTTATTTCCACACTTTTTATTCCAATATCGGTTTTAAGGATTTCTGATGATAATATTTCAAATTTTGTTTTACAAGAATCGGATACAATTTTTATTTCTGGAGGTGTTTTATCGATGTATGCAAATATAGAAAATTGATGAGTAAATCGATTTGTACAAGTGTCTTCTAAAAATATATTGAAATCAAATTGACCAGTATTTGCGAAATTAACACAAAATTCAAAAGTTGATGTTGTTTTAGGTTGAATTAGCAAAGGTGAGTTATTGAGAACACTATCGGAATAACCTTTGCGTTTTAATAAAATTCTATTAATTGTATGTGGGAATTTTCCATAGTTTTCTAATTCCAATTTATAACATACTTCTTTGTTTGCTGGAATAGTATCGATTATTAAAAATGGATTTAACGATTCTTTTAACCCTTTTTGATGGATGGTAAATCCTAAAATATCGTATTTGAGGTATGTGTATAATCCAGCTGAATCGGTAGCTTTGATAGAAAAAGTACCATCACGATATTTATCTATAAGCGTTGCTTTAAAAGAAGCAATTGGTGTTAGAAAAGTTCCAGAATAGGAAACATCAACATTTTCCAAATCGATAGGAGAAAATTCAATCGATTGAATTTTGGAATCGGTTATGGACGAATCTGTAACAACACCAGTAATACTAAAACAGCTAGTATCGGCCCGAACAATTGGAGGAGTGAAATCATATTTTACTAAATTCATACCACCATAATATCCATATGAATTAGCAAAACCATAACCATAAACCGAAAGTCCAAAACCCGATGGAGCAGTGAGTTCGTGTGTTCCTTCTTGAACTTGCAGGATAGCATAGGAATATTGAGAATTAGGGACTTTTTTGAACGAGGACGCGTCAATAGGATTGCCATCGATTTTAACTTTTCCAACATCTTTATCCAAAGCTACAATATTGATATGATGAATGCGATAAACGGGAGATAGGGTTCCTATAAAATCCCTTTCGTATGCTTGAATGTTTGCAATACGATAAAAGTTCCCATATTGTTCAACTGGCGGTGTTATCATCATTAATGGATCACTTTGGGAATAATCTCCGGCTTGAACCTGTGCTGATTTTTTATATTGGGCAACCAAAATCGGTCCCGAAGCTTCGATGAACCAAGGGTTGGTGAGCTCCAATTCAAAGTATTTTCCTTGATTCAAAGTGCCGTAGTATTGACCATCAATAGAAATTTGAGTGTTGTCGGCACCCGCCATAATTCGGAATAAATCTTTGTGGGAATTGCTTGTAATCGATGAATGCTGTGCAAAAGGAACAACAATTGCATTGCGTCCCCAAGCATTAACCGGAGGCAACATCTCTAATAAACAATCGCGGGACTGAACATTTGTACCAATTGGAATACGAGTTCGCTGATGACCAGCAATAAGTGCAATAGGTTTGTTGCTTTTAATTATTGTACCAGTTAAATCTGCCTTGGAATTGGCCTGTGTGATATCGGCTTGAACTAAATATGCTTCGCCTTTTTGTAGTTTTATAAGTTGTTTATTATTCTTTTTAATATAAGTTGGGACTGACGGAGAAATTTCAATTTCCGTTTCATTTTCGGTAGCAATAACAACAAACTGGGAAGGAGTGCTACTTCCAGTAATTTGTCCACCAGCAACCGAGCCATCACTATTGTAGGTTAGGACAATGTAGTTGGTTCCCAAAGCGTCTGTTGGCAAGCAGGTCATACTCTCGCTAGTAGTGATTGCTTGTTGATGTGCATAAACCGTAATATCCTTATCCGAACGAACATTAAATGTTTGGGGAGCTGGTTCTTCGCATTGATGGTCGGTTGTTGTAGGTTGTCTGATGATACCTGATTCGTTAAATCCACGCAATTCAAAATAATCAAAAGGCACCGAGAAAGTGTAAATTTGCGAAGGGTCAACAATTTGAAATTTATGACTAAATTTCCTACCAAATATATCTGTATAATCAATCACTCCCGAACAAGGTTCATCAGCTACTATATAAATATAAAGAGAATCTGTATAATCATCGACTGGGTCGTTGAGAATGTTGTGGTAATTTGGTGGAAATGCTAACCAAAAATCCCGTCCTTTGGTATCAATTAATTCTTGGGATTTTGTTGCTGTTACAAAAAAGTAAACAAAAATTATGTAAATAAATATATTTTTCATATTTTACTGCGTTTGATGTATAAAATTTTCTTAATTTACAGATATATAGACAATCAAAATCAAATTTAATTACAAATGGTTGATATTTTTTTGTATAATGGAGAAATTATTAACATCTTCAATCAAGCTTTGGCTAATTTGAATAATAACGAAGGAAATTTACTTTTAATTGAAGGTGAGAAAGGATTTGGCAAAACTAGAATTCTTTCGGAACTAGAATCAATTGCGCATAAACAAAAAATTACAGCTATAACTGTGAAAACACCCGAACCTATCTACAATATGTCTATTAGCAATTTACAACCATATGCTGTATTCAACAGTGTATTGAATGAACTAAATTCAAATAAACGAATTCCACAAAACCAAAGATTAGCTTTTAATGTGGGTCTAACAATTTTAACGGGACTTCCTATTGCAGGTGATTTGTTCTATATGGTAAAAGAACTAAAAAAGGATTTGCAAGAACATAAAAAACAAAAACAATTAGAAATGTTGGAAAACGAGGCCAACTATTTTGAAGTTTTTAAACAATATACACACAAAAATCCTTGTGTTATTCTAATTGATGATTTTCAATTTGCAGATATTCATTCTGTAGAGTTATTAAAATATATAACGCAAAATATCAATTCTTTGAAAATGGTTTTGGTTGTGGCATTTAATCCTAATTTTGTTCAACGCTCTAATTTAGCAATGCGGAATTACCTTAAGTATTTGCAAACTAATTGGAACAACCAGTTTATACATAAACTCGCTCCATTCGACCGCGATCTTATAATTAAAGCAATTTTACACTACTATACAACTTTGGTTGTCCCCGAATCCGTAGTCAATTGGTTCATACAAAAAACATATGGAGTTCCATTAGCAATTTTTGAATATTTAGAGTATTTTAAAAAGAATAATATAAGTTTATCTCAAATAGCGAGCGAAGAATTCGAAAGTTTTGTTCCTATGTCGATAAATGCATTATTTATGACTTATGTGGAACAATTAACAGACGAGGAGCGGAATATTTTATCAATTTGTGCAGCCGAAGGAAAAGAATTTAGTGTGCTAATTTCTTCAAAAATCCTATCTTTGGATGTATTGACAACAGTTCGAAAACTTAAAGCAATTGCCCAAAAAACTGGGATAATATCGAGTTTAGGAGCCAAAAAAAGATATGGTGAAATTACAACTGTTTTTACTTTCAACCAGGCAATCTATCAAACCTATTTCGAAGAGCAATTAGAGTACGAAGAAAAAAAGGCTCTACATTCTCAAATATCGTCGATTTTGAAACAAAATTACGATAAAACAGACGATATTCAGCTAAAAAGAGAATTGCTACCATTTATTGTATCACATTCAGATATTTCGAACGAGGAGGACATTATTAAGGAAGTTTTGCAAGATCAGTATCGTATTGCTAAAGAAATGAACGATGAAACTATAATTCAATCTATTTCGAATTTCTTAAATAATATCAATAATGCACCAATTTTTCACGACGTGCTTTTAGCTCCTAATAATTCCGGGAACACTCATCAACATCAAAATGATTTTTTTGATACCGATCAAGCTTTGGAATTTGATAGTCCTAATATTGAATTTACCGCATCTGCCAATGAGCCAAGGAAATATCAAACCGACATTATCCCATCAAAAACTGCCTTGAATTTTGAAGAAGTTATCGAAATTGCAGCTTCGAATCACAACGCAGATATAACTAATTTAATAAATCAATTTATTGAGAAATCTCCAAATCAACTCGATAAAATTAAAAGCACATTGTTATTGATTAAATTTTTGGCTGAAAATGAAAAAATTGATGAAGCATTAAATTTAATTCAAAATTTGTCCTACAATGTTGATGAAATTAATCCCAACGAAACTGATATTCTATACCTTAATACACTTGCGATTGTTTTGAATAATCAAGGAAAGGAACAAGAAGCCATCCAAACATTAAAAAAAGCAGCTGAAATATCTATCAAATTAGATTCAAATTATAAAATTCTCACACTTTCCAACATTTCAATTTTATTAAAAAAATATGATTATGAAAATGCAATTAAGTATAAAGAATTCGTTATTAGAGTTTCTCGCGAGCTAGGATATAACGATTTTATTGAAGACTACCTAAAACAATTCTGAAATTTTATAACACAATATTTGCTCTTACATTAATACAAAAATATTTATAAGTTCAATCAATTTTACTGAAAAATACACGATTTGATTTGCAACTTTTGGATCTAATATTTATACACAATTATATTAATTAACTTACTTCATCTCTAATTCACCCATCACAAATTGCCATTCCAATTCAATATTTTCAACCATTTGTGAAGTTGATTGACCTGAACCGTGCCCACTATCAAAATCGACAAAAAGCAAAATTGGGTTTGTTTGAGATGACAAATTTTGCAAAGCCGCAGCCATCTTTTTTGCGTGCATAGGATCTACTCTTGCATCGTTTTCCCCTGCTTTAATCAACATAGCTGGATAATTATACCCCATTTTTATGTTGTGATATGGCGAATATTTCCAAATATATTCAAAATCTTCGGGCTTATCTGGATCACCATATTCGGGTATCCAATATCGTGCAATTAAAAATTTGTGATAACGCAACATATCCAGCAATGGAACTGCACAAACAACTGCTTTGAATAAATCTGGTCTTTGCATTGTAACAGCACCAGTAAGCAATCCACCATTACTTCCACCTTTTATTGCTAATTTTTTGGGATTAGTGTATTTTTGCTTGATCAAGTATTCCGCTGCAGCAATAAAATCATCAAATACATTCTGCTTCTTATCCAACATACCAGAACGGTGCCAATTTTCACCGTACTCATCACCACCTCGTAAATTTGCAATTGCATACACACCGCCTCGATTGATGAATGCAGCTGTCGTTCCTATAAAATTAGGTGACATAGAAACATTGAATCCACCATAACCATAAAGCAATGTAGGATTGTTGCCGTCGAGCTTGATACCTTTTTTGTGAACTATAAACATAGGAATTCGAGTGCCATCCTTGCTATTGTAAAATACTTGTTCAAATTCAATCTCCTTTGTATCAATTGGCACTTTATCTTGATAAACAAATTCCCATTCCAATTTATCTTCATTTAGTCTATATAATTTCGTTGGTTGTGCAAATGAAACTAAACTAACATAAATGTATTTTGAATGCTTATCATAGCTTATGCCAGCGATATCAGAGAATTCTGGTGGAGTTAGGTCTTGAATAAAATTCCCTTGATAATCATATATTTTGGCATACGAAATAACATCTTTTTTATATTGTATAATAACAAATTTATCTGTTAAAGTATATCCTTCTAAAACTATATCTTTTTGTTCTGGATAAAATTCAATTGCATCTTTATAATCGGGTTTATCTATTGTCGTTTTTAACAATTTAAAATTAGGTGCATTTTCGTTGGTGTAGTAAAACAAATAGCCATTTTTGATGCCGATAGAAGCTCTGAATTTGTTTGATGAAAACACAACTTTAGGTTCATCGTTAGTGCCTTGCTTCCTAATTTTTAAAGTATTTGTATAAAAATCACCTTCCGAAAATATTGTCAAGTCACTTTCTTCATCGTCATAAACCGAAAAGAAATCCTTTGCATCTTTTGGTGTGCCCAAAAGTTTGGAATTAGCAAAGTTATTTCCATCGCTTAGTTTGTGTAGGTAGGTAGGCAAGGGAATCTGTTTTTCTATTATTTCTTTGCTTCGCAAAGTTATATAAGCATAATTTTCATCATAAGTCCAAGCAAAGCTGTATACATTTTCTATAGGTTCACCAATCACTTTGCCCGTTTTGGTATCGATAATTCGGTATGTATTAATTTCGTTACCTTTGTATTGCAATCCTATAGCTGCTCGTGATGCATCTCGATTTAAAACCAAGCCAGAAGGAGCCGATAGCCCAGTTGAATCGAATTGCATAGGATCAAAAATTAGTATTTCCTTTCCTTTAATAACAGTGTAAAGTTTATTCTGTTGCCAACCTTTTTTCTTGAGCCAAAAGAATTCTCGACCATTTCGGAAAAAGGGTGCACTTCGTATGTCTCGGTCTAAATAATTAGTTATCTCCTCTTTCAAGCCATCAATTTTGGGATAATTATTACGAATAAAGTATTTGGTGTAATCGTGTGACTTTTTGCTCCAATCTAAAGTTTCAGGATTGTTTTTATCTTCCAAGTATTGATATTCATCGATGAATACAAAGTTGTGAAAAACATTTACTACTGGTTTCTTTGCAGCACGTGGTGGATCGAATTTAGCCATAGTATTGTTATTTATAATTGCAATAACGACAATCAATAATAAATAAAATTTATACATATGATTACTCCTTGAATTTCAACCTTATTCTTTCTGCGACAATTGGAGGAACAAATTCGCTCACATCTTTGCCATATCGAGCTAATTCACGGACAATGCTTGAATTTAAATATGTATATTTTTCGTTGGGCAACAAAAAAAGGGTGTGAATATCAGGATCCAACTTGCGGTTCATCAAAGCAATTTGAAACTCAAATTCAAAATCGCTAATAGCGCGTATACCACGAATAATCGATGTCGCACCTACTTGACGAGCAAATTCAACCGTTAATATCTGAGAACGAACAACTTCAACATTCGGAATATATTCCAAGGAAATTCGTGCAAGTTCTTCGCGTTCGTCTTCGTTGAACAAAGTTACTTTGCGTGAATTAATTGCTATTACAACGTATACTTTGCTAAATATTGATGCAGCTCTTTCTATTACATCTATATGGCCATTAGTTATAGGATCGAATGTTCCAGGATAAATTGCTATATTTTGATTGTTCATTTTTGATTAAATAAAAATGTAAAATTACGAAAACCACACCAAATTAATTATACTTGAACTCGATTTATGCAAGAAAACAATAATTGATAATTAATAAAAAATATTTTAATTTTTACCTAAAAGTTTTTTTATTCTTTTAACGAGCGTGTAATAATTTACAATGTTTTCTTCAATGGGAGATGTATCCAAAATGTCAAAATGGGTGATGTCCTGCTCTTCGAAAGTAGGAGTTTGCTCAGGATAAAATAAGGCAAAATTGGAGTTTTCGGTTTCGTCTAATTGTCGTTCGACAAAATTACGATAATTCAAATCGTAGGATATTCCCTTTGGCCTGGAAAAGACACAAATTAGCATATCTTCGTCTTTTTTTGAAAAAATAAACTTATCCAAATCGTCGTAACTTTGCAATTCATTGAATTTGCATACTACTAAAATTCTGTTTGAATAAATGTATTTATTTATGACTTTAGAGGTCTTGGAAAAACAATTGAAAATAATAGTCATACTTAAATTATTTGCCAAAGTGAAAAGAGTGCTGAGGACTTTTGAAAATCCAACTTCATATTCTGCATTTTGGGGTATGAAAACAATAAGATTATTGATTAAGTTGAGAGGAACATTACTTCTAAACACATAAATCGCTTTGTTGGTATCCTCCAACAAATTTTGCAAAATATCTCCGAAAAATCGTGATGTAACCGTTGTTTTTGGACTCAATCCAAGTACGACATCAGTTACCATATTTTCACGCATTGTTCGTATAATGCCATCGGTGACATTCAAACTTGATCGGCTGGTTACTATAATATTTTTCATCATTTCTAATGAAATATTAGGGACGACATCGGCAACAATTTTCTGACATTGAGTAATTTTTTGGGGAATTTGTTGATCATCATTTGCAATGGTTAGGATTATAATCGGATTAGTCGAGGCGGGTTGTTTAATTCTAATACCAAATTCAATTAGTCTTGATATATTTTGGGGATTGGCAACCGAAACTAAAATTTTTTGAGATAAATTAATTGTTGTTTTAACACCAACTTCCTTTTGTGTTACCAATTCTTTGCCATACCTTTCGGTCCAAAATGAAGATGCAATACAACTAACTAATATCATTACAACGACCATATTAAGAATTGTGTCATCGAACAATCCAATATTATATCCAATAAATGCTATTGCTAGGGTTGCTGCAGCTTTCGAAAAAGTGATTCCGATTAATAATCTTTTCTCAATTTTTGTATAATTAAAGAAAAATCCAGTTGTTTCGGAAGATAGATTTAATGCAATATACCTTAAAAATAAGAATGAGATGGATGTAATTACAGGACCTAATCCTTGAAAAAATACTGATAAATCGATTATCATTCCAATTTGTATCAGAAAAAATGGTATAAAAAGAGAATTTCCTACAAAGTTTATTCTATCCATTAAGGTGGAATTGTGGGGTATGTATTTGTTCAAAGCTAAACCTGCAGCAAAAGCACCTATAATTGGTTCCAACCCAGCCAATTCGGCAACAAAGGCTGTCGAAAATAATATCAATAACACAAAGATATATTGCCAAGTGCCTACTTCTTCAATATTTTTAAAATACCATCGGGATACTTTTGGTACCACAAAAATTACAAATAAAAGAAACCCTAACGAAAGTACAACAAATTTTATTATTGCTATACTTAAGTCCTCTGGTTTTATTGCAAATTCTTTAATTATTGTAATCGAAAATAATGAAGCAATATCGGCAAATACAACTGCCCCAACTGCTAATGTTATTACACGTTCTCGAGTAATACCAAGTCGTGATACTATCGGGTATGATATTAAAGTAAAGGGTATAAGCAATATTCCTAAAAAAATCGATTGTATGTTGTTGAACTTGAATACATAGATTGATGAAAAATATACAAAAATTAGATTTAAAACAAATAATATTGAAACAAAAACTAAACTTTGGTATTTTATCTGCTTAAATTCACTTAAATTTAATTCTAATCCAGCCAAGAACATTAAATACAATAAACCAATAGTTCCCAAAAGAATAATGCTACTATCGTAAGGTAGCAAATTCAAACCTTTTGGACCAATAATAATACCCGATATAATCATTCCGACTATACCGGGTATTTTAAATCGTTTTAGAACGATTGGTGATAAGAGGATTATCAGAAGTACTAATACAAATATAGCAACAGGGTTGGAAAATGGTAAATGTACTTCTGGCAAAAAATTCATAGATTTCTTAATTTAAAATTGAATTATTCTAAATTAAGAAAAATCTATGAATTAGCATTCATTTATTTTTTATCCAATTTAGAATCACAGCATTTGTTACTTTTCTTTGCTTCGGTTTTAGTATTCCCGTCAACCAAGTCAGCTTCGTATCCAACCTTTCTGATCTTTGCTCTGATATTGTCCAAATTCACTTTATCACCATCGTATTTAACAGTTAATATTTTGGATTCCAAATCTAAGTTTGATTTAATTACTCCATCTAACTTATTGACTGCCTTTTCGATTTTCATTTTACAAGATTCGCAACTTGGATTGGTTTTGATTTGAGCTTCAACAATTTTTTCGGCCCAAACAGATGCAATCGAGAAGGTTAATAGTATTGCCGATAAAAATAGCAATTTTGCAATTTTGTTCATTTTTTTCTCCAAAAATTAGTTATACATAAAATAAAAACGAGACAAACATAAATTAATTGTATTTATATCTTATTCCTAAATATAATTTACGCCCGTGTACTGGGCCCCAAATCATCGAACTATCGAAATATTTACTTGTTGGTTCGCTTGCTGCAATTATTGGGTTTGGTTGTTTGTAATTTGTTAAGTTTTCACCGCCCAAATAAATTTCAAAATTTTCGATTAGCTTGCTTATTTGTCCGTGTAAAAGAACAAAACTTGGATACCTTTCACCCAACCTAAATTCTTCTGGATATTGCGAAGTGTTTGGCAATCTACCCGAACCATTAAATTCAGTAGTAAAATCGAACTTCCAGCCAGAAAAGTCATAAGCAACATTAAGAAACATTTTGGATTTGCTTTGTAATGGTTTTTCGATAAAATTATTTCCAATTGTTGTCCGAACATCATTGTAACGATATGCAGCGATAAAAGTCAAATCATTTATTATTTCGATATTCAAATCTACTTGAAAATTATGCGAGTAGGATTTGCCTTTTAAGTTGTAAATCAATACCTTAGAAATATTGTTATCTAAGTCGACTATTGTTTGGTTTTGAAATTGTGTGTAATAGTATTCAGTATTGATAGTTCCAATCATTCCCCAAATAGAAAAGTCAGAGGAAGTATTTAAACCCACGTTCAATGCTTCTTCGATCTTTAAGTCTTCTTCAAAAATAATAGTACGATTGGACATCATAATCTGTTGATTTTCGGCTAAGGGCAATGGATTGTGGTAGCCTTTGCCGATTGAAGCTCGAATTTCGTTAAAGTCGTTAATTTGGTATTTAATATGTAATCGTGGAGTGATTAATATGCCAAATTTATTATGAAAATCAGCTCGAATACCCGGCATGATGGTTAAATTTTTGAGTCCTGAAAATGTATATTCAAAGAATATTCCGGGCACTAATTCATCCAAATTAAATCTAGTAGAGTCCAATTTTTGATTGTATTTGTTATAGTTCAAACTGAGACCAGTAATGTAATTATGTTCGACATCATCGAGCTGTTTATGTTGCTCTGAATCAAAATTTGATTGCCAAAGTAGGTTTAAATATAACGAATTTTGCTCCGAAGCGTAAAGCTTTGGTCCAAAGTTTGAGTTTTGTTTGTGATGTGTTAAACTCACAATCGTGCCGATGCTTTTGTAACTATCTCCATCGAAAACAAAACCATTTTTAGTAGAGAAATTTATTCTTTGAATGTCGGACTTAGCGCCCCAACTATTTTTTGGTTCGCTGTCTAGAACATAATTCATCTGGCCAGCAGTCTGCTCCATTTTTAATGCTTGAATTATAGTTTTATTTTCGTAACCTTCACTATTGTAGCTGGCTTTGGTCATAAAGTTCAATTGGTAGGAAAGTGGGATATCCACAAATCCGTCGCCATTCATATCAACGGCATATCTATTAAAATTGCTGTGGAAAAAATGGGCTGTTGTTATTTTATCTGTCAAATGATACTTTGTTATCCCGTTAAATTCAAATCTTGCAATATCATTTGCATATAAATTAAGATAGAGTTTTTCGGTTTCCTCCGGCATCTTATATTCCACATTAATTTGTCCGGTAATGGATTCGTATCCAGTTGAAACGGAAGAAGACCCTTTGGAAATATATATTGAATTCATCCAAGGACCGGGAACAAAAAGCAATCCGTAGTTAGAAGCCAATCCTTGTAAATTAGGAATTTTCTCGGTCATTAATTGAGTGTAAGATTGGGCTAACCCAAGTAATTGAATTTGTTTTGCTCCAGTGATTGCATCCGTAAATGTTACATCCACAGACGGATTAGTTTGAAAACTTTCTGATAGGTTGCAGCAAGCCGCCTTTAACAAGCCTTCTTGGGTTATAATCTCGGTTTTTGCCATTTGTGAACCATCAATTACATTGGTAGGTCTTGTATCTTGGACTACAATTTCGCTTGATTTTAATTCAGGGATTAAAACAATTTCGTAGAATTCTTTTGAATGGTCAATAATGAGTGTATCACGACGATAACCAACGTAGCTGATTACTATTTTTTGATTATGGCCTACGTTAAAATCAAAATAGCCATCTCTATTTGTTAATGTACCTTTATCGGTACCTAAGATATTTATATTAGCATTGGCAAGAGGAATCAATTTGCCGTTATCATCTTTGCCAAAAACAATTCCTTTGGTGTTGCCAGCTAATACTTGATTAAACATTATGAAAATTAAATGAAAGATTATTATTAATATAGCACGCATATTAATCTCCTTTTTTATGAAAAAAAATATTTATAAAAAATCAGGAAATTAATAGAGGCTGCTATCTTCGTCGTTATCCTTTTCAGATTGGTTTATTAATTGAGCAATTTGTTGAATTAAAGAAATAAATTTTTTGATGGGTTGAATGATATTTTTATTTAAATTTTCTTTAATCTTGTTTAAGATGTTTTTGGTAGGTGGTTGGTTTTTTTGGAACTGATTCTGTTTAGTTATTTGATTTTCTTTAATATTCTGTTTAGAGTTGCCAACAAAGTCTTCAGAGATTTTATTTACAAATTGATTATCATTACAACAAGAGATAGAATCAATAATTAATCCAGGATTAGCATTAGTCTTTGTTTTATTGTTATTACAATGATTTTGCGCGATTTGATCATTATGGCAACAATCTTTTTGGGGATGATTAGTTAAATCGAATTGTGGATTTGTACAATCAATTTTACCTGAAATTGAAGTTAATGTTATTTGCTCTTTATTGCAATGATGATAATAAATTGTTATTCCCAATGATGAGAACAACAAAGAAAAGATTGTTAAGTAGGTAATTATATATTTAGATGAATTAACCATTATATGGTAATTTACGAAGAGTGTTGAAAATTATTGTATAATGTTAATATCGTCAATCAATTTTAAAACTTTATCTAAATGGGTAATTCTTAGTATTTCAATTAATTTTGGGGAAGGTTTCATTATCCAAAATGAAATGGATTTTGCTGCAAGAGTTCTCATAATGGCAATCATTGAACCAATCCCACTGCTATTAATTACAATTATTTTGCTTGAATCAAGAACCAAATGGTTTACATCTGATTTTTTAATAGTGGAAGCTATCAAAGATAGTTCGTAGACCTCGTTGCCACCAATTATTTGCTCGGGAGCTTGCACTAATGCAATTCCCCGAGCTTGGTCGATAATTTCATATTTTAGAGATGTCTCGGACATTTCAATTTATTAAACAGTTTTTGCTTTCACTTTTTCTTCTTGCCATCCTGCTTCTAAATTTTGTTTTTTGACTTTTTCGATATACCAAATAACAAAATTCGATGCTATATAAATAGAAGAATATGTTCCAACTATTGTTCCGACAAACATTGTGAATGCAAAGCCTTGTAGAACAGGACCGCCAAAGATCAATAAAGCACCCAAAGCAAACAATACAGTTAATACTGTAATGATGGTTCTCGAAAGTGTTTCGTTAATGCTCAAGTTAACCAATTTCAACAAATTCATTCCTTTGTGAATTTCTTTGTTTTCACGAATTCTATCAAAAATAATCACAGTATCGTTAACTGAATAACCAACAACTGTCAATAAAGCTGCAATTATTGATTGATTTATCTCCAAATCCATTATTCCTAGATAGTTAAACACTATGATAACAGTAGTTGTAACTAAAACGTCGTGAACTAATGCAATCACGGCTCCAATACCAAAATTAAACTCAAATCGAAAACCAATATAAACTAACATTGCTATTACAGCTAAAATAACAGCTATAAAGGCATTTCTTCTCATTTCGCCGCCTATTTTAGCTCCAATTTTATCTACCTTTAAAATTTGGAATTTATTACCTTCTATTTTGTTCAAAGCTTCTTGGATTTTAACTTGGACATCTCCAAACTCTTTAACTCGTATTAAAAATTCGTTTTCGGCACCAAACGATTTAATTTCGGGATTTTTCAATCCAGACGAAGTGATAATTGAACGAACTTGTTCAGTCGAAATGTTTTTTTCGAACTTCACTGCAACTTCAGCACCACCAGTATAGTCTATACCAAATTCAGGAGGAACGATAATTGCAAATATAATACCGAAAATTATAATAGCTGCAGAAATAATCACAAAAATCTTACGAGGTGATACAAAGTCTATATTAGTTTTATCGAATAATTGCATTGTTTTCTCCTTATTTAGTTACTGTTTGTTTTTTTTCGCCAAATGAAATTGTTTCAACACCAAATTGCATCGTAATTTCGATCATTGCCCGCGTGAGAACGATTGCAGTGAATAATGTACCTATTATACCAATCATTAATGTTAAAGCAAAACCTTGTATTGGACCACTTCCCAAGTAAAAAAGTATCAAGCCAGTTATGAACGTAGTGATGTTCGAGTCCATAATTGCGCTGAGAGCTTTGCTAAATCCTTCATCGATAGCTGATTTCATCGACCTACCTTTTCGTAATTCTTCTCTGATACGTTCATAAATCAGAACATTCGCATCCACTGCCATACCCAAGGTAAGAATTATACCAGCAATACCAGGCAAAGTTAATGTTCCACCAAGAGAAGCCAAAACTCCAAGTAGTAGAGATATATTCAATATCACGGCGATATCTGCATAAACTCCACCCAGGGAGTAGTAAACAACCATAAACAACAACACCAAAATTGCTGCAATCAAGCTTGCTGTCAAACCATTGCGAATTGAGTCTTCGCCAAGCGATGGGCCCACAACTCTTTCTTCGATAATTTGAACGGGAGCTTTTAAAGCTCCTGCTTTCAAGACTATTTCTAATAATCGAGCTTCTTCGGCATTTGCCATACCCGATATTTGAGAATTGCCCCCAGTAATCTTGGTTTGAACAGTTGGTGCGGAATAAACTCGATCGTCGAGCACAATTGCTATTCGTTTTTGCAAATTTGCTCCAGTTATTTTTGCCCAGCGTTCAGCTCCGTCACTATTCATTGCCATTGTTACAATTGGCTGGTTGTTGGATGGATCGTAGGTAGCTACAGCATCAACAATAACTTCGCCAGTTAATTCGGGATCTTTCTTTAAAGAATAGAAATCGAACACTTTGAGTCCTTGCTTTTCAAAACGTTGATCGGGTTTTGCATCAAAGGCAATTTTTAAATCAGCTGGCATCATCGCTCTTATTTCGGGACGATTCAAAATTTCCTTGAATCTCGCCATCGAGTCTTGAACAATCTTGAACATATACTCGCCTTCCGGAAATTGGTTGACGGTATAATATATAGGAACTATATTTGCATTTTTTTGTGGTGGAATATAATAAGTTGTGAAAAGGCGAGTAAAGGGGTGATCTTCTAAATATCGACGGGCAGCTTCTTCTTGTGGTAATCCGGCATATGGATCAGTTGTATCGGATTTCTTGGTTGTATCTTTTGCTACCGAAGATGTATCTGTTTTCTTTGTTGTATCTTGGGTGATTTTGTCAGTTTTTTTAGCAATCTGTTTCTTTTCTTTTGTTGTATCTATTTTATTTTTGGTTGTATCACCAGCAATTGCCGTTGTATCGGACGATATCGAAACAGTATCACTCGCAACTTTTAATTTTTTTGCCTTAATAAATTGATCAACTCGGTAAAAGAATTCTACTATTTGCTTATTGTTTCGAACAAGGTTAAATTCCAATCGAGCTGTGGTTTGTAATAAGTTCCTCATTTGAGCAACATTGGATACACCGGGAAGTTCGAGCACTATTCTTGCAGATCCTTGTTTTTGGATATTTGGTTCGGCAACACCAAATTGGTCAATTCTTTGACGTAAAACTTCCAATGCTTGGTCGATTGCTTGCTTTTGATCGTTCCGTAATTTTTCGATTATTTTCTCATCATTTAAATCCCGAACATTACCAAAGTCAAAATAATAAATTAATGAGCGACCTTTTGGGCGAGCAATTTTATTGAAATGCTTTAGGAAAATATCAATAACATCTTCCTCAGAACCTTTGGCTTCTGCACGGGTTGCCTCGATTACTTTTTCGAATAATTCGTCGATATTTGCTTTGTCGGCGGTCTCTTCTATCATTTTAGGTACGTCAACTTCGAGCGTCACATACATACCGCCTCGTAAATCCAATCCTAATTTTAATTGGGCATTTTTTGCTCTATCTAATGATTCACCATATTGTTTTTGGAATGATTCTAAAATTGCTAATGAATCAGCAGGTGTTTGGGCTTTTTTGGCACGAGCTATATACTCGTTGTGAATTTTTTCTAATTGATATGCTTGATAAGTTGGATAGAGCATCGCTATTGCAGCCACTATCGTAATCAGAATAAGTATTATTTTGCTATATTGCTTCTTCAAAGACGACCTCCAATATATCCATAAAAAATTATAATCATCAATATAAGATTACAAAATTAACTACTTTTGTTTAATTAACAATTATATTTTCTCTTTTTTAAAACAAATTTTTCATTACTAATCTTTATATATAATTTAAATTACATTTTTTTTATAACTATAATTTTGCTTTAGTTAAAAAAGTTGACATCGATAAGAACAACAACGTTTAAACATTCAAAAAATAGTAAAGAGCTAATGGGAATTTATTTATCCTATAAATAAAAAAGGAGCAACAACTTGTATTGCTCCTTTTTTAGAAAAATAATATTCTTCTTATGGAATTTCCAACGAAACAACGCGCCAGCTATCCGAATATTTTATTTTCATCGATATTGCATCGCCAGAATTCTTGCTATTTATTATTTTCTTTAAATCCTTTACAGTTTTAATTTGTTGACGATCGGCAGTTACGATAACTCCATTGGGAGCCATACCACGATTTGCAGCAATCGAGGAACGCGCTACAGAGGTAATGAACACACCTCCATCGACTTCGAAATCCTCCTTTTGTGCACTTGTTAATGCTTTAACGCTAAATCCTAGCTTTGGAAACGACAAAACTCCGCCTTCTTGCTCTAACGACAAGTCTTCTTCTATTTCAGAGGAAGATTCATTTTCTGCAATCTTTTCGTCACGGGGTTTTAAGGTAACCTTTTTTGTAATTTCTTTGTTGTCGCGCCATAATGTGAGAGTTACTTTATCCCCAATTTTTTTCTTAATAATTTCGGTTTGCAGTTCGCTAACGGAGTTAACTTCCACTCCGTCTACTTTCAGGATAACATCTTGTGGCTCTATACCGGCTTCTTCTGCACCTGAATTTTTGACGATGTCGTTAACCAAAACACCTTTCACTTTGTCCAATCCTAAAGCTTTGGCTTGTATTTTATCCATATTAGAAATCATTACTCCAAGAGAAGGACGGTCAATTTTACCATCGTCAATTAGGTCGTCAATAACTGTTTTGACTATGTCCACTGGAATTGCAAATCCATAGCCCATAAAACCACCTGTTTCGGTTGCTATCGCTGTATTTATACCTATCAAAGAGCCAGATAAATCAAACAAGCCTCCACCGCTATTGCCGGGGTTAATTGCTGCATCGGTTTGTATAAAATTTTCAACCGAAAATCGACTTCGCCTTGGCAAACCTAATTGACCACGTCCAATAGCACTAACAATTCCTTGGGTAACTGTGAAAGATAATCCCAATGGATTACCGACTGCTATAACAAAATCACCCGGCTTTACTTTGGACATATCGCCAAAATATACTGGTTTTAAATTTGTTGCATCGATTTTAATTACAGCCAAATCTGTTGAAGGATCAGTTCCAATCACCTGGGCTTTATATTCAGATTTATCATTTAGAGTTACTGTAATCCCACCCTTTGTTGCATTCTCAACAACGTGGTTATTAGTAACAATATAGCCATCTGAAGAAATTATTACTCCCGAACCAGCTCCACGCACTTTTTGCTTTCCTCCTTGACCAAAATCATCAGGCATATCACCAAAAAAACGATGAAAATCGCGGAAAAAATCACTCATTTGATTTCCAACTTCACTTTCGACTGCTATAGAAACAACTGATGGAATAACGGAATTAGTTGCTTCCACAACTGCATTATTAAATTGCTTAACTATATCTGGCATTTTATATGGCGGGTTGTCGGCACCAATTTTGGCTTTGTTTTGGGCAATTGCCGAAAAGAAATTTGGATTTATAACCGAAACGATGATGGTGGAAACTAAAATTATTCCAAAGACAACTGCAAAAGTATTTAAACGATTTTGCTTGATCATCTCTCCCTCGTAAATTGTTTGTAATTCATAAATTATTTAAAGTAAAGACGAAAATAACATTAATAGATTGATTTTTACATACTAAATTTTTTTATGATTGTCGAAAATCAATTTAGACCAAATAATTGATTGATATGTGCTCATTGGGTTTGCCATATTACGACCAGCAATATCAAATGCTGTTCCGTGGTCGGGAGATACTCGAATAAAGCTCAAGCCTGCAGTAAAATTCACTCCACCATTTCGTGAGTTTATTTTTAGTGGAATTAAGCCTTGATCGTGGTACATTGCAAATATTCCATCGTATTTCAAATAATCATCGTTTCGAAAAAATGAATCACTTGCAAAAGGTCCATTGATGCTTAGTAATTGACTATGGAACTCGTTTAGAACGGGAATAATGATTTCGTTCTCTTCGTCGCCAATATTGCCCATTTCACCGGAATGCGGATTTAAAGAAAGTACAGCAACTTTGGGGTTAATTATTCCAAAATCATAAATTAATGAATTATAAAATGTATTAATATTTTTATACAATAATTCTTTTGTAATATAATTAGCTACCTCCCTTAGTGGTATGTGAGTTGTTGCCAAAGCTACCTTCATTCTTTCATTAAAAAGAATCATTAAGTAGTAATCGCAATTATCTTCATAAGCCAAATATTCAGTATGACCAGGGAAATTAAAACCGACCAATTTCATCGAGTATTTTGAAATTGGCAAAGTTAATAAAGCATCATACTCTTTCTTTTTTGCCAGTTCGGTTGCAATTTTCAGTGAATTATAGGAAAAAAGGCCTGCTTCGGAGCTTGTTTTGCCAAATTTTATCTTGACATTAGGTATATCTATTATCGAGATATTGTGCTTGTTAATGAATAATTTGTTCTCGCTAATTGTTGCTTTTGACTGCAATGAACATTTTTCAATATATTCTTCAATGGTTAATTTATTAGCAACTATTGTGAATTCGATTTCATTAAAAGCAATTTCGGAAACATAAAACGACTTCACAAATGTTTCGAAACCAATACCATTAGGATCTCCAAATGAAACTATAATTTTCATTATTCTTCCCTTATACTTTCAACAATACTTAATTTACTTGCACGATAAGAGGGATAAATTGTTGCTATGATTGACAAAACTAAAGCAAATAAAACTATCATTGTAACATCTAAAAAATGAACTTCAATTGGGATTGCATCCAATATATATTTAGTTGAATCTATAGCAAACAATTTATATTCAATTTGCAAATAACAAATCAAAAGTCCAAGAATCCCACCCAAAACTGAACCAATAAAACCAATTATTGCTCCATCATAAAAATAGATTTTTCTTATACTTAATTCTGTTGATCCAATCGCTCTTAATATTGCTATATCTTTTTTCTTTTCTAAAACTGTCATCACAAGCGAAGCAAAAACGTTGAATATTGCAACCAACAAAATCAAACCAAGAACAAATGTTGTGGCCATCTTTTCGATTTTCATCACTCCATAATATTCTTTATTCAAGTCCTTCCAGTTTTGTGTTTCTAAATGCAAAACTTGATGAATTTGGTTTGATGTTTTATCAAGGTTATCCAAATTCTTTACTTTAATATAGAATTTTTTATTATTTAAATCAGAACTTGGATATATATCATAAAGCGTAAAAATATAGTTGTAATCGTAATCCTTAATGTTCGATTTAAAAATACCACCAATTATTACTTGCTTAAAATTTGGTAAATTCATACCAATAATGCTTGACTCTATATCTTTGGCTGTCGTTAAATTTATAGTATCTCCAACTAAAACGTGTAAAGCATCAGCAAGGGCAACACCTATAATTACTTTTGGAAAATTCGAAATTCCATAACTCGACACATTTCCCATTATCAATGTTGATCTAATATTATCCAAATAATTTTTATCCATTGAGTCAATTGAAAGCAAATTTACAACCCTTGCAGTGTTGCCATTTATTGCAATTATTCTGCGTTCATCCACCAAGGCAACAGAATGAACATTCTCTAATATATTTAATTTAGATTTCAACTTTTGTGAATTAATCGAAGAATTCGATGTGATAATTATATGCGCATCGAATCCAACAATTTGCTGAATTGCAATTGACTGAAATGCATTGAAAATCGAAAGTACAATAATTAACGAGGCAACTCCAATAATAATTCCAATTAACGAAAGAAAATTGATAATTGTTATAAAATTGAACTGATGTTTCGAAAATATATATCTTATTGCTATTTTGATTTCGGGCTTCATAGACAATCAAAATTACGAAGTTTTAATGTAATATTAAATTCAATTCATTAAATTTGAAATTCAAATATTCCAACTAATTAAAAAATTGAAAACTTCGATAAATAATATTGTAAAATTCGAAATTGTCGATCAAACCTTAATAATATCAATATTTGGCGAGGTAACAAATCTATATGCCAATAAGTATAACCTAAAACCCATATTATCCAAAACATTTGAAAACATAAGCAAGATTAAAATAGACTTTTCGGGTGTTGCAAAATACGATACTTTCATATTTTTATTACTCAAAAATATAAAATCATTTGCAATACAGCACCAAATTTCAATCGAATTAACTGGGATGTCGGTAGATTTGAAAAATTTCGTCAACTATTTAGAAAACATTAAATTAACCGACAAATACACAGCTCCCAAAAAGCCAAATTTGTCCATTAGATTTTTCGAAAATGCTGGAAAAATCACAATAAAACTAGCAATAGATTTTGTAAGTCTATTAAGTTTAATTGGCGACATTATCCGAAGCAGTTTAAAGTTGTTGTATTCGATACGTTCAATTCGTTGGAGCGATTTCCCCGAGCAATTTACTCTGATTGGAGTGAATGCACTTCCAATATCTTTGCTAATAGTATTTTTAATTGGATTAATAACCGGTTACCAAGGTGCATTGCAATTAAAGGAATTTGGTGCAGATATTTTTATTGCAGATTTGATAAGTATTTCGATAACTCGCGAACTTGGACCTTTGATGGTAGCAATAATTGTTGCAGGTCGTTCGGGTTCGGCTTTTACTGCTGAAATAGGAACGATGAAAGTAAGCGAAGAAATAGATGCACTCAAAGTGATGGGATTCAACATCGTAGATTTTTTGGTAATGCCACGATTAATTGCTATACTTTTAGCGATGCCAATGCTTGTAATATTAGCTGATTTGGTTGGTGTGCTTGGTGGATTATTTGCTTCGCTAACCACTTTGGATCTAACATCAGTTGCATATTTCAATCGAATGCAAATTGCATTAGGTATAAACGACGTTGCTTCGGGTTTAATAAAATCTTGTATATTTGGTCTTGTAATTGTTGTTATTGGTTGTTTTAGGGGATTTCAAGTGAGCGGAGGTGCCGAGAGCGTTGGTCGTTATACAACTTCGAGTGTGGTAACCTCTATATTTAACATAATATTACTTGATGCATTATTCACTTTATTGTTTCCAATAATAGGTTTGTAGAATGGAACCAATAATCGAAGTTAAGAATTTAAGCAAAAAGTATGGTAAATTGCTCGTTTTGGAAAATATCAATTTTGACATTTACCGTGGTGAAATACTCTGTATTGTTGGTGGTAGCGGTTGTGGAAAGAGCACTCTACTAAGACAAATAATAGGATTGGAGTCGCCAACTACTGGAGAAATATATGTTGATGGAGAACTGTATTTCCCATCAAATGCAAAAGTTCAAGAAAGAATTATGAAGAAATTTGGCGTTATGTTTCAGCTTGGTGGTCTTTTAGCTTCGATGACATTGGAAGAAAATATTGAGCTTCCACTCAAAACTTATACCTCACTTAGTAGTAACGAAATAAAAGAAATCATAAAAATTAAACTAGATGCTGTTGGTTTAGATGGATTTCAAGATTATTTACCATCAGAGATTAGCGGTGGAATGAAAAAGCGTGCAGCTCTTGCCCGTGCAATGGCTTTGGATCCCGAAATTCTTTTTTTCGACGAACCTTCTTCGGGATTAGATCCAATTACTTCGGCGGCATTGGACAATCTTATTATCGAATTGAATAAATCCTTAGGCACAACTATGATTATTGTAACCCACGATTTGGCTAGCATTTATAATGTAGCCCACCGAATTGTTATGCTCGACAAATCAATTAAAGGCGTTTTGGCAATTGGAACACCCGAAGAAATGAAGAATTCAAGCAATGAATTAATATATAATTTCTTTAATCGAAAATTCAATTAAATTTTAGGTGATACTATGGAAAATGGAAAAATTAGTTCAAGTTTCTTAATTGGATTGTTCGTAATTTTATCCATAGGAGTATTGATTGGTGCAATATTTTGGCTTGGTGCCAATGAATTCTTTAAACCAAAAAAAATATATGTAACTTATTTTGACGGTTCAATTCAAGGATTAGAACAAGGTTCGCCTGTTAAGTATTTAGGTGTGCCAGTTGGAAATGTTTCGAACATAACAATTGCACCCAATGGTATACTTATTGAAGTAGAGATGAAATTGGATCCGAAAATGAATATTACAGCCGATATGAGAATAAAATCTGAATATTCTGGTATTGCAGGCGGAAAATTTCTTCAAATATTCAAGCCCGAAAAAGGTCAAAATATGCCGATTATTTCACTTGATTTTAAACCTCCTCATCCAGTAATTCATTCTGCTCCATCTGGGATAGACGAAATTGCAATTGCAGCTAAACAAGTTGTGGAGAACTTGATGCAGGTGGAATTTGGCAGAATATCTTACGAACTAACAGAACTATTGACAAATTTCAATACTTTATTGAATAACCCTAATATTAATAAATCGCTCGAAAACGTGGAGTTAGCCACACGAAACCTTTCTACTTTTTTCGATCAATTAGATACAACTCGTGTTGTGGACAATTTTATAAATACGTCTTATTATATAGCAAATTCTGCTGACCAATTATTGCTAACGGTAAATGATTTGAGAAAAAAAATTGAACAAGTGGAAGTTGGTTCTTTTTTGGATAAAGTATATTACGATTACGACACAACAATGAAAACAGTCAACCAAAGTATTCGCAAGGTTAGTTTGCGGACAGATTTGCTATTACTTTCTTTGAATAGTTTAATCGAAGACATTCGAAAGACAAATCAGGAATTGCGAAATGCCCTGCAGACTTTGCAGGATGATCCTTCCAACATTTTTTTAGTTCGCCCTCCAAAGAAAGAAGAATAAGAAATAAATTTGCATAAACAAGTATAAATTATCAACGATTTTTACAATTGTTGCAAAAAAAAGACAGGTAAAAACCTGTCTCTTTTTTTGGGTTAATTATATTGTCAAATCTTCTAAAATTCTTTGAAATATTTGGATCGGAAATCTTCGATTTTGGCATTTTCCTTAACTTTTTGATACCATAGATAAAAAGCATTTTGAGAATTATTTGCTGAATATTGTTTTAATGATTGTTTGAGATTTGCTTTAATATCTGATTCTTTTGGAATGTTTTTATTAATTATTTGAATAATGTAGTAACCATTTTCGCCACGAATAGGTTCGTTGATACCAATTTTTCCTTGCATAATCTTTTGGGTAAGAACTGGATCTTTGGACAATCCGGGTACAACCGAAGATGGTTTATAGGCATTAGCAGTTATAACATTTATAGAGGAATCCAACGAACGAGCCAAATCCAAATCAGCAAGATTTTTCACTTTTTGATACAATTGTTCAGCTTGATTTTTTAGGATATCTAATTGTTTTCGTTTTATCAAAATCTGTTTAATTTCTTCTTTTTTATCTTCCAAAGAAGTAATGCCAGCTTGCTTTTTACCTGTAACTTGTGCTAAAATTATACCATAAAATTTCAATTCAATTGGTTCAATTACATCACCAACTTCGGAAGAAAAAGCCATATTGGTAAGGTACCAAGAATTAAATATTGGTCGTTCTTTGGTGAAGAATGCTGTTTCGGCAGCTCTTTTGTTAATTCTCGCTGCCAAAGTATCCAAATTTTGACCATCTTTCACTTGTTGCATTATTGAATAAGCTTGTCGCAGAATCTGATTTTTTGTAGTATTCGAAACATTCAAATCTATCGAAATAGTAGAATACTTTATTTCTTCGCTGATTTTATCAACAACTTTTATGATATGATACCCAAACTGTGTTTCTACCGGTCCAACAATGTCGCCAACTTTAGCACCAAAAACTGCTGCTTCGAATGGTGCAACCATTTGCCCTTTTCCAAAATATCCCAAATCACCGCCATTCATTGCCGAACCCGGATCTTGGCTATTGTTTCGAGCAAGCTCTGCAAAGTCTTTACCACTTTTTGCTTGCTTTAGGAGGTTATTTGCAACTGCCAAAGCCGAATCCTTATTGTCGTTAATCTTAATGAGTATATGGCTTGCTTTGGCAACTGGATTTTCTCCTTGTCTTCTCTCGTCCAATCGATAAAATATAGTTTTATTCCCTTGTGTATAAGGACCTATAACTGATTTGTTGGGCAATCCTTTGAATGCTTCCAGCACTTGTGCATCAATTTGATTGACTGGAGTAAAATCCACTACTTCACCACCAAATTCGCTAAATTTGATGTCGAAAACACTATCGCGAGCTTCAGGTGTTGTCGCATTGGTTAAAGCTGCTTGAATTTCGAACAAATTCTTTTGGGCTCTTGCACTATCATCTGCGGATGGTTGAATTGGGAACATAACATATTTAATCTTTGCTTCTTCTTTCTGCTCGTAAAATCTCTTGTGTTCGTCGTAATATTTTTTGATTTCAGATTCATCAATCTTAATGTTTTCTTTTGGCAAATTGTTAGGTCGGAAGGCAATAACTTTTAAATCAATTGTAGTATTCTCCAAAATTTGCTTTTTAGTAGCATATAGGGGAGAAACAAAAGAATTAACAGTTGATATATTTCTTTGTATGTTGTTGTATATTTTTTGTTTAATTATATAATCTTCAATTTCCATTAAGTCTTTTCGTAATCTATTAACGGCTTCTTCCTTTTCTTGAGGAGAAATTTTGTTTGGGTCACCCAAATATTTAACATACGATTCGGGACGAGTGATTAATTCCAAATAAATATCTCTAAGAAATTTACCAGAAGAATCTGTGAATGAACGTTTTAGATAATCTGGTGGGTTCTCGATTAATTCGTCTCTCACTTCTTCGGGACTGACTTTAATTCCCATTTTTTCGGCTTCTTGGTTGATTAGAATATTATCAACCATTTGATTCCAAATAGTTTGATGCACTCGAACGTAGTCGATTTCGGCATCCGCATTTTGGTTTTGGGCTCGCTCTTGCTCAATTTGTTTCTGCAATTTCTCTTCATAGTCCTTATATAGGATTTTTTCGCCATTCACAATGCCAATTTCGGCAGTTTGTAATGTTTGCCCTTGCCTTATTAAGTTGTTGATATCAGCATCACTAAGTACCATAAAACCAACAAAGACAATAGCAAACAAAGCTAATGCATAAGGTGAAATCTTTCTAAAGTTTGTAAGTGTTCCCATTTCCTTTATAAATATTAAATTGATAAAAATACAAACTACAAATTTAAGAAAGTTTTTGGTTTTAGCAAAAGAACACGCCTAACTATTTTAAGTTTTGTTAGGTTATAATAATTATTATAATTTTATGATTTTATTTAAGTTTTAATTTTACAGGATTTCATACCCAATATTTCCGAAATTTTCGAGCGATTTTTTGCAACAAATCTATAGAAAGTGTTAATTAAATTTGTAAGCTCAAACAAACGAATTATTTTACTAATTTTTTTATATCTTCCTCCCATTAAATCCATCATAAACAAAACTGCTTCTCCATAAGTATAAAACTTCCTATTTTCGATGTCGATAAGTACTATGGTTTCGCTTGCCAACTTTGTTGTAATTTCTGGAAATTGAGAAAAATCAAACTCCAAGTATGGCTGAATTGAAAATAATGTTCCATATCCATTTTTGCATAACCAAACAGCTAATTCGGAACATATTCCACAATCAGAATCATACAAAAGATAATATGATTTATCCAAATTCATTTAATTATAAAATTTGATTGATTTCGATATTCAATTCTTCGTTAAAAAGTCGTTCTGCCGGTGTCAATATTTTATTCAAATCTTCTTCGAAAAAAAATTTATTACTATATAATGGTTCCAAATCATTGATCCAATAAGCATTAGGATTGAATTTTGCTAAAAATGGCTTGTTAACCCAGTTAGGATTGCGAGCTTGAATAAATCTCAGAACGAAGGCATCGACTATTTGTCCATTCTTTTCGGCTTCGGTTACTCCTAACACTTGTATTTTGCCTGGAAGAGACGACATTACGGGTCCTCTCACGGTTTTGCAAACTCCACTAACTTGTCGATAAGCATCTCTAAAAATTTCCCAAGCCCTTTTCAAGGGTACCTCAAAGTATTGTTTAGCTCCAGTATCTCGTGCAATGAACATATAATATGGGATCATATTCAAATTCACTTGTTTGCGCCACATTTCTGCCCACAATTTACTATCATCATTTATATTTTTGAGTAAGGGAGCTTGTGTTCGCACTTGGGCTCCAGTTGATCTTATTCTTCTAATTGCCTTGGAAAGAACTTCGGGCTGCAATTCTCGAGGGTGATTAAAATGGGCCATAATAGATAAGTTTAATCCTTTGGAAACGATTAATTCAAAGTATTTTATAAATTCGTCGGATTCTTTATCGGTGGTAAATTTGAATGGATGATATGTTAGCGATTTTGTACCAATTCTAATTGTTTGAATGTTAGTATTGGATATTGAGTTTAAAACTGGGTCTAGGTATTCATTAAATGCTTTAAAACTCATAACCATAGGATCGCCACCAGTAAGCAAAATATCGGTAACCAAAGGTTTGGTTTTTAAATATTCCAATAATAGCGATGTGTCATTAAGGGAAATTTTAAATTCTTTTTGTCCAATAAATTGTGGCCATCTAAAACAAAATGAGCAATAGGCGTGACAAGTTTGACCACGACTTGGAAATGCCAAAACTGTTTCTTGATACTGGTGTTGCAATCCAAACAACTTTTGCCCATTCAAAACAGGAACATTTAAATCCAATTGACCTTCGGCGTGAGGATTTAGTTGTTTCCATATTTTTAATGCAGTATTTTTTAGCAATTCCTTGTTGTTTGATAGATATGCTTCGGATAATTGTCGAAATTGAATCTCATTAAGCATCTTGCGGTTTGGGAAAACCAATTTAAAAATAGGATCATTTTCCCAATTATCCCAGTCAATTAATTGCTCCAGAATGTATTTATTAACTTTGAATGGAAAAATTATTGATAAAATCTTTAAATCTTGCCTATATTCATCATCAAGAATTTCATAATATTTAGTTTTTATGAATTCATTTATGTTTATAGGATCAAAATTATAAAGATTCATTAATTAACCTTATGTTTACTATTGAAATTACAAAAAAATAATTAATTAACAAAAAAGAACCTTTTCACTTTGATTGAAAATTCAAAACCGCTAATTTATTATTTAAATGCCGAATATTAAATTTTTTGTGTGAGACTATGTAAGAGTTGGCTTGATTAAAAAAATGCTTATAAAACAAAATTATGGGAGCTGTTTTTTCCACATTTATTGTTAGTTTTTATTTTCCGAAATTAATTTAATAGTTTGGTTAGAGATTTTTTGTTGCCCAAAATACTCTTTTAATGCATCTTCAAAATTCTGAAATTTTAGATTTAATTCATTTATAGCTTTATTATTTTTCAATCCCGCTCTTAAAGGTCGATTGGCCAAAAAATCTGCTTCGTTGATATTAATTTTTTGAATTAAATTCAAATCTAACTTATGTAATTTGGCAATTTCTTTTGCAATTGCATATCTTGATAAATAATCCGGGCCAGCAAAATTTATAACACCCATATAAGCTTGTTGGATAACTCTACGCACTCCAATTGCAATATCGGTTGTTAGTATAGGATTCGAGTAAAGGCTATCAATTACTTTTATAGGAT
>Ga0209018_1000629_pt1 | contig 31821 bp, 28 predicted proteins | sample YNPBryBLVA2012_FD_185814 | JGI IMG/M metagenome (GOLD analysis project Ga0209018, IMG submission 185814) | Anoxygenic and chlorotrophic microbial mat microbial communities from Yellowstone National Park, USA - YNP Bryant BLVA 2012 (SPAdes)... ...
GGCGGGAGCACGGGTGGCTTCGGCGGGAGCACGGGCGGCTTCGGCGGGAGCACGGGTGGCTTCGGCGGGAGCACGGGTGGCTTCGGCGGGAGCACGGGCGGCTTCGGCGGGAGCACGGGTGGCTTTGGTGGAAGCACCGGTGGCTTCGGCGGGAGCACCGGCGGCTTCGGCGGGAGCACCGGCGGCTTCGGCGGGAGCACGGGTGGCTTCGGCGGGAGCACGGGTGGCTTCGGTGGAAGCACGGGTGGCTTCGGAGGGAGCACGGGCGGCTTTGGTGGAAGCACCGGTGGCGCTGGTGGGACGGAGGCGGGCGTGTGCCTCGGCGGACCGGATGACGACTGCGACTCGGATGGTTGGCGCGTGGCAGATGGCGACTGCTGCGACAGGGTGGGGTACTGCTCGACGACGCCGGACCTCGTGAATCCAGGCGCGTTCGAGTACATCGGCAATGCAGTCGACGACGATTGCGATGGTCTGGTCGACAACCTCAAGCCGCCGTGCGACGGGCTCCTGAACAACTCGAACTCGTCGGACCCGGTCGACTACGCGAAGGCGATGGACCTGTGCCAGACGACGACGGAGAACGCACCGTTGCCGTCGCGCCGGTGGGGTGTGATCAGCGGCAAGTTCACCCTGACCAACGGTACGGGCGTCCCGAGCAGCAAGTCGCGGTCGATCCGTTCGATGTTCGGCGATCTGATCACGCCGATCCACGGTGGCCGAGTGGCTGTGTTGTCGACGGGACACGCCGCGTCGGTTGGGCAGACGAACCCGGAGTATGCGATGTTCCAAACCGGCGTCGATCTTGGGTTGACGTCGCCATTCCCGCAGGACTGGTACCAGGCGAACGGAGGCAAGCTGCCGAACGCGCCGGGTTGTCCGAGCCCGAGCGGCGACCAGGCGTTCGACCCGATCATGCTGACGCTCCGCATCCGCGTGCCGACGAACGCAAGGTCATTCTCGTTCGCGTCGTGGTTCTTCTCGGCGGAGTTCCCTGAATACGTGTGCACGGAGTTCAACGATTTCTTCGTGGTGTTGGTGGACACGCCGCCACCGCCGTGGCCGAACCCGGCGGACAAGAACCTCGCGGTGTACCGGGTGACAAGTCCTCCGAAGCTGTTTCCGATCGGCGTGAACCTGGCGGCGGATCCCGACGCGCAGAATCTGTTCAGCGTGTGCAAGGCCGGACCGACCGGGTGTGCCGGGAGCACGACGCCTGGCAACGCACCATGCCTGAGCGGTCCGACGTACCTGCAGGGTACGGGGTTCGACGACACATCACAGCCCGGATGCGGCTCGAGCAACCTGCTCGGTGGCGGAACCGGGTGGCTGACCACGGTGGGCAACGTGGCGCCTGGCGCAACGATGGAGATTCGCATTGCGCTCTGGGACACCTCCGACGGTGTCTGGGACTCGCTCGTGCTGCTCGACAACTGGGTGTGGAACGTCTATCCGGCGTCTCCCGGAACCTGGTGACCCTGCGCGAGCGGTCGTACGCTCACGGGCGGGCTGGAGATCGCGCGATGGTATCTTGCTCGCGGTCGCGCGGCGGACCATAAGACCTGCGCGTTGTCAAGTCTGCCAGCTAGTTCCGTCGATGTGCCGGATGGGGCACCAAACACTGCGAATGACGACGTGAACGACGCGCGGCAAGCTTGTCAAGCGGTCCGCGCATGATCGGTTTTCGACGACTCGATCCCGGTCTGCGCAGCCGATTGACGCAACTCGCATCAGAGTCCCTTTCGCCCCGCCCCAAGGGGTGGCAATAGAGTCGTCCCCCATGCCGCGCATTCACATCGGAACGAGAACTCTCCAAGGCAAGCTCGAGCGCTACGCGCAGAAGTTCGACCTGCTCGAGGTGCGGACCGAGCCCGACGCGGCGTTTCGTCCGCAGACGCTCCGGCGCTGGCGTAAGACCGTCGCGCCGTCGTTCGTGTTCAGCGTCGTGCTGCCGCCTGACGTGTCGCTATTGCGCCCTTCTGCCACGTTCGACCGCAGCCTCGAGCGATCCCTGGAGACCGCGCGCATCCTTGAGTCCACCGTCATCGTGCTGGCGACACCGCCGTCGGTCACGCCGACCGCTGCCAATCGAAAGCGGCTTGCCGAGCTCGTGGACCGCATCCCGCACGATGTCGTTCGAATTGCATGGGAACCGTCAGGGCTGTGGGAGCCAGACGACACCGCTGCCATCGCACGCAAACTGGGGCTTGTGCTGGTGCGTGATGCTGCACGCGAGTCGGTTCCGGCGGGCGCGGTAGCCTATGTTCGTCTGCGCGGCCTCGGCGACGCCAGCCGGCTATCGCCGGCTCGCGCCAGTCGCGTCGTCGATCGTCTCGCGCCGTTTCGCGAGGTGTTCGTCGTGGTCGAGACGGATCTGCCTGCGCGCACTGCCAAGATGTTGCGTGCACGCATGGAAGGAAGCGAGGAAGCGCAGCGTCCGGTTGCACGCCCACGCAGCGTCGGCGGCACCTTGCGTACTGAGGACGAGGAGCAGGAGTGATGGCGCGCCATCCGTTTGGCGCTGCGGTGTCCGACCCCAGGTTGGCGGATACCGCGAATGCCGTGCTGGAGCGGTTTGGAACGGCCGTGGACGCTTGCATTGCCGCGTTTCTGATGGCGTCGGCGCTGGACCCGGGAGTGTTGCTCGGTGCGGCCACGGTGTTGACCGCCGGGCCAGGCGTGGGCGCACGAGGCTTCGATGGGCCGCTGCTGCAACCGGGCAAGGGCGCGCCGCGTCCGCGCGGGTTTCAACGTGATGAAGACATCCGGCCCGCAGCCCGTGTCTGCGTCTCCGCTGCGCTCGCCGCGCTCTATGCCTCGCATGCGCACGACGGCTCGCTGTCTCTCACCGAGCTTGCCGCACCCGCGGTGAAGGCCGCTTCCGCAGCCGGTGCAAAGGGCCGGGCCGCGTTGCTCAAGCGTGTTGGTGCAGGCGGACACCTCGCCGTGCGTGACCACAACTTCGTTCGTGACCTGGTCGAAGTGGCTGGACGCGTCGTCGGGGGATGCGTGACGGACACGGATCTGGAGGACGCCACCGCGACCGTTGCTCCACCCGAACGGTCTCGACATCTGCTGCGCGTCGCAAGCCCCATGCGGGTGCCATCCACTGTGCCGCTTGACGGCTTCGCCGTCTGCGCGTGCGATAGCCGTGGCGTGATCGCCGTGCTTCACGCCCTGCACGACCCCGATGGGGTCGTCGTGCCGACCCGCGAGGTGACGGCGTCGCGTGCCGCGGTGCCGGTCTTGCGCGGTGTGCCTCGTGTGACACCGGGGACAGCCATCGGGCCTCGCGCGCCGGTCGCGCTTCTCGCCGACGACACCGGCGTGGTGTGGTCGGGGATTGCTTTCGACGCGGCGGTCGAAGTCAGCCTGGACGACCTCGATGTCGATCGAGCCGACGGCATCACGATCGAGCAGACGCTTCGCCGTGCGATTGACGCCCAGTCAGGGGGCGTGCGGGGTGCGTGTGCGGTGGTTCGGGCGACTGTCTCGGGCGGTCTCGTGCGAGCGCTGGTGTTGGCACGCTGAGCACCCGGAGCATCGCGAGCCGGGCAGGGCAGACTCTACAGCTTGTAGCCGTGCTTCTCGGCGAAAGCCAAGAGGCCGATGCGGTCGACGGTGCGCAGGTCGCGGGTGGTGAGGTAGAGGCGGACGAAGCGCTTGAGTTCGGGGACCCACAACCGGCGAAGCTGAACGTTGACCTGCTGCCAGCGCTTGGTCTTGATGTTGGAATGCGAAACGTTGTTCGCGAGCATCCGGCGCTTGCCGGTGATCTGGCTCCTTGCCATGACCCATAATCCTTGCTGGTGTCTGTCGTTCGGTTGGACGAGCCCGGACCCGCCGGGCTCCGTTTCCTCGCCGCACGCGCTACGCTTGCGCGACTCGGTCCTTCCCGGAGGAAGGGGCCGGAACCCTGACCCAAGATGAGGGGCCTGTCAAGTGTCGTTTGCGGTCACGACACGAATGAGCGCACGCGCGTCGTTCGTTCGTCGAGGAACTTGTCGATGCTTGCGATGGAGTTTTCCAGGGCTTCCTGCACCATGTGCACGACGGCGAGCGGCGAGTTCTTGAGGGCCTCGTAGTATCGCTGACGCTCGCTCGAGTGGATGATGGCGGGGGGATAGCCTGCGCGGAGCAGCAGGAAGTTCATGAAAAGGCGCGCGACCTTGCCGCTGTCCGTTGCGAACGGGAATGTGCGCAGAAGGTCGTAGTGCGCGCGGGCGGCGATGCGAAGCGCGGTCCGCGTGCGACGGGTTTCGGGGTCGTTGACCCATTCGACGACTTGGCGCACGAGGTAGGCGATCTTGTCTGGAGGCGCGTATTCGTGGAAGTACAACCGGTGCTGGGGGATGTCCTTGCGGTACTTGACCGTCTTCAAGTCTCCCTCTTCCGGGTGCAGGATGAGGTAGATGCGCTTGATGACATCCGTGGACGCCGGCATGCGCTTCTTGGTCGCGGCATCCAGCACGAACTCGATCGCCTGCTTGTAGCGTCGGATCTCATCGCAGACCGGCTGCATGCTGGAGTCAGGCACGACAGCGATGGTCGGGTCGATGGCGACTTGAAGCTCGTGGAACGAGTAGACGACACCTTCCAGTGCGCAGTCGTGGTGGATCCAGGACATGTAGAGCCGCTCCTCGTATTCCTTGCGGATCTCTTCGCTCTCGGACTCGAGGCGTTTGGAAACCGCTGCGGCGCGCTCCTCGAGGCTGGGCTTGGGCGGCTCGATCGGAATCGGCGGAAGGGCCGGGCGCATGATGGGGGCACGGGCTGGCGTGGTGCCGTCGGGAGGCGTGGATCCACGCGCTGGCGGGGCAGACTTGCTCTTGCCAGGGGTTCCGGCCGCGCGACGCGCCTCGGCGAGTTCGAGCTTGGCGCGGGCCTTGGCCGCCTTGGCTTCTTCTTTCGCTTTGAGGGCTGCTTCCCGGGCAGCCTGCTTGGCGGCAGCTTTCGCGGCGGCTTCTGCTGCCTTCTTGCGAGCCTTTTCTTCGGCGAGCCGGGCTCGGCGTGCCCGTACCGCTTCCATGGCGCGCGCCTTGGCCTCCTTCGCTGCCAGCTTGCGCGCCAGCTTCTTGGCCGCGATAGCTTCTTTCCTCGCCTTGAGCGCGAGCTTCTTCTCGAGCTTCTTGCGCGCCAGCTCCTTGGCCCGGGCTTTCGCAGCGGCCTTGCGCTCGGCTGCCAGCTTCTTGCGCGCGCGTGCATCGACAAGCTTCTTCGCCGCCTTGCGGCGCGCTGTCGTGGACCGCGTGTCCTTGGTCTTGCGGACCACCGCGCGGCGTGGCGTCTTGCGCGCTTGCGTCGCGAGCCGGGAACTCCGGACGGTCTTTCTCGTTGCCGGCCGGACTCGTTTCTTGAGCGTCTTGGTGACGGCTTGTTTGCGGGCTGTGAGCTTGCGCCCTGTCTTGCGGCTCTTCGCCTTGCGCACCGACGCCTTCTTTGCGGCGGTCTTGCTCGCCCGTTTGGAAACCGCTTTCCTGGTCGGTGCTCGACCGGTGCTCTTGCCGGCCTTCGTGGGCGTTTGTCCGGCCGCTTTCTTGGTCGTCTTCTTGTCTCGCGTGCGGGCCGTGGTGCGTGCGGCGGCCTGGGTCCGCTTCTTGTTCCTCTCGGCGGGCTTCGCCTTCTTGCGTGCGGCCGCCTTCTTCGCCGGCAACGCTCGCCTGGGCTTCTTCGCCGTGGACCGACTGCGCACGGTGTTCCCCCTCGATGTGGACTTTCGGGCTTTTCGGGCCGCCATGGGCGATCTGATCCCTCTCTCGTGTCGTCCGAAATCCTGCTGATTCCTGGCGGCTTGCCATCACGTGGACGGAATAGAGCCGCGCGGCCTCTCAACCTAGTTCCGACCCCTGCCGTCCGTCAAGCAAACGCTTGACTTCCGCCCCGCGATCCTTGACGGGCCATGCCCATTCGTTCCACAACCGCCGCCCGATGCTCAGCGAGTTGAACGTGCGCGGGCTGCTCCTGATCGACCAGCTCGAACTGCGCCTCGAACCCGGCTTCAACATCCTCACCGGCGAAACCGGCGCCGGCAAGTCCGTGCTCGTCGGTGCCCTCAAGCTCGTGCTCGGCGGCAAGGCGCTCCCGGACCAGGTCCGGCCCGGCGCCGATCAGGCGGAGGTGGAAGCTCGCTTCGACCTCGCCGACGCTCCCGACATCGCTTCCCGCCTCGTCCAGGCCGGCGTGCCTGTCACCGACGAGCTCGTCGTGCGCCGCGTCGTCCAGGCCTCCGGCCGGTCCAGGGCCTACCTCAACGGCCGTCTGTGCTCCCTTGCGGAGCTCACCGCCATCGCTCCACACCTCGCCGACATCGCATCCCAGCACGAGAGCGTTTCGCTGACCGACCCGGCTACCCATCTCGGCTACCTCGACGCGTTCGGGAATCTGGACGATCGACGCCGCGCCATCGCTGCCCAGGTCGAACAGTTGCACGCGCTCTCCGCGCGCATCGCGGACCTCGAAACGCGTCAGCGATCCCGTGCCGAGCGCGAGGAGTTCATTCGCTTCCAGCTATCGTCGATTGATGCTGTCGCGCCCAGGCCTGGCGAGATGGACGAGCTGCGCGCGGAACGGTCGAGGCTTCGCGCCGCCTCCCGCCTGGGCGGTGCGGCTCGACGTGCAGCCGACCGTCTCACCGAAGGCGACCCGTCCCTTGCCGACGACCTTCGCAGCCTCGCCACCGACCTGCGTGCCGCCGCCGAAATCGACGACTCGCTACGATCTGTCGTCGAATCGATCGATGCGGCCATGGCTCACGTCGACGACGCTGGCCGGGCGCTCAGCCGCTATGCGGACAGGGTGCACGACGACCCGGAACGTCTCGACGCCGTCGAGGAGCGTCTGTACCACATCGAGCGTCTGCTACGGCTTCATGGCCCCACGGAGGCCGACGTGCTCGCCGCTGCCGAACGGTTGCGCCGCGAGCTTGCGCAGCTCCAGTCGGTCGACGACGACCTCGAACGTCTCCGGGAGGAGTTCGGCGAAATGCTTGCGAAGGCGTCGGCGGATGCGCATGCCTTGTCTGCGGCGCGATCCGAGGTCGCCGCCGACCTCGCCGCGTCCGTGAGCCGTGAGCTCGCCGGACTTGCCATGGGTGGCGCTCGCGTCGAGGTGTCCGTTGTGCCGATCGAAGGGGCGCGTGGCGAGCTCTGCACCGACGGCGTGCGGTTGACGCCCGACGGTATCGACCGCGTCGAGTTCCTCATCGCGCCTAACAAGGGCATCGCACCCCGTCCATTGCGCAAGATTGCCTCAGGCGGCGAGCTGTCGCGTTCTCTGCTCGCGATCAAGCGTGTGCTCGCTGCGCAGGGCCCGGCAGGCCTGTACGTGTTCGACGAGGTCGACACGGGAGTCGGAGGTGCTGTGGCGGAGACCATCGGACACGCGCTCGCGGACATTGCACGACACCATCAGGTTCTTTGCATCACGCACCTCGCTCCCATCGCCGCGCTCGCGGACGCACATTTCATCGTGGAGAAGAGCCAGAGCGCCGATGTCGCCACGGCGATTGTCAGGCGGATCGACGGCAAGGCACGCATCCGCGAGGTCGCGAGGATGCTCTCCGGAGCGCGCATCACCGAGGCCGCGATCGCCACGGCCACGGAACTGGTCGGTCGCGGGCGCAAGGCCGCGCCGCGCAAGGCCGAAAGCCGCCCGCGCGAAGGGCGCGTTGGACGCCGTTCAGCCTGCCGCGCGTGATTCGGCCATCTCGGATGTCTTCGCATCTCTCGGCTACTGCCCAGACCGGCCCGTGCTGGCCCCTCCCATCCTTGTCCACGCTGGCGAGTCGGCGTAGTATGACCACGGGCGATGTGTGAAGGAAAACGCGAGCAGTCAAGAGGGGCTGCGGGCAGCGCCGTACGGTGGCGTCCCGGGATGATTGCCGGACCGCACCTCGTGCGAAGTGCCTCCGGCTCCGGCGTCGGTGCCAACGCACGCGGTCCAACGTGCATATCCGCAGCCTCGTCCGGCATTCCTGGCGCGACGGTCCTTGCGGGCAGGCGGTCGCGTGAAAAGCGTGCGAGCGCTTCGCTGCAGCGTGTCAGGCATGCATTGCCAGCCCGCCATCGCGCCGACAGCGAGGGGGAAGAGCTGTGAGCGACTACCCGGCTTCACACCGCCACACGGTGCTTGTGGTCGACGACGAAGCGCAGATGCGACGAGTCATCGCAGACATCCTGCACCGCGACGGATACGAGGTTCTGGAAGCGGCTGACACCGTGCAGGCGGATGCGATCTTGGAGCGCATACTCCCTTGCATGATGTTGGTGGACGTCGTGCTTCCGGGGATGAACGGGTTGAGTTACTGCGCCAGCCTGAAGCATGACCCGCGCACGGAGCACATTCCGGTGGCCCTCGTCACGGGCAGGGAGAAGCGGGAGGACGTCGAGGCGGGCATCGCCGCGGGCGCGGTGGACTACATCAAGAAGCCGTTCGACAGAGACGAGATCCGCCTCCGGGTGCGTTCGCAGATCCGCAGGCACGAGGAGCTTCGTGAGCGGCAGCGTGTGGAGGACCAGCTCAGGACGGTGGCGTTGGCGGTGCATGACGCCATCATCGTGATGGACGATAACGGTCTGGTCACGATGTGGAACGACGGGGCGACGAGGATGTTCGGGTTCGGGCCGCTGGAGGTCAGGGACAAACGTCTGCATGACCTGGTCGCTCCCGCCCGGTTCCGCCCTGCTTACGAGGCGACGCTTGCACGGTTTCGTGAGACCGGCCAGGGGCCGGCCGTGGGCACGACGGTCGAACTCGTGGCCCTGCGCAAGTCCGGCGAGGAGTTTCCGGTCGAGCTTTCGCTTGCCGCCGCCCGGCTCTCCGGCCGGTGGCATGCCGTTGGTGTCGTGCGCGACATCACCGATCGCAAGCGTGCAGAGCAGCTCTTGCGCAGGAGCGAGGCGCGCCTCACGACGATCCTCGACCGGATGGAAGTCGGCGTCGCCATCATCGGGATGGACCGTCGCATCAGTGGGCCAACGCTGCGGCTCTCCGTCTGGCGGGCGTCGAATCGTTGGAGACGCTGGCCGCACAGCGGTGTCCCGACTGGCTTTGCAAGGCGCCGCCGGGGAGCTGCCCGGTGCTCGACCTGGGCCAGCGCATCGAGCGGAGCGAGCGAACGCTCCGGCGCCATGATGGCTGCGAGATCCCGACCCTCAAGAGCGTGTTCGAGATCGAGTTCGACGATGAGCGTGTGCTGCTCGAGACGTTAGTCGACCTGAGGGAGCGCAAGCAACTCGAGACGGAACTCGGGCATGCGCGCAAGCTCGAGGCGGTCGGCCAGCTCGCCGCCGGCATCGCGCACGAGATCAATACGCCCACCCAGTACGTAGGGGACAGCGTCCATTTCCTGCGCGAAGCTTTCGACGCGCAGAGCCGGCTGATCGCGAAGTACCGGGAGGCGGTCGACCGGTTGCGGGCGGCGGGTGGGCATGACGACTTCGTGCAAGAGGTCGAGGATCTGGAGGAGGAAGTCGACCTGGCCTACATCAACGAAGCGGTGCCGGGGTGTTTCGATCGGAGCTTCGATGGGATCGACCGGATCTCGAAGATCGTGCGTGCGATGAAGGAGTTCGCGCACCCCGGGCAAAGCGAGAAGTGTCCGGCGGACATCAACCAGGCCTTGACCAGCACGCTTACGATTGCTCGCAATGAATACAAGTACGTGGCGGACGTGGAGACGGCGTTCGGCGATCTCCCGCTGGTGTCGTGTCACATCGGGGAGCTGAACCAGGTCTTTCTGAACCTGTTGGTCAACGCAGCGCACGCCATCTCCGACGTGGTCGGCGGCACCGGCAATCGAGGTGTCATCCGCGTGTCGACCGAGGTGGATGGCGACGCGGTGCTCATCGAGATCCAGGACACGGGGGCCGGGATTCCCGAGTCCATCCGTGACCGAGTCTTCGAGCCGTTTTTCACCACGAAGGAGGTCGGTAGGGGGAGCGGGCAGGGGCTCGCGATCGCGCGGTCTGTCGTGGTTGACAAGCACAACGGGTCGATCACTTTCGATAGCGTCGTGGGCCGGGGCACGACGTTTCGCATCCGGCTTCCCATCGACGGCGGCCCACGGTCCCAGTCAATGAGGCAGCCGTGAAGACGCGCATCCTGTTCGTGGACGACGAGCCGAACGTGCTCGAGGGGCTGCGCAACCGCCTGCACCGCCAGCGGAAGAAATGGGACATGTACTTCGCCTCGAGCGGCGCTGCCGCGCTGGAGCTGCTTGCCACGCAGCCGATGGACGTCATCGTGACGGACATGCGCATGCCGGGCATGGATGGGGCGGCGCTGCTCGCGGCGGTCAAGAATGCCTATCCTGCGATGGTGCGCATCGTGCTCTCCGGTCATGCGGAGCTGGCGACCGCGCTTCGTGCCGTCCCCGTGGCCCACCAGTTCCTCAGCAAGCCGTGTGAGGCCGGCGTCATCGAGGCGACGGTCGATCGCGCTTGCAACCTCCACGCGCTCGTGACCGACCCCATCATCGAGCGTGTCGTCGGCGGGGTGGATCATCTCCCGCCTGCGCCCCGCATCTATGCTCGACTTGTCGCCGCTCTGGCAAGAGAAGACGTCACCGCCGCCGAGGTCGCGTCCCTCGTGCGTGAGGACATCGCCTTGGGGGCCAAGATCCTGCAGGTCGCCAATTCGTCGTTCTTCCGGTTGTCCCGGAAGATTAGCTCGATCGAGGAAGCCGTGACGTACCTCGGCTTCGGCACCGTCAAGCATCTCGTGCTCGCCACGGAAGCGTTCGGCAACCGTGGCAAGACGACCGTGGGCGCGTCCGTGCTCGACGCCTTGCAGCGGCACGGGATGGTGACCGGGGTCCTGGCTTCCGCGATGGTGACCGACCGCGCGAGTCGCGACGAGGCGTTCGTTGCTGGGCTGCTGCACGATGTCGGGGAGTTGCTGCTGCTGACGGAGGCACCCGACCGTGCCGCTGCGGCGCGACAGGAGGCGGTGCAAGGGGGCATCCCGCTGCACGAGGCGGAGCAACGCCTTTGGGGAGTGTCCCACGCCGAGGTTGGCGGCTATCTGTTGGCCTTGTGGGGCCTGCCCTATCCGATTGTCGAGGCTGTTGCCAACCACCATGCCCCGTCGCGCGCGGCACCGCCTGGGCGCGACGTGCTTTCCGCGGTACATGTGGCCGATGCCCTTGCGTCGGAGGTTGCGCTGTCGCGTGGTGCAGGTGCGATTGCCCCGCCGGCGGTCGACCCGCGCTATGCCGACGCGCTCGGACTGGAAGGCGGACTGGAGGGGTGGCGTGCCCGAGCCGAGAGGCTCGCAGGCGGGGCCTCGCTGTCGGGATGAGTGGGGCGCAGGAGCGGAGCGTGAACAAGACGAGAGTGTTGTGTGTCGACGACGAACCGCAGGTGCTGCAGGGCTTGGCGCTTCACTTGCGCCAGCGATTCGAGGTGGTGTCGGCGACGAGTGGCGCCCAGGGGTTGGAGCTGGTCGCCTCGGCCGGTCCCTTTGCGGTCGTGTTGTCCGACATGCGGATGCCGGGCATGGACGGCGCAGCGTTCCTCGCGAAGGTGCGCGAGACTGCGCCTGACACGGTGCGCATGCTGCTCACGGGGCATGCCGAGGTGAATGCAGCCATCGCTGCGGTGAACCAGGGCCAGATCTTCAGGTTCCTCGTCAAGCCATGCCCTCCGGACCAGCTCCGGATGGCGTTCGAAGCTGCGGCAGAGCAGCACAGGTTGATCACCGCCGAGCGCGTGCTGTTGGAGCAAACCCTGCACGGCAGCATCAAGACGCTGGTTGACATCCTGTCGATCACCAACCCGGTGGCGTTCGGCCGCGCGGGGCGCGTACGTCAGCTCGTACGCGAGCTGGCTGAAGCCCTCGGGTTGCCCGACCGTTGGCAGCTCGAAGTCGCCGCCATGCTCTCGCAGCTCGGAAGTGTCACCCTGCCCGACGAAACCGCGCGCAAGTACTTCGCGGGCGAGGCGTTGACGCGAGATGAGAGGGCCATGGTCGAGCGCTTGCCCGACGTCACGGAGCGTTTGCTCGCCAACATCCCGCGGCTCGAGCCGGTCCGTGAGATCCTCGCCATCCAGGCTGGCCGCCGCGTGTCCGGCGGAGCGTCCGAGGCTCGTGCGATGGCGGCCAATGCGTTGAAGATCGCGCTGGACTTCGATGAGATCGAGAGCCGGGGCGTTCCTTTGGAGGAAGCGCTCGACACGCTTCGTGGCCGCACCGGTGCCTATGTGCCGCAGGTGCTCGAGGCTCTGCTTACCTGCAAAGGCGTGGGCGCCGTGCGGCAGGAACTCCGGGAGGTTCCCCTCCGAGGGCTGGCCGTGGGCATGGTGTTGGCCGAGGATTTGAAGACGCGCACGGGGCTACTGCTTGTGGCACGGGGCTTCGAGATCACGCCCAGCTTCATCGAGCGGGCCCGCAACTTTGCCGACGGCTACGTGCGAGAACCAGTGCGAGTATTCGTGCAAGTCGCGCGCAAATAGTCAAGCGTGCGCGCCGGGCGCACGCGGCTGCGATTTCGCAGCGTTGCACCAGGTTTCCGCCACGCCCCAGGCGGTGTGTCTGGCCTCTCGTAACCTGGCCGAGGCATGGGCAAATCGGCGGTAGGGTCGACTGCCGGCGTGCGCATGCGCAACCGACGGCACCGCAGCCGGCAGGGGCGGCGCGTGGCGTGACGTATGCCGAACGAATCGCTGACGCGGATGCGACGTTGGATGGTGTGTTGCGGAAGAGACACGGAAACGTTGCGTAGATTCAACCGACACTTCATGCGAACGTCATCTTGGTCGACGACATCACCGTCCCGTCACCGTTCGTAAGAGAGAGTTTGCTTCTCGGTCACATGCGCGCCACGCGACGCCGCTATTGCATTCGCGGCCGTCTGAGGACCGGGGCTGTGCCGGTGAACGGCGCAGCAGTCTTACGAAGGAGATCGAACGATGAGGAACGGAATGTGGCGTAGTGCATTGGTGGCTTCTGGCTTGATCCTGGCGCTGTCCGCATGCGGGGGTGATGACGAGGAGCAGACTCCTGGCGGGAACACCGGAGGAACTGGTGGGAGTGGTGCCACGGGTGGTGCCGGGGGCACCGGTGGTGGATCGGATGGTGGAACCGGTGGTGGAACGGGCGGCACGGGTGGAAGCAGCACTGGCGGTACGGGGGGCGGCGGGTCGACCGGCTGCCCGAATCATCCGAACGTGACGACGGGTTCGAATGGCGAGTGTCGAATCGGTGCCGCCATCAGCGCACCGATGACGCAGGACATCACGCTCGACGCGGGCAACATCTGGTACCTCGATGGTCCGCTGGTGGTCGGAGACGACAGTACGAAGACGGTGCTTACGATTCAGGCGGGTACGACGGTATTCGGTGGTGATGGATCGTTCATTCTGATCCAGCGTGGGTCGCAGATCATGGCCGAAGGGACGAAGGACGCCCCCATCGTGCTGACGTCGGCGAAGGCGGTTGGGAGCCGTGGTCCGGAAGACTGGGGCGGGCTGGTCATCAATGGTCGCGCACCGATCAACAACGCGGCGAACGCGGATGGTTCTGCGCCCGGAGAGGCCGGCACGGGCAAGTACGGCGGGAATGTCCCCGACGACAACAGCGGCGTGCTCAAGTATGTGCGTGTCGAGTTTGCCGGCAACAAGATCGACCTCGAGAACGAGTTGAACGGGATTGCGTTCCAGGGGGTGGGCAGCGGCACGACGGTGGACTTCATCCAGACGCACATGACCTCCGACGATGGCGTGGAGTTCTTTGGCGGCACGGTCAACGTCAAGCACGTAGTTGTGACGGGTTCGGACGACGATAGCATCGACTGGACCGGCGGATGGACGGGCAAGGCGCAGTTCGTGGTAGCGAAGCAGCACCCCGACAGCGGCACGGAGGCGGAGCGAGGTATCGAAGCGGACAACCTCAAGGGGACCAACTCGGCCACACCGTACTCGAATCCCACGTTGGCGAACGTCACACTCATCGCCAGGGACGGGAATGCCAAGCAGGGCATGATCCTGCGCGAGGGGACGAAGGGGCACATCCACAACGTGATTGTTACCGGATGGAACGGTTACTGCGTCACGGTGGACCACGACCAGACGAACGCGAACGTCGATGACGGCTCGTTGGTGGTGGCGAACGGCGTGTTCCATTGTGGATCGGGCGCTGCCGAGGCAGGTAGCAAGGCAGCGGACCTGCTCGCGAAGGATGCCAAGAACAAGACGGCGGACCCGATGCTCGGCGGGGCCAGCGGCTGGATGCCAGGAGCGGGGTCGCCGGCGATCGGTATTGGCGCGGGGCCGACGGATGCGTTCTTCACACCGGCGGACTATGCCGGCGCATTCGACGGGACCACGGACTGGACCGAGGGCTGGATCGAAACAGCCACGAAGTGACGGTCGATGGGGCGCGCCCCTGACGAGGGGGCGCGCCGCGCGCGGAGATGCCATGTCACGCACCCGATTCATCCTTGCCGGCGTGTCGATGCTCGTGGCAGCGTCGGCTGCAGCGGCCGCCGTCGCAGACGACACAACCGAGCTTGGGCAACGTCTCGCGCAGCTCCGGGGAGAAGTGGACACGTTGTCGGCGAATCTTTCGCGCGAGGAGGCGGAGCACCGGGACCAGATGCGTTCCTTCGCGCGGCAGAAGGCCGACCTCGAAGCGGAGCTGAAGAGGGAGCAGATGCGGCTCCAGAAGGTCCGCCACGAGATCGACGAGAGGAAGTCGGCGATGGCGGCGAGGAGCGTCGAATCCGAGAAGCTTGTTCCCATCTTCGACGCCACCGTCGAAAGTCTCCGCGTCTACGTCAGGCAGGCCCTGCCGTTCCGCGCTTCCGAACGCCTGGCGGAGATCGACCGTGTGGTGGAGCAACGCAAGACAGGCCTGCTGACCACGGAGCGAGCGCTTGCGCGCCTGTGGAGCTTCGTGGAGGACGAGGTCCGACTCACCAAGGAAAGCGGTTTGCACAGACAGACGCTGGTCGTCGACGGGTCGGAGCAACTGGTCGACGTGGTGAGGATTGGCATGGTGATGCTGTTTTTCAAGACGAGCGACGGTGTCGTGGGTTACGCGGCGAAGCAAGGGGAAGTCTGGACGACACGTTCGCTGACAGAGAAGGAAGACCGCAAGCGCGTATTGAAGCTCTTCGAGGATTTCAAGAAGCAGATCCGCGTAGGCTACTTCGAGATCCCGAATGCGCTCGAGGATCGGAGGCAGCCATGAGCAGACGCTGGCTGGCGCTTGCGGGGCTTGGTCTTGTGCTGTCCATTGCGTGGGGTGCAGTCGCGCAGACGAAGAAGGCCCCCGCCGCGGCGTCGGCGAGCGTGTCCTTGCAGGATGCATACAAGCGCGAGTTCGCCTTTCTGCAAGCCGAAAAGGCGAGTTTGACGCAGCGGTTGGAGCAGCAGCGTGCGGAAGCCGCGAAGCGGTCGGCGGCCGCGGAGGCCGAGCTGGCCACGTTGCAGGGCGCGGTGCTCGCCGTCTCGGTCGAGGCCGATCGGTTGACGGCGTCGCTCGAGAGCGAGAGCTCGCGAGCTGACACGGCGCTCGAGGGGCCGGAGGTGATCGAGACGCTACTTTCCCAGGCAGTTGCCACCCTCGACAAGGGGGGCATGAAGCTGCCTGAAGGGGAGGGGGAAGAAGCGCGCGCCAATCAGGTCAAGGTTGCGTTCGAGCAGGCCGTCGTACTCTTGCAGCGCTATGCATCGATACGCACGCAGGACGGCACGTTCTTCGCCGCCGATGGCAAGCAGGTGCAAGGCAAGCTGCTGAGCATCGGGAACATTGCCACCTATGGGATCAGCGACGGGACGGCGGGGGCGTTGGCCCCTGCGGGCCAGGATCGACTCAAGGTGTGGACCGAGGCCTCCTCCGACGACGTGGCGCGGGCGCTGCTCGAGGGCAGGCGGCCGCCGACGCTGCGCATCTTCCTCTACGAGTCGCTGGACAAGAGTGTGGAAGCGAAGAAAACGCAGACTGTGGTGGAACACATCACGTCGGGCGGCATCATTGCGTGGGTGATTGTCGTACTGGGCGGGATCGGCGCGCTGATGGCCCTCGCGAGGGCCATCATCCTTGGCGTTTCCGGCGCAAGCATCGACAGGCTGGTGGCTCAGCTCAGCGTGTTGGTTGCGCGTGGAGACGACGCTGCCGCGCTGCGCACTTGCCAGCAGGCGCGGGGGTCGGCGGCACGAGTGCTGGGCGCGACGATCGAGCACCTGCGCGGGCCACGTGAGCGACTGGAGGACGCCGTGAGCGAGGCGATGCTTCGCGAGCAGGGGCGGCTCGATCGTTTCGGTTCGATGGTGTTGGTCGTGGCTGCGGTGGCGCCACTGCTCGGTCTGCTGGGGACCGTGACCGGGATGATCTCGACCTTCGACGTCATCACGGAGTTCGGCACGGGGGATCCGAAGATGCTGTCCGGTGGCATTTCGGAGGCGCTGATCACGACCGAGCTCGGCTTGATCGTCGCCATCCCGATGCTGCTGGTCGGCAACGTGCTCGGCGGTTGGGCCTCGGGGATCAAAGATGCGCTCGAAAAGGCGGCCTTGCGAATCGGAAACGTGGCGGCGGGAGTGAACGTCGACGGCGAGCAGCAGAAGCCGGAGCGCGAGGAGGCGGCGGAAGTGGTTGTGCCGGCGGCATCATGACGACGTTTTTCGAGACCGTGCAGGACTACATCCGCGATGGCGGCGTGGTGATGGTGCCGCTGCTCGCAGCCACGCTCGTGCTCTGGTACTTCCTGGGCTACCGTGCCGCCGTGTTGCGTCGGGGGTCCGCGCTCGGGCTGGGCGAGTTGGTGGCGAAGGCGCGCGAGGGGAAGATCCGGCGGCCGCGCGGGATTGTGGACCGTGCTGTGGTCGATGGCGTCCGGATCTTGCAGCGGTATCGCGCGCGGCTGGACCGCGACGGGATCCGGCGGGCCCTGGATGACGCATTCGGCAGGAGCATGCGGGACCTGAGGAAAGGGCGGGTGGTCGTACAGACTGTGGTGGCGGCGGCACCACTCGCGGGGTTGCTCGGGACGGTGACGGGGATGATCGAGACGTTCGACTCGTTGGGGGACGCAGCGATGTTCACGCAGTCGGGAGGGATTGCGGGCGGCATTTCGCAAGCGTTGCTCACCACGCAGATGGGGCTGAGCATCGCGGTGCCCGGGCTGATCGCGGGGCGGATTCTCGACAAGCGACAGGACAGGCTGCGCCGGGAGCTCGCTCAGCTCGAGGACATGCTCTGCGACGACGCGTGGGGCGCGCCATCCCGGACCAGGGAGGTCGCATGAGGATCCGCAGAGAACGCAGCGACGATTCCGCGCAGAGCCTGGACATCTCGCCGCTCATCGACATGGTCTTCATCCTGCTCATCTTCTTCATGGTGTCGACCACGTTCGTGAAGGACAACAAGGTCGACATCGAGCGGCCGTCCGCGGCAAGCGCGAAACGCGCTTCGAGCAAGGCCTTGCGGGTCACCATCGATGCCGGCGCGAACATCACCGTCGACGGTGCTCCCGTGCGCCCGTGGATGGTGCAGAGCAGGGTGCGCGAGTTGCTCGAAGCATCGACCGAAAAGCAGGTGCTCGTGGTGACCGACCGGCGAGTGTCCGCGGAGAAACTCGTGGAGGTCGTGGATCAGTGCCGCCTCGGCGGCGCGATCGAGGTCGGCGTGGCGACCGACAAGGAGGCGGGTTCATGATGGAATCAGTCGAAGAGTCTCAGGTTCAACGCGTGACGCAGCGACCCGTGGTGATCGACATTCCGGCCTCTGGTGGTCGTGCTGTCTCGGAAGTCTGGCGCCACGCTTTTGCGGTGGGCACGATGCTCGCGGGGACGGCGCTCGTGCTGTGGCTGGTGGTGGTGATGAACGACGCGGTGCAGCCGCCAAAGGCGGAACCGATGCAATCGACTGCCACGTTCGACACAGACAACAAGCCGCCACCGAGGAAGCAGCACGAGGAGAAGCCGCGACCCACGCGTCAGGTCAAGACATCTTCGGCGGCCAAGGCACCGCTTCCGAACCTCGCAACCGCCGTGGGTGGGGTGGACTTCGACCTGCCAGGCATCGATACCGCAGACGTCGGCCCGGCGCATGGCGAGATCCTCGGCCAGGCGAACCAGACCACGGCCATGACCGCTGACGCGGTCGACGAGGCACCCAAGCCTCGCGAGCGCGTGCAGCCGGCGTATCCTGACAAGGCGCGTGAGCGAGGCATCGAGGGGTACGTCACGCTGAAGCTGAAGGTGTCGGCAAGCGGTGACGTGGCGGTGGCGCGAGTCGTCGACGCCAAGCCCCGCGGCGTGTTCGAGAGCGCTGCGCTCGAAGCCGTGCGCCGTTGGCAGTTCGACCCCGGCATGTACCAGGGCGCGCCTGTGGAAACCTGGGTGAACCAGACACTCCGTTTCGAACTCAACTGATCACGACTTGCGCACGTCGCCGCTGGCATGAATACGCAACCGCAAGACGGCATTGGAAGCCTGGCAAGGCGTCTTCTTGCCGCAACGCTCGTGCTTGGTGCCGTGATGGGGGCGCCGCAGTCCCACGCGCAGAACTCGGAAAAGCAACCGGATCACGCGGCAGAGGAAATTGACCACCTCGCGATCGCGTCAAGACTCATCCGCGACGGACACCACGACCGCGCGGAGGTGGTGTTGCGTCAGGTTGACCTGCGACAGCCAGGGCTTGCCCTGGACCGCTACTATGCGCTGCTCGGTCTGGCGCAGCTCGAGCAAGGACACCACGCACCTGCGAGCGAAAGCCTGCGCAAGTCGATCGCAAACGGCCAGAAAGACCCGATCGTGTTTGCGTACCTTGCACAATCCGAGTTCGGTCTGAAGCACTGGTCTGGCGTGATCGAAGCATTGAACGCCGCGGGGCCTGCCGGGCGGCGCGCATCAGGGCTGTTCCTGATGCTTGCGCGTGCGCACTGGGAGTTGGGCCACCACGAGCAGGCGATTGCGGTGCTGGTCGAGGGCAAGGTTGCGCACCCAGAGGCCTCGGACCTCGATCGTGCGCGGCTGACCTACTTGATCGAGCTAGGGCTTTTCCAGGAGGTGGCTCGGGTTGGGGCAGCGTACCTGGAACGCCCGGACGCGACTGCCGAGGACGTCGCCGTGGTCGCCGAAGGCTTGCGGCGAAGCAGGCAGATCGCGCAGGCGAAAGAACTGCTCGAGGTGGGCAGGCTCCGGTTCCCCGATGAGCCCAAACTCACGGTGCTGCTCGCGCATACGTACCTCGACGGTGGCAGCCCGTTGGTTGCGGCGATGCTGTTCGAGGACGCCGCACGGTTCGATCCCGCGCTGTCGCTCGAAGCGGCGGAACTGTACCTCAAGGCCGGACGCACGGAGCGGGCTTTGTCGCTCAACGCGCGAGTCGTCGACCAGAGAGCGAAGATGAAGCAACGCCTCAGTATCCTGCTCGAGCTCGAACGCTACGAGGAGATCGCCGCGATGGACTCGAGGCTCTCGCGGCTCGGTCTCCTGTCGGACGAGAGCATCCGCTATGCCCTTGCGTATGCGCACTACAAGACGGGCCAATACGGTCCGGCCGAGGAGCACCTCAAGCACCTGACGGATGCCAAGCTGTTTCAGCAGGGGGTGGAACTCCGGCGCGCGATGCAGCTATGTCGCGAGGCGGGCTGGCGATGCATGTGAGTAGTGCATGCCAGGGGCAAGGACGGCCATGAGTCGATGGGCTCGTTGGTGGCGTTGCGCTTTCCTTCTTCCTGCATGTGCAGTGTGCGGGCTCGGTCGTGCGTCTGCACAACCTCCGGATCGACCGCCGGCGAAGGCGGCGACTGCCCCGGGAGTCGCGAATCCAGCCGTACCCGCGCGCCCGTCTCCGACGCAGGCCACGACGATTCACGTCGTGGTGTTCGAAGGGGAGCGTCCCCTTGCGGATGTGCTCGTGCGAGCGGATCGGAGTGATGTCGACCCGGTTTCCACAGGGCCTGGGGGAGCCGCATTGCTGCGCGTGCCGCCCGGGCGGATCCCCTTGGTGCTGGATATCCCTGCAGGGGCGCTCAGCGGTCGTCCCGCCAAGCTTGCGGTCCGTCCCGGGACCGTCGTGGTTGCCGAGGGGACCAGCGTCGAAGCGATCGTCACGCTCGGGCCGACGGGCGAGGTGGTTGCGTACGACCTGGAAGGCGCGGGCGCACCGTCGGCGACGCCCGGCGAGGGCGAGCAAGGCGGGGCCGATACTGCCAGGGGAGCCGTGCGAGGTGTCGTGAGCGGGCGCATCGTGGCGCTGGAGACGAAGAAGCCGGTGTCCGGCGCGCGGGTGTACGTGCGCGGCGCCCCTGTCGAAGCCGTCGCGGACCAGGATGGCCGATTCTCGCTCGAACTGCCCGAGGGGGAGTACGGGCTCGCGATCATGCATCCTGACTTCTCGACTGAAGGTGTCAGTGACGTGAAGGTGCGGCACGAACAGCCCACGGCTCTGACCGTGGAGCTTACGCCGTTGTCGGTCACGCTCGAGGACTTCGTGGTGACCGCACCGCACATCCAGGGAGGCATTGCCGCGTTGCTCGATGAGCGTCGCGAATCGGCGAACGTGAGCGACGTCATCGGCGCGGAAGAGATGAGTCGGACGGGGGAGTCGGACGCGGCGGGAGCGCTGCGGCGGGTGACGGGCATCACGGTGGTTGGCGGCAAGTTCGTGTACGTGCGTGGCATGGGCGAGCGGTACTCGTGCACGCTGCTCAACGGCCAGATGATCCCGAGTCCGGAGCCGGAGCGCCGCGTGGTCCCACTCGACCTGTTTCCCACGGACGTGCTCGAGAGCGTCGTCATCCAGAAGACGTTTTCGCCCGACAGCCCCGGGGAGTTCGGCGGAGGGGTGGTCCAGCTCCGCACCAGGTCGTATCCGGAGAAGTTCACGTTCTCCATCGGTGCGTCGGTTGGATACAATTCCGAGACAACCTTCGAGCGAGCCCCCACCCATCCCGGGGGCAGTCGGGACTGGTTGGGGATGGATGACGGGTCACGAGCCCTTCCGGAAGAGATACGCAATGCCTCACCCATCCGTGCGGGGGACCGCTTCACGCAGGGCTACAGCGAGGAGGACCGGGCGCGTTTCGCTCGCATGCTTCGCAACAACTGGACGGTGTACGAGGCGACCGTTCCGCCGGCCCGCGGCTTGAGCCTGAGTGTCGGCGACTCCCTCCGAATCGGCGAAGTCCCCGTCGGATTCGCCCTGTCGCTGCTCTATGACGACGACTATCAGCTCACGAACCGGATGAGCAACCGCTACGGTACGAGCGAAGCGGCGGTAGGTGGCATCCAGGAGATCACCTCGTTCCGCATCAGGAGCTTCGAGCGTGTGGTTTCGACGGGTGGCATTCTGGTAGCAGGAAGCGAGTATGCCAAGGGACACAAGATCAAGAGCACCACGCTGTTGCTACGGCTCAGCGACCTGTCCACGGACCTCATCTGGGGGGTGGACGCGGAGGACTACGATATCCGGTGGTCGCGACTGCGGTTCGTGGAGCAGCAGCTCCTGACCGAGCAAATCGTGGGCGAGCAGTCGATCGCCGATGGTTTGCGTCTGAACTGGCGCTATGCATACTCGACCGCCAAGCGCGACGAGCCGGATCGTCGTGAGTACTATTATCGAAACGAGGCGCCGAAAGCGCAGCCCCAGGACTTCATGCTCTCCGGGCGCCCTGATGGAAACCAACGAGTATGGAGCGAGCTTCGCGATCGTATCCACGACTTCGGCGCAGACTTGACCTATCGATTCAAGCCGTGGGCTGGTCTGGACGCCAGCGCAAAGCTCGGGGGCTCTCGCGTGAATCGCAAACGAGATGTCGATACCATCCGGTTGTCGTTCAACGGCAGTCTGCCGCCCGAAGTGCGACGCCAGGCGCCAGACGAGGTTTTCTCGGACAAGTACATCGGCGGAGAGGGCGGGTGGCTGCTCGACGACGTCACGCAGGGGACGGACGCATACGTGGCGAAGCAGCAGATCGACGCGGCGTATCTGATGACGGAGCTGCCGGTCGTGAAGTCGCTCGACGTGATGGTCGGGGTACGAGCGGAGCGGTCCAGCCAGCACGTCGACACGTTCGATCCTTTCAGCGACACGTCGCCGATCTCCGCCGACGTAGAGAACCTCGATTGGCTACCAGCAGGGACGGTGACGTGGCGGTTCGCGGACGACATGAGCGTACGCGGCGCCTACGGACGGACGGTTGCTCGGCCGGACTTCCGCGAGCTGTCGCGGGCGTCGTTCCTCGACGTGACCTCGGGCACGCGGTATTTCGGCAATCCGGACCTCGAGCGCGCGGTCATCGACAGCTACGACATGCGCTGGGAGTGGTACTTCTCGACGGACGAGTTGCTCTCGGTCGGGGTGTTCTACAAGCAGTTCGACAAGCCCATCGAGCAGGTGGTGGCCGGAGGCACGGACATCAGCTTGACCTGGAACAACGCGAAGGCTGCTACCAACTACGGTGCCGAGATCGAGGTCAGGTCGCAACTCGGCTTCGTCGACCCGGTCCTTGGGGATTTCTATGGTGCGCTCAACTTCGCCGTCATCCGGTCCAATGTCGACCTGGGCGACCAGGCCGCTGCCAGCACCTCCAAGTCGCGGCCGCTGCAAGGACAGTCGCCGTACGTGCTCAATGCGCAGGTCGGCTTCGACGACACGTCGGGCGAAGGAACTGGCATCCAGGCCGCCGTGCTCTACAACCTGTTCGGAGAGCGGATCAGCGAGGTTGGCCGCTTCGGTCTGCCCGATGTCTACGAGAAGCCGGTTCACCGCGTGGATGTGGTCTACGCTCAGAAGCTTGGCCTTGGGTTCCGACTCAAGGCGAAGGCGTCGAACCTGCTCGACCCCACGGTGTCCTTTCGACAAGCGGGACGGGTGGTGCAGGAGTACAAGCTGGGGCGCGACTTCAGCCTCGAACTGAGCTGGTCGTACTGACGAGGTCAATGCCATGCTCACCACGTCGGCCAACGCTCCTTTCCCGATGTCGCTCTCCGTTGGCCTGGTAGGCCTTGCCCTGTGCGCGCCTGCGTGCATGGGCGACGGAGCGTGTCGCGTCTACGACTACGACCCGCCGTCCGTCGTCGTGACCTTCGCGGACGCGGACACTGGGACACCGATCTGCGACGCGCGGACTGCGGCCAAGCCTGGCGTGCTTCGGGCGGTGCCGGGCGCGTGTGCCTACCTGCTTGCGGGGTGGTACGCACACGTCGACGGGGGCGTGAGCACGTCCGTGGAACTGACGGTGCAGGGCTATCTGCCCGTCAAGGCGGAGTTGCCGGTGAACGAGGATGCCTGCGGGACGGTGGTGGCTCCTGCGCCGCAGCACTTCGACGTGAAGGTCGACCCCGATGCCGATTGAGCGGCTACGCGTGGTGTGACGTACCTTGGCGGTCATCGGCGCACGTCGCAATCGGCTGCCGTCGTGGGGGCACAGGCGCTGGCGAACCGGACCCGCCTTGGTTCGGGTCACGGGCGCTGCTTGTCGTCCTCGGCGCAACGGTCGTGCTGCTGGTGCTGCGAGGGCGCCATGTCGGCTCACGAAGAGACGGATGGGGTCGTTGGCGAACCGTGGTCAACGTTGCGGTGGCGCGCGTGGTCGTGTCTCGCGACACCGCCGTGAGGGGCCGGGAGGCGAGCTGGGACGACTGCGCCCAGGCCTGTACGGACGTACCAACACTTGGACAGGTTCGACAAACGCGAGACAGCCTGGCACACGCTGGGCTCGTTTTGAGGTTGTGACTTCGCGACGTGTTGTTACCGCACCGCTTGGTTGATGTCTGAGAGGCAGTCTGCGAGCTGACTGGATGATGGGCGGAGGCAGGGGGAGGCCTCGCCGACCATCAAGGAGTTGGGCCGGTCGCGGCTACTGTGGGTAGAGGCCGATGCTGGAGGTGGAGCATCGGCGTGTTGTCGGCCGTACAGATAGGTGACGGGAGAGTTCGTTGGCGCGACCTCCCGTCGTGCTCCGTACACACTTGCGCAGGAAACGGAGCAAGAAAGGAATCGTTCATTCGTCCCTCGACCTCAAGTTCTGGCTGTCGAGCACGCCCACGGTCGAGCAGGCACGGCCGGCGTGTTGCCCGCATTGTGGGCGTGCCGGGCACCCCGTCGGGGGCTTGGTCGGGCTCGTGTGGGCCACGGCGTGCGTGAGCGGCGGCTGCGGGGACCTCTGGAGCCTGGCGGCAGGAGCGCCGTCGTGATTCTCGTCGTCCGGCGGTATCGGTGCCGATGGTGCGGGCACACCGTGACAGTGGTTCCGCGCGGGGTCGCGGCGCTCCGGCACTACGGCGGGTACGCGATCGCCGTGGCCTTCTGGAAGTACGGCGTGGACAGGCAGAGCATCGAGCAGACCCGACGAGCTGTCGACGCGGGCGGCACGTTCGATGCTGGCTGGCCGTCCGTGCGGCGTTGGGCCAGGGCAGTGGGAGGCGGGCAGTTGTTCCGCGGCGTACGGCCATGGCCGCCGGACTGGACGGTTCGGCAGCAAGCCGAGCGCATAGCTCGTGTCCGTCCCCAAACCGCGTCGCAGGCCCGGCGCCGCTGCGGCGACCGCGGGGCGTCCGGCTCGTGCCACCGCACAAGCTGCCAGCTTGGCCCATATTTCCACGACAACACGGAAGGTCTGGTGGCCAATTGATGCCGCACGACAGGTCTGTCCCTGCACGCATTGATCGCGTGTGCGAAGCGCTCGGTTGCGTCACGAGCTGTGACCGCGCGCCGTCAGCAGGCGCCGCGACGCGCCCTCGTCAGCAGGTTCGCCGTTACGACGGCGGACCACACATACGACTTGAAAGCTTCGAGCCACTTCCCATTGCAGCGCGTCAGCAGCCCGAGCGCACGCTTGAGCCAGAAGATGCCCGCCTCGATGCCTTCGCGGAAGTTGCGCAGCATGCGGTCGATGCGTCGGCTGCTGACCATCTGTTGCACTTCGACGCCTGGCGACTTGCTGAACGCAACATCGCGAACGCCCGGCGCCGCAGCCACGCGCAGGGCGTCCGCGCGAACGCCCGAGGTCACCTTGACCAGGTCCTTGTACAGATCGAGCCGTTGCTCGGCGGTCTTCTGGATTGCGACCGCCCGGCGCTTGGCGACCTTGGTACGGTCTTCGAACGCCATCTCGCTCAGCTCTTGTGCCTCGCTCGCGAGGCGCGAGTGCACGCGCACGCAGTCCCCGAGCAACGACGAATCCGTGGGCTCGTGGATGTTCGTCTCCGTCACCGTGCAGTCTATGCGCGCCTTGCTCCCGCTCTCCACGCCCTGCGCGAGCGCTCGCTTGACCAGCAGCCGGTTGATCGCCTCCAAGTAGGCCGCCGGCAGGCACTTGATGTTCCGCTGCAGCGCCGACTTGCTGGGACACCCGTCAGCCAGCCCGAATCGACAGAACGCGTGGAAGGTCACCGAGTCCGCGATGTGGAACTCCAGGTCGCGATACGCGTAGCCGTGCATCATCGTCGACGACGAGGCACCGCAGAACTTGCTCCGCCGTCGGCGCCTCGCGCCCGGTACCGGGCTTCGCGCCTGCCGCGATCGGGGCCTTGTGTGCGAGACGCACGATGTCCGGCTCCGAGTCGAGCAACCCGCTGATCGTGGCGAGATCGCGGCTCGGAGCGTGGTCGCCCGGCTGGCAGACGAGTGGAGTCTGGGCATGTCGCATCGTGCGCATCGGGTCCTCCGTGGTTCTCGCTTGTGCAAGAGATGGGTTTCACGAAGGGCCCGACCTGTTCATCCTTTCCGATAAACATCGTCCAAGATCATGCCGGGGACGGGCACGTGCTAACCGGATGTACCGCCCAGGCTCCCCGAACGGTTCCGCGGCAAGCCCCAGGTTTCCTCCGACCCATGCCCGGACGAATGCTCGGCATGCCTGGGTGCCTGTCCGACGGCGGCCGTGGAAGCGCGCAGGGACACGGTGGCCATCGACCTGGGCAGATGCCTGTTCTGCGGGGCCTGCGCGGAGGCGTGCCCGCAGGGTACCATCCAGCTTACCCGTGAGTACCGCATGGCCGGCGCGCGGCGTGACGACCTTTGGGTCCGCTCGGAGGATGCCGAGCGGGTCGCGTCCGCCCTGAACCAGACCGCGCAACGTATCTTCGGCAGGTCGCTTCGACTCCGGCAGGTCAGCGCCGGCGGCTGTGCGGCGTGCGAAGCGGACCTCAACGTGCTCGGAACCATCGCCTGGGACATCGGCAGGTTCGGCATCGAGTTCGTCGCCTCGCCTCGTCATGCCGACGGGCTCGTCGTCACGGGTTCCGTGACCGAGAACATGGCCCTCGCGCTGGAGAAGACGTGGGACGCTACACCGGAATCCAAGATCGTGATCGCCGTCGGTGCCTGCGCGATCTTCGGCGGCCCGTTCGCGGGGGACGCCGAGGTGGGCAATGGCCCATCGGATCCGTGCCCGTCGACCTGTTCGTCTCAGGCTGCCCGCCGCACGCTTTCACAATCCTGGACGGAATGCTCCACATGCTCGGGAGAATCAGCGAGTCCGGGCAGCGCCGTCAGCACCGATCGTTGCCACTGGCCTCCCGTGCCGTGAGCGCAGCGCTTGCGTGCACCCTGCTCGCATGCGTTCGCCGCGTGTTGGCGCAGACCACCCCTGCCCAGGGCGTGAGCCTCTCCGCGCAAAGCATCGAGCGCACCGCGCGCGTGTAGCGGTGTTGAGGCATTCCCCAGCCCGCTGCTAACATGACCTTCGTCTACTCGGGAGGCTGACCGTGATCCGTCGACTCATCCGCTCCGCCATCATGCTTGCCTTCGTTCCTGCATGCTCGCCGGAGTCGACCACCGCTGCCGGCCCTGGCGCAGAGGCGGGCCCGGACGCGGACTCCGGGTTGCCGGATGCGGAGACGCTGACGCCCATCGATGACCCGCCCCCGCCCGCGCGCGGCTATTTCATGGGCACGCTCCCGACGCCCGCCGAAGGTCAGGATCTGGCTGCCTCCCATGCCCAGCTTGCCGCCTACGGTGACTGGGTTCCCGAGTGGGGCAGGCCTTCCGCCTTTTGGGAGCTGGCTGGTGACCTCGCCGGGAGTTGGGGCGAGACCAACATGGGAACGCTCATCCGCGGCAACGGGATGTTCCCGCTGGTCCACGTCGCCCCGGTTCAGACGTGGGGCCAGCCGGCGTGCCCCCCAGGCCTCGAGGGTTGCACGCTGTCGACCCCCGCCTGGCGCGAAGCCTACAAGACCGCGGTGCTCGATGTCGTGCACGCAGCCAGGCCGCGCTATCTCTCCCTCGGCAACGAGATCAACCGCTGGTATGAGGCCGTCGGCGATCACGACGGGGACCCGAACGCCTTCCGCTATTTCGTATCACTGTACGATGAGACCTACGACGCGGTCAAAGCGATCGCTCCCCAGACACTGGTCTTCGTGGTCTTCTCCAGGGAGATCGTGAGCGAGCTTCGCGAAGCAGACATGACTGTGCTTTCGCGTTTCGATCCCGCGCGGCTCGATCTGGTCGCCTTCACGCTCTACAGCTACTCGGTGCGCACCGGACCGCGTACCTTCCGCCATGCGAGTGACATCCCGGACGACTACCTCGCCGCGGCAGTCGCTCCTCTCGGAAAAAAACGAGTCGCGATCACCGAGCTTGGCTGGCCCACGGACGCCTTCTACGGAGGTGAGCAAGGCCAGGTGGATTTTCTCGACGCGGTGGTGGGGCGCCTGACGACGGCCCAGGGCCTGAAGCTCGAGCTGCTCGGTTGGGACTGGCTGCACGACCAGCCTGGTGGCGATACGACCGGGCTCATCGGTCGCGACGGGCATGAGAAGCTGGTCTGGGAGCGCTGGAAGGCCCTGTACGAGTGACCACATCGCAATTGCCGCGATGCCGCCGCAGGCACCACCGACCCCCTCACGCAACACGAATCCTCGACTTCTTGCGGGGCGCATTGCAATGCTTCTCCATCCTTGCCCTGTGCGCTCACCAGTGATCTCGACAAGCGTGGAAAGGTTTCCGTGGGCGCCTGGTCTTCGCGAAACCTCTTCAGCATCATGCGCGAAGCCATTAGATTGCTCATTGTGGGTCTTCTCCCTCTGATCGGATCGGGCTCCTGCGGCGTTCGCTTCCTGGTTCCACCAACGGCTGTTGTCGTGCACGACCACGACGACGAAGCTTGCTTTCAAGACGTGGAGCACGCGGTACTCTGGAACGTCGTGCGGAGCCCATGGCGCACGGACCTGGGACCTGAGAGCTTGCAGCTTCTCCGATTCGACGTGCAGCGGCACGCACGCGGGATGTTCGAGGCGGTCTTCGAGCCAACGGAAAAGGCACCCAGGCCGAAGACAGCAGACTCGGAATGGAGCCCGCTGATCGAAGCGCAGACGCAACTGCACGGCGGACGATTGCTTCGGCTGGTGCACCGCACGCGCTATCAGCCGGACGGCGAGGTGGTCGAGGGACGTGTGATCGTGCCGACCACGGGGGGGACGGTATCCGTTTCGGCGGTGGCGAGCGCGGATGAGGCAGGCGAGCGGGAGCGAAAGGTGCTCGCGCGACACCGCGCGGAGAATGGCAGCGTGCGGCCACAAGGGCGCAGCCCGCAGGCGATTGCCGATGATTCACAGTGGGACAAGGACTATCCGGATCACCCGCTGTCCAGGGTGCGATCCGCGCTCGACTGGCTGCTATCGCCGGAGGGCGGCGCATTGGAGGTCGTGGCGCCAGACACGGACCCCTGGGTGGAGAACGTCACGCTGCAGGAGGCGTCGAGCTTCATCTCCGCGCCAGCGCGCTTTCTGCGGGTTCCGCCCGGCAGGCTCCCGGTGCCTCCCACGATGGCCGTGCTGTCGCGTGTGGTGCTCGCGGCCGACGAGCGCCCGCGGACCGTGTGCGCCTGGCGTGTGGCGCACGCCTCGGTGAACACAGACCACGCCGCACGGCTGCGCGAGATCGCGTCGCAGGAGGCAGTACGTTGTGGAGCCGGGGACGGCGCAAAGGTCGTCGAAACCAGGACCATGTCCGCAAGCGCGACCGCGACACGAGCGGAGATTATCGAGTATCTCCGCTTTGAAGGCGCGGGTGGCGCCGGGCACGCGATGCAATGCTGGTTCACTGACACCGATGGTGCGGTGTTCCGGATCGCAGCCGGTGGACCACGGTACGCGCCGTCGAACGACCTGTGGGAAGACATGGCTCAGGCTACGCGATCGTGGCGTCGGATTCCCGATTCGATGCCTCGCGCGGACGAGGCGCCGACGCCGAAAACCAGGCGCTGGTGGCCCTTCTGGTGAGTCAGCGTGGAACAGGCGATTCATGGGAGCGGCACGCGGAGCGACGGCCAGACAGCCAGCAGGTGATCGGCCGTTCGAACACGCAGGGAGGCGGCATCGAGCCCGCTGCTCGCAGGTGGCAACAACACCGGAGGCGGCATCATCTGGCTCGCCAGCAGCTTCCCGATCCAATGCGCATCCCACTTGTCCGTCTTCTTGCGCGACGAGCTCATCAGCGAGCCACGGGCGAGCAGCCCAGTGCCTATCGCGGCTCGGACGTCGAAGCCATCGTTCCTCGACAAGGCGGTGGGCCTACAGCGACTCATGCTCCATCAACCGATGGTATCGGCGCCCGATCTGGCCGCCGCTACGTCAGGGCTCAACGCTTGCACCCCCCACCATCAACGAGAGGATGACGAGCCGTAACCGGTGCATGCCTGGGTGAGGCGCAGCCGAGGGACGCAGCGCCTGTCGCCGTCCGCCCCCATGCGACGCGGTGACCTTGAAATAGAGTGCCGAACGTACGGTGCGGGGCGCCGAACGAGGCGCTGACAGTCGACGACGCGCTCGATGCCTGCGGGAACGTTGGACATGGTCGTGGACGCTTCGAGCGTATCCGACGTGCCGTGGGCCGCGTTGCTTCGGTGCTCCTTCGATGAAGACCTGCTCAATCGCCCCCGCTGCCATGTTCGCTTGGAGCCCGGGTCCCTGCGTGGATCTTCTCGCGCCTGACGACTGACCCGACGATGACGTCAGCGTGATGGGGGAGCGGCCTGCGCGCGACGGCGCGTGACGCGACGCCGAGGTGTGCGCGCGGATCGGCTTGGGATGGCGAAAGCGCTTGGACGGCTGGACCGCAGGGCGCAGGCTCCACGCCGTGAGGTTTCGTGACATGGTGGCTCTGGGGCACATAGGCTTGCGTTACCTACGCGCCATGCGCTCGATGTGTGGGAAACCTCCGCCCAAGTCGGCGTTCTCATTGACGACGAACAACCAATCAACCGTATCAGCCTCTTGTGCGGCTTCCTCTACTCGCTGCAGCGAGAACGAAGCGCGGCGTCGTTCCTGGACCATGGGCTCAAGATCGGTACCGAAACCGCGCGGGAGACAGGCGATGATGAAGAGGCAGATGCCGAGCACACCGACGGCGCGAAGGACCGCGACAACGAAGATGTGTCAACGGCGTATGACCGAGTTGTCTCCGACGATCACGCGCACACACTCCCGCGAGCGCAGGGGGAGGTCAGCATGAATTCCAAACGCGATCCTCGACGTGAGGACCTGCCCCAGATGAGCCCGATGAAGATGACACGCTGGAAGTTTGCGATGAAACTCGGCCCCACCAGAGCTGGTGCGACATTCCGCCTCCGAGCAGCATCGTTCGCGCCAAGCGTGACGGGCATCTGGTGAAGATTCCGAAGCCCGTGCTGGGGGTCGACTCTTGCGAACTCCAAGCTGGCTATACGTTCGAGCGCTTCTCAAACTGGATTGCGGGCATCGAGCAGCGTCGGCTCGAGGATGGCGACTACACCGTACAAGGGCTGGAACAGGCGGTGACGATCGAGCGGAAGGCCGCAGCAGACGCGGTCAATTCGGTGATGCCGCCCCAGCGTGCCAAGTTCCTCGAACGGTGTGCGCGGATGGCAGGGTATGAGCGGAAGGCGATTGTCATCGAAGCGTCCTACGCGGCCATGTGTTCCAGCTAGGAAGGATTCACGGAGTCGCGCGCTCACCCCAATGCAGTGGTCGGTAGCTATCTTGCGACCCAGGAACGCTGGGGGATCCCTGCGTACTTCATCGACCACCGCGAGCTTGCTGAAGAATTCGTCGCGCACGTGCTTACCAAGTACTACGCAAGGCGATGGCTACAAGACGCGGAACTCGGTGACCACTTCCGGGACGGCGACATGTGATAGATGGCGAGCAGCGCGGCACCGTAGCTCGCCAGGTTCTGACTCATCCTGCTACTGTGACCCAGCCCCTGTCGGGCACTCCGCCGTGAGGTTGGGCGCTCTTGTGGCTGGTTTTCCTTCCGAGCTCTTCCAACGGTTCGTCGCCACCTCCGTGTTCCAGCCCAGGCGCGATACCGTCATCCCGGGGCGGCAGCGCAAGATGGCCGCTGCCGGACGCAAGCGTCTGGCGTTCGCAACGGCCCTGCTCAACCGCACCGGCAACATGGGCGAGATCCCCACATCCGGGTGGTTACGCGGATGGAAGGGCGGGGCACTTCGGGCGTGTGCTCCGCGAGTCTGGACGTGGAAAACGAGGCGCTGGTGGCCCTTCTGGTGAACCAGCCTGGGACACACGATCATTCGAGCGGTACGCCGAGCGATGGCCAGACGGCCAGCAGGTGCTCGGCCGTGCGAATGCGCAGGGAGGCAGCTTCGTTCATCGCGCTGTCGACGACATCGGCGGCGGTTCCCTGTGGTCCGATGAGGCGAGACAATTCGGTGGGTGGAGCGAACCTCACCCAGTACTCGGCGGCCTCGCGGCGGGTCTCGGGCGGGCTCGTGCGGGTCGCGAGGATCGCTTCGGCGAGCGCGAGCGCCTCCGGCCGTCGTCCTGCGAGCTTCGCCACGCGGAAACGGGCAACGGGATCCCTGGCAGCGTAGCCTTCGGTCTGCATCGCCTGCTGCACGCGCGGGATGAGTGCAAGGGC
>Ga0209018_1000630_pt1 | contig 31813 bp, 30 predicted proteins | sample YNPBryBLVA2012_FD_185814 | JGI IMG/M metagenome (GOLD analysis project Ga0209018, IMG submission 185814) | Anoxygenic and chlorotrophic microbial mat microbial communities from Yellowstone National Park, USA - YNP Bryant BLVA 2012 (SPAdes)... ...
AGGGCGGCTGTAAACACGCCCAATGTTGGGGATGTGGTCAACCATGTTTGCTGCGTCTCACAATAAAGCCTTCGACTTCAGTCGAGGGTTGTTTACGTCTTGATCGCGAGGGTGTCGTTGGGCTTACCAAACAGATAGCCCTGATAGAGATCGACGCCGATCGCACGCAAGGCCTCGGCCTCGGCGACCGTCTCGACCCCCTCGGCCAGCGAGGCGATGCCCATGTCGTGCAGCAGGCCCTGAAACAGCTCAAGCATGCGTCGCTTGGCCTCGGGTGCGGTGTCGATGTCGCGCACCAGCGCCATGTCGAACTTGACATAGTCGGGAGGCACCTCGATCAGCTCGATCAGGCGCGCCTGACCTGCTCCAAAGTCGTCATAGGCCAGACCGATGTCCAGCGCCTTGAGATGATCGCGGATGCGGCGGATCACTGGGCCATCGGTGACGGCCCCCTCGTGGATCTCCAGCACCAGTCGGGGTTCAGGAAAGTTCGCGCGCATCTCACTCATGCGCGCAAGCAGCTGATCGGGATGTTCGATCTCGCGCGGATGGATGTTGAAGAAATAGCAGCCCCTTGGATCCAGACGCACGGCGTTCTCTACGGCGCGTCGGCGCATCAGATCGCTGAAGGGTACCTCCAGATCCAGGCTTTCGGCGATCTGGAACAGGGGGTAGGGCGCGACCGGAAGTCCGGGAAAGTCGCCGCGTCCGAGCAATTCATAGGCAAAGACCTGACCCTGGGCATCGACGATTGGCTGAAAGGCCGTTCCGATCGCGCCCGTAAGCAGCATCTGCTGGAACTCTCGTGCCCCTTGAGGCAGTTTCTCAGGCAGGGTGCCGATGCCGATCTGGGTCTGATCGAGATTGGCTCCAGGCTGGAGGTCGAGCGCGATCAGACGAAACTCCTGGTCGGCGAAGTGGATGATGTCGCCGTCACGGACCAGACACTCGCCCTCGATCCGCTGGCGATTCACATAGGTACCATTGGTCGAGCCCAGGTCGCGTAGGATCAGCCCCTCCGCGCCCCTCTCATCGAACTCGGCGTGATTGCGCGAGACGCCTGAGGTATCGAGTCTGAGCGGCAGGCCCTCCTGACGCCCGGTCCTGAACGGAAATGCACTCAGTCGAATACGACGTATGTGTTTGGAGTCGCCGATGTAACCTTCGAGAAACCAGGCTTTGGTGGTCACGCGCACCTCCAGTGCCGAACGTTGATTGATGAACGCCGAATATGTACCGCCGGGGCGAAAAATCCAATGTGGCGCGCACCGAGCCCCCAGCGGGCATGTCTGGGATCGCGCCTCCCGACCCACGGCCAGCGTTCCCAGACCCTGTGTCAACTCCAGGCGAATCATGGCATCATGCTCGCCGAATCTATCCCATGGCTTCAAGGCGCAATCGAGGTCGGTATTAGCCCCATGAGCGATCCAGAGATTCAGGATATCCAGGCGTACATGACCGACATCGGGCAGCGCGCGCGGGCGGCGGCGCGCGTGCTGGCGCGTGCGAGCACGGCAGCCAAGAACGCCGCACTGCTTGCGATCGCTGAGCGGCTCGATCGCGAGCGCGCCGTCATCGTCGAAGCCAACAGGCACGATCTGGAGTCCGGCGCGTCCAAGGGTTTAGATGCGGCCCTGCTCGATCGGCTCGAACTGACGCCGGGGCGCATCGACGCCATGATCGAAGGCGTGCGTCAAGTCGCTGCCCTCCCGGATCCGATCGGTGCCATCTTCGACCTCAACTATCGACCGAGCGGTATCCAGGTCGGGCGGATGCGGGTACCGCTCGGGGTGGTCGGCATCATCTATGAATCACGCCCCAATGTCACCGCCGATGCCGCCGCGCTCTGTCTCAAGTCGGGCAATGCTGCGGTGTTGCGCGGCGGTTCCGAGTCCTTCGCCTCCAATCAGGCGATCGCAGTCTGCATCCAATCCGCCCTGAACAGCACCGGACTGCCCGAGGACGCCGTCCAGGTCGTCGCCACCACGGATCGTGCGGCCGTAGGTGCCATGATCGCCATGCCCGAATCGATCGACGTCATCATCCCGCGCGGCGGCAAGGGGCTGATCGAACGCATCAGCCGCGAGGCGCGGGTGCCGGTCATCAAGCATCTCGATGGCATCTGTCACGTCTATATCGATCGGGACGCCGACCTCGACAAGGCATTCGCGATCGCGCTGAACGCCAAGACACAGCGTTATGGCACCTGCAACACCATGGAGACCCTGCTGGTCGATGCGCCCGTAGCCGCGGCCATCCTGCCTCGACTCGCGGCGGCCTATCGGGAGAAAGGGGTAGAACTGCGCGGTTGCCCACAGACCTGCGCCATCCTCTCCGAGGCGATCCCGGCGACCGAGGCCGATTGGGATACCGAGTATCTGGCACCTATCCTGTCGATCCGGGTGGTCGAGGGTCTGGATGAGGCCATGGATCACATCGCCCGTCACGGCTCGGCCCACACCGACGCCATCGTCACCGAGGACTATTCGCGCGCCCGACGCTTCCTGCGCGAGGTCGATTCGAGTTCGGTCATGGTCAATGCCTCGACCCGCTTCGCCGACGGTTTTGAATACGGTCTGGGCGCCGAGATCGGGATCAGCACCGACAAATTCCACGCCCGTGGTCCGGTCGGGCTCGAGGGATTGACCTCAGTAAAGTTCGTGGTATTGGGGGATGGCGAGATCCGGGTGTGACCCGGGCTCAGGCATTAATAGATTGACAATTGTCAGTTCGATGAACCGGCGCTAGCATCCGATCCCGGTCTGAGTCCAGACGCTGAAGCCGAGGTTTGCTTCGGTCATTGCGGTGACCAGATCGGAAGTTTTCAATCCATCAATTAGGATCGAGGAGTCTCTCCAATGGCGCGTATCGTGATTCTCGGTGCGGGCATCTCGGGTCATACGGCCGCCCGTTATCTGGGTAAATGGGTTGGCAAGCAGCACGAGGTGATCGTCGTCTCGCCTAAGCCCAAGTGGAACTGGATCCCTTCGAACATCTGGGTCGGGGTCGGCGAGATGACCGAACAACAGGTCACCTTCGAGCTGGCCCCGGTCTATAAGAAGGTCAATGTCGCCTTCCATCAGGCGCGCGCGCTCTCCATCCATCCCGAGGGCGGCTCCGGACACGACAAGCCATTCGTGACGGTCGAATACACCCTACCTGGACGCGAGGGCGACAAGGCCGAGATCGAGTATGACTATCTGATCAATGCCACCGGACCCAAGCTCAATTTCGGCGCCACACCGGGGCTCGGGCCGGAAGAGGGGTACACCATGTCGGTCTGTACCCCAGAGCATGCGCTCAAGGCCAATATGCTCTTGCAGGAGTGCATCTCGGCCATGAAGGCCGGCGCCACCCGGACCTTCGTCATCGGGACCGGGCATGGGATGTGCACCTGTCAGGGTGCGGCCTTCGAGTATATCTATAATGTCGATCACGCCTTGAGGAAGGCCGGCGTCCGCAACCAGGCCCGTCTGATCTGGATCAGCAACGAGTACGAGCTCGGCGATTTCGGCATGGGCGGCGTGCACACCATCCGGAACGGTTATATCATCAGCGGCAAGGTCTTTGCCGAGTCGCTGATGGTCGAACGCGGGGTCGAATGGATCACGCGCGCGGCCGTGACCAAGGTCGAGCCGGGCAAGCTTCATTACGAGCTACTCGACGGCAGTCAACACGAGCTGGAGTTCGATTTCTCCATGCTCATCCCGCCTTTCTCGGGTGTCGGACTCAAGGCCTATGACAAGTCCGGGACCGATATCACCGAAAAGCTCTTTGCACCCAACGGCTTCATGAAGGTCGACGCCGACTACACGCCCAAGCCGTTTGAGGACTGGAGCAAGGCCGATTGGCCGAAGACCTATCAGACCCCAAACTACGAGAATATCTTTGCCATCGGTATCGCCTTTGCCCCACCGCATCCGATCAGCAAGGTGATGAAGAGCCCGAGCGGTCTCCAGATCAGCCCGACCCCGCCGCGGACCGGCATGCCCTCGGCCGCGATCGGTAAGGCGGTGGCCGCCAACATCCGCGATCTGCTCCGGGGGGCGACCAGGTTCTCGCACACGGCCTCGATGGCTGAGATCGGCGCGGCCTGCGTGGCCTCGACCGGTATGGACCTCTTTAAGGGTTCAGCGGCGACCATGACCGTCTTCCCTGTGGTACCCGACTACGAGACTTACCCCGAGTACGGGCGGGACATGAGTCTCACCTTCGGTGAGATCGGACTGGCCGGACACTGGATGAAGTACATCCTGCATCACGTCTTTATCTATCAGGCCAAGCTGCGTCCGGGTTGGTCGGTGTTGCCCGACTGAGGTCGACGACGGCTCTATGCCGCCGATGCGTGGAAGGGGCAGAGCACCGAGATTTCCACTGAAGGCGATATCCCTGTACGAATTTGAGACCACGATATGCCGACCAAGAACAAAGAACCCTATCAGCAAGCCTATTACCCACCGGTCCCGACTGGTTTCACGCGCTATATGCGCCGTTCCATTCCGTGGCAATTCATTCGCTTCTGGATCATCAACTTCAAGATCTTCAAGCTGTTGATGAAGTCGCACAACTGATGGCCGATCGGTGGGGTGTCAGGCACCTCGGTTCGGGTCGGGCGACGCCGCTGCCGTCAAGGATCCGGGGGCGCGCGTGATCGGCGTCTTCGGCGGCACCTTCGATCCCATCCATTTCGGACATCTACGCGCGGCCCTGGACTGCCTCCAGGTGCTCGCGCTCGATCAGGTTCGCTTCATTCCACTGCGGATCGCGGTCCATCGGGCGCCGCCGTTGGCGAGCGTCGAGCAGCGGCTAGCGATGCTGGAGACCGCACTGGCCGATGTACCGGGCTTCGTGCTCGATCGCCGTGAGCTGCATCGCGACGCGCCATCCTATACACTGGACACCCTGCGCTCGCTGCGGGACGAGTTTGGCCCCGCGCGCCCACTGTGTCTACTGATCGGCGCCGATGCCTATGCCGGGTTCCTCGACTGGCATCGTCCGCTGGAGATCCTGGATCTGGCGCATCTGGTGGTCATGCGTCGGCCTGGATATGATCCAGTGGCCAGCCCCGTCCTGCGTCGGCTTTATTTGGAACGGGTCTGCAAAGAGCCGCGCTGTCTGGCGGCCCAGCCGAGCGGACGCATCCTGTTCCTGACCCTGACCCAGCTTGACATCTCATCGACACAGATCCGCGAACTCATCGCCCAGGGGCGCAGTGCGCGCTATCTACTCCCCGATGCCGTGCTCGACTACATTGAGCGTCAACGGCTCTATGCGCCATCCCAACCACGGCCTGCGAACGTTTAGGACACCGTAAGACTTCCCGTATTCCCGAATACAGAGGACTCCATGCAGATCGATCAACTCAAACAACTGATTCTCGACACACTCGACGACATGAAGGCCCGCGACATCCAGGTGCTAGACGTGCGTGGCAAGACTGTCGTGACCGATTTCATGATCATCGCCTCCGGTACTTCGGACCGCCATGTCAAGGCCATTGCCGAGACCGTCACCTTCCGCGCCAAGGACGCGGGTGAGATCCCGCTCGGCACCGAGGGCCTGGCCGAGGGTGAATGGGCGCTGGTCGATCTCAATGGGGTCGTGGTCCATGTCATGCTCCCCAAGGTACGCGACTTCTACAACCTCGAGCGTCTCTGGTCGGTCCCGCCGTCCGCCCCCAGGCTGCAGCTGACAGCCGCCTCGTTCTGAGTCCAGTCATCCATGCCGACTGCACCGCTCATCGCCCTGGTGGCGGCGATGGACCTGGAGTGCACCATCGGGCGCGACAATGCGCTGCCCTGGCACCTACCTGCGGATCTGGCACACTTCAAGGCGCTGACGTTGGATAAACCCATCCTGATGGGGCGCAAGACCTGGGAATCTCTGCCAGGTCGGCTGCCGCGTCGGCGGCATCTGATCCTCTCACGCGACCCAGGCTACAGCGCCCCGGGGTGCGAGGTCTTCGGCTCACTGGAGGCGGCCATCGCCGCGGTCGCCGAACCAGAGCTGATGATCATCGGGGGCGCCTCGATCTATGCGCAGTCGCTACCGCTGGCCGATCGACTTCATCTGACGATCGTGCAGACCCGGGTCGCGGGCGATGCCAGGTTCCCAGCCTGGGATCCGGGCGAGTGGCAGGAGGTCGCGCGCCTCCAGCGCCCAGCCGATGAATACAACCGCTTCGACATGACCTTCGTCGATCTGGTCCGCCGCGCGAGGGTCAATCCAGACCTGGCTTCAGATAGCCCGGGCAGGGGATCTGGATCGGTTCCAATGGCTCGGGATCGAGGCGGAGCGCCGTAAGCGCGCCGCCCCAGACGCACCCGCTATCGATCGCCCAGACGTTGTCATGGCTCCAGTAGCCGAGCGTCGACCAGTGGCCGAAGATGAGGCGGTCATGGCGGGTGCGCCGGCCCGGAACCTCAAACCAGGGCCAGAGTCCCGGTGACTGGCTGCCGATCTCGCCCTTTTCCTCGAGCGCCAGGGTGCCGTCGGCGGCGCAAAAACGGATCCGCGTCAGGGCATTGGTGATGAAGCGCAACCGTTCGATCCCAGTGAGATCAGGCGACCAGCGTGCCGGCTCATTGCCGTAGACGGCCTGCATGAACTCGGGATAGTCATCGGAACGCAAGGTGTCTTCGAGTTCGCGCGCCCGCTCCTGGGCTTCGGCCAGGTCCCATTGCGGCGGCACTCCAGCATGGACGAGCGTCAGGCGCAACCTCGGGTCGTGGTGCAGGAGCGGACGATGCCTCAGCCAGTCGAGCAGCTCGTCGCGATCCAGGGCACGCAGGATGGCGCCCAGGGTGCTTTTTTTGGAGTGTTTGGGGTTGCCGACGGCTAAGGCCAGCAGATGCAGGTCGTGATTGCCCAACACCACGATGGCCGAGTCGCCAAGCGCGCGCACCAGGCGCAGCACCGCCAGCGACTTGGGTCCGCGATTGACAAGGTCTCCGGCAAACCACAGCCGATCTTGGGCCGGATCGAAGGCGAGACGTTCGAGCAAGCGCTCCAACTCGGCATGGCATCCCTGGATGTCACCGATGGCATAGGTGGTCATGCCCACTCAGTGCAGCCGGGTCGAGATCAGTGAAAAGACCGGAATGCTTGCCTCGAAGCGCGTACCGTCGTCTCCGATCATTCCATAGTATCCCCGCATGCTGCCGAGCGGCGTGCTGAGCACAGCGCCGCTGGTATAGCGGAACGCCTCGCCCGGACGCAGATGGGGCTGTTCGCCGACCACACCCTGGCCACGCACCTCCTGCACCCGGCCATTGGCATCCGTAATCAACCAATACCGGTCGAGCAGTCGCGCCGATCGGGTGCCGCGGTTCTCGATCGTGATGGTGTAAGCAAAAACGTAACGCTGCTCTTCCGGTGAGGATTGATCGGGTTGATACTGACTCTGGGCCGAGATCGCAATGAGATAGTCGCTCAAGGTGGTCTCCTGGATGAGGGGCTGGATCGACGCATGATATACCGGTTCGGCGCATGCTGGAGTCCATCCGACCGGCAATCTTGTCGCATTTTGAGATGCTTGTAGAATATCGCCGAAAATTTAAACCTTGCGCTTCAGGGGCAGTTGGATGATCTACAGGAAGCGGCTTCATCGCCGGCCTGATCCGCTCATTGTGTTGATGTTCTTCGTCATCGTGGGTCTGTGCGCCACCATCAGCTATCAGCTGATCGTCTGTGTGCCGGACGATCGCGGTGAGGTCGCGGTTCAATCCTCAGAAACCCTCGCCATCGGCGGCTGATCGCCACGCGCGCGTCTGTTCCAGACGGAACGGCCAGGTCTTTTGGATCAGTTCAATGTCACGCGATCACCAGGGCGCTAAATTGAAGGTCGCCGTGATCGGCGTCGGCTATCTGGGCCGCTTCCACGCACTCATCTATTCGCGTCTGCCCGAGGTGGAGCTCGTCGGCGTCGTCGACAGCGACGCCGAGCGCGCGGTCTCGGTCGCCGCCGAGGTCGGTTGCGCGGCCCATGTGAACAGTGACGCACTGCTCGACCGAGTCGATGCCGTCAGTGTTGTGGTCCCCACAACCGCGCACCTGACCGCCGCCGCGCCCTTTCTCGAGCGTGGTATCCCTGTGCTGCTCGAAAAACCCATTGCCGCCACGCGCGCGGAGGGCGTTGAGATCGTGCGTCTGGCCCAGCGGCACGGTGCCATCCTCCAGATCGGCCATGTCGAACGCTTCAACGCTGGCGTCATGGCCCTGGCCAGTCGCATCCATGATCCGCGCTATATCGAGGCCCAACGCATGGGTGGCTTCGTCGAGCGTGCCACCGATGTGGACGTGGTCTCAGATCTGATGATCCACGATCTCGACATCATCTTGTCGCTGGTCGAGTCCGAGATCCGGCATATCTCGGCCGTCGGCGCCTCGATCCTCACCGAGCATGTCGACATCGCCAATGCTCGTCTAGAGTTCGACAATGGCGCGGTTGCCAATGTGGTCGCCAGCCGGGTTTCGGATCAGACGACGCGACGTATCCGGGTCTTCCAGTCTGGACGCTATCTTTCGCTGGATTTCGTCAAGCAGACCCTTGACCTGGCCGAGCCGCGTTCGGTCTCGGGGAGCACACGCCCCGAGATCGTGCGCGCGCGGCTTCAGATCGATCCCATCAAACCGCTGGATCTCGAACTGGCCGAGTTCGTGCGCGTGGTCCGCGAGGGTGGGCGGCCACTGGTCGATGGTCAGACGGGGCTTAGGGCGCTCGAGGTGGCCTTGGAGGTGCGCGATCGCATCGCCGTCTCCGGTCTGCGTGCCTTTTAGTCCTCAGAGACGGTCGGCCAGGATCTCGATCAGTCCGGGATGCTCGCCGACCAGTGGCGCAACCTGGATTTGCAGACGAGGAAAGCGCGCTTCGATGCCGGCCCGGATCCGGGCGATGTCGCCATCTGGTCCGGCGTGTCGGCCCGCGGAGAGGAAGAGCATCGAGAGCAGGATCGGTGTGGACTGATCCGTCTCGGCCAAATGGATCAGCACGTCCTCGAGCAATGGACCGTTGAAATCGTACTCAGACCCGGGACGGCGCTCCATCACCGCCTCCTCCAGCCGCACGTCCGGACCGAGTCGCTCAACGAGCTTGAGCGCCAGCCAGCGACGCACCGCCGTGACCTCGGGGATCGGCGAGCCATGATCCACCAGCACGACGCGCCTTGGTTCGATGGCGGCGCGCGTTGCGGCGATGCTGAGGTTGTCGGCCAGTATCTGGACCAGACGCGGTTCTCCCTCGGGTAGTGGACAGAGTCCGGGTGCAACCTCCAGCCGGAAAGGCCCGAGTTCGGCGGCGACCTCGGCGGCCAGTTCCGGAACGAACTGGGTCAGCGCCCGACTGGGGCCAAAAAAGAGCGGTACGAGACGCAGATTGCGCACGCCCGCGCCGACCAGACGTTTGAGTGTGGGCGCTAGGAGCTCGGCCGGGCGTCCATTGAGCCGTCCGGCTGGCACACGATCGGCATGCAGCAGCGAGACGGGTCGGATCGGCTCACCGACGCGCTCGGCGAGTCGCTCGGCGATCCGGCGCAGGTTCAGCGTCGAATCTGGGCGGCTCGAACCATTGTCAACCAGCAGGATCGTGCGCATGGTCCGACGGATTGGCGGGTGGCCTTGGATCTTGATTGCTGGTTGTCATGATGGTCCTTCGAGGACTGAGGGCGCACTTCGAGCCCGTTTCGATTAGGCGTTAGCTCGGCAAGCCCTGTAGTGGGATTTGTCAGCGATGAATGCCATGTTCGGCCAGCCATTTGACGTCGAGCTCCCAGTCGACGCCCTTTACGCCCGGTTGGGCGAGTATCAGACCCATGGCGCGCTTTTGATGATCGATGAGATCCTGTTGGGCCGCGATCATCTCCGGGTCGTCTTGTGCCTTGCCCGCCAGTTTGGGATGGATGACCTGGAGGAAGCTGTAGGCGGGGAAGTCGGGTGAACGCGGGGTCGAGATCACGGCCACGCCATTTCGGAAGTCACGCACGCGGAATTGATAAGGGTACTCGGCAAGCTTGGCGTCCGAGGTCAGAACCTCGTCGAGTTTCCAGACATCGGGCCTCCAGGTCGACTTGACCCAGAAGAAGAGGGCGGCGATTAGGACGGCACCGAGCAGCAGGCTGTAGTTACGTGTAAAACGGTCCATGGATGGGTATGCTCTACTGGGCAGAGTTGATCAGGATCAGTTTATCAGCATGGATCCAGCACCCCGCAAAACCCATGAAAATCATCAATTATGGATCTCGATATGCGCAAATCCCATCCTGTCGTCGGTACCCAGGCCACCATCCTCATCGCCGATTTGCGCGGCTTCTCGACCCTGATGGATTCGGTTGCACCGATGGTCATGGTCGATCTGCTCAATCGATTCTTCGGGCTCATGGCCTCGATTGTGGATCGACATGGAGGTCTGATCGACAAGCTCATGGGCGACGCGATCATGGCGGTCTTCGGCGTACCGACACGCCGCCCAGACGATCTGATCCGGGCCCTGAACTGTGCCGTCGAGATGCAGCTGGGCATGATCGATCTCAACCGTCAAAACGAGGCCAACGGCGAACCGCGCCTCTATGCCGGCATTGCGTTGAGCACGGGCGATGTCATGGCCGGGTGTTTCGGATCGGATGTCCATAACGAGTATACGGTCATCGGCAACCCGGTGAATCTGGCCTCGCGCATCGAGGGCTATGCGCTGCGCGGCCAGATCCTGCTGAGTGAAGCGACCTTTCGTGCCGCCGCCCATGCCATCCAGGTCGGCAGCGTCAATGAGGTCCAGGTCAAGGGGCGCTCCACCCCTGTGATGCTCTACGAACTCAAGGCCGTGAGGGAGCCGCGCCTGCTGCGCGTTCCCACCATCGAGATCCGCAAGACGCCGCGCATCCTGGTCGATTTTCCGGCCGTCTTCCAGCGTGTCGATGACAAGCGGATCCTACCCGAGCGTTTCGTCGGTCAGATCAATGACATGGGGTATTTCGGGTTGTGCGTGGATCTGCCCATCGCCCTGCCGCCGTATTCGGAGGTCTTGATGTCGCTTGCGCCCGAATTTGGCCTGGAAGGTCCACTCGAGGTCTATGCCCGCGTGCTGCGTTCCTCACCAAACAAGAATGGGTTTCGGACCAACCTCCAGTTCACGACCATCGATACGCCTGGACACCGCAAGATCAAGCAGTATGTCGACCATGTCTTGTGGGGAAGCTGAGCGAACCTTCAGCGGCCACGATCGGCTCAATTGAGACCAAGGCAGCTTGTCCCCTATACTGCCATCTTAAATCCCATCTTGCGGCCATCCGGCCCGTTCGCCAGGAAACCTAGCATGAGGAGAATTCTTCCGGCCTTGATCGCCTTGTCGTTGGGCGGATCACCGCTACCGTCATTAGCCGAGGATCTGCTCCAGATCTACGACAGGGCTGTGGTGAGCGACCCCAAGCTGCGTGAGGCCGAACAGACGCTGTTTGCCACGCGCGAGTTCAAGCCCCAGGCGCGCTCATTGCTCCTGCCGAGCCTCAGCCTCAAGGGCGAGGCCGATCTCTATGATCTTGATTCGCGTGGCGGATCGAGTATCGATCGCCGTGATCATTATGACACCCAGAAGATCCAGGCCGTCGTCAGCCAGAGCCTTTTTAACCGCGCCAACTGGATGACGCTCCAGAAGGCCGAAAGGGTCGTCGCCCAGGCCGAGGCCGAGTATCGCAGCGCCCAGATCGACCTCATGGTCAGGACCACCAAGGCCTATTTCGACGTGCTGCGCGCGTCTGATGCCGTGACCGTGCGCGAGGCCCTGGTACGCGCCGACGAACGTCAGCTTGAGCAAGCCAAGCAGCGTTTCGAGGTCGGTCTGGTCGCCATCACTGACGTCAACGAGAGTCAAGCCGCCTACGACAAGTCGCGCGCCGATCTCATCAGCGCCAAGAATCAGCTCGACAATGCCTGGGAGGCGTTGCGCACCATCGTGGGACCGATCAGCGTGCCCCTGGCGCGTCTCGGCGAGAAGCTGCCGCTGTCGCCGCCCGAGCCGAACGACCTCCAGGCCTGGGCCAGCACCGCCCTCAGCTCCAACTACAGCATCCTGGCGGCGATCGAGTCCGTCAACGCCGCCAGGGCCGCCATCGAGATCGAGCGCTCGGGCCATTTGCCCAAGCTCGAGTTGCAGGCGGGCTATGATATCTCGCGCTCGAATGCCCAATACTACGGAACCGACTCCGAGACCGGATTTGTCGGGCTGTCGCTGACCGTCCCGCTCTTCGAGGGTGGCAGCGTCACCTCCAAGACCCGCGAGGCCGGCTACAAGTACCGCGCCGCCCAGGACCGGCTCGACCAGGTGCGCCGTCAGGTCGACCAGCAGACCAAGGATGCCTTCCGCGGCATCCTCTCCAGCATCGAGGACGTCAGGGCACGTCAGGCGGCCATCGTCTCGGCGCGCTCGGCACTCGAATCGACCCAGGCCGGGCTCGAGGTCGGCACCCGCACCCAGGTCGATGTGCTCAACGCCCAGCGCAGCCTGTTCCAGGCCGAGTTTGACTATATGAGTGCACGCTATGATTACATCCTCAACGGCATCAAACTCCATCAGGCCACCAGTACCCTGACCCGTGAGGTGCTGGCCAAGGGCAATGCCTGGCTCAACCCCAACGACACAGTCCCACCGCCGGCTTACTAAATCATGTCCGGTAACAGCTTCGGTAAAAACTTCGTCGTCACGACCTTTGGCGAGAGTCATGGTCCGGCGCTCGGCGGCATCGTCGACGGTTGCCCGCCCGGTCTGGAGCTCTCGGTCGCCGACCTGCAGCACGATCTCGACCGGCGTAAGCCGGGGCAGTCACGTCACACCACCCAAAGACGCGAGTCCGATCGGGTGGAGATCCTCTCTGGCGTCTTCGAGGGCCGCACCACGGGCACGCCGATCGGGCTCCTGATCCACAACGAGGATCAGCGCTCGCACGACTATTCCGAGATTGCCGAACGCTATCGTCCGGGACATGCCGATTACAGCTACGAGCAGAAATATGGCGTGCGCGACTACCGCGGCGGCGGGCGCTCCTCGGCGCGCGAGACCGCGATCCGGGTCGCCGCCGGAGCCATCGCCAAGAAATATCTGGCCGAGCGCCTAGGCGTCCGGATTCGCGGTTATCTCTCGCAGCTCGGTCCGCTGCGTCCGCGTGGCTTCGACTGGGATCAGGTCGAGCAGAATCCCTTCTTCTGGCCCTGTGCCGAGACGGTGCCCGAGCTTGAGGCCTACATGGACGCGCTACGCAAATCGGGCGACTCGATCGGCGCGGCCGTGACCCTGGTCGCCTCAGGCGTACCGACCGGACTCGGCGAGCCGGTCTTCGACCGTCTGGATGCGGCGATCGCCCATGCGCTCATGGGCATCAACGCCGTCAAGGGCGTGGAGATCGGCGCCGGTTTTGCCTCTATCGAACAAAGGGGTACCGAACACCGCGATCTCATGACGCCCGAGGGCTTTCTCTCCAACAACGCCGGCGGCATCCTCGGCGGCATCTCCACGGGGCAAGACATCGTCGCCCGGATCGCACTCAAGCCGACTTCCAGTATCCGGCTGCCTGGGCAAAGCATCGACCGCCGTGGTGCCCCGGTCGAGGTCGTCACCAAGGGGCGGCATGATCCCTGTGTCGGCATCCGCGCCACGCCCATCGCCGAGGCCATGCTGGCGCTGGTGCTCATGGATCACTATCTGCGTCATCGCGGGCAAAACGCCGAGGTCGTACCTCCGCTGCCACCGATCCCGGCTGAACGGCGTCCTGGATCCTGATCCATTCTGACTCCGGGCGATCCCGCCCTGAGGGTGGGGCTGGGGTCTCAGCGCGAGCCGCCCATGCCGTACTGGCGCTTGTCGAGCTATTACCTGTTTTATTTCGCCTCGCTCGGGGCGCTCGTGCCCTATTGGGGACTCTATCTCCAGGACGCCGGGTTCGATCCACTCGCCATCGGGGGGCTGATGGCGATCCTCACCGGTACCAAGATCGTCGCCCCCTTCATCTGGGGCCATATCGTTGATCATAGAGGCCATCGCCTTCAGGTGGTCCGGCTTGGTTCGCTGCTGGCGGTGCTTGGCTTTGCAACCCTCTATGTTACGGATGGCTTCTGGGGCATGGCCCTGACCCTGTTGCTGTTCAGCTTCTTCTGGAACGCCTCGCTGCCGCAGATGGAGGCCCTGACCTTCAACCATCTGCGCGGGCGTTCGACCCAGTATGCCCGGGTGCGGATCTGGGGGTCGGTGGGGTTCATTCTGGTGGTGGTGGCCCTGGGAGCGGCCCTGGAGCGGGGGACGCTCTCCCAAGTTCCGGTCTGGGTTCTGCTGTTGACGGTCGGGATCTGTGTGACGACCTTCCTGGTACCGGATAGCGCGCCCGAGCATGACGGGCTGTCCCCGGTATCCTTATGCGCGCGGCTGCGTCAGCCGAGCGTCCTGGCCTTTCTCGGTGCCTGTTTTCTGATGCAGGCGAGCCACGGTATCTACTATGCCTTCTATTCCATCCACCTGGAGTCAGCCGGTTATTCGAGTGTCGACATCGGCCATCTGTGGGCGCTAGGCGTCATCGCCGAGGTGCTGATCTTTTTGGTCATGCATCGCCTGCTGGAGCGCTTCGGCGCGCGACGCGTCCTGCTCTGGAGTCTGGCGCTGGGTGGGGTACGCTGGATCCTGATCGGGTTCTGCGTTGATCGTCCGGCGGTGCTGTTTGCCGCGCAGTGGCTGCATGCGGCGACCTTCGGTACCTTTCATGTCTCAGCGATCCACCTGGTCCATCATGTCTTTCCTGGCCGTACCCAGGGGCGCGGCCAAGCACTCTACAACAGTGTCAGTTTCGGGGCCGGCGGGGCGGTCGGGAATCTGATCGGAGGGCTGCTGTGGACCGATGCAGGAGCGTCCTTCACCTTTGGAATGGCTGCCATCTTGGCGGTCTCGGGTTGGTTCGTTGCCTGGCGCTGGATGCGCGGTGAGCTGTATCGACATTGAGCCGTGGTCATCCGCTCCTCGGCAATGGCGGGCCGCATGTTATGATGAGGCGGATAGACATCCCTGCAAAGCGCCCGCCTCCATGCCAGCCTCAAACGCCCCCTATCCTGTCCTGCCGGGACGACGCTATCCGCCCGGCGCGACCGTCGAGGACGCGGGCGTCAACTTCTCCGTCTACAGCCGGCACGCCACCGGGGCCGAGCTGTTGCTCTATGAGTCGGCGACCAGTCCGGAGCCGTTTCAGATCATCCGGCTCGACCCGCGTACCAATCACACCTTTTTCTCTTGGCATGTACTGGTCCAGGGTCTACTGCCTGGCACCCATTACACCTGGCGCCTCGAGGGACCGAACGATCCGCACGGTCATGGTTGGCGCTTCGATCCGAACATCGAGCTGGTCGATCCCTGGGCGCGCGCCATCAATGTTGCCGGCTGGGACCGCTGGCGGCGCCAGCACCGAGGTGTCCAGCCGCATGACTCACCGCGCGCCATCGTACTCGCCGAGGAATACGACTGGGAGGGCGATACCCCCCTCCATCTGCCGAGCGAGCAGATGATCATCTATGAGCTCCATGTCGGTGGCTTTACCCGCCATCCCAGCTCGGGTGTCCGGCATCCGGGCACCTTTCTCGGTCTGATCGAGAAGATCCCCTATCTCAAGGAACTCGGCATCACCCATGTCGAGCTCATGCCGGTCATGGCCTTCGATGAGCAGGACGTCCCCGAGGAGGTCTGGAAGGCGGGTCTACGCAATTTCTGGGGCTATAGCACTCTCGGGTTCTTCTCGCCGCATCCGGGCTTTTGCGTCACACCCGAACGAGGCACGCACCGCCGTGAGTTCCGCGACATGGTCAAGGCGCTGCACCGTGCCGGGATCGGGGTCATCCTGGATGTGGTCTTCAACCACACCTGTGAGGGCGGGGCGGGCGGTCCCATACTCAATTTCAAGGGCTTCGGCAATGAGACCTTCTACTGTCTGGATACCATCGACAAGGGGATCTATCTCGATTTCACCGGCTGCGGCAATACGGTCAACGCCAATCATCCGCTGGTGACCCACTTCATCCTCGATGCGCTCGAATACTGGGTGCGCGAGATGCACGTCGATGGCTTCCGCTTCGACCTGGCCAGCGCCCTGGCGCGCGACTCCGACGGACGCCCCCTGGCCAACCCGCCGGTGCTTTGGGGGATCGAGCTCTCCGATACCCTAGCAGAGACCGAGATCATCGCCGAGGCCTGGGACGCCGCCGGGCTTTATCAGGTCGGCAGCTTTCCCGGCTATCGCTGGATGGAATGGAACGGGCGTTATCGCGACAGCATCCGACGCTTCGTGCGCGGCGATCTTGGTCTAATCCCCGAGATCGCCACCCGGATCTCAGGGAGCAGCGATCTGTACGAGGCCAATCTGCGCCAGCCGATCAACAGCATCAACTTCGTGACCTGTCACGACGGCTTCACGCTCTGGGATCTGGTCTCCTACAATCGCAAGCACAATCTGGCCAATCACGAGGGCAACCGCGACGGCAGCGACAACAATCTGAGCTGGAACTGCGGTATCGAGGGCGAGACCCAGAACCTCGAGGTGTTGAACCTGCGCCGCCGTCAGGCCAAAAACTTCCTGACATTGTTGTTCTTGAGCCAAGGTATCCCGATGCTGCTCGCTGGCGACGAGGTGCTGCGCTCCCAGCAGGGTAACAACAACGCCTGGTGTCAGGACAACGAGATCGGCTGGTTCGATTGGTCGCTACTGGATCGCAACGCGGACATGTTGCGCTTCACGCGCGGCCTGATCGCATTGCGCAAGCGTCACCCCAATCTGCGTCATCGTCACTTTCTTGTTGGCCAGCCGCTGCCGGGCGGCACCCTGCCAGACGTGGCCTGGCATGGTCTGGAGCTCAATGCCCCACGCTGGGATGACCCCGAGAGCCGGATCCTGGCCTTCACCCTCGCCCCGACCTGCGCCGAGGAGGCGCCATTGCACGTCATGATCAATATGAGCGATCGCGCCCTGCGTTTCGCCCTGCCCGAGATCGCCCCGGCGCGCTGGTATCTGGCCTTGGATACGGCGCGCCCCGCGCCAAACGATGTGATGTCGCCCGCCGATCAGTCTCCGGTCAGCGAGATACGCCCCCTCGTGCGTGCCCGGAGTATCCTGGTGCTCGAGGGCTGGTCTGGGCCCGGTCGTTTTGATACGAGGCCAAGCGAGTGAGATGGCCGCTTGGTCGCTGGGAGACCCTATGGCGCAGACACAGATCTTTCACGCACTCGGGCTACACATGCATCAGCCGCCGGGCAACCTGCGCCTGCTGTTTGAGGCCAATCCCCAGGAGGCCGAGCAGATCCTGCGCTGCTATGAGCGCGCTGTGCGCTACGCCGAACGGTACGCGGACGTCGCGCGCCTGCATGTGAGTTTTTCGGGCGTGCTGCTGGAGCAGTTGCTCGACCCGGCCATCGTCGATCTCTATCGTCCTGTCCTCGATATCCCCGAGATGCTCGAACGCTACCGTGCGGCCGACAACATCGAGCTGCTTGGACTGGGTTATTATCACCCGATCTTCCCGCTGATCCCATGTCTTGACTGGGACGAACAGATCGAACGCGGGCGCGCCATCATCGGCGAGGTCTTCGGGCGCGTCCCGCGCGGCTTCTGGCCGCCCGAGCTGGCCTTTTCGATGGAGATGATCCCGGCCCTGGTCCGGGCCGGCTATGAGTACGTCATCGTCGATGGGGTGCATGTGCGTCCCGCGGATGGTGTCAACGACACCTTTCGGCCCTATGTCGCCTGCCATAACGGGGTCTGTATCACCATCGTGCCCTGCGATCGCGACCTCTCCAATGCCCAGAGACAGGGTCTCAATCCAGACTGGCTGCGCGATGAGCTGTCTTGGCGCGCCAAGGTCTCACCACGTCCGGACGAGGCGCGACTCGTCACGACCTGGTCCGATGGAGAGAATGGTGGCTGGTTTAGACAGACACACGAAGCGTCCGGCTTCTTCGGTTATTTCTTTGCGCCCTACATGGAACGGTGTCGCGACGGCGACGATCCGATCACGCCCGTATTGCTTGGCGACTATCTCGCGCAACAGCGTCCGACCGCGCGTGCCCAGGTGCAAAGGGGTTCCTGGAACGTCGGCATGGCCTGTCAAGACGATTTCTCGCCCTGGATCGGATCCGAACGCCAGCGTCGGGCCATTGACGAGGTCCATCGCTTGAGCGAGCGCTACTGGTCGCTGTGCCGGTCGCACCCGGATGCCCATCAGGTGGCCTCCGAGGCCCTCGCGCACGCCCGTCGACAGATCCTCGAGGCCGAGACGAGCTGCTTTCTGTCCTGGGGTGATGCCTGGATTCCACATCTCCAGGCCCGCATTCGACCCGCTGCCGCCGCGCTCGACGCCGCCGAGGCCGCCCTGCGCGCCCATTCATCCCTGTCTGGGGCGTGAGCGACCGCGATCATCCGATGCCCAGTGTCACGCCCGATCTGGTGCCGCCTGCCGCGCCACTTGTCCCCATCTTTCCGCTCGCCGGCCCGATCAGACCACTGACACTCTATCCGGGCGCGGACGATGAGGTCCGGGTGCACTGGCGGTTGCGGGCCGACGAGATCGTTGGTCATGGCGCCTGCTTCCCCCGGTCCGACGGTGCCCCACAGGCCGTTCTAAGGCTTGGACGTGTGAACGCCGGCAGTGGCTCCGAGCAAGTCCGCACGCAGACGCTGCATCTGTCCGGCTTGAGCGGGAGCGGCGAGGTCGCCTTCCAGGTTGGCAAGGGTCCCGGCCTGTTCGAGGCCGAGCTGGGTCTGGTCAATCCCGAGGGCGGCTGGCTGTTGCTGGCGCGTTCCAATAGGCTCCAGCAGGTGCCTGGGCTGGGGTTGGAGTCACTGCGGCCACCACCGCCCGGACTGGACTGGGACTGTGTCGCCGGGCTGGGGCCCGAAGGGCAGGGCGAACCTGGGGAGCGAGCCGGCGAATGCCATCGTCCGCCGGACGACTCAGGCGTGACGAGTGGCGCATCCCAGGCCGACCCCGAGCGGGCCGCGCCGCCGGTCACCACCCTCATGCATCCCATCCCGAGTCTGAACTATGCCGATCCCACACCCGCCACGATTGGACTCGTCATCACGGCCGAACTGCACCTCCAGGGCTGGAGCACACCCAACACCGTGATCGACCTCTTCGGCCATCGCTATCGCGTGGGGGCGGGTGGACGCTTTCAGTTGAGTGTCAGGGTCGACGACCCCGAGCTCATCCGGCGCGCCCTGGCCCAGCATCCGCCGCTCGAGTCGGATGATCCTCGATAACCCTCGTCCCGATCTACACCTTCGAAACAATGCACATTGCCATGGTCAGCGCCGAGTGTGCGCCCATCGCCAAGGCCGGCGGTCTCGGTGACTTCGTTCAGGGGCTGGCGCGCGAGCTGACGCGAATCGGCGAGCGCGTCGAGGTCATATTGCCGGCCTACGACGTCCTGCGATTCGACGGCCTGGATCGACCGCGTCCACTCGGCATCGAGCTCCAGGTTCCCTTCGCGGGCGAGGTGATCCAGTGCCGGGTGTTGGGTCTGAGTCTGGATGGGTATGAATGCCGGTTGATCGCACCTCGCTCGGGGCATGGTTTCTTCGAGCGTGGACGGATCTATGGTGAACCGGACGATGCCGAGCGCTTTGTCTTCTTCTCACGCGCCCTGGTCGAGTATGTCTCGCGCCCCGAGTCGCGGCCGGATGTGCTGCATTGCAACGATTGGCAAACGGGGCTGGTGCCTGTGCTGCTTGCCGAGCGCCGCGCAACGCTTGGGCGGATCCCGGTCTGCTACAGCCTGCACAACGTCGGCTATCAGGGCTGGGTCGAGGCCGGGCTGCTGGCGGCCGTCGGGCTGGATCCGGCGCGTCTGCTGACCCCCGAGCGGCTGGCCGATCCCAGCGATCCGCGCCGTGCCAACCTCATGAAGGGCGGCATTGCGGCGGCGGATGCCGTCAACACCGTCTCGCCGCGCCATGCCTGGGAGCTGCGCCACACCGAGCAGGGGATGGGACTACAATCCTGGCTCCAACGCTATGACTACAAGTTCGGCGGGATCCTCAACGGCATCGATGACGCGGTCTGGAACCCGCTGACCGATCCGCTCATCCCGGCGCACTTCGGTCCCGAGACCCTGCCGCACAAGGCGATCGATCGTCACGCCTTGCGTGGGCACCTCGGGTTGGAGGACGCCGCCGACCGTCCGATCGTCGCCATCGTCAGCCGGCTGGATCGGCAGAAGGGTGTCGAACTCATCGCGCACGGTATCCACTCTGCACTGAGTGCCGGCGCCCAGGTCGTGCTCCTCGGCCATGCGATCGAGCCGGCCATCGCCGAGCGCTTTGAGCGCCTCAAGTCGGCACTAGACCCCAACCCCCATGCCCACCTCGAACTGGGCTATGACGAGTCGCTGAGTCATCTGATCTATGCCGGGGCCGATATGATCCTCATCCCCAGTCTCTATGAGCCCTGCGGCCTGACCCAGCTGATCGCCATGCGCTACGGCACGGTGCCGATCGCGCGCCGGGTCGGGGGGCTGGCCGACACCCTCCAGGACGCCAACTATTCGGCCGCGCCCTTTGAGCAACGCAATGGGTATCTCTTCGACGAGCCGACCGGTGAAGCGCTGAATTCAGCCCTGGATCGAGCCATCGCGCTCTGGCGCGATCATCCAAGCTATTTCAGTCAGCTGCGCCTCAACGGCATGCGGGGGGATTATTCTTGGCGCCGACCGGCGCGGGAGTATCTCGCGCTCTATGCCTACGCGCGGGAGGCCCGGGTCCGCCGCGACTAAACTCGGGTTCTGCGCTAGGCCCCCTGACCCGCCCCTGGACGTATACTCTTGACAGGTACGGTCCTAAGATCCAGTCGTCGCATCCCCAGGCACCATGTCCAAGCCGCTCGCCTCCAGCCCACCCCGTCTCATGGGCATCCTCAATGTCACGCCGGACAGCTTTTCCGACGGCGGGCGTCACCTGGACCCGGACGCCGCCGTTGCCCATGGGCTCAGGATGCTGGATGAGGGGGCCGATATCCTCGACATCGGCGGCGAATCGACCCGTCCGGGTTCGGACCCGGTCCCGCCCGAGGAGCAGCAGCGGCGGGTCCTGGATGTGATTCGCCGCCTGCGTGAGCGACTCCCAGCCAGCGTTCCGCTCAGCATCGATACCACCTGGGCAAGCGTGGCGCGTGCCGCTCTAGCGTCTGGTGCCGATTGGATCAACGACACCTCTGCCGGTCTCGATGACCCCGACATGCTACCCCTGGCCGCCGAGCTCCAGGTGCCGATCGTGCTCATGCACAGACGCGGGGTGCCGCGGACCATGCAGGATGCACCTCAGTATCGTGACGTGGTCGCGGAGGTCCGCGATCACTTGGCGGCACGGGCCGAGGCCGCCTTGGCGGCTGGGGTGCGTCCCGAGGCGATCCTGCTTGATCCAGGCATTGGCTTCGGCAAGACGCTTGAGCACAATCTGGCCCTGATGGCAAACCTGGGGTCTTTAGTCGAGTTGGGGTTTCCGATCGTGCTCGGGGCCAGCCGCAAGCGCTTCCTCGGTGCGCTCTGCAAGGATGTCCCGCCTGAACAACGGCTGGCGGCCACCTGTGCGACCACGGCGCTCGGTGTGATGCAGGGGGTCTCTATCTTTCGTGTGCACGACGTGGCCGCCAACCGTCAGGCCGCCGATGTCGCCTGGGCCGTTTTACGCTTTTCGACAGCGGGCTGAACCTTGATGAAGCGAACCCACGCCATTCCAGCCAAGACCGAAAGATCTGTTGTGGCCCGCACGAAACCCTGGCGCTGCACGGCCCCGAGGTCGCGTTCGGTGAGTCATTGGTTCTTTCAACTCGTCGGCTCTGGACTCGGGCTCCCCGTCCAGGTGCTGACCCTGGGGCTGGTGGGCGCGGGCGTCTTCGTCGGTGTGACCTTGCCTGAGCTGCCGGATGTCCAGACACTGCGCAACGTCCAGCTCCAGGAGCCGCTGCGCGTCTATAGCGCCGATGGACGCCTGATCGGTGAGTTCGGCATCGAGCGGCGTCGTCCGGTGTCGATCCGACAGATCCCGCCCCTGGTCATCCAGGCCTTCCTGGCCACCGAGGACAGCCGCTTTTTCGAGCATGATGGCATCGACACCCAGGGTCTCGGACGCGCGCTCCTGAGCTATCTGGCCACAGGCGAAAAGGCCCAGGGTGGCAGCACCATCAGCATGCAGCTGACGCGCAACTTTTTTCTCTCGCCCCAAAAGACCTTCCAGCGCAAGCTCGCCGAGGTGTTGCTGACCCTGCATGTCGAGCAGGCCCTGACCAAGGAGGAGATCCTAGAGCTCTATCTGAACCAGATCTTCTTCGGACATCGCGCCTACGGTATCTCGGCGGCGGCGGCCTTTTACTACGGCAAGCCGCTCGACCGGCTCACGATCGCCGAGGCGGCCATGCTGGCCGGTATCCCCAAGGCACCCTCGACCAACAACCCACTCACCAATCCTGAGCGCGCGCTGGAACGGCGTAACTACATCCTCGGGCGCATGCTCGAACTCGGCTATATCGACGCAGCCCAGTATGCCGCCGCCGTCGCCGCGCCCAACACCGCCCAGGCCCACCGCCGCGGCCCGGAGATCGAGGCCGACTATGTCGCCGAGATGGCGCGCGCCGAGATCCTGCGCTTCTATGGCGAGGACGCCATCCATCGCGGCTATCGGGTCACGACCACGATCGAGTCACGCTTGCAGCTGGCAGCGCAAGAGGCGGTGCGCACGGCGCTCCATCAGTACGACCGCCGTCACGGCTATAGGGGTCCGGAGGCAACCCTAGAGATCGCCGGGCTACCCGAGTCCGAGCTAGACGCCCGGCTGGAGGCGTTCACGCGCGTTCCGGGTCTGACGTCCGGACTCGTCACCCAGGTCTCATCGTCCGGGGCCCAGGTCTACATCGGGCGCGGCGAACGGGTCGAACTCACGCGTCAAGCCCTGAGCTGGTCGCGCACTCAGCGCAACCTGACGCGCTGGCAGGGCCCGCAGAGGCGCGGTCCGGACGCGGTCGCGGTCGGCGATCTGGTGCGACTCAGACGTTCCCCCAAGGGCGATTGGCAGTTGACGCCGATCCCGTCCGTCTCCGGCGCCCTGGTCAGTCTCGATCCGCGCGACGGTGCGGTCCGGGCCCTGGTCGGCGGCTATGCCTTCAGCGACTCCAAGTTCAACCGCGCCGTCGATATGCGACGCCAGCCAGGCTCTAGCTTTAAACCCTTCGTCTATGCCGCCGCGCTCGAGCGCGGCTGGACCCCAGCCAGTCTGCTGCGCGACGAGGCCGTCAAGCTCACGGGCCATCAGCACTGGAATCCCAAGAACGCCGACCACCGCGAACTCGGCCCGATCTCGATGCGTAGGGCGCTCGCGCTCTCGCGCAATCTGGCCAGCATCAATCTATTGCAGAGCATCGGCCTAAAACAGGCTCAGGACTATATCCGCCGCTTCGGCTTTGACACCCAGGCGCTGCCGCTTGGACTCTCCATGGTGCTCGGCACCGGTGAGCTCTCGCCGGTCAAGCTCGCCGAGGGCTATGCCGTCTTCGCCAACGGCGGCTATCACGTCACGCCCTATTTCATCCAGCGCATCGAAGACGGCGACGGTCAGGTCGTCTTCGAGGCACGTCCAGCATGCGCCTGCGCCGATTGCTGGTACAAGACCGGGGAGACATCGGCCACCACCCGCGGACTGACCACCCAGGGGCAGGGTCTGGCCGAACGCGTCATCGATCCGCGCACCGCCTATCAGATGACCTCGCTCCTGCGCGAGGTCATCGAGCGCGGCACCGGCACCCGCGCCAAGCGACTCGAGCGACCCGACATCGTCGGCAAGACCGGCACCACCAACGACATCCGCGACTCCTGGTTTGCCGGCTATCAGGCCGAGTTTGTGACCGTTACCTGGATGGGCTTCGACGACTTCGGCAAGCTCGGTCGAGGCGAGGAGGGCGGTCGCGCCGCGATCGAGATGTGGATCGATTTCATGGAACAGGCGCTCGCGGGACGACCCGTCGCCAGACTCGATCCACCGTCTGGGCTGATCGAGGTGCGGGTTGATCCGGCTCAGGGTGTAGAGACGAACGCCAAGGACGGTGTCGTGGAACTGGTGCAGGAAGAGTATCGCGACACCCTGCAGGGGCCCAAACCTGTTAGGGTCGTGCGTCCGAACGCCGACGATGTACGCCCTGACAGGGGCGTGCCTCAGGGATCGGCGCCGCGCGTCATGGACGATCTTTTCTAAGGATGATTTCTACCGATTGCGGCGTTAGACTTTGTCCCTTTCTCCGTCATCAGCCCATGAGGTTTCACCGTGGTCGCCCCCGAGTCAGATTTTCACCGCATCAAGCGGTTACCGCCCTATGTCTTCAATATCGTCAATGAGTTGAAGGCCGAGGCCCGCGCCCGGGGTGAGGACATCATCGACTTCGGCATGGGTAACCCAGATCAAGGCACGCCTCAGCATATCGTCGACAAGCTCATCGAGACCGCGCGGCGCCCGGATACCCACCGCTATTCGATGTCGCGCGGTATCCCGCGTCTGCGTCGCGCCGTCTGCAACTGGTATCGCGACCGCTTCGATGTCCATCTCGACCCAGAGACCGAGGCGATCCTGACCATCGGCTCCAAGGAGGGTCTGGCCCATCTGGCGCTGGCCACCATGAGTGCGGGCGATACCGCGCTGGTGCCCAACCCGGCCTATCCGATCCATCCCTATGGGTTCATCATCGCCGGGGCCGATGTGCGTCATGTACGTCTGACGCCAGATGTCGATTTCTTCGAGGAGCTCCAGAAGGCGATCCAGGAGTCCTGGCCCAAGCCCAAGATGCTGGTGCTCAACTTCCCCGGCAATCCGACCACCCAATGCGTCGAGCTGGATTTCTTCCAGAAGGTCATCGACATCGCGACCGAACATGGCATCTGGGTCGTGCACGACTTAGCCTATGTCGATATCGCCTTCGACGGCTACAAGCCGCCCTCGATCCTCCAGATCCCTGGCGCCAAGGACATCGCGGTCGAGTTCTTCACCCTGTCGAAGAGCTACAACATGCCCGGCTGGCGCGTGGGCTTCATGTGCGGCAACAAGACCCTGGTCGCAGCCCTGGCGCGAATCAAGTCCTATCTCGACTATGGCACCTTCACCCCGATCCAGGTCGCGGCCATCGCGGCGCTGGAGGGGCCGCAGGACTGCGTGCGCGAGATCAGCGCCATGTACCAGAGCCGGCGCGATGTGCTGTGCGCAGGTCTAAACGCCGCCGGCTGGTCGGTCGAGCCGCCGAAGGCGACCATGTTCGTCTGGGCGCCGATCCCCGAACCCTATCGGGCGATGGGGTCGCTGGAGTTCTCCAAAAAGCTCTTGCGCGATGCCAAGGTCGCCGTTGCACCCGGCATCGGTTTTGGCGAATACGGCGACACCCATGTGCGCTTCGGCCTGATCGAGAACGAGCACCGCACGCGCCAGGCGATTCGCGGCATCAAGGAGATGTTCCGGCGCGATGCGCGGGCTGGGGCCTAAGACGCCTCCTGGAATCGACACAGCTGTGAGGTAAACGCATGGAACCGGTGAAGATCGGTCTACTGGGCCTGGGGACCGTCGGCGGCGGCACGGTGACGGTGCTGACACGCAATGCGCGCGAGATCGCCCGCCGCGCCGGTCGCGGGATCGAGATTGCGCGCGCCGCGGCGCGCGAATACCGTCCGGAACGGATCCAGGGTCTCGATCAGATCGGTCAGATCGGCGATGACCCCTTCGCCGTGGTCGAGGATCCCAGCATCCAGATCATCGTCGAGCTGATCGGCGGCTACTCGCCGGCGCTCGAACTGGTGTTGCGGGCCATCGACACCGGCAAGCATGTCGTCACCGCCAACAAGGCCCTGATCGCCAAGCACGGCAACGAGATCTTTGCCGCTGCGCGCGACCGGGGGGTCATGGTCGGGTTCGAGGCGGCGGTCGCGGGCGGTATCCCCATCATCAAGGCCCTGCGCGAGGGCCTGGCCGCCAATCACATCGAATGGATCGCTGGAATCATCAACGGTACCGGCAACTTCATCCTCACCGAGATGCGGGACAAGGGGCGTGCCTTCGCCGACGCGCTCGCCGAGGCCCAGGCGCTCGGCTACGCCGAGGCCGATCCGACCTTCGACATCGAGGGCATCGATGCCGCCCACAAGCTCACCATCCTGGGTTCGCTCGCCTTCGGCATCCCGCTCCAGTTCGAGCGCTGCTTCACCGAGGGCATCTCGCGCATCGAGGCCCAGGATGTGGCCAATGCCGCCGAACTGGGGTATCGCATCAAACATCTGGGCATCGCGCGCCGCTCGCCCGGAGGGATCGAGCTGCGTGTCCATCCGACCCTGATCCCGGAGCGGCGGCTGCTGGCCAATGTCGATGGGGTGATGAACGCGGTGCTGATCAAGGGCGATGCGGTCGGGCCGACCCTCTACTATGGGGCCGGGGCCGGGGCGCTGCCGACGGCCTCGTCCGTGGTGGCGGACCTGGTCGATGTGACGCGCGCCCTGACCACCGACCCCACCAATCGGGTGCCACATCTGGCCTTCCAGCCCGATGAACTGGCCGATACCCCGGTGTTGACGATGGACGCGATCCAGACCTCCTACTATCTGCGCCTCACCGCGCTCGACCGGCCCGGGGTCATGGCGCGCATCGCCAGTATCCTGGGCGAGGAGGGCATCAGCATCGAGGCCATCAAGCAGAAGGCGCCCGCCGCGGGCGAGACCCAGGTGACCCTGGTCATGCTCACCCACCGTGTGATCGAGGGTCAGATGAACCGAGCCATTGCCCGGATCGAGGCCCTGGACTCGGTCCAGGGTGCCGTGGTGCGCATCCGCATGGAATCGCTATCCGGATGAGGTTCAGATAAAAAGTAGCGCCAGGATGACCCCGCCGAGCAGGAGGCGATAGAGCACGAAGGGCAACATGCTGACGCGCTCGATGAAGCTCAGGAAGAAGCGGATGGTGAGATAGGCGACCAGATAGGCCATCATGGCGCCAAGCACCAGTCCGCTCCAGTCGACCGGCTCGGCGGTCTGAACCAGCTCCAGCGTCTCCAGCCCGCCGGCCATGAGGATAGTCGGAATGGCCAGCAAAAACGAAAAGCGCGAGGCGGCCTGGCGCGTGAGTCCGAGCAGGAGCCCCGCCGTGATGGTGATCCCTGAGCGCGAGGTGCCGGGGATGATGGCGACGGTCTGCGCGAGACCGATGATGAGTGCGTCGCCCCAGTCAAGCCGGTATTCAGTGCGCTCACGCCGTCCGTGCCAGTCCGCCCACCATAGCAGCAGGCCGAAGCCGATGGTCGTGCCCGCGATCACCAGCGCGATGCGCTGATCGTCCTCACGCAGCCACTCCAGCACGGATTTGAGCGGCAGCCCCAGTACCACCACCGGAAGCGTGGCCAAGACGATCATCCAACCGAGTCGTGCGTCCCGATCGTCGAAGCGGCGCGTGCGCAGCGAGTCCAGCACTGCAACCAGCATTCGCGCGATCTCGCGCCTAAAATAGACGACCACGGCGGCGAGCGTGCCCAGATGCACGGCCACGTCGAAGGCCAAACTCTGAAGCTCATAGCCGAACAAGAGCGGTGTGAGCACCAGATGGCCCGAGCTAGAGATGGGTAGGAATTCGGTGAGTCCCTGGACAAAGGCAAGGACGAGGATCTGGATGGTTTCCACGTTGAGCGGCTCCTAGAGACGGGGCGCAGAGTATAGCCGCAAGCCTAGACCGACGCGATTCCTCACTGGACTCGAAAGGCTCGTCCGTCATGACCGGCTGTTATACTGTACAGACTGAACCATCCATCCTCGACCAGATTCGATGCCGAGCACAACGCCTGACTTGCCCGTGATCGACCTGGAGTCTGTCAGCTTCTCCTATGGCGACAACCTGGTGCTCGAACGAATCGATCTGCGCATCATCGCGGGCGAGTTCGTGGGACTGGTCGGCCCCAATGCCGGTGGCAAGAGCACACTGCTCAAGCTGATCCTGGGTCTGCTCGAACCTCAGTCCGGGCGTATCCGCGTGCTCGGTCGCCCACCGCGCGCGGCCGCGCGCGCCATCGGTTATGTGCCCCAGTTTCCGAGTTTTCCGCGCGACTTCCCGATCTGCGTCGAGGAGGTCGTGGCCATGGGGCGGATCGGACTCGGGTCGCGCTGGTCGCTCGGCTGGTCGAGCCGTGCCGACCGCGCGGCGGCTCGAAAGGCGCTCGCCGAGGTCGAGGCGGCAGACCTGGTGCGACGTCCGATCGGTCGGCTCTCGGGCGGGCAGTTGCAGCGGGTGCTGTTGGCGCGCGCCCTGGTCGGCGAACCCCGTATCCTCATCCTCGATGAGCCCACGGCCAACATCGATCAGCGCGCTGAGAGTGATATCTTCGATCTGCTCGCCGAGCTCAATCGGCGTCTGACCATCCTGCTGGTCTCGCACGACATCGCCTTTATCTCCGAGTACGTCAGCCGCGTGGCCTGTCTCAACCGGACACTGACCTGTCATGGCACCAGCGCGGTCAGCGCTGACACCATCCGGCATCTCTATGGCGACCATGTCCGCCGGGTCGAGCACCAGCATGGCTGAATTCCTCACGGCACTCGCAACCTATGGATTCCTGCAGAGCGCACTGATCGCGGGGCTTCTGGCTAGCGTCGGCTGTGGTGTGATAGGTCCATTCGTGGTCGTCAAGCGCATCGCCTTCATGGCTGGCGGCATCGCGCATTCAGTGCTCGGCGGTATGGGCGCGGCGCTCTATTTTGGGGTCGACCCCTTTCTCGGCGCGCTGATCGCGGCCATCTTCTCGGCGCTGCTGATCGGGGCGGTGCGTCTGAGCTGGAAGACCCAGGAAGATACGCTCATCAGCGCGCTCTGGGCCATCGGCATGGCGGTCGGCGTACTCTTCATCGCCAAGACACCCGGGTATTCCTCGGACCTGATGAGCTTTCTGTTCGGCAACATCCTACTGGTACCGACGCGCGAACTCTGGTGGATGGCGGGGTTGGATCTGGCGCTGGTGGTCACGGTCGTGCTCTTCTATCGTCAGTTCTTGGCCGTTACCTTCGACGAGGAATTCGCGCGTCTGCGCGGCGTGCCTGTGGCCTTGTTCTATCTGCTGCTGCTGTGTCTGGTGGCCGTGACCGTGGTGCTGCTGATCCAGGTGGTGGGATTGATCCTGGTCATCGCGCTGCTGACACTGCCAGCGGCCATCGCGGCGCATTATGTCCATTCGCTGGGGGCCATGGTGCTGATCGCCACTGCGCTTGGGGCATTCTTCACCACCCTGGGGCTGGCGCTGTCCTTTAGGCCAGACCTGCCGGCAGGGCCAACCATGGTCTTGCTTGCGGCAGGTGTCTATGTGCTGTCGGCGCTGCTCAGCCGTCAACTATCCATTCGACGTGCCCGGCGTCAGGCCGCGGCCAAAGCTTGATGCGCGTCATGCCGACGACGGGTAATGCCTTGGAACAGGTGCTAAAGCAGGCCGAGGCGCTCTGCCGGCAGCGCGGTGTCAGACTCACACCGCAACGACGGCGGGTGCTGGCGATCCTGTGCGCGGCCGAGCGTCCACTCGGCGCCTATGAGATCTTGGAATCCATGCGCGAGGGCGCGCGCGCCTTGGCCCCGCCGACCGTTTATCGGGCGCTGGATTTTCTGCTCGAACAGGGGCTGGCGCACAAGATCGAGAGTCTGCATGCCTTCGTCGGCTGCACCCATCCCGAGCATCCACATGCCAGCCAGTTCCTCATCTGCACCGAGTGCGGGCGGGTGACCGAGCTGGAAGATGCCACCATCGCTCAGAGCCTGATGCTGGCCGCCGGCGAGACCGGGTTTCGACCGAGCCGTCCGGTGGTCGAGTTGATCGGCACCTGTGCCGATTGTGTGCTCAAGCATCCCTGATCCTCGACTATGCCGGATTGGACCCTATCACTGGTCGTGCTGCTCCTGGGTCTGATCGGGCTCGTTCTGGTGAGTATCGGCGTGCATCGCACGATTGGGGCCATGGTGCATTGGCTCGATCCCGTGGATCCGAGCCGATTCGCACCCTGGCTGGCGCTGGTCACCCTACTTCCGGCGCTGGCGGTAACCTTGCAGGTGGTTGGGTCAGGCGCGGACGCTCTGGTGCTTGGTGCGATCATCGGCGTCCATGTTCTTGGTGTTTTGTTGGCGATCGGGTCTCGTTCGACGCCACATTTGCCGTCTCGTCGGCCTTTCGCCCCCCCAGCCCTGCTCCCGCCACGGGGGCGGAGCTGGGCCGAGCCTGTTCATCATCCCTGGTCGCGGGCCTGGAGTCTGGTCGGGGCGGCGGGGCTCGTCTGGGGGCTGGTGCTCAATGGCGATCTCGGGCGAGGTGAGGGCGCCCTGCTGGTTCTGCTGTGTCTGCTCTATCTGACCTGGATGGGTTGGACAGCACGACCCTCAGCCTCGTCGGGGGACGACACTCAAACCCAGGCCCCACCTGCCGGTGCCGGACACCAGACACGACCGGCGCGCGGCTGGTGGCGGCTCTGGGGACTGAGTGCGCATCTCTGTGTAGGGCTGACGCTGCTGGCCATGGGTGCGCGGGTGCTGGCGATGGGGGCGCTCGATCTGGCGCTGGTGCTGGGCCTCGACCACTGGATGCTTGGACTGACGCTTTTGGCACCGGCGAGCGTCATCGCCTCCTGGCTGCCGATCCTGCTTACCAGGTGGTGGCCGAGTGACGGGGCATCGGGATGGACAGTGCCGAGCCTCGCGTTCGACTTTAACCTCGTCAATCTGCTCGGTCTCGTCGGACTGACGGCGCTGACGGCGCCAGACGGACTCCAGTTCAGGCGCGAGACCCTGTGGGCATCCTGGCCGCTGGTGATCCTGACATCGCTTTTGGCGGCCGTCGCGCTCATCCGTGCTGAATCGGCGAGATCCAATGCGATGGGCTCGACCACAGGGGCGTCGTGTAACGCCTCGGTTGACAGAGGCCAAATTGACGATTACGATGCCGGATCTTCGGCTCCGGTTGGTCTTGAGACACCCGGAGATGCATCCGAAGCCGGGGTATAGCGCAGTCTGGTAGCGCGCCTGCTTTGGGAGCAGGATGTCGGGGGTTCGAATCCCTCTACCCCGACCACATGCCTTCCAAGGCGACTAGATCGCCCAAAATGCGTGATCCGAGCTACGCCCAACAAGCGCTCGTAGCTCAGCTGGATAGAGCAACGGCCTTCTAAGCCGTGGGTCGCAGGTTCGAGTCCTGCCGGGCGCGCCACCACGCGAATTCAGGGATGCCAAAACGGCATCGAATGCGATATAATTCCGCTTGGATGCGCCAAGCTGTTTCAATGGTGGACGTAGCTCAGCTGGTAGAGCGCAGGATTGTGGATCCTGTGGTCGTGGGTTCGATCCCCATCGTCCACCCCAAACAAATATAGTTCAAAGGGCTGTTAGCTCAGCTGGTAGAGCAGTGGACTCTTAATCCATCGGTCCGGGGTTCGAATCCCTGACAGCCCACCAAATCTATGCCCCAATAAAAAAAGCGGTTACATGACTGTAACCGCTTTTTTTATTGGGGCGCCCGGTAGGCGCACCCACTTGCTGCCACAAGCGCCTGCGCGCTGGGGTCGATGTCGGGGGCGATAGCGATCCGCTCGGGCGCCTAGGCCGCCTGCCCCTTGGCGCAACGACCCGCGCCCCTCAGTCTTCACGCTTATAGGTGAGATGGGTGATCTGTTCCGAGATCAGCCCGAATCGTCATGGATTGTCGTTGTGGCGACTGGAGGTCTCGAACCCGGCCTGGTCCTTACGCACCTCGTCGGCGAGCTCGTCGAGGACCGCATCTGTCATGA
>Ga0209018_1000631_pt1 | contig 31803 bp, 24 predicted proteins | sample YNPBryBLVA2012_FD_185814 | JGI IMG/M metagenome (GOLD analysis project Ga0209018, IMG submission 185814) | Anoxygenic and chlorotrophic microbial mat microbial communities from Yellowstone National Park, USA - YNP Bryant BLVA 2012 (SPAdes)... ...
GGTGGAGATGGACGGCTTCGAGTCCAACGAAGGCGTGATCATCATCGCCGCCACCAATCGTCCCGACGTGCTCGACCCAGCGATTCTGCGGCCCGGGCGTTTCGATCGGAGGATCACGGTACCGCGGCCGGACGTCAACGGGCGCGAGGGCATTCTGCGCGTGCACACCAAGAAGGTGCCGCTCGCCCCGGATGTGGACCTGGAGACGATTGCGCGGGGCACGCCCGGGTTCGTGGGCGCCGACCTGGAGAACCTGGTCAACGAAGCCGCGCTGCTCGCAGCACGTCAGGACAAGGAAGTCGTCAGCATGATCGACTTCGAAATGGCGAAGGACAAGGTTCTGATGGGCAGCGAGCGCCGATCCATGGTCATGAGCGAGCAGGAGCGTCAGATCGCTGCATGGCATGAAGCTGGTCACACGCTCGTGGGGATGTTCGTCGAGGGCAACGACCAGGTGCACAAGGTATCGATCATCCCGCGCGGGGCGGCGCTTGGTGTGACGCAGTTCCTGCCGACGGAAGACCGCCACATGGTTTCCAAGAAGCAGGCGCTCGCGCGCATTGCGATGGCGCTTGGCGGCCGGAGCGCGGAGGAGGTCGTGTTCGGCGAGATCACGACGGGCGCATCGGACGACATCCGGCGGGCCACGCAGATTGCGCGCATGATGGTTTGCGAGGTCGGGATGAGCGAGAAGCTGGGGCCGGTCAGCTACGGCGAGCGGGAGGAATCGATCTTCCTGGGCCGCGAGTTTGCCCAGCACCGCCCGGACTACTCGGAGAAGACCGCCGTCGACATCGACGACGAGATCAAGCAGATCGTGGAGTCGCAGCACAAGCGCGCGCTGCAGGTGCTGACCGAGCGTCGCGACGTGCTCGACCGTCTGGCCCATGCGCTGCTCGAACGCGAGACGCTAGACCAGGAGGAGATCCTGGCGGTGGTGGAAGGGCGTGAGCTGCCCAAGCGTGAGCGGGTCGTCATCCCTACGTGGGCCGAGCGTGCGCAGCAGACCAAGGAGAAGCGCCGCAACACCAGCATCTTCGGATCGCCCAAGCCTGCCACATCGGGTTGAGCCGTGCCGTGGACGGCGCCGCAGCGGCTCGTCCTGCCCGGCTTGACCGGCGCGTTGATCTCCCTTGCCACGTCTTTCCCGATAGCGACCGAGCCGCCGGTGGTGCATGGCTCGATCCCCTTGGCTGTTCGGAAGGATCCTGACGCCAATGTGCCTTGCGACACCGCGCAAGAGCTGGAGACGCTGGGCACGATCGTGTCGCTCCACTTCGACGAGGCTGCGCCGTTGTCTTCGGACGAGCCCGGCGCGGAGGTGTTTGCGTCGCTGACCAGGGACAGGGTGACCGGTGAGCGTGCGGTCATGGCGTTGCGCTTGCTCGATCTGGTCCGGTCGCTGGCGCGAGAAAGACCTCCCGTGCGCGTCGAGATCGTGTCGGGCTATCGGAGCTGGAAGCTCAACGAAATGCTACGCAAGAAGGAGCACAGGGTAGCCGAACATTCACAGCATTCGTTGGGCCATGCCATGGACTTCCGCCTGGAGGGGCTGTCGTCCAGGGACCTTGCCGGGCGGATCGAAAGGGCCGGTTGGGACGGTGGTCTCGCGTTCTATCCAGGCGACACGGACCGCTTTGTCCATGCGGACGTGGGGCCGAAGCGACGCTGGCGCGGACGTTGACGGCACCCTCATGCGAGCGGGTTGGCATGCCTCGGGGTGAAGGCGCGAAGGATGTCGGTTCCAGAGGCGTTGTATCTTTCGTCTCGATGAAGCTTGCACTGCTCCTGATCGTCGCGTCGGTGGGAAGCGGTTGTCATGACGGCCCTGCTGCGCCGCCGCTGCCTGCCCGGGCTGCCAGCACGCCCCCACCGTTTGCATCCGGGCCGCCTGGTTCCGTCGCGCCGACCGTGTCGGTGCCCGTAGCGGCGACGGATGTCGCGCCATCGGGCCGGTTCATGACGGACGCGGACCTCGGGTCGACCATATCCGCGTTGTCGGAGGAGACGGGGGAGTTCCCCAGCGACAACTTCGTATCGAACGAGACGAGCCTGCTCGACGTGGCTGCCGCATTGCGGCGTGATGCGATTCGAGGACGTGCCTACGTGGGAGTCGGTCCTGAGCAGAACCTGACCTACGCACGGCTGATGAGGGCGTCGGTGGCCTACGTGGTCGACATTCGTCGCCAGAACATGCTCGAGCTGATGGTGATTCGCGCTGCGATGGAGCAAGCGCCGACGCGCACGGCATTCTTCAGCGCCTGGACCAGCCGCCTGGACGTGTCTGCGAAGCTTGCCGAGCCGAGTACGGCGAGCGTCGGGGAGATTGCTCGGGCGATCGCTGGGACTCCGGCCGACACCGCGCGGCGAGCAGCGCTGCGCGACGCTACCCGGTCGCTGATGGCGCGCCTCGGTGTGGTGTCTGCCCCGAGCGACGACCGTGAGATCGCCAAGGTTGTGGATGCGTTTGCGACCCAAGGCCTCGATATCGCGTACTCGATGAAGGGCAGCGGGCGGAGGTATCCTGCGCTGCGAGAACTTCTGGCTGCCTTGGGGCCCGACGGCTCCACGAGCTTCGCGGCGAACGAGGAAGCGTATTCGGAGACTCGTCGCATGATGATGGAGAACCGGATCGTGCCGGTCGTGGGCGACTTTTCGGGAGCCAAGGCACTGCGCGGGGTGGCGGGCGACATGAAGCGCAGGGGGGTGTCTCTCGGTGTGCTGTACACCTCGAACGTGGAGCAGTACTTGTTCGAGGGGCGCACGTACGACCGGTTCGTGGCGAACGTGGCGGCGATGCCGGCCGATGAGGAGAGCCTGATCGTGCGGGTGTGGTTCGACCAGGGGCGTGCTCATCCGATGCAGCGCAAGGGGCACCGCACCACGACACTGGCGATGTCGCTCCGTCGATTCCTGGCGCGGACCGGAACGAGGCCGTATCGGTCCTACTGGGAGGTCACGACCGACAGGGTTGTGCTGGAGCCATTCGGCCCGAATCCCTGACCTTGCCATTGGACGCCCGTGTCTTGGGGGGTGCATGGGGTGGGAGGCGAGGGCGTGATGGAGACAGCGTGAATGCGACGGTTACGCGACCGGGGCCTGGAACCGATCAGTTCGAGATGTGTAGAACGTAGGGCAGGCAGGTCGTGCTCGGTGCGGTGGCGTAGACGCGGATGTAGACCGTGGTCGGCGATGAGGCCATCTTGGCGGGATCACGGGCGAGGTTCGTGCCGCAGGTGTCATCGAAGGTGAATTCCCACTCGATCTGCCCGACGGAGGTTCCTCCTTCGGAGCAGGGGATGGCGGCACCAGCACAATCGGTTGCGACATCGACGCGGATGGCTCCGGTACCGCTCTGGTCCTCGATCGTGACGTGCGGGTGGAAGCCGCAGGTGTCTTGCCCGCTGAAGTTGATGACGAACCAGTCTTCGTCGCCCGTGGGTACGAGCGTACCTGCCTGGTCCGCCGAGGCGCCGAGGCCGAGGGTTCCCGGCGGCACCTGGAACGCGGCGCCGCAGGTCGAGGCGACGTTGTCGTCGATGCACTCGCAGCCGTCGGCGAACTGGCCGTTCTGGTCATAGGAGGCTGGGTTGCATGCGATGATGGCACATGCGCTGGAGGTGCAGCCTGCCTGGGCGACATTGGACGGGGCCGGGGAGAGACAGTCGAGCGAGCAGCTACCGCAATGATGCACATTCGAGGTCAGCTCCGTTTCGCAGCCGTCGGTGACGCTGGCGTTGCAGTCGCCCCATCCCGGGTTGCACTGGACACCGCAGACGCCGCCGGAGCAGTCGGGCGTGCCGTTCGCGGCGTCGCACACCTTGGTGCAGGAGCCGCAGTGGTTGGCGTCGTTCAGGGTGTCCGTTTCGCAACCCGTGGCCGCGACGCCGTCGCAGTTGGCGAAGCCGTTCTCGCACTGGCCGAGGACGCATTGCCCTGCCACGCAGGCGGCGTCGGCGTGCGTGAAGCTGCAGGGGTTGTTGCAGGCTCCACAATGGTTGGTGCTGGTTCGGATGTCGGTTTCGCAGCCGTTGACCACGTCGCCATCACAATCGGCCCAACCTGCGTCGCACTGGTTGATGGAGCAGACGCCACCGGAGCAGGAGGTGGAGGCGTTGGGCGCCGAGCAAGTGCAACCACACTGACCGGGGACGCCACTTCCGCCGCAGGTTTCGCCGGGTGGGCAGGATCCGCAGTCGATCAGTGCGCCGCAACCGTTATCGACTTGGCCGCAGGAGGCGCCCAACTGCACGCAGCTCTTGGGGGTACAACCGCACTGGTTGGGCTTGCCGCCGCCGCCGCAGACGTCGGTGCCGGAGCAGGTTCCGCAGTTGAGCGCCTGGCTGCAACCGTCGGACACGTATCCGCACGACGCACCGAGCTGGGAGCAGGTCTTGGGGGTGCAGGTGCCTCCGCCGCACGTATTGGGGGCGTTGCCGCCGCCACAGGTTTGGCCTGCCGGGCAGGCTCCGCAGTCGACCTTGCCCTCGCAGCCGTCGGGCAGGCTTCCGCACGATGCGCCGAGCTGCGCGCAGCTTTTCGCGACGCAACCGCACTGGTTCGGTCTGCCACCGCCTCCGCACGAGTAGGGGCTCTGGCACTTGCCGCAGTCGATTGCTTGCGAACAGCCGTCGGAAACGTATCCGCAGGTTGCTTCGAGCTGCACACAGGTCTTGGGAGCGCAGGTGTTGGTGCCGCACTTGTTGGTACCTCCGCCGCCGCAGATCTGTCCGTTCGGGCAAGAGCCGCACTCCACCTTGCCGCCGCAACCGTCCGGTGCTGACCCGCATGTCGCTGCGAGCTGCACACAGGTTTTCGGTACACAGCCGGCGTCGCCCGCGCTACCGTCGGCCGAGCCGTCGGTGGTCGAGGCGTCGGGCTTGTCGTAGTCGATCGGCGTGGCGTTTTCGTCTCCCCCGTTTGCGCAGCCCGTCACGCATGTTGCTCCGGTCACGACGGTGGCGCAGGACAGCCCGAGAAACCAAGCTCGCAGCGTCAGCGGCAAGATAGGTCGCATTCTGACAGGATAGCAGCGCAGAGGGAGCCAGGCATAGAGATCGTTGGGGCGTCGCTGGCGTTGCGGAAGCTCGTGTTGGCCTGGGTCGGCGGGGGTTCGGCTTGTTCGCCGTTCAAGGCGGATGCCGGACGCTGGCGGAGGCCTGCAAGGCGTTCCGGTGGCACTGGGCCAGCGTCGCGCGGGGTGCGGGTTGCCGTGCTGACGAGACGCAGGTTGCGGTCCCACCCGCCTGTGCGGGGGCCGTGGGTGCCTGGGCGGGGGAGCGACGGGTAGGACAACAGGTTCACGGCAATGGGCCAGACAGTTCGGCACGTTGGACAGGCCGGCGTGATGGGGACAGGATCCGGGGCCGTTGGGATGCACCCCATGGGCCGATCGGGGCTTGCTCTCGGCGTCGGGCTCGTGCACGGTGGGAGCGTGAAACCGGGTCGCGCATGGTTGGTCTGGGTGCCCGCGATAGGGGTGGGGGTCGGGCTACTATGCGTGCCGGGCGTTCGGGCGCAGCCGGTGGCTGTCTACGACGGCGAGACGGTAGCGGTGCGTGCCGATCAACTGGATGTCGATTTGCAGAAGGGCGTCGTGGTTCTTACGGGCAATGTGGCGATCGAGCGAGGCGACCTGCTGGTGACATGCGCGAGGGTCGAGGCGAAGTACGACCAGGTGCCGAACGTGACGTGGGCGTTGGCGACGGGGAACGTACGGGCGCAGGTGAGGGGCGTGGTAGCGCAGGCGCAGCAGGCGGAGCTGTTGATGGGGCAGCGTCGGTTGGAGTTGCGGGGCGGGGTCCGCGTATCGCGAGCGGGGGCATGGATGACGGCGCGGGAGGCCGCGATCGACCTGGAGACGCGTCGTGTTCGTCTGGAGCAGGTGCAGGGAGCGATGTCGATCCCGTCGGTGCTGCCCGGGCGATCGGGCGCGGTGTCGAGTGCGTGGCCGTGACGGGAGACGCCGTGTTGAGGGGGGCGGGGCTGGTGGTGGACCGCGGGGGGATCCGTGTGCTTCGCGGTGTGGACTTGCGGGTGCAGGAAGGGGAGGTTCTGCTGGTACTGGGGCCGACCGGGGCGGGCAAGACGACGTTGTTTCGTGTATTGGTAGGGGAGCTGACCGCGGACCGTGGGCGGGTGTGGCTTGGGCGGCGGGAGGTGACGGACTTGCCGCTTTGGGAGCGTGCGCGGTTGGGGTTGGGGTATGTTCCGCAGACGCCGAGTGTATTGCCGGACTTGACGGTCCGAGCGAACCTGGAGACGTTCGTGCGTCTGTCGGGGCGGGGAGGGGGAGGAGTTGACCACTGGGCGGAGTTGGCAGGCTTGACGCATCGCATGTCGTTGAGGGCGTCGGACCTGTCGGGAGGGGAGCGCAGGCTGCTCGAGCTGGCGCGAGCGTTGATCGGGCGGCCGAAGGTGCTGGTTTGCGATGAGCCATTCTCGGGGATCGACCCGATCGGGGCATGGCGCGTGGCGGAGATTCTGCGGCAGCAGGCGGCGCAGGGGCTTGCCGTTGTGCTGGCGGATCACCACGCATCGATAGCGCTTCGGATGTGCACGCGGGCGATGTTGCTGATGGACGGTGAAGTCAAGGTGGATGATGAGCCCGTTGCGTTTTGCCATCACGGAATGGTTCGGGCGCGGTATCTGGGCGAGGGGGAAAACGGCGGGAACGGGGTTGGGGACGCTAGGTGAATGGCAGTGGGCGGGCGGAAGTTGGGGGGGCGGAGCGATATTGCACGCGACCGGCGGGCGGTCAGGTGGTAGCATGGTGCCACGTGATGCAAAGTTGATGCACACGCGTTTCCAGACCAGAAAGAGGCTGCGAAGGCCGGCCTGACGAATCGGTTCCGATGGAGATCAAGCAGCAGCTCAAGCAGACCCTACAGCTCGTGATGACGCCACAGCTCCAGCAGGCGATACGCTTGCTGCAGTTGTCGCGGATGGAGTTGGTCGAAGAAGTCCGCCGGGAGATGGACGCCAACCCGATGCTCGCGGATGAGGACGTCGAGCCCCGCGTGATGGAGCCGAAGGACGCGTCGGTCCCGGATCTTGCGCCAGGGGCTTTGCCTCCGGAGGAGCAGGTGGGGGTGACGGAGCGTGTTCAAGTCGACACGGACCTGCACCATCGTGAGGAGGAGAAGAAGGCGCAGGAGGTGGACTGGGAGCAGTTCCTCGAGAACCGTTCCTTGCAGCAGCCGGTTCCCTCTGGTGACCGGTCGGGGTTCGACGATCTTCCGCCGATCGAAGCGAACCTGACGCGTCCTCGGAGCCTGGCGGACCATCTGCGCTGGCAGCTACAAGTGTCGGACATGCTGGAGTCGGAGCGCAGGTTCGCCGAGTTGGTGATCGGGAACCTGGACGAGAACGGGTATTTGGACTTGGAGGGGGTGGAACGGGAGGACGGCACGCGTACGCCGGACCTGACGATCGAGGATCTGGCGTTGGAGGCTGGGTTGGATCCGGAGGACGCTCCGGAAGTGCTGCGCATGGTGCAGGAGTTGGACCCGGTGGGCGTGGCGGCGAGGGATCTACGAGAGTGTTTGATGATCCAGGCCGAGCACTACGGGTTCGGGGATCTGGAGATCCAGATCATCGACAAGCATCTGCACAACCTGGAGCGTCGGGCCTACCAGGCGATCGCCAAGGATCTGAAGGTGCCGGTGGAGGAGGTGTACGAAGCGGCGAAGGAGATTCAGAAACTGGAGAGTCGTCCTGCACGCAACTTCACGGACACGGACGACCGAACCATCGGGATCACGCCTGACGTGTACGTGATCAAGGACGGCGACCGGTTCGTGGTGATGGACAACGACCGGGGTTTGCAGCGACTGTACGTCAACGAGGCACTGGCGCGAAAGCTGCTGAAAGATCCGTCGGCCAAGGAGTTCATCGGGGAGAAGCTGCGCAGCGCGCACTGGTTGATCCGAGCGATCGAGCAGCGTCGGAAGACGATCATCCGGGTGACGGAGTGCATCGTGGAGAAGCAGCGAGAGTTTTTCGAGAAGGGGGTGGCGTACCTCAAGCCGATGATTCTTCGTGACGTAGCCGAAGCGGTGGACATGCACGAGTCGACGATCTCGCGTGTGACGACGAACAAGTACGTGCACACGCCGCAAGGGTTGTTCGAGCTCAAGTACTTCTTCAATTCGTCGATCAGGCGGGTGGCCGACGAAGACATCGCGAGCGAGAGCGTGAAGCAGGCGATCAAGAAGATCATCGACGAGGAGGACAAGACCAACCCGTTGAGCGACCAGGCGATCGTGACGATTCTGAAGGAAAAGGAGGGGATTCAGATAGCGCGGCGGACGGTGGCGAAGTATCGCGAGGTGCTGGGCATTCTCGCGTCTTCGAGGAGAAAGAAGCTGTTCTGAGGCAACCTGGTCCCGGCCGAAGGTGCCGGGCCGAGCAGGGATGCGCGGTCCCTCTGGTAAAACCCGCGCAATCAGGAGGAGCGTCGATGAACATTGCCATCACCTTTCGGCAGCTCGAGGCAAGCGAAGCAGTGAAGCAGTATGCCAGTGAGAAGGTGGGGAAGCTCCAGAAGTTCCTGCGCAAACCACTCAGCGCCCAGGTGACGCTCACGCTCGACAAGCTGCAGCACGTGGCGGAGGTCCACGTGCATGCAGGCAACGAGCATTTCTACGGAAGCGAGCGTAGCGAGGACATGTACGCTTCGATCGACAAGGTGATCGACAAGCTCGACAGGCAGATCAGGGGGGCAAAAGGGGCGACGCAGGCCCGCAAGCGGGGGAGTGACGGCATCAAGGGCGTGACACCTGCGGAGCCTGCGGAAGACACGGAGGAGTAGGGGTTTTCTTCACGCCACGAGCAAGCGCCTACGGGAGACCCGCCCAGCCATGCGTCTGACGGACATCCTTACAGCCGAACGCGTGTTGATAGCCCGGGACCACGACGGCATCCGCAGCAAGCAGGAGGTCATCGGGCGCTTGGCGCAGATGCTCGCTCCGGCTACCGGTCGGGAGCCAGCAACGATTCACAAGGTTCTCGCGGACCGGGAGCTCCTGCAATCGACAGGAATCGGAGATGGCGTAGCGATCCCGCACGGCTCGCTCGATTCCCTTCATGGGCAGACTGCGGCCATCGTGCTGTGCCCGGACGGGGTGGAGTTCGAGGCGATCGACGGGCGGCCTGCGCGCATCGTGGTCGGGGTCATCGGGCCCCGTCGTGCGACGGGGGAACACCTGCGCATGCTGGCTCGTATCTCACGCTTGTTGCGAGACGGATCGTTCCGTGACCGGTTGCTGGCGAGCGTCGACGGTGCTGACGCTTTGCGGACCATTGCGCACGAAGAGGAGACGCGCCCATAGACCCGGTGACGCCCGAGCCCATCACCCCCACGATTGCGGTTCGCGAGCTCGTCGCGGACAGCAGGCTCGGGCTCACCATCTTGTCGATGGCTGGGCTTTCGGGGCGCGACGCGGTCATCGATCACAATCGGATTCAACGTGTTGGTCTGGCGTTGGCGGGCCACTTTCACGGCGTGGTGCCTGCGCGGGTCCAGGTGTGCGGCGAGACCGAGATGTCGTTCTTGCGGGGCATGACTTCGGAGCGGCGAGCCGCTGCCCTCGACGCCTACCTCGCGCTCAGGGTGTGTTGTCTCGTGGTCACGTGCGGCTTCGATCTGCCCGTCGAGCTCGTGGAGGCGGCGGAGCGACGATCGGTCACGGTGCTCTGCTGCAAGGAGAAGACGGGGCCGGCCATCCAGGCCATCGAAACGCTGCTCGACGAACGTCTCGCCCCCCGGACGCAGGTGCACGGTGTGCTGGTGGATGTGTTTGGTGTCGGCATGCTGTTGCTGGGCAAGAGTGGCGTTGGCAAGAGCGAATGCGCGTTGGACCTGGTGCTGCGGGGGCACCGGCTGGTAGCCGACGATATCGTTCTGGTGGACTATCGTCCGCCGGGGAACCTGTTCGGGGCACCTGCTGGCATTCTCCGTCACCACATCGAGGTGCGCGGGCTGGGGATCCTCAACATCAAGACGCTGTTTGGTGTCACGGCGGTGCGCGATCGCAAGCGTATCGACGTGGTGGCGCGGCTGGTATCGAACCCGGACGAGGCGGAGCAGGACCGTCTTGGGGTCGACGATCGCTTCTTCGATCTTCTCAACGCCCGGGTGCGAGAAATCGTGCTACCGGTGCGCCCGGGGCGCGACATGGCGGCGATTCTCGAGATCGCCGCGCGTGACGAGCTGTCGCGTCGTGCCGGGCACTATTCCGCGCGCGAGTTCTACGACAACATCGAGCGCAGCCTCCGCCAGGGGTCGGAGTCCGATGACGAGTCGATCTTCGGGTCGAGGCCGCCGGCATTTCGGAAGAGAAATGGCTGATTTCGACACCCGCCTCGTGATTGTCAGCGGGCTTTCCGGAGCAGGCAAGTCTACCGCGCTCCACGCCTTGGAGGACCTAGGTTACTACTGCGTCGACAACCTGCCCACGTCGGTCGTCCAGCAGGTGCTGGACACCTGCCGGCAGGCCGGCATCCTGCGCGTTGCGCTTGGTGTCGACGTCCGGGCCCGCGCGTTTCTCGAGCGCTTCGGCTCGACGATCGACGCGCTCGTGGCGGATCCGTCGCTCCACGTTTCGATCGTGTTCCTCGACGCCAACGACACGGCGCTGCTGGCACGGTTCAGTGCGACGCGTCGTCCTCATCCGCTGTCGACCCCATCCGAAGGGGCCGAGCGCGAGGCGATTGCGGTGCTCGACGGGATCACGTTCGAGCGGAACCGTCTGGCGAAGGTGCGGTTACGAGCGACGGACGTGATCGACACGACGGGTCTGACGGTTCATGACCTGCGAAGGCGGGTCGTGGAGCTGTTTGGGCCGGGCGGTGGGAGGATGGCGGGGCTGCGGGTGCGCCTGCTGTCTTTCGGTTTCAAATATGGCCCGCCGGTGGACGCGGACGTGATGCTGGACGTTCGGTTCTTGCGCAATCCGTACTTTGTGGATGAGCTGCGGGAGTTGACGGGTTTGGACGAGCCTGTGCGTCGGTATGTGTTGTCGGAGGCTGAAACCGGAGAGTTTCTCGCGCACGCGAGGGCGCTCATCGGTTTTTGCGTGCCGCGTTACGAGCGCGAGGGCAAGGCGTACCTGACGATCGCGGTAGGGTGCACGGGGGGCAAGCACCGGTCGGTGGTGGTGGCGTCGGAGCTCGGCGCTGGATTGACCGGGACGGTCGGCGCCGAGGTGCGTGTGGTACATCGGGACATCGGCCGAGAAGCTCCTTCCGACAGGGCATCGGAACCGGATATCATTGGGGGCGGTGTGAAGGGAACGGGAAACGGCCCGGGTTAGGGCGTTCATGAAGGAGGCATCCGCAAGGTTCGAGGTCGTCAACCAGCTCGGGCTGCACGCACGAGCTGCGACGAAGCTCGTCCAGCTTGCGGCCAGGTTCCCTTGCGAGATCGAGATCCGCCGGGACGGGCAACGTGCGAATGCCAAGAGCGTGATGGGCGTGCTGCTGCTGTGCGGCGCCAAGGGATCGATGCTCGACGTGCTTGCGCGTGGCGAGCGCGCGCAGGAGGCGGTGGCGGCTATCGGCGCGCTCATCGCGGCGAGGTTTGGGGAGGCTGAATGATCCGCAGCGAAGCCCCTCCCGACTCGCAGGTTCCACTGACCCTCTCAGGCATCGGGGCTTCCCCCGGCATCACCATCGGTCCCGCCCTCGTCGTCGGCGGCGGCACGCCCGCCTTCAAGCGCCGTCACGTCGGGCGCGAGGAGGTGGACGTCGAGCTGCGTCGCCTCGGGCAAGCGGTGAAGGACTCCCAGGAGAATCTGCGCGGCGTGCGCGACCGTGCAGCGCGTGCTGGCGGTGAAGTCGCCATCCTCGACGCGTACCTGTTGATGCTGTCCGACGACGTGCTGATACAGGCGACGGAGGAAAACATACGCGCGGACTTGAAGTGTGCCGAGTGGGCGGTTTCGAGCGCGGTTCGCGCGCTCGCTGCTCACTTCGAGGACATGGACGATCCGTACCTTCGCGAGCGTGGAAGGGACATGCAGTTCGTGGGCGAGCTCATCATCCGCACGCTTCGGGGCGGCCGGGATCCCGCGCCATTCATCAGGCTCGACAGGCCGGCGGTGGTGGTGGCGCATGATCTCTCGCCCGCGGACACGGCGGCCATGGTCAACGATCAGGTGCTAGCGCTGGTGACCGAGATCGGCTCACGCACCAGCCACACGGCGATCATGGCGCGTGCGCTCCAGATCCCTGCGGTGCTCGGCGTCGCCGACGCCACCAAGCGAATCCTCAACGGCGACAACCTGGTCGTCGACGGGATCCGAGGCCTCGTGCAGGTACGTCCGACGGTCGAGGAGATCGCGTCCGCGCATGCGCGTGCGGCGCGCCACGCAGAGCTGTGCCAGCATCTGCGCAACACCTACGAGCTTCCGGCGGAGACGGCGGACGGTGTGCCGGTGGCGTTGCGGGCCAACCTCGAGTTTCTGAGCGAAGCTGCGAGCGCGTTGGAGTGCGGCGCGATGGGGGTGGGGCTGTACCGCACCGAGTTTCTCTTCATCAATCGCGCCGAGCCGCCGTCGGAAGAGGAACAGTACGAGGTGTACCGCACGCTAGTCCAGATGATCGCCCCGAACCCCGTGACGGTTCGCACGTTCGACATCGGCGGTGACAAGTTCGTGTCGTCGCTGGCCTTGCCTGGCGAGCTCAACCCTGCGCTCGGCTTGCGCGCGGTTCGCCTCGCGCTGTCGCGTCCTCGCGTATTCCGCGCGCAGCTCGCGGCGATGGTCCGCGCGAGCGCACACGGACCCGTGCGGATCCTGGTGCCCATGATCGGCACGTTGTCGGAGCTGCGTCAGGTTCGCGAGCTGTTCGAGAGCGTGGTCCGCGACGTCGACGCGCGCGGCCTTCCAAGAGCGGAGCACATTCCGCTGGGCGTGATGGTGGAGGTGCCTGCGGCGGCGATCATGATCGATCGCCTTGCGCCGGAGGCCGACTTCCTGAGCCTCGGCACCAACGATCTCATCCAGTACACGCTCGCCGCCGACAGGGCCAACCGCTCGCTCGCCTATCTCGCTTCCCCCTTCGACCCGGCCGTCATCCGCCTGATCGCGAACGTCGCTGCCGTGGCGTCGAGGCTCGGCACGCCTCTGTCGATTTGTGGCGAGATGGCGTCGGACCCTCTCGCTGCCATCTTCCTCGTGGGCGCCGGTATCCGTGACCTCTCGATGGACTCGGGTGGCATCCCGCGGGTCAAGGAGACCCTTCGGCGTGTGGCCCTCGACGAAGCGCAGGAGGCCGCTGTCGAGGCGGTCGAGTCGGACACGGCGGAGGCGGTGGAGCAGTCGATCGCCCGGAGATTCGCTCCGCGGCTGTACGATATTCTGCAGGAGCCGTAATCGCGCAGCACCGTGCCGCCAGGACCGGGGCGGCAAAGAGCGGTCCTTCGGGATTCTCGAAGGTGATCAGCGCTTGGGGCCTTGCCAGACCTGGAAGGCGAAGGTGCCCTGGCCCTTTGCAACGGACACGACGAACTTGTAGCGCCCGTCGGCGGGGGGGCAGAAGGGGAGTTCGGGCCCGAGGATCGGGGCGGGGTCGCGGAAAACGTCGCGCATGAGGATGTTGCCTTCGGAGTCCGCGATGGCGGAATCGAGGTCGTCGATGCCCGACCCGCCCACGGCGAGGAAGCGATAGCAACGGTCGGCGCGCAGGTTGACGCCGTACACATCGACGTTGTCGGACTCGGCCTGCTGGTCGGACTGGATGTCGGAGAACTCGATCATGCCGCAGGGGGCTCCGCAGCGCCGTCCCAGGTCGGCGACATCTTGCTGCGGATTGCCGCTGATCTGGAATCCCTGGTAGCAGTCTTTCCAGCCGACGCGCTGGGGGGGAAATGCGCCACCGCTGCTACTTCCGCCGCCCTGGTCGGTCCTGTCGTCGAGGCGCACAAGGCCCGACTCCTGGCGTCTGGCAGCCTGGGCGACAGCATCATTGGGGTTGGCGGGCGCAGGTGGCGCTGCTGCAGTTCGCTCCATGTGCTCCTTGGCCACGGTGATTTCGGCCGCGGAGGCGACTTCGCCATAGCGCTCGAGGAAGGACGCCCAGCAGCCCTTGGCTTCGCCGTACCTCTCCTGCTCCATGCAGCGGTTGAACTCGTCTTCGACCCGTCCACGGCCCTGCGGAGAGTTGGCACCCTTCCCCCCGCAGGACACCAATGCAGCCGATGCGCCGAGCGCGAGCACGGCGATCCCCACGATTCTATGATTCATCGAATCTCCTCCGCGAATAGGCCAGTCGTTACCGGCATGTCACCGGGTCACTCTCCACATCTGGACTGCATACTTGCCCGCGCCCTTCGCCACGCTCACGAGAAGCTGGTATTGCCCCGTCTGCTGTACGCAGAACGGCCCCTCTCCGTTCAGAATCGGGAAGTTGTCCTCCAAAATGTCTTTGGACACCCAACTGCCGTCAGGAGCCTTCAGGCCGGTGTCGAGGTCGTCGATTCCGCGGTCGCTGATCGCGAAGATGCGGTAGCAGTTCCCCGCCTCGAGGTTGGCTCCGTACTTGTGCATGGGCTGGCCCTGGGCCAGGTTGTCGACAATCGGCTCCCCCACAGGGGCCAGCCCCAGCGGCGGACCGCAACGTGCGGTGACGGCGCGCAGGTCGACTTCAGGATCCCAGGTTCGGGTCACGCCGACGAAGCAGTTCTTGTGCGTGTAGCCGACAGGATTGGGGGCACCGTGAACGTCCGCCGTGTCCGAAGGAACGGGTCTCGGCAACCCGGTCGGGCTGGGTGCTGGCTGGCGGTCCGGTGGGGGAGCGGGTGCTCCGGGAGCGCGATGGCTGCCGATGGACACCATCAAGATCTCGAGCGGCATCTGGCAGCCGTTGGGAGGTGCGTCGTTCGTCCTGACTTTGCAAGCCTCGAGGTTCCCCATGCCCACGTTGCGTCGGCTCAGGTCGCTGTGCGATCCGCGCGCGCCAGGGCCGGCCATGTCGAGTTCGGCGCCGGCGCCCGTGTCGGACATCTCGGCGACGGTGTAGGCGCCCACGCTGATGGTCTGCACGAAGTGCGTGGCAGTTCCGCAGGCGCCCTCCGTGGGTACCTGGAAGTCATCGGCCAGCTCGAACGATCCGGCCGTTGCGAAGCGGACACGCAGGCGCTTTCCCTGGTTGAGGAACGTGGCGAAGCTCGCCACGCTCAACGGCAGCTTGGCGCGAAGGTCGGTCTCGTTCTCGATGTACAGCTCTTCGATGGCGCTGTCGCTGGGCATGTATCGATACCGCGCTGGGGTTGGGCAATCGACCCACTCGATGCGCTCCGGGTAGGCCGGATCGTACCGGGCGAGGAAGACCTTGCCCTGGAAGTTCAAGGCGGACCGCATGTGGCGGATCTCGGACGGTGAGTATCCGAACAGGCGGAAACTCACCCGGTTCGAGCCGCTGTGTGGGCCAGGTTCAGGGTTGGGAGGCAGGGGTTTCGGGCCGCAGCTCATTACCGTGGCGGCGCATAGCGCGGCAAGTGAGATGGCAGAGAGGCGAGCGCGAGTTCTCGACACCATGACAAGCAAGCATCATGGCACTAATGACCCCGACTCGTCCAGTGGCATCCTGACAGATTTCGCCAAGCTCAGGCATGCGGGCCGGCCCGGCAGGTAAAACCGTGGGGGCCGAGGGCCGGAAGAGCCAACGCGCATGCTCGCGTAGACGCCGCCCCGAAAGAACGCCGGGATTCCCTAATGCGAGCGAATGGCAACCGGTCGTGCCTGATTCATCGGCGGGCTGGACGACGAGATGCGGACGGACGTATGCGCGGTCGGCGCGGGCCTGAGCATCCGTTTTCCAGGGGCAGGGTGAACTCGGGCAGTGATTCGACGTGGACCGCACGGCGTGGTCACGCTGGTGGGCATGCTGACGCGAAAGGGGCTCGCGGTCGTGTGGTCGCGCGATGGCGCGGTGATTCGGCCATCGATCTCAATGCTCCGCCCGTTCGTGCGAAGGCGAGACATTACCATTGCGGTGGCGGTGTCCGAGGGCGCGGTCGCGGAGGCGCAGGACGAGGCGACGGCGGTGATGTGTACAGCGCTACGGCTCAACCCCGACGAGCCCGACAACCTCTCGGTCAATCCTCGACACGGGAGCCTGTCGGGCTTCCACCAGACCTGGTGACCGCCACAGCATCGCGGGCATCCTGGCGGGGATCATCACGGTGACTGTGGCCGGCATCGGCATCATGAACACCACGTTGGTCCCGAAAATGCGTGGCGAGACCATTCATCAGATGGCGGGCGAACCGAGTTCGATTCTCGACCCGAGAGGCCGGAGCCTCCGGTCGCTGTCCCAGACTCGCGCCATCGCTCCAACATGCGAGAGATCAGCGCCGCTTGCGGCGGTAATGGGCCAATCGGCAACGCCTTCGGCGGGAGCACCACCACGTACCCAGCGTGTCACGGCACGGGTCGCTGGGGCGAGAACCTGTTCGTCCGGGACGTCACGAAGACGAAGCCATCACACCATCGGCAAGCGACGCGGGCTTCGGCGGTCGAGAAGCCGCAGTGGCCGACCACGTTCGAGGGAAAACGGCTCGCGAGACGCCCAGACGTCGTCGTCGCCTTCGACCGACGCGAAGGAACGTCTTTTGCGAGATCCTGGACTACGAAGCCATGACGCGCTGACCAAGACTCTCACGCGCAAGGTGCGCAAGCAGCATGGTCGTAGCCCCTCGCGCTCCCGGGTGGTGTCGGTCATCCGCCGCCTGTGGTCTGCGGATTGTCCGACTCGTTCAAGCACAAGCGCTTGTAGTCCTCTTCCGTCGGGTGCTCGATCCGGCTGATGGCGTCGACCGGGCACAGGTAGGTGTTGCCGGATTGGGCTCGCACCCACTTGACCGCCAGCATCTGCTTGAAGGGTCTAAACGAGTCGTACATGATCGACTCGGATGTTCCGTCGTGCGCAATGGTTGCGTGCCGGTTCCGCGGAGGTCAGGGGATGCCCAGCTTGTCCCGCAGGCGCCTGGAAGCCTGGCGCGACACCTCCACCCTTGCATGGTCTCCGACGACGGCGAGGTACCGTCCTCCCTCGACGCGCTCGAGGCGCAGGATCCGGTCGAGGTTGACGATGGCTTTGCGATGGGCGCGAAAGAAACGCTCGGGGTCGAGTCGGGCTTCGAGCTCCGCCAGGGTCATCTCGGTCGTGTATTCGCCGTTGGTCGTGTGAATGGCCACCATCTCGTTGTCTGCCTCGAAGTGGGTGATGGTCGCCACGTTCACGAGCACGATGTCCTTGCGGTATTCGACCGGGATGCGTTCGAGGAAGCGAGGCGCTTGCAGGTGAGCCATCATCCTGGGCACGCCGGCCCGGAAGCGCTCGTGGGCGTCGCGTTCCCGCGCGCGTTCGACCGCCCGCTGCACCTCCCGTTCGCCGAAAGGTTTGAGCAGGTAGTCGATCGCCCCCACCGCGAAGGCGTCTATCGCATAACGATCGTAGGCCGTGGTGAATACCACGTAACGGGGAGGCGTCGGAAGCTGCGCGAGCACGGCGAACCCGTCCATGTCGGGCATTTGCACGTCGAGGAAGACGATGTCCGGTGCGAGGCGCGTGATGGCCGCGACCGCTTCCGCGCCGGTCGACGCCTCCCCTGCTATCTCGATATCTGGCCACTCCTCGAGCAGACGGATGAGCCTGCGTCGCGCCCGGTCTTCGTCATCGACCACCAACGCCTGGAGCATTTTCTGGTTGGTCATGCTGTCTTCTCTCCGCGAATCGTGAGCACGGCCTGCGTATGCTCCCCGTCGCCCGACGTGCAAACATCGAGCGACGCCATCGTGCCGTAGGCGAGGGCAAGACGCCTGCGCGTGAGGTCCAGACCGATCCCGCCCTTGCGGTCGCCCCGGTAGCGCCCCGGGCTGGTCACGGTGACGCGAACGCCGTCGTCGGCAGCCTGGCTCGACACGACCACCTCACCGCCGTCGCTGCGAGCCTCGATGCCGTGCCGGACGGCGTTTTCGCAGAGCACCTGCACGGTCAGCGGGGGAATCGGCATGGATTCGGCGCGCTGGTCACGCCGGATTCTCACCTGCATGCGCGGCCCGAACCGTACCCGGCACAGGTCGAGGTAGTCGGTGCAAAGGTCCAGCTCGCGGTGCAGGGGCACGAGAGGCTGGTCGGCCTGGTCGAGGGCGGCGCGGAGCAAGCCGCTGAGCCGTACTACGCAACGTTCTGCTTCCGGCGGATCTTCTCGGCAAAGCTCGGCCACCAGGTTGGGCGTGTTGAAGAGAAAATGCGGATCGAGGCGCGAACGAAGCGCCAGCAACCGCGCTTCTTCCAGCGCATTGCGCAGCGCGAGTTCGCGTGCATCGTGGACTTCCAGCCGTCGTTCGAGCTGCATGTGGCGGGACAGTCCCCATCCTGCCGCGGCGAACAGGGGGACTGAGACGGCCATCGAGCTCCACGCGGAAAGATATGCGCGAGCGTCGGGAACCAGGGGGTGTGCGCCGTCCATGACGCCCCGGACGGCGAGCATGTAGAGGAAGAACCCGACGCCAACCACGACCGCACTGCAGGCGAGAACACCCAGCGCACGCGCCGCTGTTTCCCACGCAGGGCGCCGGATTCCCCAGGGGAGGACGAGGAGCCAGGGCAGAGGCGCCAGGGTTACGGTGATGAAGCCCATACCGAGGCCGAACGCCAAGCCGACGGGGTGACCGAGCCCGAGCCATTCCGTGACGCCCATCGTGCCCGCGACTCCGAGGGTCACCACGAGCCGCCGGAAGCTCAACGACTCTCGAATGATGCGCGTCAGATCGTCTTGGTCCATGCCGAGGTCATTCGGTGTACCGCAAGACGGCCGGGCAAGTCCAACGTCAAGCCACCATCCGCAGTACTGGATTGTGCTGGCGATGCGCGTCGCGCCATCTCGCCAGGCGCGCCAGGCGTCGGGCCTGGACGATGGGGTGCCACACCGCGTGTGTGAGTCTGCACGGGACGAGCGCTTGCCACAGCACATCGCACTTTTTGTAGAGCGCCGTGGCAGCGAGATACCCGGTCGCGTGCATCCAGCCGTCGCGGGGCCGGCGCGCCCAGATCGTATCCCACGCATAGAGGTTCTCGTATGCGCGTCGGTAACCCTCCTCGAGCTGCGACGGTGTCATTCGTTTCGGACGGAAGACCGCATGCGCCGTGTCGTACAGGGACCAGTCCCGCATGAGGATGCGCCCCTCGCGATCCATCTGCTCGAACAGTGGGGTGCCTGGATACGGGGTCAGGATGTGGAAGGTGGCGCACGCCAGACGTTGTTCGACGATGAACGCGAGCGTCCGGTCGAAGACATCGGGCCCGTCGGCGTCGAACCCGAACACGAAGCTCCCGTTCACGTCGATGCCATGCGCGGAGAGCAATTGGAGGGCCTGGACGTACTGCGATGGGGCGAGCGTGTGCTTTCGTTGTGTACGGAGGGTATCGTCCGAAAGGGTTTCGAGGCCGATGAACACGCCGTGGCAGCCGGATTCGGCCATGAGGCGGACGAGGCCGGGATGCCGTGCGACGTCGACCGTCACGGCGGCACTCCACATCAGCCTACGGGGCCGTAGTGCGCGGCAAAGCTCCGCGCCGTAGGCGGGGTCCGCCATGAGGTTGTTGTCGGTGAATACGACGTAGTGTTCGTTGATTGCGTCGATCTCGGCCAGGACATCGGACACCTTGCGCTTCTGATAGGGTGCGTCGAGGTCGCGGGTAGAAAGGTAGCAGTAACCGCAGCGCTGGGTGCAGCCGCGCGTGGCGATGATCGAGGCGTTGGTGAGGAATGCGCCCCGGGGCAAGATGTCGCGTCGAGGCCAGGGCTGGGCGGCATAGTGTGGGTGCCGTGCGCTACCGCGCAGGATGCTGCCGCAGGGCAGGGCGCCGCGGCGCAGGGCCTTCAGCACGTCCGGCCAGATGCCAGCGCCTTCGCCCGTCACCACGACGTCGGCATGCCGGGCCGCCTCTTCGGGAAGCGCCGTCACGTGCAGCCCGCCGAGCACGACCTTGGATCCCAAAGCGCGATAGCGCCGGGCCAGCTTGTAGGCGCGAGCTGCGAACGCGGTATGTACGGTGATGCCGACGACCTCCGGAATGGGAACGTCCGGGGGTTCCCCCGGCGACAGGTTCTCGTCATGGAAGATCACATGCCAGGGGTCGGGCGTGGCAGCCGCGATGGTGGGCAGGGCGAGGGAGGGCGTGAGGGCATGTCGGGCGGAGCTAGAGCACCGGTTGGGCGCATATCGTGGGTTGACCAGCAGGACAAGGTTTCGTTGCACGCTGGGAGGGGTGTTCATGCAGAAACGATGGACGCGCGGTTCGGTCGGCGCACACGCGGGACGGGTGAACGGCCGGCCGGCGTGGGTGCGTGGTGCAAAGGTCGGGGTAAGCGGCAAGCGGGGCGCCGGGCTCTGGACCGCCGACCCTGGTCGGGCCGCTTTCCGGCGCGCTTGCGAACGGGAAGACCCCGGGGGGATGGTATGCCGACATGGTCCCCGCGGACCAGTAGCCAGGTAGAGCGCGGCCGCGGCGCATCCTCGCGGCGCGGTTCCGAGGGACTGCGTGGTCACGTCCTTTGCCGTGCATCCGAGTCGTCGACGGTGCGCATCACGGCGTTGCGGTACGTGGCCCTGTCGAACTCGAGCTTGATTCGACCCGTTTCCGCCTCACCACGAAGGGCATGGCCTGCGCCGAGACTACGGGCAAGTGGCGAGATCGAAGCTCGACGGATTCCAGAGCACCTGGGACCAGTCGTCCCAGATGCTGTCCGGCGTGCCATTGCCAGGCACGCGCCAGATCGACGTCTCCGGCCCGGACGCAACGATAGCCTCGTTGACCTGAGCCGCAGTGATGATCCCGTGCTCGGTGCTGATGATGTGGTGGACCGGCTTGTCTGCGCCCAGGCTCTTGTACTCGCATGTGCCAGCATGCACCCACTTCGTGGCATCGGCCATGTAGGACGCCCCCCACACCTCCAGGTAGGTCTGCGGCATGTGGCCGTCCACGTACTGGTCGATAATCTCCACGTGCATGCCGTGGTCGGAGGGATTGCCCCAGGTGGTCACGTAGATCGGCCAGCCGTCATGCAGGTATCCGTCGGTCTTCGCCTTGCCCCACGCCGTCCGGAATGCTCCCAAGATGTCGTGCAGAGCGGCGGTCGTGCCGTCGAATTCGACCTCGATGTCCAGCACGTAGCCGTCGTATCCTGTCTGCGCGGCCTGGTAGAGCGCGTCGGCTTGCACTGCAGTCGATCCCGGGTAGTTGTACGACCAGGCCCAGACTTCCAGCCCGGCAGTGTGGTACGTCTGCGGTACCGTCTGGTCGCATAGCTCCGGCCACGACGAGCAACTCGCCGGTCCATCCGCCACCTTCACGAAGATGCGTTTCACCCCGAGGCCCGCGAGCTTCGACGCGAGCTGTGCGTGCGTCATGCCCGTGCCTTCGATGTACCACAGCCACACGCCGAGCTTGGCCCCGGTCGTCGGCTTTGTCACCTCGATGCTGCGCTCGTCGCGAGCGAGTTCCTCATCGTGCGCATCGAGGCCGATGGCGGCGATCGACCGGACACCGACCGTGCTGAAGTCGTACGTAACTGCGTAGTCCGACGCAGCGTCGGAGCTCTGGCCGAGGGACCATTGGCCGTCTGCCTCGTAGCGAACGTGAGTAATCGGGCCGGTGACCGAAGCCTTGAAGGTGCAGGGCGTTTCGCAGGTGGTATCGGGCGAGGTGAGGCGTACCGTTGGGTTCGTGTCTGCGTCGGTGGACGACGATCCCCCGACCCCGGCGGAACCGCTCGACCCTCCGGTCCCTCCATCCGCGGCGGAGCCGCTTGACCCGCCGGTCTCTGCGGCGGCGTCTGCAACGCCGGAAGACCCGCCGGCGCTTCTGCCGCTGGACCCGTCGCGGGTGTCCGCGGGCGAGTCTGAGCCGCACGCGACGAGCGCAGCTCCGGCGAACGCAGCGGTGGCGAGCAGTCGGGTCCAGCGTGCGGCATGGCAACGGTGTGGGGCTTGCATCGAAGTGGTCCTCGGTGGTCGGAGTACCATGGACGAAGGCGATTCGGAATGTGAATGTCCAACGCCTGGTGGGCCTTCAGGAGGATTTGGCGCTGGCATGACACGACCTCGCATGGTGGGCGCCCTGGGCGTGTGCACGCCGTGGGGCGTGGCTCCGCGGTTGGGGGGCGGCGGCACGGGGGCCGTCGCTGGGATGTCGGTGACGTGGTCGACGCGACAGCGGTGTGGTCTGCAGTACTGCGGACTGCGCAGCATGTGTCGGCGAGAAGCGCGAAGCCCCCTGGTACGTGGGAATCGTCTGCATTCCTGATCCGTGGCCGCAGCGTGGCGGAATCGCACCGGACGTTCCTGGGGGTTGACGCCCGCACGGTTCCCGGAGCATGAGAGCCGTCGACATGGCTTTGCGCGCCTTCTTGAAACTCGTGGGACCGCGGGGTCGCATGGCACGCGCTCTGGCGATCGTGCTCGCGGTGGCTGCGATTGCGGTCTCGCTCGCACCGTCCTGCGGCGGTCAGCCAACAGGCATGGTTTCGGAGAACCTGCTTGCCGGGCGCATGCCGATGCGGAGCGAGGGGGTGCAGCGGGTCGAGCGCCTGACCGACAACAGGGCCGCTCCTTCCGGGGATACCTGGAACACCGGTGCCAGCGCGGTTTTCGTCTCGACTCGATCCATGGTGCACTATGACCTGGGCCAGCCCACTGCCATCGGAGCGATCTGGCTGCAGGGCGACAACAACGACACGTACGTGGTCAGCGTATCGGACGACGACCGGACGTATCGACCGGTCTGGCGTGCGGGGCCGACGGGCGATGCGGGCATGCGTGCGCGGATGGTCGACGATCTGCACGAGGAAGGTCGGTACGTGCGGGTCACGGTCGAGGGGGGTGATGGCTCCTACGCGCTGAGTGAGATTCAGATCTTTGCGGCGCGTCCCGAGGTGTTTCCGCCGCCGCTGGTGGTCGAGCGGGTACGTCCGCCGCTCGAAAACGTACGGACCAACCTGTTGCTGTTCGGTGTTGCACTCGGTGTCGCCCTGTACGCGAGCCGGGACAAGACGAAGTGGTGGTGGACGTTGATGGCGGCGGCGCCCGCGGTGGCGGCGGGGGTGCGGCTCACCTCGGCGATGGTGGAAGCCTGGCCGGTCGGCGCCCGCGAGCTGTCGCTGCTACGCGGCATGGTCGCGGTCGTGGGGGCTCTTGCGGTGGTCCGGGAGGTCTGGGCCCCGGCCCGCTTCATGGCGAATCGCTTCGTGGTGGTCTCGGTGCTCGGCATCTGCGCCGCGTTGTCGCTTGCGTCGTTCTGGAACCTCGGCCGCCCCCAGTTCCCCAACCACAAGGGCGGCAGCGACCGCGTCTTCGTGCACACCGCCGACATGCGCGTCTACTATCCCGTCGCCAAGTACTGGAAGGAGCTGCACTACGACGGCCTGTACATGGCGAGCGTGGCTGCCTATGTCGACGATGTTCCGGGGGTGACGCTCGAATCGCTCGCACGCACGCCGCTGCGGAGTCTGAGCACGCACCGCGTGCAGACGGTCGGCGAGATCAAGGAGCAGATCGCCAACGTGCACACGCGATTCACGCCGGAACGCTGGCAGCAGTTCAAGGAAGACATGCGCTACTTCCGGCTGACGATGGGGGTGCGCGACTACCTGGGCACGATGACCGATCACGGTGCGAACGCCACGCCGGTGTGGATGATGGTCGCGCACGGTCTGTTCATGTGGACCAAGGCCAGCGATACGGTGCTCGTTCTGGGCGGGCTGCTCGACCCGCTGCTGCTGCTCGTCGCGTTCGTCGCGATCTGGCGGTCGTTCGGGATCCGGACGGCGCTGGTGTCGGCGATCGTCTTCGGCGCGAACGACTACTACATGTTCGGCACGAACTGGGGTGGAGCGACCTTGCGGCACGACTGGATGGCCTATCTCGCGCTTGGTGCGTGCGCGCTCAAGAAGGAGCGCTGGGCGCTGGGAGGCGCGATGCTCATGTTCGCGGCCATGATCCGCGCCTTCCCTGGCTTTGCGCTCATCGGCACGACCTTCCCCTTGATCTGGTGGCTGGCCGGCTGGCTGCGGGAGCATCGGAAGTTTCCCTCGCTCGCCGTGGTCCGCGCCGAGCAGGGGCCGTGGCTGCGGATCGTCGCTGGCGCTGCGGGCTTCGGCTTGGTGGCCTGGCTCGCGTCATCCCTGGCGATGGGATTCCGGTCTTGGGGCGAGTGGGCGTACAAGATCTACCTGCTCAACCGCGATCCGCACGTGAATCACGTCAGCCTGCGGGCTCTGCTCGCGGGATCCGAGGGCGACTTCAACGCTATCGTGGCGGCGCGTGCTCCGATCCTCATCGCGGCCACCGTCGTGTTCGTGGCGCTCACGTTCCTTGCCACACGGCGAAAGCACTTCGCGGTCGCCGCGATGGCCGGCCTGATCCTCGTGCCCATCCTCATGCACCCCGCGAACTACTACGCGCACCTCGTGTTTCTGCTCCCCATGGTCGTGGTTGAGGCGCCCAGGGAGAGCGGCACCGGGTCATGCTGGCGCTTGCGCCCCAGCGAGGGCGGCGTGTGGGTGGCGCTGCTCGTGATGTGCGGTGCCTTGTTCTTCACCACCCTCACGCCCAGCCTCGAGCTCCACTTCTACCAGGCGTCGGCCATCCTCGTGGCGACCCTGGCGGTCATGCTTCTGTCGATTGTGAGCGGCGAATTCGGTTTCGCGTCGCAAACGCCCGTCACGCCTCAGGCACCGGAGCCCGACCGGTCTTCGTAAAAACGGGAGCCAGGTGAGGCTGCGCCATCGGGTTGGGCGATCCATCTGCTACCATCCGTTCGCCATGGTGTCTCCTCGTCCCGGCGTGGTCGTGCTGGTTTCGGTCCTGCTGCTTTCCGTCGTGTTGGCGGTGGGGGCGTGCAAGAAGAAGCAGGACGCCGTTCGGGAGCAAGACCGCAGGAAGCCGGTCGTTACGGATGTCGTCAAGCGGGGCGACATCGCGGAGGTTCTGGAGTATCCGGCGGAGCTGTTGCCTTATGCGGAAGTGCGGGTGTTTTCGGCCGTGCCTGACCGGATCATCGACTTTCCCTGGCGAGACGGCCAAGAGATCCAGAAAGGGCAGCGTGTAGCGCTGGTGCGCAAGGAGGGGCTGGACCATGGGCTCGAGCAGCTCGCGGCGCAGCTCGAGGGCCTGGACGCGCAGATTCGGAACCTGGATGCGGAGCTGGCGCGTTCCAGGAGCCTGGCCGATGCGGGCGTGGTCACGCAGAACGTGGTCGACAACGTGGAGACGCAGTACCTGGCGATGCAGGCGCAACGAAAGGCGCTGACGGCGAGCCGTGCGCAGCTTGCCGTGACGGCGGGCAACGCCATCGTCACCGCACCGATCGATGGAGTCATTGCCGGCAAGACGCTGGACAGGGGGGACATGGCGAGCCCACAGGTGCCGCTGTGCCGCATCATGCAGATCGACCGACTCAAGGTGATGCTGCGTCTGATCGAGGCGGATGTGCCCAAGGTCCGGGTCGGGCAAGCGGTGTCGATCGAGCTCGACGCCCACCCTGGCAAGCGATTTCAGGGCGTCGTCACCACGGTGCTGCCGTATCTGGACAGGGCCACGCGCACGAACGCCGTGGAGGTGACGCTCGACAATCCGGTGGACCCGGAAGGCGGGCAGCGGGTGTTGAAGCCAGGCATGTTCGGCAGGGCGCGGATCGTGGTCGAAGAGCGCAAGGGCGTGCTGCTCGCCCCCGAGACGGCGTTGATGCTGGACGACGCGATTCTCGCCGCGCAGAAGCCTGGCGAGACCCTTCGGCGGGTTGCGGTCGCCGGGGCCGATGGTGTCGTGCATCTGCACGTCGTTCGCCTGGGAGCGCGCAGCGGTGCGCTCTGGGAGGTCACCGAGGGCGTGAACGAAGGCGAGCAGGTCGTCGTGCGGGGGCAGCACGGCCTGCAGGATGGTCAACCTGTCCAGGTCGTTGCGGCCGACGGCGACAAGAGGTGAGCGGAGGTCGCCGATGAACCTGGCGGATCTGTCTGTTCGACGCGGGGTGACGGTGGCGATGGTCTACCTGATCATCGTCGGGTTCGGGATCTTCTCGCTCACGCGGTTGCAGCTCGACTTGTATCCCGACGTGTCGTTTCCCACGGTGGTGGTGATCACGAGCTACACGGGAGCGAGTCCCGAGGACATCGAGACCCTGGTTTCGCGACCGATCGAGGGCGCGGTGTCGGCAGCGAAGGACGCGCAGGAGATCCGGTCGACGTCCAAGCAGGGCGTGTCGATCGTGGAGGTGAAGTTCGACTGGGGTAAGGACATGGAGGTCGCGGAGACCGATGTCCGTCGCAAGCTCGAACTCATCAAGAACCTGCTGCCTGACGATGCTGATCAACCCATCGTGTTCGCGTTCGATCCGTCGCTTCAGCCGGTGGTGATGATGATGATCAGCGGTCCGTACCCGCTCGACGAACTGCGCAGGATCGCCGAGCGTGACGTCGAGCCGCGTCTGGTGCGGCTCGAGGGGATCGCGTCGGCCGAGATCGCGGGCGGCCTCGAGCGGGAGGTCCACGTGGTGCTCGACCCGCTCAAGTTGGCCGCCTTCGATCTCGACGTCAACACGGTGGTGGGGGCGGTGTTCCGGGAGAACACGCAGGTGCCTGGGGGATCGATCGAGCAGGGCAAGCTCGACTTCACCATCCAGACCGAGGGCAAGTATCGGACGGTTGCGGAGCTGGGGCAGGTCGTGGTGGGGATGAAGAGCACGGCGCAGGGGCCGGTGCCGGTGAAGCTCGCGGAGGTGGCCCGCATCGAGGACTCTTTCCACGAGAGCACGCGCATCCTCGAGGTAGACGGGGCACCGGCGGTGTGGGTGCTGGCTCGCAAGCAGAGCGGCGCGAACACGGTGCGGGCTGCGCAGGCCGTGATCGAAGCACTGCCCGAGATCAAGCAGGCCACCAACGCCGACATCGACTTCGGCATCATCTTCAACCAGGCGGACTTCATCAACCGATCCCTGGGAAACCTGTCGTCCACCGGCATCGTCGGTGTCGTCATCACGTTTTTCGTGCTGCTCGTGATGCTCCGCAACGTCCGCAGCTCGCTCATCGTCGCGTCCGCCATCCCGATCTCCGTCGTGGCCACCTTCGGCGTGATGAACCAGGCGCACATGACGCTCAACATCTTCTCGATGGCGGGATTGGCGCTGGGCATCGGGATGCTCGTCGACAACGCCATCGTGGTGCTCGAGAACATCTACCGTCTTCGAGAGGAGGGGCTCGACGCCAATGCTGCCGCCGTGCGGGGAGCGTCGACCGTGGGCCTGGCCGTGATGGCGTCCACGCTCACCACCATTGCCGTGTTCGTACCGGTGCTGTTCGTTCCGGGGATAGCGGGCGTGCTTTTCAAGGACATGTCCATCACGATCTGCTTCTCCCTGGCGTTGTCGCTGCTGGTTGCGATGAGCTTCGTGCCGTTCGCCTCCTCGCGTCTGATGGGGTCACGGCGGGGAGCGCAGGCGCTGGCGAAGGCGCAGGCCAAGGACGTGCTCGCGCCCCTGCGACGCGTCTATGCGAGACAGCTTGCGTTTGTCCTCGCCCATCGCTGGGTCGTGGCCGTGGGGCTCGGAGCGGCCATCGCCGTCACCGTCGCGCTGGCGGTCGCGTTGCCGACGGAGTTCGTAGCGCAAGACGACCAATCTCTGGTCTTCGTGAGTGCGGAGACTCCGATTGGCAACAACCTTGGCGAGAGCTACCGGGTGATGCGAGAGGCGCAGAAGCGAATCGAGGAGGCGGTCCGGCCGGAAGAGCGCAAGCTCATTGCGCTCGACGTGGGCGTGGGCAAGGGCTTCGTGGCGCTTTTCGCCAAGGGAGTTCATGCGGGTGTTTTTCGCGTGCCGCTGGTTGCCCCGGAGAAGCGCAAACGGTCGCAGGCTCAGATCGAGGAAGCGGTTCGCGCGGAGCTGGCGAAGGTGCCGGGCCTCAAGTACACCGTCGCCATGCCCTTCAATATGATGGGGGGGCAGGGTGACATCGACATCGAGATCCGCGGCCACGATCTAGGGGTTTCGAGGCAGATTGGCTTGGATCTGCGCGAACAGCTCCGCAGGATGCCCGAGATGGCCGAGGTCAACTTCTCGATGGACGACCAGAAGCCCGAGGTACGCGTACGCTTCGACCGGGCCAAGATGGCCGAGATGGGCTTGTCGTCCGCCACGGTGGGGAGCGCCATTTCCACGTACTTCATGGGCAAGCTCGCCGGGCGCTACAGCGAAGGTGGCGACGAGTTCGACATCATCGTGCGTTATGCCAAGGAGAACCGCCTCGACGTCGACGAGCTGCGGCGCATGCCGATCGCCACGCCGACCGGGGCAGTCGTGCCCCTTGCGAACATCGCCGACCTGAGCGTGGGTCTGGGTCCGGTCGACGTGGTGCGCAAGGATCAGGAGCGCATCTCGCGGCTGACTTGCTACCTCCGCGCCGAGTATACCGACGAGCATGGCAAGGTCATGCGGAAGGACTTGGGCGGGTCGATCTCGCGTGTCGACGAACTGCTGCGGAGGTACCCGTGGCCCCGCGACTTCACCTGGTTCGTCGGCGGCACTGCGGAAGACTTCATCACGTCGTTCCGATATCTCGGCCTGGCCCTCGCCGTGTCGGTATTCCTGGTCTACATGGTCATGGCGAGCCAGTTCGAATCGCTGCGGGAGCCATTCATCATCATGTTCACCGTGCCGCTTGCGCTGGTCGGTGTCGTGCTGACTTTCGTGATCACGCGCAGCACCCTGAACATCTCCGCGCTCGTGGGGGTGATCATGCTTGTGGGCATCGTGGTCAACAACGGCATCGTCATGGTCGACGCGGCCAACCAGCTCAGGGCCGAAGGGCTCGATCGGTTCGAGGCGATTCGACGGGCGGCCGCCATGCGGCTTCGGCCCATCCTGCTCACGAGCCTGACGACGATCCTGGCGATGGTGCCGCTTGCGCTCGGCATCGGCGAAGGCGCTGCGGGCTGGGAGGGCATGGCCAAGGCGGTCATCGGTGGCCTGACCCTGTCCACGGCGCTGACGTTGTTCGTCATCCCGGCCATGTACACGGTCTTCGCGAGGCGGACGCCGAGGCGGCAGAGCGTGGCGTAGGCCTGGCGCATGGACGCCGGGCGACGCTCGTCCGACGCTTCCCTTTGTCATTTCCCCTGAGTAGGCTTGTGCACCGTCGCGGTTGCACCTGCGCATCCGTGTCATTGGAGTCCCACCAAGAGGTCGGCCATGCACACCTCCCGCTTCCGGTTCTTGCTCTTGCTCGGCGCAGCCGCGCTCGCTTCGGGCCTTGCGGCCTGCGGCGGGCGGTCCGACGTGCTCGGTGACCAGGACTGCCTTGCCCTGGGCACATGCGAATGCCGCACTGCCGCGGACTGTCCCGGCGGCGTGCACTGCATCAACGGCAGATGCCAGGTTCCGGGCGACGCCGGCACGTTGCTCGGCTTCGGGGAGGTCTGCACCGACGATGCCCAGTGTGAATCCGGCTACTGCATCAACGATGCTTCCGGCAGCGAGCGCGTGTGCACGCAGCTCTGCACCGGATCCTGTCCGGCTGGATGGGATTGCAAGGTACGTGTCGGCGACCCGGATGTGAGCCTGTGCACGCAGCACGTCGACCGGCTCTGCGCTGACTGCTCGGTGGACCAGCACTGCAACCCGGCGTTTGGCGACTACTGCCTCGATCTCGGCGGGCTGCAGAGTTGCGGTCTGGACTGCACGTATGCTTCCTGTCCGGTCGGTTACGAGTGCAGCAAGCAGCAGGTGGGGGGGCACACCGCGCTGCAATGCGTGCCGACCGTTGGGAGCTGCGCTTGCAATGCGAAGACGGCGGGGCTCGAGCGATCGTGCGAGAAGGCCAACGATGTCGGCACGTGCTACGGGCAGAGCGTTTGCGACGGTTTGCAGTGGGGCGAATGCTCTGCGAAGGAGCCGTCCGTCGAGGTGTGCAACGGCGTGGACGACGACTGCGACGGTCTGCTCGACGCCGCGGACCCGGATGTGGACACCAGTTCGCTGCCGACGGACCCGCCGTATCCGGCGTGTCGCAAGGGGGCTGGCGGTTCCTGCGAAGGCACCTGGGCCTGCGCTCCGGTGGGGGACGCGTACGAGTGGGTGTGTGCGGCAAACGATCCGCAGGACGAGGTCTGCGACGGTCTGGACAACAATTGCGATGGTTTGGTCGACGAGCCGTTTGTCGATGGCGAGGGAAGGTACGTTGCGCAGCAGCACTGCGGGTCGTGCACGCTCGACTGCACCAAGGCGGTGACGAACCTCGCCACCGACGCCAGCGGCGTGCCGCTGACCGATTCGGTGGCGTGCGTGGTGATCGCCGATCGGCCCACGTGCGTGCCGTCGCTGTGCGCACCGGGGTACTATCCGTATCCGGTGGATGAGCCCGTGATGTGCTATCCGCTGGCGAGCCCGCAGTGCCGTTTCTGCACCGACGTGGCCGACTGCACGGTGGTGCAGGATCGATGCACGATCGTGGGAGACGATCAGCACGAATCGTGTTTGCAGGGGTGTGGCCCCGACGCGCCCTATCCGGGATGTACGGGCCAGATTGGGGTCCAGGGGTGTTGCCCGGACAAGTCGCGTTGCCAGCTTGTGGCGGGGGCGCCGGTGTGCGTACCCGAGGGCGACAGTTGCGAGTGCGACGAAGCCCACGACGGGGCGGTGCGATCGTGCATGGTGAGCGGGCAGGGGGGGGCCAAGTGCGCCGGCACGCAGGTTTGCCAATCCACCGCGGGCGGGCCATTCACCTGGGGAGCCTGCGAGACGGTCGGCACCACGGACGAAGTCTGCGACGGCAAGGACAACGACTGCGACGGCGACATCGACGAGACGTTCATCGACACGCAGGGCGCGGGCACCTACGATACGGATCATCACTGCGGAGCGTGCAACCACGACTGCACGGCCCAGTGGAATCAGGACATCCAGCATGCAGTCGGCGGCTGCGTGGTGTCCGGGGGAGCGTCGCCTACCTGCGAGATCGTGTCGTGCACCAAGGATACGGCGGGCGGCGGGGGAACCTGCCAGCGCGATGCGGACTGCCCAGCGGGTTGGACTTGCAATCCGCCCTACTACCAGTGCTCCAAGGCGTGCGTCGTGCAATGGGACTGTCCGTCCGGGGCGGTGTGCGACGACGGTTGGTGTACGATCGCCTGTACCACGAACGCGCAATGCACGGCCAAGTTCGGTTCGCCGAGCACCTGCAAGGGCGGATACTGCAAGGCGGAGTACCAGTTCAACAACACGGACAAGGCCGACTCCAACGGCTGCGAGTGCCCTGCGGCGTCGGGGCTGGTGGCCGACGACCCCGACATCTACCCCGTGTATCCGGAGGCAGGTTGGGCGTTCGTGGACCGCAACTGCGATGGGGTGGACGGCGACGCGGCGCACGCGCTGTATGTGTGGGAGGGAAGCACGCTGAGTCAGGGCACGAGAGAGCATCCGTACAAGACCATCAGCGAGGCGGTGGCGGCGTTTGACGCCGCGAAGCACAAACACATTCTGGTGGCTACGGGGCAGTATACGGAGACGGTCCAGCTCAAGGAGGGAGTGCAGGTCTACGGCGGGTACTCCTCCGATTTCGCCAAGCGCGATGTCGTTGGCTATCCGACGTTCATCATCGGGCCGGAGCCGACGAGCGCGAATGCGCCCAAGGGCGTGATCAGCGCGTCGGGGATCAAGACGAAGAAGACGGTCGTGGCTGGATTCGCGATCTACGGGTACGACGTTGCGACGCAGGCTGCGGCGGGTGCGGCGGGCAAGAGT
>Ga0209018_1000633_pt1 | contig 31745 bp, 25 predicted proteins | sample YNPBryBLVA2012_FD_185814 | JGI IMG/M metagenome (GOLD analysis project Ga0209018, IMG submission 185814) | Anoxygenic and chlorotrophic microbial mat microbial communities from Yellowstone National Park, USA - YNP Bryant BLVA 2012 (SPAdes)... ...
GACCGCCGCCGCCAGCCTGACCACCGTCCAGGGCGAAGACCTGACCGTGACCGTCAGCGGCGACGCCGTCAGGATCAACAGCGCCAATGTGATCGCCGCCGATGTGACCGCCGATAACGGCGTGATCCACGTCATCGACCGCGTGGTGCTGCCCACCATCACCCTGCCCGAAGTGACCCCGGCCCTGCTGGAAGGCGACATCTACACCGCCGGTAGCTCGACGGTCGAGCCGGTCAGCATCCTGATGGGCGACCTGTTCGCCGAGGAAGGCTTTAGCGGCGTCGTGACCGTTGAAGAGCGTGGCACGGGCGGCGGCTTCGAGCTGTTCTGCCAGCAAGGCGCCACCGACATCTCCAATGCCAGCCGGCCGATCAAGGCTGACGAACTGGAAGCCTGCCGCGCCATTGGCCGCGAACCGCTTGCCTTCTACATCGGCATCGACCCGCTGCCCGTCGTGGTGAGCACGAGCAACACCGAAGTGACGGACCTGACCGTCGAGCAGTTGGCGCAGGTCTTCTCCACCGGCGCGCTGGGCACCTGGGCCGACATCAACCCGGACTGGGGCGCGGACCCCATCGAACTGTACAGCCCCGGCACCGACAGCGGCACCTTCGACTTCTTCGTGGAACAAGTCTTCGACAAAGATGAAGAGCCGATCCTCAACCCCGACACGCGCGCCCAGTTCAGCGAGAACGACAACACCCTGCTCGAAGGCGTCGCCGCCAGTGAGAACGCTATCGGTTACTTCGGTTATGCCTACTACCTGCCGAACCGTGACCGCGTGCGTCCCGTCGCTATTAATGGCGTGCTGCCCGCACCGGAAACCGCCGATACCTACCCGCTGACGCGCCCGCTGTTCATCTACACCACCGCCCAGATCATGCAGGAAAAGCCGCAGGTGGCCGCATTCGTCAACTACTACATCAGCAACGTGCGGAACTACCTGGTGACGGCTATCGAGTCCTATGACCCCAACACCCAGGTGGGTTATCTGCCTGTGCCCTTGGACGACACCAACCTGAACGCCCTGATCTGGCTGGCCGCGATGGAAGGTGCGATGTAGAGCCGGTCGTCTACGGACGGCCCTGTAAGGCCGGGGAGCCAAAACTCCCCGGCCTGAACCATGAGGAAAAATTTCTTGAAAAAAACTGTTTTTGGGTGTGTTTAAGAAAATGCAGGATCGCTTTGGCCGCCTACAGGGGTGGTCATTCCCTGTCTGAGAATAGCTAAGACGGAGCAGCACATTATGCAAGGCGTTAGCATCGAAAGTCGCGTGGCCGGACGCCTCACCATCGCCGATCAAATCATCAGCCGCGCCGGGGGGCAGCCCAACCTGCTCAGACGACGGCGTCCTCTGGAAATCTTCATACGCTGGCTGTTGTTCTTCTGCGGTGCGGTGTCCATCGTAACAACGGTGGGGATCGTCCTGGTTCTAGGCAGCGAGTCGCTGCGGCTGTTCACATCGTGGAACTGGGCTAACGTGAACAATACGCTCGACGCCGCCCTGGACGCCACCGCTGCCACCCTGACCGTCACCTCCGGCGGACACACCTTTGCCGTCGATCAGGTGCTGCGCGTCAATGGGGAGATCATGCGCGTGACGCAGGTGCTGGACCACGAACATCTGGTGGTCGAACGCGGCGCTGAGGGCACCCAGGCGCTCGCCCACGAAGCCGGGAGCGCGATCAGCGTCGGCGCGAAGGTCAGCCCGCTGGAGTTCCTGACCTCGACGCGCTGGTTGCCGCAGGCAGGCCAGTTCGGCATCCTGCCGCTGCTGTCGGCCACGCTGATCACCAGCCTGATCGCCATGCTGGTGGCGATTCCGGTGGGGCTGGGCGCGGCCATTTACATCAGCGAATACGCCAGCCCGCAGAGGCGCGCCGTGCTCAAGCCGATCCTGGAAATCCTGGCGGGTGTGCCCACCGTCGTCTACGGCTTCTTCGCCCTCACGGTAATGACCCCTGTCTTGCGCGCCCTGCTGGGCAGCCAGACCGTGCAGATTTACAACATGGCCTCGGCTGGGCTGGTGATGGGCGTGATGATCATCCCGACCATCAGTTCGATCAGCGAAGACGCCCTCAGCGCCGTGCCGCGCTCCCTGCGTGAAGCCTCTTACGGCCTGGGCGCGACGCGCCTGGAGACGATCTTCCGCGTGCTGCTGCCTGCCGCGCTGTCCGGCATTGTCGCGGCCTTTATCCTGGGTATCTCGCGCGCCGTCGGCGAGACGATGATCGTCGCCCTGGCGGCAGGCGCGGGGCCGAACTTCACCTTGAACCCGTTCGAGGCGGCGGAGACGATGACCGGCCACATCGCCCGCATCAGCGGCGGCGACCTGAGCTTTAACTCGGTGGACTACAACAGCATCTTCGCCATCGGGCTGGCCCTGTTCGTCATCACCCTGGTGTTGAACGTCGCCAGCGACCTGATCATCCGCCGCTTCCGCGAGGTGTATGCATGAGCGCAGCCAACAGTGTCCTACCGTCCGGCGCAGCAGAGGAAAAGCAGCTTCAGGCCCGCCACCGCCGGGCGTCCATCTGGGGACGGACCTTCTTCGGGGCCAATCTGTTCGGCCTGCTGGCGCTGTTGATCCTGTTGCTGAGCATCGTCAACCAGGCGTTTGGGCTGGCCGTAACGCAAAAGGCGATCCAGCCGACGGAGCTATCTGAGCGCCCACTGGACCAGCTCAGCGCAGCGGAACTGGCGGACATTCTGCAAAACAACCTGCGCAAGGGTAAGCTGCAAGCCCTGCTGCTGCAAGAGGTGATCGGCAGCGATGTTGCTCCTGCCAACCTGTCTGCGCTGCCCCTGAGCGACCTTTTGCAAGGCAAAGTCTATCCCGCCGAAGTCGGTGCCCTGACTTTCGCTGCGCTGAATGAGGCGCAGCTGGCTGGGTTGCTGCGGGAGAACCTGTCACAGAGCCGCCTGTACGACTTGGTGATGGAAGAGGTGGTCGGCTACCGGGTGATCACCGGCTGGACGCTGTTCGACAGCCTGTTTAACCGCGCTGCCATCGAGGCCGAGGTCGCCGCTAGCTATCCGCAGGCAGAACTGGTCTTCAAGTCGTGGCTGACGCTGGAGTTCATCGTGCGGCCTCTTTCCAGCGTGGCCGCCGACACCGGCCTGCGCGCCGCGCTGATGGGATCGGCCTGGATCGTAATGATCACCATCGGGGTAGCCTTTCCGCTCGGCCTGGGCGCGGCCATCTACCTGGAAGAGTACGCCAACCGCAGCAGCGTGATCAACCGCATCATCGAGACGAACATCCGCAACCTGGCGGGTGTGCCCTCGATCATCTACGGGATGCTGGGGCTGGCGGTGTTCGTGCGTGCGCTGAGTGAATTCACCAGCGGCGCAGCGCTGGGCCTGGCTACCTCGACCGACGCCTCCGGGCGCACCATCCTGTCTGCCGGGTTCACGCTAGCGCTGCTGGTGCTGCCCGTCGTGATCATCAACGCGCAGGAGGCCATCCGCGCCGTACCTTATTCGATCCGCGAGGCCAGCTACGGCGTCGGTGCGACGCAGTGGCAGACGATCTGGCGGCAGGTGCTGCCCGCTGCCGTGCCGGGCATCCTGACCGGGGTGATCCTGTCGCTGTCGCGCGCCATCGGCGAGACCGCGCCGCTGGTGGTGATCGGCGCAGCGACCTTCATCAACCTGGACCCGAACGGGCCGTTCTCGCGCTTTACGGCGCTGCCGCTGCAAATCTGGCGCTGGACCACCCTCCCGGAGTTCGGCTTCCGGCAGAGCGCGGCGGCGGCCATTCTGGTGTTGCTGGCACTGCTGCTGCTGTTCAACGGCGCGGCCATTATCCTGCGGCAGCGGTTCAGCCGCCGCCTGTATTGACACTTCCGCCATGTGCGGGGATACAGAACGAAAGTACGGAAAGAGAAACCTGTGACGCTTAACCCGACCGATGGCCGCTACGCCATTGAGATTCGTAACGTGAACGTGTTCTACGGCGACAAGCAAGCCGTCCGTGATGTCAACGTGCCGATTGTCCGCCACAAAATCACGGCCTTCATCGGGCCGTCCGGCTGCGGCAAGACCACCGTCCTGCGCACCATGAACCGCATGAATGACCTGATCCCCGGCGCGCGCACCGAGGGCGAGGTGATCTTTCGCGGCCAGAATCTCTACGACGCGGGCGTGGACCCGGTGGAAGTGCGGCGGCGCGTGGGCATGGTCTTCCAAAAACCTAACCCCTTCCCCAAGAGCATCTTCGAGAATGTGGCCTATGGGCCACGCATCCTGGGCATCAAGGACCGGGGCGTTTTGCAGGAGATCGTCGAGCGCAGCCTGCGCCAGGCCGCCCTGTGGGACGAGGTGAAAGACGACCTCAAAAAGTCCGGGCTGGCGCTCTCCGGTGGGCAGCAGCAGCGGTTGTGCATCGCGCGCGCCATCGCCGTCGAGCCGGAAGTGATCCTGATGGACGAGCCGTGTTCGGCGCTGGACCCTATTGCCACGCAGCGTATCGAGGACCTGATGCGCGATCTCGTGACCGATTACACCATCGTGATTGTGACGCACAACATGCAGCAGGCGACGCGCGTCTCCGACTTCACGGCCTTCTTTACCACCGACGAGAGCCGCGTGGGGCAGCTCGTGGAATATGACCGGACGGACAAGCTGTTCAGCAGCCCGTCCGATCCCCGCACTGCCGACTACATTCACGGGCGCTTCGGCTAACGCGGCGGGCGGCGGCCAGGGAAGCTCAGCGCCAGAACATGCAACAGACGCCAGGAATCGCATTCCGTCGCGGCGATCCTGGCGTCTTGGCCGTTTGTTTTTGGCGTTTTTCCTCGCGCCGCCCTATTTACCCGACCCCAGCGTAAGCCCCTGGATGAAATAACGCTGCAAGAAGACGAACATGATCAGCGTCGGCAGGGTCGCCAGCAGCGCGCCCGCCGTGATCACCGGCCAGTCGGTGTTGTACTGGCCGCGTAGCGTCGCCAGCCCCGCCGTCACCGGGCGCAGCGAGTCCGACTGCACCAGGATAATCGCCCACAGGTAGTCGTTGAACACCCAGGTGAATTCCAGCGTCGCCAGGGCCGCCAGCGCCGGCAGCGTCAGCGGCAGCATGATCTGCCAGTAGATGCGGAACTCGTTGCAGCCATCTACACGCGCCGCGTCCAGAATCTCGCCCGGCACCGTGCGCATGAAGTTGCGCAGCACGAAGGTGCAAAAGCCCAACTGAAACGCGATGTGGATCAGGATCAGCGCGCCGTAGGTGTTGTAGAGGCCGATGGCGTTGGTCAGGCGGAAGACCGGCAGCAGCAAAATCTGGAACGGGAGCATCGTCCCGGCCACGTACATGAAGTAGAAGAACAGGTTGCCCCGGAACTTGAAGCGCGCCAGGGCATAGGCGCTCATCGAGGACAGGAACAGCATCCCGAATAGGGACGGGATGGTGATGATGAAGCTGTTGAGCAGGTATTTGTTCACCTGCGCGTTGGTCCAGGCTTCCTGGAAGTTGCGCAGCGAAAGCTGCTGCGGGATGCTCCAGAAACCATGAATGGCGATGTCGTCCATCGTGCGGAACGAGGTGATGAACGCCGCGATCACCGGCAGCAGCCACAGCAAGGTCAGCGCCGTCAGGCCGCCGTACTTGAGAATCGCGCCGATGCGCTGCTGGGAGGCCGTCGCCCCGGAGACCCGTTTACTGGACATTTGCGTAGCTACGGTCATGGCTGGCCTCCTAGTATTCCAGTTCATCCCTGACGACGCGCGACAGGTAGAAGCCGATGAAAATCATGCTGATGGCGAACAGCACCACCGCCACCGCCGCCGCATAGCCCATGCGGTAGTTGTTGAAGGCTTCCATGTACATGAAGTTCGCCAGCACCTGCGTGCTTTGCCCGCCGCGCGTCATGATCGCCACCAGGTCAAAGGCGCGCAGCGAGTCGATGATCGAGATGACGATCACAATGGTCGTCACCGGGGCCAGCAGCGGCAGCACCACCCGCCGGAACAGGTTCCAGCGGTCCGCGCCGTCTACGATGGCCGCCTCGACCAGGCTGGGGTCGATGTTCTTTAGCCCGGCCAGGTACAGCACCATCACGTAGCCGACCTGCCGCCACACCGCCGCCAGGATCACGCACCAGATCGCCAGGTCGCGGTCGCCCAGCCAGCCGGGCGTCTCTTCGACGCCCAACCCGGTCAGGAAGGAGTTGAGCAGCCCCAGGCGGGGGTTATACACCCAGGCCCACACCAGGCCGATCACGGCGAAGGACAGCACCAGCGGCGAATAGAAGCTGACCTTGTAGAAGCGCCCGCCCCGCATCTCGGTGTTGAAGATCAAGGCCAGCCCCAGGCCCATCGTCGTGGGGATGGTAATGAAGATAATCAGCCAGCGCGCGTTGTTGAGCAGCGCCTCACCGAACACACGGTCCTGGGTAAATAAGCGCTCATAATTTGCCAGACCCACAAAGCCCGGCGTCGAAACACCGTCCCAGTTGGTCAGGCTGAGGTAAAAGGTGTAAAAGGTCGGCGCGATGATCCAGATCAGATACAAGATCAGGGGCACGATCAGGAATAGATAGGGCACCGCCTTCGGCGGGACGGCGGGCAGGCGCAGGCGCACACCCGGCAGGCCGACCGTCACGCGCGGCAGGGTCATCACCACCTGCAAGATCATGCCCGCCGCCGCGATCAGAGTCGTCCAAAACCCCAGGCCCGGACGCGCGATAGTGTCAGTGTCGTTCCACTGCACCAACGTGATCAGACAGTAGATCAGCATGACCAGGCCGGCGACCAGGGTCAGCATCGAGGCCAGGCGGCCCCGTTCCGGCGTCAAGACCCCCCACAGCGCCAGCGCCACCCCGATCAGCGACACAAGCGGGATCAACCCGATTGCTAACGTCACCGGGATGCCGGGCACGCCAGAAAGATGGTCGGCCATCAGCTTGGCGGCGTTATCCACCAACTGCGCCCCATGCCAGGGCATGAAAATAAAGGCGATCAGCAGCAAGGCCGAACACAACAGGCCCACGAAATTGGCGCCGGAAAAGTCAATCGTTGCTTCGCTGCGCAGCGCACGCTCGCCGGTTGTCACAGCCATATGATTTTCTCCCTGCGGTGGCAAAACGGACCGGGGATGAAGGCACAAACACCCATCAGGGGCATGACAGGTCCAACGACGCCGCCACACCCCTGACTCTAGCGCGGAAATCGCCTAGAAGCCAGCGAACTTACGAGCCTTGCTGCTCTTCCAGATTGCGCAGGCGTTCGGCTTCCAGTTCTTCCAGCAGGCTGTCGATGCTGCTAGGATCATCCCAGAAACGCTGGAACACGTCCATACCCGCCTCCGCCATCGGCGGGGTGGTGTCGCGGTCATAGAACTGCGCGACGTAGTCGGCGCCCTGAATCAGCGCGATACCCTGCTGCGTAGCGGGGGATGCGCCGGAGATGTCCACGTCGGTGCGGGTCGGCAGGCGGCCCAACTGGTCGAAGGCCATCTGCTGCACTTCGCGCGAGCCGAGGAAGGCCAGGAAGGCCATCGCGCCTTCGGGGTTACGGGCCTGCGCCGCCAGGAAGAAGCCGTCGGTCGGAGCATCTTCGCCAATCGGCACATCCGGGTTGATGATCGGGAAGCGGAAGAAGTCGAGGTCCTCTTCCAGTTCATCCGGGTAGGAGTCGAGGATGAACTGCCCCATCAGGTACATGGCTGCCTCGCCCTGCGCCATCGGATCGATGGCTTCCTGCCAGTCGTAGGCCGCCGGGTCGTCGATGAAGCAGTCATGCTCAAAGAGCTGGTTCCAGTAGTCGAAGACCGCGCGCACGCGCTCGTCGGTGTAGGATTCCTGGAGCAACATCAGGTTGATGTGGAACTCCGGGCCGTTGACGCGCATGTCCAGGTAGTCGAACCACGCGGCGGCGGGCCACTTGAAGCGGTTGCCGATGGTGATCGGGGTGATCCCGGCGGCGTTCAGCGCGTCGCAGGCGCCCAGGAACTCGTCCCAGGTTTCGGGCACTTCAGTGATCCCGGCCTGCTCGAACAGCGACGGACGATAGTACACGGCCCACCAGTAGTACGATGTCGGCAGGAAGTAGTAGCCATCGCCCACACGGGCCAGCGCCTCAAAGCCGGGGGCGTACACCTCGCTGAAGCCCTCTTCTTCCCACATGCTGGTGAAGTCGAGGATCAGGCCGCGGTCGATGAAGAAGCGGGCGCGGTTGCCGGCAAACCAGGTCAGCACGTCGGGGGCCGGCTGCGCGGTCAGGTATGCGCGCAGGGCCTGCTTGAAGTCCTCGTGCGCCACGATGCTATGGTCCACCGGCATTTCCGGGTGCGCTTCGTTCCACATGGCGACGATCTGCTCGTCGAAGGCGCGCGGAATCGGGTCGCCGTTGTAGGAGATATAGGCAATACGCCCGCCTTCCTGGGCGAGCACGGGCACGACCATCGCCACCAGCATCAGCAGGGTCACAAGCAACCCCAGCCGGGTTACGGGTTTATTGAAACGGGACATTCTTTCTCGCTCCTTTTGCCTGAAAAAAACCACGCACAACAGCAAACGGCAACATGGGGGGAAAATTCGGATTTTGCCTGGGGACACCTCCTCACTTCAGCGATCACACCATCGCGGTGCGGCGTTTGGGGCTGCGTATAGCCTGTTGCAGAGTACGTGACCGGCGAGACGACGGCAGAGACCACCAGAGATTCGGCAATTTAATTAATCAATCGAAAAAATTAAATCATGTTCATTATACACGATCCGGGTTGTGTGTCAAGCACAATGCGGCGCACGAATACCGTCTACGCCTCTTCCCGCCAACGGCGATCTCGTGTCGGCGGTCGTGACGGGGTACTATCTACCGCTGGACTAGCGAACCGGACATCACGTACCCTGTGGAGGCACCCACCCGATGCGTCTTTTCCGTCCGATCACCGCCCTGCTGCTGGTCGCCCTGGCGCTGACCTTCTCGGCTTGCGCCGCCGGGACCGGCGCGGCCCCAACCCTCACGCCCGACCCGGCCCTGGCCCTCACCGCTGCCGCCCTGTTCCCTACCCTGCTCCCCGCCGCCACCGTCACACCGACGCCCGTTGCGCGCGGGGACGACAGCGAGCAGATCGCCGCCCTGCTGGGCCAGATGGAAAACGCCGTCCTGCGCGAGAACCGCGCTGCCTACCTGGCGCTGGTGGACCTAGCCGACCCGGTGTTCGCCCTGGAACACACCCGCTGGGTCGAAGACTGGGCCGGGCCGCCAATCGTCAGCCGCTTCGACCTGACCCTGCGCAACCTGACCATCGACGGCGACACGGCCACCGGCGATCTGACGATGGCCTGGACCACCCGCAGCGGCTTCGACACGCCCTCCAGCCCTGCACAGGTGAGCCGGGGGGCAGACTTTCCGGCGCGCTTCACGCGCGGAGACGACGAGGCGTGGCGCTATGCGGGCGAGGCCTGGGCCGTGACGCTGGAGACGGAGCACTTCCGCGTGCGGGCCATGCCCGGCCTGGAAGCGACCGCGCAGGCAGCGCTGGCCCTGCTGCCGGATGTGTACACCTACGTCACATCCAGCATGGGCCACACGCCCGGCGGCGTGCAGGAGATCAAGCTGTACGACAACGCCTGGGATATGGTCGCCACCATCGCCCTGAGCCTGCCGGAAATCCGGGGCTGGAACGAGCCGGGCGAGTCGCTGAAGCTGGTGGCGGATAGCTCCGGCGAGGGGTTGGACGCCTACGTGCTGGCGCACGAGTACACCCACTTCGTCTACTTCGACCTGGCCGGGACGACACACGGGCACGCGCCCTGGTGGCTGGTGGAAGGCCAGGCCGTGTATGTAGGCGGGCACTTCCTGACGCTGTCGGATCAAAACAACCGTCTGCGCCAGGTGCAGGAATGGGCCACGCGCGGACGATTAGTCGATTGGGACTCGATCAGCGACTTTGAGCGCACGCCGGAGGACTTGTGGCCGTATGTCTATCCGCAGGGCTATGCGATGGTCCGCTATGTCGCCGAAACCTACGGCCAGGCGGCGCTTAACGCCTGGGTGAGCGCGATGGCCGGGGAGCTTGAACTGGCCGAGGCGACGCGGTCGGCGCTGGGGGTGAGCTTCGCCGAGCTGGATGCGGCTTTCCGCGCCTGGCTGGTGCAGCAGTAACAGCGGCTCAGCGCAGGCGCAGGCGCGTGATCTGGCCTTCCTGAAAGCCGCTGGATAGGATTACCCACTGTGCAGCCAGTGAATGCGCAGACTGTCGGCAAGCGGTTTATACTCCGGGTCGCCCGTCACCAACACGGCATCAAGTTCTTGCGCCAATGAAGCGGCAAATGCGTCGGCGTAAGAGATCGCCACCGTCGCCTTGAGCCGGGCTGCATTCATCACACGCTCGTTCGTCGCCGTCTCCACGCGAATACCGGCCCGGCGAACAAACTGCATCGCCCGGTAAGCCTGGGCCGGCGTGCTTTTGCGATACTGCATGTAAAAGAGCTCACCCAGATTGATGACGCTCATCGAGGTCTGATGCCGACCTTCCAGGGTTTCCTGAAGCAGACGGCGCACGTCAGCATGTCCTGGCTCGCGGCGCAAATAGGCCATCAGCGCATACGTGTCAAGGACCAGGCGCATGGTTTTAAGAACGCTCCTGCAAACGGCGACGTTCTCGCTCTACCTCGCGCTGATGTTCTTTTAACAAGTCTGTCGTCGAAGGACCGTTTTCAAAGAGATCGGCAAATTCGGCTTCCAGCGCCGTGATGGACCCGGCGGATTCAAGCGGCTCGTAGGGCTGGACAATCTGCAAAACGAGCGCATACACGTCATCAGATAGCGCGATCACCGTCCCATCTTTTAAAGTCAACTGCGCTTGCATCGGGAAACTCCTCATCATCCACGCCGATGACCCTATTCTAGCGCAGTTCTCAGCGCAGGCGCAGGCGCGTGATCTGGCCCTCCTGAAAGCCGCTGGAACGGTAAAAGGCGCGTGCGATGTCGCTGGCGCTCTCGGTGTTCACGAACATATCGGTCATGTCCAGGCGGTCGGCGCGGCGCAGGGCCGCTTCCAGCAGCGCTGCCCCGACCCCCCGGCGGCGAAAGCTCGGATCGACGGCCATCGCGTCCAGCCAGCCCAGGCTGCCGGTGAGGGTTGCCACGCGCGCCAGCGCCACGAAGCCGATCACCTGCGGCTCCGGCCCATAGGTCTCCGCCGCAAAGACGATCAGGCTCGCATTCTCACGAAACCGCTGCCCCACCGCGCGGCGAAGCTCCGCGTCGGGCGACACCCTGCCGGGGATGAGGGCGGCCAGCTCCAGCACACGGTCGGCGTCGGCGGGGCTGGCCTCACGGATGTAGAAATCGCGGTGTTCCACCACGCTGGGGCGGTCCGACACGGCCCGGCGGTGCGCCCGCCAGCGCTCGATGGCCTGGCGATGCGTGCGGAAGGGCAGTTCCGGCAGGTCTTCCGGCGCAAAGACGCGCGCCTCGGCGGCGTCGTCCCCGCCGCAAAGCTCCCCGCCGACGGGCCGGGCGCGGTAGAAGACGATGATCCCGCTGGTGGGCGGGCCGTCTGGAAACGAAAAGACGCCCATCATCTCGGTCAGCGCCACGTCCAGGCCGGTTTCCTCGCGCCCCTCGCGGATGGCGGCCTCTTCCACGCTCTCGTCGGCCTCGATAAAGCCGCTCGGCAGCGCCCAGCGGTCGGCGTGCGGCGGATGCCCGCGCCGGATGAGCACCAGCCCGCCTTCCATCTCGATCAACAGGCCCACCGCCGGGACCGGGTTCTGGTAATAGACGAAGCCGCACTCGCGGCAGACGGGACGTTCCCGCCCGGCAGCCTCGGCGCGGGTGAGGGCTGCACCACAGTTGGGACAGTACGTAGGAGCACGGGCAGTCATGACAGCGCTTCCCGGCCCGGATCGCACAGGCTCCAGCGACCGTGCGATCCGGTTTGCCGCTAAACTCGACCCTTCGTCTGCATGTAAGTGTCCAGGCGAGCAACGGCGTCCGGCACATTACGCCGCCCGAACCCGATTCTAAAGCGCCCGCCGCCAAAGTCAAAGTTACGCCCCGGCGCAAGCAAGACGCCCTGCCGTTCCGCCAGATCATGGCAAAAGGCGTCCACGTCGCCCAGGCGGTACGCCGGAAAGGCCACCGACCCGGCTTTGGGCCGCTGCCAGTCAAACGCTGCGGGGTAGCGGGCAAAGAAGGCGTCCAGCGTGCCCAGGTTCAGGCGAATGAGGTCCAGGTTGCGCGCGGCGATCCGTTCGCGCTGGCGCAGCGCCAACGCCGACAAAAACTCGCTCGGCGCGGCGGTGCAGATGGTGGTGTAGTCCTTGAACGCCGCCATCGCCGCGTAGAGGGCACGGCTGCGCGTGGCGATCCAGCCCAGACGCAGGCCCGCCAGCCCATAGGTCTTGGACATCACCCCCAGCGACACGGCGTTTTCGTACAGATCGCACGCGGCGGGCAAGCGGTCCGCCGGGTCCAGTTCCAACCCCCGGTAAACTTCGTCGAAGAACAGCAGCAGGCCGCGCTCCCGCACGATGTCCACGATGGCTGCCTGGGTTGCGCGGTCCATCAGATAGCCGGTGGGGTTGTGCGGGCAGTTGATCACGACGGCGCGCGTGTTCGGGCGCAGGCTGCGCCGCAAGACCTCCGGGTCGAGCGTCCAGCCGTGTGCGGGGTCGCCCTGCCAGCGCGTGACCTGGCAGCCGAGCGCCTCGGCCACCTGGTAGAGCGACTGGTAGCCGGGGAAATGGACCACCAGATGATCGCCCGGCTGGAGGGCAACATTCATGAAGATGAAGATCGCCTCCTCCGCCCCGGCGAAGACCAGCACATCCTCCGGCGCAATCTGCGTATATAGCTGCGCGATCTCGGCCCGCAGCGCCGGGCTGCCCGGCGATTCGGTGTAGCCGAGCCACACCTGCCGGAAGGCGTCCTCTGCCCCCGGTTCCAGCGCCAGCAGGTCGGCCAGGGACATCGATTCACAGTCGGAGGCGCACAGCAGATACGGCGCGCTGAACTCGTACTGCGCGAAGAACCGCTCCAGATTGAACGGGGGAATCTTCACGTTTCCTTCCTCAAAAATTTCACCGCAAAGGTCGCAAAGACCGCAAAGAGAGCGCTTTTGATCTTTGCGTGCTTTGCGGTGAATGATTTAACCGTGCCGCCGCATCCCGACGACGCGCTCCACGTCGATGACGAACAGGATACCGGTGTTGGGCAGCAACAGATCACCCAATATCTTACCCGCCGCTTCGATCAAAACGTCTACCAGCGGGGCTTCCACAATCGAAAAGATGATCTCGCTGGTCTCTTCCAGATCGCGCAGCACACTCGCCATCGAGACGAACAGCGGCAGTTCCAGCGACCGGCTGCGCTCTTGCAGACGATGCAGACCGTAGCTGGCGAGCAGGGTCACGCCCGGCGCGCCCGCCGTCTGCCAGGCCTCGGCGACCTCCAGCGCTTTGTCCGTTTGTGAGGTAATCAAAAACACCGCTTTAGGCATGATCCGCTTCCTTTACCGTCACGATCCTTCTACCTGCACGCGCTGCGGCTGTGGCCTTACTGCGCCTCGGAACACCCAGCGCACAAATACAGGGGTCAGCACCGTCGTTAACAGGATGACCAGGAACAGGGTCGAGAATACGCTATCCGTAAAAACCCCCAGGCTCAGGCCCAGGGCCTCGACGATCAGGCCGACCTCGCCGCGCGAGATCATGCACACGCCCAGGCGGAAGGACTCCCCACGCGTGAAACCGCCCAGATTAGCGCCCAGCCCACAACCGGCCACTTTGGAGATGATGGCCGCCAGCAGCAATAACCCCGCCAATGGCAGTTGCTCCAGCCCGATCTGGCGCAGGTCCGCAGATAGCCCGACATTCACAAAAAAGACCGGCACTAAGAAAGCGTAGGCAATACTACGCACGGCGGTTTCGATCTCGCGCTTGGGGCGGTCGTGCACCCGGCTGATGCCCAACCCGGCAATGAACGCGCCGGTGATGGCCGCGATGCCGCCTAATGCCTCGGCAGACCAGCCGAAGATCAGCGCGAAAATCAAGGCGAAAGTGGCCACGCTCTGCACCATCTGGTGGCGTTCGTGCAGCCAGTTGATCACGCGCGGCAAGATGAACCACGACACCAACAGCGCCCCCACGATATATAGCGCCATACGCAGAACGATGATCCCGATGCCGCCCGCGCCTTCGCCACCTGCCGCCACCTCTCCCAGGCTAAGAGAGGCAACCACAAACGATAGCAGCAGGATCGCCAACACATCGTCCACGACTGCTGCCGCCAACAGGCCAAAGCCCTCTCTGGTCCGCAGGACGCCCAGTTCTAGCAGGGTTTGCGCGGAGATGCTGACCGATGTGGCCGCCAGGACCACGCCCGTAAAGAGCGCTACCTGGGTGGAATACCCGGCCAGCGCCATGATCGGCGCAGCCAGGGCCAACGGCGCCAGCGCCCCCAGCGCCCCTGCCAGCACTGCCACACGCCCGACGGCAATCAATTCGCGCAGATGCACGTCCAAGCCGACGTTAAACATCAGCAACAGCACGCCCAGTTCGGCCAGCTCTCCAATGGTTTCCTGCGGCTGCACGCCCGCAAAGACCGGCCAGCTCAAAAAGTTTAAGACCGTCGGGCCGAGAATCACCCCGGCCAGCAGTTCTCCAAACACGCGCGGCTGACCCAGCATTCGGGCCAGCATCCCGGCAACCTGGGCGGCAGCGATAACGATCCCCAACGCCAGAAAAAGGGCAATAAACGCGTTGCTTTCCACTACGGCTCCTTTCCCCCCGGAATCAAACAACAGACATCCCGCCGTGCGCCGGGGACACCGGAAACGGATCGGGACGCCTCCTGCCCCTATATCGTTGTGTCGGTTCGTGCCGTGCAGAACACACACTCTTCTGCCGGTGGAGCCACTTTTCGGCGAAGTGAGTCGGCGCGGCGCTCGACCACGATCAGGGCCACAGCCCCAATCAGGCCGCCGAGCGCCGCCGTTATGACAACGACGAAAGCCACCAACAGGGAAGCCAGCGTTTCGTCGAGCATTCAGCAGTCAGCCTTCAGCAGGCAGCCGTCGGCTGCCGGTAATTAAGCATCAACAGGCGGCGACACCCCGCCACTATCGACGGCAATCTCATCGGCGAGGGCATGTTTGCCGCCGCCCACGAGTCTGACGGCGTAGCGCCGCCTGCTAAAGACTGTAGGAGCCACCGGGATCGAGCACGACGACTTTGCTGGCGGTCTGGGTATGCACCCGTTCGGCCCAGGCAACCACATCGCACTGGATCACCTCAAAGGTGTTGTAGTGAATCGGCAGCACAACAGTCGGCTTGAGCATCTCGACGGCCCGCAACGCCTCGTCTGGCCCCATCGTGTAGTTACCGCCGATGGGCAGGGCAGCGAAAGACAGGCCCAACTCGCCGATCAGGCTCATACCGGGGAACAGGCCCGTATCCCCGGCCAGGTACAGTTTGTGCCCCTCATGAGTCGTGATGAGCACGCCGTTGGCGTCTCCGCCGTAGCTGCCATCCGGCAGACCGGAGCTATGCTGGGCCGGCGTGAGGGCTACTTTGGCAAAGCCGTGATCGAACGCGCCGTCGGGATTCTGGCCGTGCGTGCGCGCCACGCCCTGCCGCCGTAGCCAGCCGGCAATTTCGGCGTTGGAAATCACCATCGCGCCGGTGCGCCTGGCAATGGCGACGGTATCCCCCACATGATCGCTATGCCCATGCGTGACGATGATGTAATCGGCCTGGATGGTGTTCGGATCGGCAGCGGCCAGCGGGTTGCCACTCAAGAAGGGATCGACCAAGACGCGCGTGCCGTCGATGTTCAAGGCCAGCGCGGCATGTCCTAACCAGGTGATTTCGACAGGCATGTTTTCTCTACTCCCTTTCTGCCCTGAGATGGCGTGTCCTGGCGTCCGGCAGAACCGGACGAAATTTATTATAGTTGGCCCGGATCAGATCGTCTAGCGTCTCTCGGCCTCGGCCCGTTCGGCGGCGGGCACGCTGGCGCTCTTTGCCAGGTCGCTGGACTCCCAGATTTCACTGGCCCGATCCAGGAACAGCACCCCTTCTAGATGGTCGATCTCGTGCTGAAAGACGCGCGCCAGCCAGTCGGTGGCCTTGATGCGAATCTTCTTCCCGTAGGGGTCCTGACCCTTGACCGTCACGGCAACATGGCGAGAAACCGTGCCGAAATAACCGGGGATCGAGAGACACGCTTCCGCGCCGTCCACCATTTCGTCGGAGGCGCGGGCGATTTCCGGGTTGACCACCTTGTAGAGCACGCCGGCCTGCTCGCCGTATTCCTGGCGGCTTTCCTCGTCGTCGGGCAAGCGGACGACGATGATGCGCTGGCTCACCCCGACCTGAGGCGCGGCCAGGCCAACGCCAGGGGCGTTGATCATGGTTTCGGCCATGTCGTCGATCAGGCGGCGCAGTTTGTCGTCGAAGACGGTGACTTTGTGGGCACGGCGGCGCAGCACAGCGTCCTGCGGGCTGCCGAGGGTCACGATGTCGCGCAGGGGCATGATCAAACACTCCCAAAAATCCACTTGTACAGGTCAGGATTATAACGCAAAAAACCGCGCGGGATCGACTCCGCGCGGCAGAAGCGCACCCGGCAGAGACAACCGTCCGGTCGCCCCGACCGGGATCACATCACGCGGATAATGCCCAACACCTTGCCCTGCACCAGGCAGTTATTGGGATGGACGAAGATCGGCTCGTAGGCGGGGTTGCGCGGCTGCAAGCGAATGACCGAACCCTCGTCGTAGAACACCTTGAGCGTGGTCGCGCCGGGGTCGGGCATCCAGACGGCTACCATGTCGCCGTCGTTGCACGTCTGCTGCATCCGTAGCACCACCCAGTCACCGTCCTCAATCAGGGCGTCGATCATGGAATCGCCCTGGACGCGCAGGGCAAAGACCTCGGCAGGGTCATAGCCGCCGATCATCTCGCGCGGGATTTCCAGCATGTCCATGTCCTGGTCGATGCCCTGGCGCAGGTCTTCGGTATAGGGGGAGATGGCCTGGCCAGCGGCGATCAGGCCGAGCTTGGGCACGCGCACGGCATTGCCGACGCGCATGGGCGTGGCCCCGCGCACTTCCCCACCCAGGCCGGGCGCAGGGGTACGCCGGCGCAGCAGGCGAATAGCGCGCGACACGTCGGCATCGCGCGCCAACCAGCCGCTTTCGGCCAGGCGGTTGAGGTTGTAATTCACCACCGAGGTCGAATTGATGCGGCAGGCCTCGCCGATCTGACGGATGGTGGGCGGGTAGGCGTGCTTGTCGATAAAGGATTCGATAAAACTCAAGATGTTGCGCTGGCGGAGGGAAAGGGCTTCATACTGGCTTTCATATTCGTCGTCATAGCGAACCATAATTGTTCCTCGCTTATCCGTACATCAGTTCTGACTTTCTCACAGTATAGTCGAACTACTGTTCGCCGTCAAGTGATTTCCCAAGTTATCCCCAGGTTATCCCCACCCTTTCCCAAGTAATACAAAGTTATCCCCAATCAACAGCCCTCCGTCACCCGCCTTATCGATAGCGCAGGTGTTCTTTGCCGCCGCGCCGGGCTAGAATAGCGCTAGCGCAAAATTCGTGTTGCACACAGATTTTCGAGCCATGCCGCCCAAGCAGCGCCCGACCGAGGACCTGATCGCCGACCTGCGTTCGCCCAACTACAAGGTGCGGCGCAGAGCCGCCCGCGACCTGGGCCAGTCGCGCGACCCGCGCGGCGGCGCTGGACACGCTCAACCAGATCGAGCGCGCCGCCAACCGCATCGGGGCATGAACGAGGAAGCACGTCCCAGGCAGGAAGTTCGGCACTTGAGCAGCGCCGCAAGGTGTGTCATGATGCAACCTTGCCGTCGTTTCAACAGGTGAGGAACCCATGTCTCAAGCCGGCGTGCCACCACGCTCTGTCTACGAGCCGATTTATCGCCGCAATTTCGTTTATTTCCTATCCGACAGCATCCTCTTCAACCTGGCGATGAGCGTCTTGGGACCGACGACACTCATCCCCGATTTCATCCGGCGGCTGACCAGCTCTGAAGTCCTGATCGGACTCTCGTCCAGCCTGTTCGACGTGGGCTGGACGCTGCCGCAGTTGTTCATCGCCCGCTACCTCGTGCGTTTTGAACGTAAAAAGTGGTGGTTCGCCGGCCCCAACATCCCCGTGCGCTTCGTGATGTTGATCTTCGCCGTCCTGACGGTGGCGCTGGGCAAAGACAGGCCCGCAGCTATCCTGATTGCCTTCCTCGTCTGCTACGGGATCGCAGCGGTGGGAGACGGCATCGTGGGCGTGCCCTGGGCGGTGCTAATCGGCACGAGCCTGGACAGCCGCTGGCGCGCCCGCATGTTCGGCCTGACGTCCGCCGTCACGGGGGTGATCATGCTGGGGGCCTCGCCGCTCATCGGGATCGTCCTCGGCAGCGCAGGCCCGGCGTTTCCCAACAACTACGCCCTGATCTTCGGCGCAGCCGGGCTGTTGTTTGTGATCTCCATCATTCCGGTGCTGTTCATCCACGAACTGCCGGGCGGCAAAGCGGTGGAAAAGATTCCGTCGCTGGGTGAATTCCTGCCCAGCCTCGGCCACGTCCTGCGCACGGATACCGCTTTCCGGGCGATGATCCTCACGCGCATGTTAACCAGCCTGTTCGTGATGGCGAGTCCCTTTTACATCGGGTTTGCGACCGTGCGGCTGGGGCTGTCGAGCACGGTCGCCGTGCCGACCCTGTTGGCGATGCAGACCATTGGCGGCGTAAGTGGCGCCTTGATCTATACCTGGCTGGGGGCGCGCAGCAATTTGCTATACATCCGCCTGGCGCTGGGATTGGCCACTCTGCTGCCGACTAGCGCCCTGGTCGCCGCCGTCGTCGGACCGCTGCCGCTATACTTGGGCTTTCTGGTGTCGGGACTGACGGTGGGCAACCTGTTCGTGAGTTATCAAAACTGGGTCATTACCTATGCCACGCCTGACCAGCGCCCGATTTACGCTGGACTGTTCAACACGGTCACGGCGCTGATCTCGCTGGTTGCGCCGTTCATCGGCGGCACGATTGCGCAGCAGGCCGGCTACGAGGCGCTGTTCGGCGTGGCGCTGGCGATGGTGTTGGGCGCGTGGTTCGTCGCGCTGCGCTACATTCACGAGCCGCAACGCGAGGCGCAACCGCAGGAAATACCCGTGCAGGCGGCGACGGCGATGGCCGTCGATCCGGCAGGCGAGACGGTGTGAAGTCAGGGCGAGATGTGCTGCGCCCCGACGACGGCCCGCTGCACGGCAGGGATAAATCTGCGCCAATCCGTGTGCTATCGGTGAAATCTGTGTACTATTGACTCACACCCGACTCGATCTCCACAGGATGAGCGTCCTATGTCCCAACCGACCACGACCCTCCCCTCCGGCCACACGCGCATCGACCGCGCCGAGATGCGCGGCATCGTCAAACGCTTTCCCGGCGTGCTCGCCAACGACCGCGTCAATTTCGAGGTGCACGCCGGAGAGATTCACGCCCTGCTCGGCGAAAACGGCGCGGGCAAATCCACCCTCATGCGCATCCTCTACGGCCTCTACCAGCCGGAGGAGGGCCAGATCATCATCAACGGTGAACCGGTGTCGTTCCGCTCCCCGGCAGACGCGCTGGCGCGCGGCATTGGCATGATCCACCAGCATTTCATGCTGGTGCAAACGCTGACCGTCGTGGAAAACGTGGCGCTGGGTCTCAAGTCGGCGCTCGGCGTGCGCGTAGACCTGGCGGGTGTGCGGGCGCGGCTGGTGGACCTGGCCGCTGCCTACGGCCTCAAGATCGACCCCGACGCCTACATCTGGCAGCTTTCGGTGGGCGAGCAGCAGCGCGTGGAGATCGTCAAGGCGCTGTACCGGGGCGGCGCGCTGCTCATTCTGGACGAGCCGACGGCGGTGCTGACGCCGCAGGAAGTGAAGGAGCTGTTCGCCACCCTCAAGCAGATGCGCCAGCAAGGCCACGCGCTGATCTTCATCTCGCACAAGCTGAACGAGGTGCAGGACCTCTCCGACCGCATCACCGTGATGCGCGACGGGCGCGTGGTGGATACCGTGCCCAATGACGGCATCGACCAGCGCACCCTGGCGCGCATGATGGTCGGGCGCGAGGTGCAGTTCCAGCTAGACCGCCCCGCCGTGCAGCCCGGCCCGGTCAGACTGGAAGTACGCCGCCTGTCCGTCCACAACGACCAGGGCCTCCCGGCGCTCAAGGGCGTGTCGCTGGAGGTGCGCGCCGGGGAGATTCTGGGGATCGCGGGCGTCTCCGGCAACGGGCAGCGCGAACTGGCCGAGGCCATCGTCGGTCTGCGCCCGTCTTACGGCGGCGACGTGCTGCTGGCGGGCAAATCCATCGTGCGCGAGTCGATTGCCGCGCGCCTGCGAGACGGGCTGGCTTTTATCCCGGAAGAGCGGACGCGGCACGGGACTATCGGCAACTTCTCGGTGGCGGAGAACGCCATTTTGCACAATCACGGCGACGCGCCCTTCGCCCGCGCGAGTTTCTTCAACTTCCGCGCCATCGCCCGCCACACCGCCGACCTGATCGAGCGCTTCGCCATCAAGACGCCCTCTCAAGATACACCCGCCAAGAACCTGTCGGGCGGCAACATTCAAAAGCTGATCCTGGCGCGGGAGCTATCGCGGCGGCCCGTCGTGCTGATCGCGGCTCAGCCGACGCGCGGCGTGGACATCGCCTCAACAGAATACATCCGCCAGGTGCTCATGCAGCAGCGCAGCGCGGGCGTGGCGATCCTGCTGATCTCGGAAGACCTGGACGAAATCCTGGCGCTCTCCGACCGGATCGCCGTGCTGTACGAGGGCGAGGTCGTGGGCGTGGTGGCGCGCGAAGACGCCGACGTGGAGACGCTGGGCCTGATGATGGCCGGGGCGCACGGGAAGGCGGGCGTCGCAGTGGCAGACAAATTATAACGGCCCCAGCGCGCGGCCCGCATGGGCGGACAGCCTGGAACAGCGGTGGTTGTCTCTCTCATTCACTCATTGAAGCGCGCGCGGGCCTCTGCCCGCGTATCGACCACGAAGACGCGCGTGTTGCGGGCCTGGTAATAGGATTGGTACAGCTTGAGAAAGGTCGCCACAAACGCCTGGTTGAACGCTTTGCCCGTCACAAAGGCGACATCGCGCACGTTGGTCGGCGTCACCATCATCGTCGAGCGCGCGGATTGGTAGCCGACATCCTCCAGACTCTGCACCGACCTGCTCAGGTCGATGATCACCCGCAGGGGGACGGCGACGCTCTCGACCAGCGCATTGGCCGCCCGGACGGCCTCCCAATAGTCCTGGCGCGTCCACTCTCCCTCGAATTCGACCAGCACCGTATCTACCCCTTCCGGGTCCCAGCTAACCTTGATGGGCATCCTACTTCTCTCCTGCCCGCAAAATGCGAAGAAGTATATCCACATTATACTATCGCAGGCAACCGTATTCGCTTGCGACGCTGCCTGGGCGCACAATCCCACATGACTTTATAATGCACCAATGAAAACCGGTTGTTGGATGCAGCGCGTTGCACAGGATCGAATGCCATGAGCGACACAGCGCCCTCCCCCCTGGTATCTGTAATTATGCCCGTGCGCAACGAAGCCGACCACATTGCCGAGAGCCTGGGTGCGGTGCTGGCACAGGATTACCCCGCCGATCACATGGAAATCCTGGTGATCGACGACGGCTCGACCGACAATACCCGCCAGGTGATCGCCGGGCTGCCGGGCGCAGCGCGTGTGCGTGTGCTGGCTGCGCCGGGGGCGGGCGGCTGCGTGCCCGCTGCGCTGAATGTGGGCATCCGCGCGGCGCGGGGGGAATACGTGGTGCGCGTGGACGGCCACAACACCATCGCGCCGGACTACGTGCGGCGCTCGGTGGAACTGCTGCAAACGCTGGAGGTGGACAACGTCGGCGGGCGGTGGGTCATCGTCGGCCAGACGGCCACCGAACGGGCCATTGCCGCCGCCATGACCTCGCCGTTCGGCGTGGGCGGCGCGACCTGGCGGGTCGGCGCGGCGGCAGGCGAGGCCGATACCGTGCCGTTTGGGGCCTATCGGCGGGCGGCGCTGCTGGCGCTGGGCGGCTTCGACGAGCGCCTGATCCGCAATCAGGATTACGAACTGAACTGGCGGCTGCGCGCGGCAGGCGGGCGCATCTACTACGACCCGGCGATCTGGTCGGTCTATCATGTCAAGCGCAACTGGCGCGGCCTGTGGCGACAGTACTATCAATACGGCCTGTGGAAGGCGCGCGTGCTGCGGATGCATCCGCGCTCCGGGCGGCTGCGCCATTACGTCGCGCCGGCGTTTGTGGCAGCCCTGGCAGGGAGCGGCGCACTGGCCCTGTTGGGTGAGTGGGGACGGCTGTTGCTGGCGCTGGTTATGGGCAGCTACGCGGCGGCAGTGGGACTGGCCTCGCTCTGGACGGCCTCCAAACAGGGCTGGGAGCACCTGCCGCGCCTGCCGCTGGCCTTTGCCGTGCTGCATCTCAGTTGGGGACTGGGCTTCTGGCGCGGGCTACTCCTACCGCGCCTGACGCCGTTGCCCCCGCCGGACCAACCGCTCCGTCGCCCGAAAGCGTGAATGCTGACGCAATGTGCAGGTTTTCAGGACCGGGGACTGAAGTCCCCGGCTACGGGTGTAAAGTCCACTGAAGTGGACTGATATGCTCGATTTCGACCGGCATTGTCAGTCCGCTTGAGCGGACTTTGCGGACTTCGCCAGGGGTTTTGAATCCCTGGGGACCGGAGCAAATACACCCTTTTTGAAAACTTGCACAGGGGTATGCTGGCAGCCCGCGCGCAAAGGGCTAGAATTGGGCCGACGGTATCCTGAAGTTAAAGAGATTTTTCTCGAAGAATGCCATGAGTGCCCAGACCGGCCTGACCCCTGACGAGAAAATCGAGCGCATCGCCGCCATGCCGCTGTTCAGCCATTTTGAGGGCGCCGACCTGCGCAAAATCGAGCCGTATTTCCAGGTCGAACGCTACGCGGCGGGTGAATATCTCTACCGCCAGGCCGAACGCTCCAACGCGATGTACCTGTTCGTCAGCGGCGCGGCCCAGGAAGTGCGCATCATCGATCCCGAAAGCGACCGGGCCGAGAGCAAAGCGGTGTTGCCGGGCGATTACCTGGGCGAGCAGTCGCTGTTCCTGGACGAAGTGCGGCCCGCCTCGGTCGTCGTCGTAAGCGATGCCACTGTGCTGACGCTGTACCGCCGCGACTTCGAGCGTTTCTGGCGCGAAAACCCCACCCTGCGTCTGCGCCTCAGCATCCGCCCGCACATCCTGCTCCAACGCAAAGATATTCTGCTTCAGCAGACCGAAGCCAAATTGCCCCACATCCGTCGTCTGCCGCTCTTCTCCCACCTGACGGAGGACGAGATCGCCCTGTTCGCCGAGCAATTCGAGGTTGAGATTTACCGTCCGGGCGAATACATTTACCGCCAGGGCGAAAACTCGTATGCGCTCTACCTGTTCGTGGAGGGGCGCGGCATTCAGTTGTTCGTCGGACCGGATGGTGTGGAGCGCCGCAGCCCGGAAGATGTGGACCCCGGCGAGTTCGTGGGCGAGCGCAGCCTGTTTCTGCTCGAACCGCGCCCCAACTCGCTGGTGATCGTGCGCGAGGCGGTGGTGCTGGTGCTGCCGAAGGCGAACTTCGACAGATTCAACGCCGCCCACCCAGACATCAAGGCGCGGCTGAACGTACCCAGAGATGTGTTGACGCGCGTGATAGATCACGACTTTCCCTGGCTGGAAGCCGACGAGCAGGTGCTCATCTACGCGCGGCGGCACCCCTGGGCCTGGTGGCGGCGGGCGTTGCTGGCCGCGCCGCTTTCGACCGTCTGCCTGCTCATCTCGCTGTTGCTCTTTTTCATCCCGGTCGTGCCGCTGTGCCTGTCGTTTCTGGCGCTCGCCCTCACCGTCAGCCTGTCGCTGCTGTGGGTGATCTACTGCCGCCAGGACTGGCTGCGCGACTGGTTCGTCATCACCAACCGCCGCGTGGTGCACGAGGAAAACCAGTTGCTGGCCTTCCACGAGACACGCGAACAGGCCCCCCTGACCAGCATCCAATCGGTCAATGTGGACCAGAGCAACTATTGGGCCAACCGCTTCGGCTACGGCGACCTGATCATCGCCACCGCCGGGGCGGGCGGCTCGTTCGTCTTCGACATGCTGGCCGAGGCCGAGGAATTCCGCGACGTGATCAACCGCCAGCTCACGGCGCGCAAAGCGTTCAGCGCTGCCGAGGACCGTGACAAAATCCGGGAGCAGATCGACAACTTCATCGGCACGCGCGCCCTCACGCGCACGCGCACGCCCGATCTGCCCGCGCTGGAAAAGCACCCTCCCGCTCAGCCCGGCACGCCCCCTCCCGTCCGCACGCGCGTACAGCAGTTCTGGCAGCGCGTGGTGAACTACTTCGACCTGCGCGTGCGCTGGGAAGTGGGCGAGCAGGTGACGTATCGTAAGCACTGGATCGTGTTGTGGCAGGCGATCTTTGTGCCGACGTTCTGGCTGGTAGTCAACCTCGGCCTGTTGATCATCAACCTGGGCTGGTACTGGGCCTGGCCCTGGGAACGCATCCCCCCGCTGATACGCATCCTGTACTTTCTCGTCTCGTTCCCCTTGCTGGGATTCTGGTGGTGGTTCGTGTTCGAGGACTGGCGTAACGACACCTACATCGTCAACAACCAGATTATCAAGAAGATTCACCGCCGCCCGCTGTGGCTAGACGACGAGCAGAGCACCATTCCCATCGCCAAAGTGCAGGGCGTGAACATCGTCATCAGCGGCATCTGGCGCAAAATGCTCGACTACGGCGACGTGATCGTGCAGACCGCCGCCGAGGAAGGGCCGGGCGGCCAGGGGTTGGGCGAGGTCCGGTTCGACCACATCTATCGGCCCAAAGCCTTGCAAGACGACATCATCCGCCGCCAGCAGCGCGAAAAGCGCGAGGAACAAAAACAGGAAGTGGACCGCGTGGCCCAGCAGATCGCACGCTGGCTGGCCGTCTACCACCAGGCCACCCACCCGGAAGACTTCGGCAGCGGCCAGTTTACCCTGGACAAGGGCAGCATCCAGCCGCCCGATAGCGGCCTGGCAAAACCGGCGGATTAGCGGCGGAGCCGTCAGCGGTCAGCAGACCCATTGCTGCCGCGTGTGAGCAGAGCACCCTTACACTGCCGAGCGGGGCGTTCAGGATGACTGACACGTTCCCCAGCGCGGCACGCACACCGCCCGACACGGCGCGTCCGGCGCAAGACCGGGAGCACCGCCCGCCAGCCACAGTTCCACGCGGCCATACGACGCGGTCTGCCAGCAGCCCACCGGCGCGAAGGCGTGAGCCTGCATGTAGGCCAGCAGCGCGGGGGTGCGCGGCGGCTCGGCCCAGCGTTCGGAGAAAACCACCGCGTCCGGCGCGACGATCTCCCACGCTTGCTCCGGCGTGCGGCCCTGCCACTGCACCAGCATCCCCTCCACCGCCCCGCCGACAAAGTTCCGATGCTCCAACATCCCGAAGTAGTACGGCTCGGCGGCCACGATGACCGAGTCTTGAGGCGTAATCTGCGCGATTTCGCGGCCTGCCTGCACCACGTCTTCTAACGACGACGAAGACAGCCCGGCCACGTTATGCGCCAGCGCCGCCAGCAGCCAGACCGCCAGCAGCAGCGCCGCCGCCCGACCGGGGGCGTTCATGCCCGCCGGGGCGCTCTGGAGCAGCAGCGGCAGCCCGCCCGTCACACCGCGCCCGGCCAGCAGCAGCGCCACCGGCAGGCCGTGCACCAGATACAGCACCGGGAAGTAGTGATAGGTGAAGACGATCACACCCAACCAGGTCGCCAGCAGGAGCAGCAGCAGGCGATCCAGATCGGTTCGCTCGCGCGCGGCGACGATGACGCCCAGCGCCGCCAGCCCGAACAGGATCGGCTGGTTGGTCAGCCAGGTCGTCAAAACCTGCTGCACCAGGGCCAACGCCGACCCGGACGCCAGGGCCGCGCCCAGGTTGCCGACGTAAGCCGACAGCATATCTGCGATGCCCCCGCCGCGTTCCGGGCTTTCTACATAGGAAGCCCCCGACCGAAACAACAGATATATCCCCAGGGCCAGCGCGCCGCCCGCCGCCAGCGCCCAAAACGGCGGCCAGAACCAGCGCCGTTCCGCCCGAATCGCGGCAACATAGCGCGCCAGATAGAACAGTCCAAACCCCAGACCGAAGCAATAGGCGATAGGGGCAGCATCGATACACAGCCCCGCCGACAGCCCGACGAGCAGGTGCAGCCGCCAATCCTGCCGCGGCTGACCCAGGACAAACAAGAACAGCGCCAGGCCCAAAAACACCATGCCCGGCATATCATTGCGGATGTAGTGCAGCGCGGCGACGGCGAACAGCCCGACCAGCGCCGTCATCCAGCCCGCCGCTGCGCCGTAACCCCGCCGCGCCGCCGCGACCGTCACGGCCAGGCCGATCAGCCCGACCAACAGGATATACAACCGCCCGCTAAAAAAACTGCTCCCCGCTATTTGCAGCCAGGCCGCCATCAGCCATGTCCACAGGCCTGCTGCGCCGTAATCTTCTGGGATCGCGTGACGGTAGATGGTCGGGCCGGTATGCCCCCTTTCTGCCGCGTGGCGCGCCATGCTGAAGATAAACGCCTCGTCCGTGCGGTACATGGCCGGGTAAAATTCCACCGTCAGCAGCGCGATCCCGCCCAGAACCAGCAGCCCTGCTAGGGCGAGTGGAGTCCAGCGGGCGGACGCGGGCACAGCTTCCCCGCCGAACAGGATTGCCAGCGCGCCGACGGCCATCGTCGCGCCGAGGAACAGCCGCAGCAGGGCATACGCGATCAGGTGATCTCCTAAAAAGAAGAACCACATCCCCGCCAGCACAGTCCCGGCAACGACAAGAACACATGGCGCGAACCACGCGCGCACCCGCAGCCGCGCCAGCGTCCCATCGAGGCGAACCAGCAGCGCAGATCGCCCGCGCAAAGCCAGCGCCGCGCCGATCAGCACGGCGGTGAACAGCAGCAGCCCGGCCAACACCGCCGCCACGAAGACGGAGTAGCGGCCCAGCAGGGCCGGGTTGTCACTCCGGTGGGTGAGCATGGCGGCAAACGTGATCAGGGTCGGGATCGCCCACAGGCCCAACAGGCGCGGCAGCCAGTGGCGGTGGTTCGGAGAAGTCATGGGGAGTCTCACCGTAGGGGCGACGTATGCGTCGCCCCTACACGCACAAACCCTTACTGCGTCACTTCGGGGATAGCCGGTTCGACGGTGATCGTCCCGGCGGCGATGTCCGCTGCCGCCTGATCCGCCGCCGCCTGCACGTCCGCCGGAATCTCCACGCCGCCGTAGACGATGGTCAGGCCGCCGTTCGCCAGCGTGAGGTTATAGGCTTCGCCGCCCGGCGTGCCGCTGAAGATCAACTCGGCCATATGCGCCAACACCGGCGTCCAGTTGAACACCTGCGAGGCCACGACGGTTTCGGGCCACTGGCCGCTCTGGTCGGACTGCGTGCCGAACCAGTAGCCGCCCGCCGCCTGGATTTCCTCAATCGCGCCCACGACCTGCTGAGCCGAGCCGGTCAGCACGTCTGCGCCCGCCGCGATCTGCGTGCGGGCCACTTCCGCCGCCGCCGCCGTGTCACCGAACGAGCCGGTGTAGGCCACCAGGATTTCGGCGTCGGGGTTAGACGCTTTCACGCCCTGGTAGAAACCGCTGATGTACAGCAGCGCGTCGCCCGCCGCGACCGGCCCGACGATGCCCACGACATTGCTCTCGGTCAGCAGGCCTGCCATCACGCCGTTGACGTAGCCGCCTTCCTGCGCGGCAGCTTCATAGGCGAAGACGTTGGTGATGCCCTGACCTTCAAACGTGTCGGAGGCGGTGCCCCAGGCAAAGGAGGTATCGGGGTAATCTGGCGCGATCTCTTGCAGCGACGTGCCGTACTGCGTGCCGTGCGCGATCACCAGGTCGTAGCCGTCTTCGGCGTAGTCCCGGAACGCCTGCGCGGCGGCGGTCACGTCCCACAGGTTCTCGCTGTAGGCGATCTCCATGACCGCCTCGCCGCCCAACTGCTGCTGGAGCGCGACGAGACCCTGATAGATGGCTTGGCTCCAGGCCAGGTCGGTGATGGCGCTGGGCAGGACGACGGCCACGCGGAACGTTTCGCCCTCGGCGGGCAGGGTGCCCAGGGCATAGACGCGCCCGGCGATGATGTCGGCCAGGGCCTTTTCACCCGCCGCGCGCACCTCTGCCGGGATGTCGATGCTGCCGAAGGCATACGTCATCGCGCCGTTCGCCATCGTCGGCTGGTAGGCGATGCCGCCCAACACGCCGTTGGCGCGCTGGGCCAGCATGTCGCTGATGATGGTGGCCCAATGATAGACCTGCGCGGCCACGACCGTATCCGGCCAGACGGTCGTCTGGTCGGTGTCGGTGCTGAACCAGTAGCCGCCCGCCGCCTGAATGGCCTCAATGGCGCCGGGGACCTGCTGCGCCGAGCCGGTCAGGATGTCTGCGCCCGCCGCGATCTGGGTGCGGGCCGCCTCGGCTGCCGCCGCCGTGTCCCCGAACGAGCCGGTGTAGGCTACCAGGACCTGCGCCTCCGGGTTAGCGACGTGTACGCCCTGGATGAAGCCGTTGTTGTAGAGGATGGCGTCGCCCGCCGCGACCGGCCCAACGATGCCCACCACGTTGCTCTCGGTGAGCAACCCGGCCATCACGCCGTTGATGTAGCCGCCTTCTTGCGCGCGTGCGCCGTAGGCGAAGATGTTATTAATCCCCTGATCGACAAAGGTCTCCTGCGACGTGCCCCAGGCGAACGAGGTCTCCGGGTAATCCGGTGCGATCTCTTGCAGCGAGGTGCCGTACTGCGCGCCGTGCGCGATCACCAGGTCGTAGCCGTCTTCGGCATAGTCGCGGATGGCCTGCGCGGCGGCGGTTACGTCCCACAGGTTCTCGCTGTAGGCGATCTCCATGGCCGACTCACCGCCAAGCTCGGCCTGCACTTGCACCAGGCCGTCGTACATGCTCTGGCTCCAGGCCATGTCGGTGATGCCGCTGGGCAGAATCACCGCCACGCGGACGGGGGCCTGGGCCAGCACCCCACCGCCAACCGACAGCAACGCAACGGCGATCACGAGCAGATAGACGAACAAACTCTTCTTCATGGGTCTCCTCCACTACTGAGTTTTTCGTTTTTGAGGGATCAGTTTTTGGTATCGAGTCGTGGGATCGGCTGGGTTATGCCCTCCTCTCACTCTGCCCCGCAACTCGCGCTCGCCCGCATTAATGCTCTCCGCGCGTAAACGGCCTGGTCAGCGCCGCCGGTTCGACGCGCCGCCGCTGCCGCGCGAAGATCAACACCACGATGGTCAGCACGTAGGGAATCATCAGCAGCAGGTTCGACGGGATCGGCGACTGGCGAATCTGCGCCCAATACTGCAAATTGTTGGCGATGCTGAACAGCAGCGCGCCCCACATCACGCGCCAGGGCGACCAGCCGCCGAAGTAGACCAGCGCCACCGCGATAAAGCCACGGCCGGCGGTCATATTCTCCTGGAATACCGGCGAGGACGCAATCGAGAGCGAGGCCCCCGCCACGCCCGCCAGCACCCCGCCCAGGATCAGCGTGCTGTAGCGCACGCGCGCCACGTTCACGCCCATCGCGTCGGCGGCGGCAGGATTCTGCCCGGCGGCGCGTACCTGCAAGCCCCAGTTCGTCTTCATCAGCACCCACACCGAGATCGGCACCAGCGCGAACGCAGCGTAGACCATGATGTTTTGCTGGAACAGAATCTTGCCGATCACCGGCAGGTCGCTGAACCAGGGGATATGAATCTCCGGGAAGCCCCGCGCCGTGATCACGCCCCCGGCCAGCACCCGGAACAACAGGCTCGACAGCCCCGTCCCCAACAGGGTGATCCCGATGCCGCTGATGCCCTGTTCGGCCTGAAAGGTGACGTTCACCACCGCCGCCAGCAGGCCCATCAGCCCGCCGACAACGATGGCCGCCAGCAGGCCCACCAGCGGGTCCGCGCCCAGGCCCTTGTCGGAGGCAACGTAAATGGCCGTGAACGCGCCCATCAGCATCATGCCTTCCACGCCCAGGTTGAGCACGCCCGACCGCTGCACGAACAACTCGCCCAGCGCGGCGTACAGGTACGGCGGGGCGGCCCATAGCATCAGCGCCAGGGCTTCGACCAGATCGTTGAGAAACGACACATCGCCGTTCATGAGCTAGGCTTTCTTTTTCGCTCGATAGACCCCACTCACCAGGTTCTCGAACTCCACGCCGTTGTCACGATGCCACCGCACAATGTCGTCATGCCAGGGGAAGCCCGCCACATTGTCGCTGACGCGGATCAGCAAATCCTGGTAGGTGTTGATGGCCGGCTTATACGTCACACCGCCGAAGATCACCCCGCCCGGCTTGAGCACGCGCAACATCTCGGCGACGGCTTTCTGCGGGTTTGAGGTCCAGTGCAGCATCCCGGCGTGGAAGACCAGGTCGAAGTGGGCATCTGGATAGTTCAGGTTTACCGCCGACATGACCTGAAATTCAGGCCTGTTGTCGTCTGTCAGCGGCGGGTGGGGCTTGCCCCGATTCAACCCCTGGAGCATGGCAGAAAACCGTTCTCTCGCCATGTCCACAAAGCTGGGGACCGGATCGACGGCGGTGATCTTGACCTTGCCATCCAGCAGCAGCCACAGATGCGCCGTCTCCCGCCCGGAGCCGCAGCCCACGTCCAGCAACGTCTTGCCGTCCAGGCTGCCGATATAAGGCCGCGCCCAGATCCATGAGGACACACGCAAGGTATCATAAATGCGGTTAGAAAGCGTGCTGTCGAAGGTCATCAGTTCCCCGCGCTCGCGCTCCAGGCGCTGAGCAAACGCGCTCGATTCGCCGCGCATCCGCAAGGGAACCTGTTTCGCCAGTTCGCCGGCAATGTGCAATCCCAACACGGCAGGGGAAAGCCGCGCCTTCATTTCGTCATAGGTCGGCAGGCGGTGTTGGGGATGCAGGAAATACCTTTCTCCGTCGAACTCCAACACGCCCTCCCGGTCGTTGGTCAGCGCCACCATAACGTCGGCAGTGTAGTCGGAATTGATGAAGCCGAACTCGTTCATGATCTCCTTGAAGGTATGCGGCTCGCGCAGATAATCGAACAATCCGATCTCCCGCATACTCTCCAGGACCCAATAGCGCCCCAGGGTGCTCACATCGCCCATCACGCGCGCCGCCCTCCCAACGTGCGTGATGATGTACAGCAGTGCACGCAGTTTGGTCAACATCGCTTCTACCCCGCCTTCCTGGCCCGATGGACACCGGACACCAGTTCCTCAAACGCTGCCCCGCCTTCGCGGTACCACTGCACCATATCATCCCGCCAGGGGAAGCCCGACACCGTGTCGCTGACGCGCAGCATCAGGTCCTGATAGCGGCTGGTCGTGGGCTTGTAGCCGATCCCGCCCCAGATCACGCCGCCCGGCTTGAGCACGCGCAACATCTCGCTGACCGCCCGCTGCGGGTTAGGCGTCCAGTGCAGCATGGCCGAGTGAAACACCATGTCGAAGTGCGCGTCGGGAAAGCGCAGGGTTCCGGCGGTCATCACCCGGAAGTCCGGCGTGTTGGCCTCGGTGATGGGCGGATGCGGCTGGCCCTGGCTCAACTCCGCCACCAGGCCGGCGAACCGTTCGCGCCCCAGGGCGATGAAGTCCTCCACCGGATCGACGGCGGTGATCTTGACCTTGCC
>Ga0209018_1000634_pt1 | contig 31732 bp, 33 predicted proteins | sample YNPBryBLVA2012_FD_185814 | JGI IMG/M metagenome (GOLD analysis project Ga0209018, IMG submission 185814) | Anoxygenic and chlorotrophic microbial mat microbial communities from Yellowstone National Park, USA - YNP Bryant BLVA 2012 (SPAdes)... ...
ATCTCCTCGCATCATACGCCCGGCCCGGCGGTTCGGTGCCGCGGTGGTCCACAATGGTCCGATGAGCCCAGAGAACGCTCCCGCCGCCGGCGAAGAGGTCGGCATCCTCCACACGAACCTCGGCCGGATCGTCGTCCGGTTCTTCCCCGACAAAGCTCCCAAGCACGTCGAGAACTTCAAGCAGCTCGCCCGCGAGGGCTTCTACGACGGAACGCGCTTCCATCGGGTGATCCCCGGTTTCATGGTTCAAGGCGGGTGCCCCAACAGCCGCCTGCCGGATCGGACCCTTCACGGCACCGGCGGCCCGAAGCGCCGCCTCAAGGCGGAGTTCAACGACGTGAAGCACGTGCGCGGAATCCTCTCCGCCGCGCGGACCAGCGATCCGAACTCCGCGGGCAGCCAGTTCTTCATCATGGTCGCCTCCGCGCCGCACCTGGACGGGCAGTACACGGCCTACGGCGAGGTCGCGGAGGGCATGGACGTGGTGGATCGGATCGTGGCGCTTCCCCGGGACGGCCGCGACAACCCGCTGGACTCCAACCCGGCCATCGTGGAGAAGGTGGAGATCGCGGCCTGGCCAGTGTGAGCTTGGCACGCGGACCGAAGCTGTCGTAAACTGCAACCAGGGCCGTCTTGGGAGGCCTCCGGGACGACGCCGTCCTGGGTTTTCGCAGCGACGCAGGGTGACGGACCGCGCAGCCGCCTCCGTCTTCTGGGCAACCGGGCTCGCCGAGGCCGTTCGAGGGGGAGCGGGGCGGATCGGTGCCGAAGCGGACGGGAAACGGACCGTCGCCCTCGCCGTTCGACCCTTAGGTATCCTCTGGCTCCACCATGCCCGGCGATGAGGTGTCCGCAGACGTGACCGAAGCCAAGGCCAAGGTGCGCCCGGACTGGTGCGGCGGCCTGGTCGGCATCCTCGTGTTCCTCGTGGGTGTGGGGCTGCTGCTGTACACGTTCCGGCTGGCTCTGAACATCCTCTCGGTCGAGCCGCGGCAGGCGATGGGCCTCCAGCAGAAGGAGCCGGTGGACATCGTGCGGTCGGGCCAGAGCTTCCTCGGTCTGTTGCAGAACGTGCTGGTTCTGACGCTGATGGCCGGTGTGGGCGGCCTCGTCTCGGCGCGCGGCGTGAGGCTCTACGGAGCCAGCCGGGGATGCGGGGAATGAGCGCCGTCCTGAGGCACGTGCCCGGCGTGGTGGGCGTGGATGAGGCGGGTCGCGGGCCGCTGGCCGGGCCCGTGGTCGCCGCGGCCGTGGTCCTGCCGGAGGGTCCGCCGCCGATCGGCCTCGACGACTCGAAGAAGCTCAGTCCGCGGCGCCGAGAGGAGCTCGCGCGGTGCATCCGCTCCGTGGGCCGCTGGGCGATCGCCGAGGCCAGCGTGGAGGAGATCGACCGCCTGAACATCCTCCAAGCCGCGATGCTCGCGATGCGCCGGGCGGTGGATGCCCTCGGAATGCCGGGCGCGGACGTGCTGGTCGACGGCGACCGCCTCCCGGAGGGCCTGCGCGGGCAGGCCGTGGTCAAGGGAGACTCGACCTACGCCTGCATCGCTGCGGCGTCCATCCTCGCCAAGGTGCACCGCGACCGGCTGATGCTCCGCTTGGCCGAGGAGCATCCTGGCTACGGCTTCGAGCGGCACTTCGGGTACCCGACCCCCGACCACCTGGAGGCCCTTCGCCGCCTCGGCCCCAGCCCGATCCACAGGAGGTCCTTCGCGCCGTGCCGAGACGCCCTCGACCGAGCGAGCGCCACGCGGTAGGAGCGCGGGGCGAGGCGCTGGCGGCGGAGCACCTCCGGGCCCTCGGATACACGATCGTCACGCGCAACTTCCGCTCGAGGCGAGGAGAGATCGACCTGGTGGCCTTGGACGGAGAGCTGCTCGTGTTCGTGGAGGTGAAGCTCCGCGCCGCCACGACACGTCGCCCCGAGGAGGCGGTGGACGGGATCAAGACCCGCAGGCTGGTCGCCGCCGCCGAGGACTATCTGGCGCAGATCGGCGAGCCGAACCGACGCACGCGGTTCGACCTGATCGCGATCGACCCGGACGGCGTGCGCCACTACCCCGGCGGGGTTCAGCCCTGAGGCGACCCCTCGAGGAGCCACTCGCCGAAGAACTCGGGGCGGTGAAAGTCCGGGGTTGGCGTGCGGATCGGCGCCCAGCTGCCCCAGCGAGGCTGCGAGCCGTTCTCGTTGCAATGGTACAGGTTTCCGCTCCAAAGGTTGCACCGTTCCGGGTCTTGGAACGCGCCGACGCTTCGCAGGACCTCGAACGGCACCCGCACGGCCAGGCTCCAGGGGTGCGGCTCCGCGATCTCCGGGTCGATCCGAGCAGGCTCCGTGGTGAGAATCTCCAGCCGGCCTAACTCCTGGGCCGAGGCGGCCCGCCGGTTCTGGCCTCGGGCCGTTTGCCACGCCAGCAGCGGCGAACCCCCGCAGTTGATCTCGACGTTGAAGTAGCCCTCGCCGGTGCTGAAGAACAGCTCCACGCAGGAGTCCTCCCATACCGGCCCTCCCGGCTCGGTGCAGAGGCAACGCACCCACCGGTCTTCGACCCGGAACAGAGCGCAGAGGGCTTCGCTCTGCCAGGCGAGCCGCGCCTCGCACCTCGGCGCGAAGCCGCCCTCAGGCTTCCAAGGGAACGATCCAATCCAGATCGGAGCGGAATTCCTGAACAGATCCGAATCGGGGTCGAGGCTCAGCGGTGCGCCGTCGTGGGCGCGGGCGACCCGGAGGCGGGGCGTTTCCATGGCTCCATTGTGCCCCCTCCGGACCGCCCGCGCGGGCGTCTCTCAGGCGGGGCGCCCCGCCTCGGTGGCCTCGGGCACCTCGATCAGCCGTCCGGTGCGCACGTCGTACACGAAGCCGTGGATCGGGATGTCCTTCGGCACCAACGGGTGGCTGCGGATCCGCCGCACGTCGTCCACCACGCTGGAGGCTTCGTCCCGGAACGTCAGCCAGTTGACGAAGCGGCCCTCCGGCGAGCCGCCGTCCTGGACGGGGTTCCTCCAGCCCTCGGAGGTCAGCTCGGCGGTGTGCAGGCTGCCCTCCAGCAGGCTGGCCATGGTCTCCTGGTCGAACAGCGCCATGCCGCAGTCGGTGTGGTGCACCACGAACCATTCGACGGTGCCCAGCAGCTTGTGGCTGATGACCAAGGAGCGGATGGCGTCGTCGCTGGCTCGGCCCCCGGCGTTGCGGATCACGTGCGCGTCGCCCTCGGCGAGCCCGGCGTACTTGGCCGGATCCAGGCGCGCGTCCATGCAGGTCAGCACCGCGAACCGTCGGGCCGGCGGCAGGGCCAGCGACCCCTTGTCGCCGAACTCCGCGGCGTAGCGCTCGTTGGCTTGCAGAATCTCGGTCTTGATCTTGCTCATGTTCGACCCCACGGCCCCGCATTGGCAACCGGAGCCGCTCGTTCATGATCTACGAGGCCGTCGCCGGCGCAGGAGCGGACGTCCCAGCCCTCCGGCCCTTCTTCGGCGGCGGTCGCTCGGCGCGAAAGGACCCGCCCGCGAAAGGTCCCAAGAGCCTAAGGGCCCAAAAGAACCCCGAGAGCGGGCCGCCGCGGGCCTTGCCACGGCCTCGGGAATCTCCCGGGCGATCGGCCGGCGCCTCCCCGAGGAGGCGAAGCGATGGAAGCCTCGCCCCAGACCGACGGGGCGGCGCCGCGCTCGGGAGCTACGGTCGGAACCTCAGCGCCACTGCGCGGTTCGAGAAGGTTGCGGCGTAGACGACTCCGTCCGCGAAGGCCGGCGTGGACAAGAAGTGCCCCTGCGGCAACCGATGCTGGGCGGCCAAGGAGCCGTCCTTCAGCGACACCACGCTCAGCAGGGAGTCCACCGAGCCGATCGCGGCCCAATCGCGCCACAACGCCGGAGAGGAGTCGTAGATCACGCTGCCGGTCTTCGCCACCCACAGCTCCTGGCCGGTGTCGGCGCGGACGCAGCGCACCTCGCCGTTGTCCCCGAGGCATCCGACCACCACGCGGTCGCCGACGCGGACCGGTCCCGAGTGCCCGTACTTGTCGCCCGGACTGGAGACCTCCCACACCGGCTCGCCCGTCTCAGCCTCGAAGCAGAACAGACGGTTGCCGTTCGCGGAGGCGTACACGAAGCCTCCGTCCACGCAGGGGCTGCCGATCGCCGGAGAGTAGGCGAAGGTCGTGGCGCAGCACAGCCTCCTCCAGGCCAGTCTGCCGGAGGCCGCGTCCAGCGCATAGAGGCCGTTGTCCCAGGCGCCGATGTAGAAGCGCTCGCCGTCGGTGGCGGCCACGGACTGCGCGAACGCGGTGTTGCTCGGGGGCATCTCGTAGCGCCAGCGCTCGGCTCCGGAGTCGGGGTCCAGGCCGTACACGCGCCCGTCGCCCGAGGCGATCGCGAGGATGCCGCGGGCGAGCGCGGGGGAGGCGTACACGGGGCCGCCGGTCGCCTTGCGCCAGAGTCGCTCGCCGGTTCTGGCGTCGAACGCGTGCAGGCGCCCGTCCGCGCTGCCCACGTAGACCCGGCCGCCGGCGACCAGCGGCGTGCTGTGGCAGTAGTCCTCGGTGCGCGCGGTCCAGACGGCTGCCCCCGTCCGCCGATCGAGGCAGACCAGCGACCCGTCCATGCAACTCAAGAACAGGCGGTCGCCGTGCGGCCGCACGTGGGACATCACGCCGCCGGGCAGCTCCGTCTCCCACAGGGGTTGCAGGCGTGTGCCGCGCCGACGGATCACAACGGGAAGCGGAAGCCACGGCCCATCCTCGCCCGCCCGCGCCGTCAGGACGTGTTGGCCGGCGGGCAGACCGCCCGTGTCCGCCAAGGCCGCCTCGAGCGGCTGGAAGTCGCGACCGTTCCATCGGGCTTCGGTGGCCCCGGCGAGCCGCGCCGCAACGGGCTGGCCGGCCTCGACGGGGGCGCCGCCGACGCTCCAGGCGGGCTTCGCCGCGTGGCCGCCGTTCAGCGGCACTCGCAGAATCTCCTTCAGCTGGGGGACCTCGGCGGTGCGGCGGCTCACGATCAGCTCGCCGGAGGCGAAGTCCGCCTCGATTTTCTGGTAGGTGCCCTGGTACAGGCCCTTGCCCATGGTGCAGGGGACGCCGCTCCAACGCCACAGAAGGTCCTTGTGGCCGTGGCCGGTGAGGATCAGCCGGACGTTGAAGGGCCGGATCACCTCCAGCAGCTCGTTCTCGTTGTCGACCATCATCGAGCCCCAGCCGACCCAGTGGTGCGTGGCCAGAACGACCGGCGTGTCTTTGCCGGCCGCCTCCAGCTGCTCGCGGAGCCAGTTCAGCTGGCTCTTCTCGTAGTGCCCCCAGTGCGAGAGCGGCACGGTGGAATCCAGCGCCACGACCAGCAACCCAGCCTCGCTCCGAGCCTGGTGGGGTTCGCCGAGGTGCCGACGGAACACCTGCATGCCGAGCGGCGACCAGCGGACGTCGTGGTTGCCCGGCACGTCGAGCACGGGAAAGCCCACGCCAGCCTTGGTCGCGCGGTAGTTCTCGTACTCTCCGTTCCAGCCGTAGTCGGTGATGTCCCCGACGTTGACCGCGAACGCCGGCCGAACGGTCCGCTCGATCTCTCGCAGCAGAGCCAGGTTCTCGGCGACCCTCGCCTTCAGCCCGAAGTGGGTGTCCGAAAAGGAGGCGAACACCAAGCGCTCCTCCCGTGCCGGCACCCAAAGGGCGAACGACCGGGGCAGAGCGGCCGCTCCGACGGCGACGGCTCCGAGGCGCAGGAGTTCCCGGCGTGTCAGGCCGCGTTCCATAGGCCTACCATACCCTCTGCCCGAAGCAACCCCGGGCAGCCTGGGTGCAAGGACCGCTCGCTCTTCACGGGGAGCTAACGGGACCGTCACGCCGGCCTTCGGACGGAGGCGGTTAGCATCGGCGCATGCGCGCACCGACGGAGTTCCTGAGCGAGACCATCGAGATCGACGACGAGACCGTCCAGTCCTTCCAGGAGAAGGGACACGCGGCCGTTCGCGGCCTCTGCCCGCCCGACGCGGCCGCAGCCTGGCGCGAGGTCCTCGTGGAGGCCGCCCTGAGCCACAGCGGGGAGACGAGGCCTCTAGAGGAGCGCGACGCCTATGGGAAGGCGTTCCTGCAGATCACGAACCTGTGGCAGCGGGAAGAGGCAGTGCGGCCGTTCGTCCTGGCCAGGCGCTTCGCGGGCGTGGCGGCGCGTCTCCTAGGCGTGGAGCGCGTGCGCCTCTACCACGACCAAGCGCTGATCAAGGAGCCGGGCGGGGGGCCGACCCCCTGGCACCAGGACCAGTTCTACTGGCCCTTGGAGACGGACAAGACGATCACGATGTGGATGCCGCTGGTGGACGCCACGCCGGAGATGGGAACGATGATGTTCGCCGACGGGAGCCATCGGGACGGGTTCATCGGGATCGACGAGCAGATCTCCGAGTTCAGCGAGGCGTTCTTCGAGGGATACGTGCGTGGGCGCGGGTTCCCGATCACGAAGGGTCGCTCCTTGAGCGCGGGCGACGCAACGTTCCACCTGGGCTGGACCCTGCACCGAGCCCCCGGCAACGCGACGGAGCGTCCCCGCGAGGCGATGACGGTGATCTACTACGCCGACGGCGCGGCGGTCTCCCGGCCCCGCAATCCGTTCCAGGAAGCGGATCGGCTGGCTTGGCTGGCGGGGCTGGAACCGGGTCGGCCCGCCGCGGGGCCCCTCAATCCGGTTTTGTTCCCCTGATTCTTGCGGATTTGTGAACAATCCGGGCGCGCCCGTCGTCCAAGATGTAGCGCGAGCGGATGCGCGCCGGGCGCGTCCTTCGGGTGCGGGTTTTTCGAACTCGCGCGCGGATGGCACGTCCTCTGCATGGGGAGGCAACGAAGAGTCGCACGCAGCAATCGCTCGTTGTAGACTTTCAGAAGCAGTACGAGGTCGATCGCGGTCCTGCTCCATCGGTGCGGGCCGCCCAGTCGGAGAATCGAAGGAGAACCACGCTATGCGTCTGCGCAAGGGAGCGTTCACGCTCATCGAGCTTCTTGTCGTCATCGCGATCATCGCGATCCTCGCCGCCATCCTCTTCCCGGTCTTCGCCCAAGCCAAGCTCGCGGCCAAGAAGACCCAAGCCCTGTCCAACGCCAAGCAGTCCACGCTCGGCATGCTGATGTACACGACGGACAACGACGACACCTTCCCGGTGTACGGCGCGGTCACCGGCGGCTACCGGTTCCCGGTTCCGCACGAGCTGATGTTCCCCTACACCAAGAACACGGAGATCACCGGCTCGCCGAACAGCATCGTGCACAACTCGAAGACGTACGGTCTTGGCGTGTGCTACGCGCCCGGGCAGTTCCGGCTCCACAATCAGTCCTTCAAGCCGAACGCCATGATCATCGGACTGGCCACCTGGACCGACACGCCCTACGGCGTGCTCAACGCCAGCGCCGTGACGAGGCCCTCCAGCACGATCCTGTTCGTGGACACGCCGTACTACCTGCCGGTCTTCCTCTGGGTGCACGGCATGCTCGGCAGCGACCAGAAGTACAACGCGGGTTCAAAGTGGTACGAGGTGTATCCGCTGAGGGTGCGAGTGAACAAGACCTACGTCCACCCTTCGAACAACAACTGCTACGAGGGCTACCAGCTGGAGTCCCGCGGCAACGGCCCCATGTTCACCCCGTATTCGGGCAAGGTTCTGGTGTCGATGATCGACGGCAGCGCCAAGGCGATCAAGATCGCCCAGGCCTACAGCGAGGATCCCGAGGAGCAGATGTGGGGCGTGGACATCACGCCTTCCCGCCAGCGGTGGGGCTTCGGTGGAGCCAACGACTGGGCGATGAAGTACTACATGCGGCGCATCCGCAACGAGTGGCTGCACTCGCAGCTGCGCTGAGCGGGCGCGTCGCCCCGGCTGAGCGCGGGCGGAGGGTCTGAGGCCCTCCGCCCGCGCCGCTTCCGGAGGCTCACAGTTCGAACAGGTCGTGGGGAAACCGCGTGAGGAACTCCGCGCCGGACTCGCCCAGATGTACGATCTCCTCCAGCCGCAGGTAGTACGCCCCGGGCCGCCAGAGCTTGGGCTCGATCGCCAGAACCATGCCCGGCAGCAGCGGCTCCTCCGACGAGGGGCCCAGCCACGGCCGCTCGTGGACCTCCACCCCGATCGAATGGCCGACGATCCTTGAGTCGCCGAGCCTGCGCCTCAGGTCGTCGCCGAATCCGCGCCGGTCCAGACCGCGTTCGATCATGGGGTAAACGTCGCAGGCCCGCGTCTCCCCGGGCCGGATCTCCGAGACCGCCTCACGGACGGACTCGCACAGAGCGCGGTAGGCGGCCTTCGTCTCGGCTGGCGCGGGACCCACGTGGACGCTGCGGCCCCAATCGGAGCACCAGCCTTCAACGACGAAGCCGACGTCGAAGCAGACGGCCGTTCCCTGCCGCAGCGGCCAGTCGGTCGGCACGTTGGTGATGCCTTCGGCCGGGCCGAACGGCGGGTGCATGAAGCCGCAGAACGGGGGGAACGAAACCGCCTCGGCGCCCAGCCGCCGGCCGCGGAACTCGATCTCCAGCTCCACGTCCCTCATGGTCTGCCCCGGGCGCAGTTCCCGCACCACGGCGAGCAGGCACTCGTCCGTTAGCCCCGCCGCCCGGCGGAGGCCGGAAAGCTCGTCCGGCTCCTTGATCGCCCGCAGGCGATCGGCGAGATCGTCGCCGGCGGTCCAATCGGCGTCCGGCCATGCTCTGCGCAGCTCGCCCAGGCTCGCGGCGGAGGGGAACCCAGCCACCGCGATGCGCCCCGGCGCCTCCACGCAGGACCGAAGCCCATCCGCCGTCAGAGCGGGTGCGCCGGGCTGGGCCGCGCCGAAGGCCGCCAAGGGGCCGTCCACGGGCAAGAGCCAGAGACGGTCCGGGGGTTGCAGGTCGGGGGCGCCGCGCCAATCCAAGGGCCGGTCCAGCAGCCACTGCGCCAAGGGCCCGGGGCCGATCGCGGCCGCGGCCAGCGACCGCTCGGCAAGGACCGCCCGCAGGACCTCGCAACGGGCCTCCGACCGGTCGGAGAGGGTCATTGCGGTTCACCCTCCCGCTGGTCGGTGTGGCACAGGTTGCAGTCCTGCGACACCTCGGTGCGTTTGCCGGGGGTTGCCGCCTCCATGGTGCCGTGGCACCGCCAGCAGCCGTCGTGCGACCTCCAGTTGGTGTAGGTCGCGGCGTTGACCTTCATGTGGGGGAAGTGCGATGCCTTGTACGCGTCCGCGATCGCCCGCACGGAGCGGTCCAGATCGCCGGACCTGCTCTTGGCCACGTCCGGGTACTGCCTCTTGTAGAACTCGACGATGCTCGAGATGCGGGTCAGCACCTGGTTCTGGAGCGTCTCGGAGGGCGGTTCGGTGTCCTCCCCCACGGCGTCCAGGGCCTGCTTCTTGATGAAGGGGAGGGTGGGGTCGATCGCCTGCTTGGTGATCCCCCCGTCCACGAGCTGCTCGAAGGTCCGGAACTCGTGGGCCGCGCGGTTGTGGCAGTCGATGCAGTCCATGCGCCGGACCTTCATCTGGGCCCTCAGCTGCGGCAGGGCGTCCTTCTTCTCGGAGTGGACGAACTCCTGGACGCTTCCGTCCGGCCGGCGGACGCGCAGCCACGCGATCTCCTTCAGGTCCGGCGTCGCGGGGAGGTAGTCGATCTGCGACGCCATGTGGCCGTGGATGCCGCTGCCGGCCACGCCGCCGCTGCCCACGTGCATCAGCATCGAGAGGATGTGCTTGGTGTTCTTCTCGTCGGGGTCGTACGTGATGGTCGTGCGCAACCGGCTCCCGTAGAACCGATTGACGGTGTGGCAGTTCTCGCAGGTGTCCCGACTGGGGCGCAGATCGACCACCGGCGTCGGCAGAGGGCGGTGGTAGTCGCCTCTGGCGTAGTGCCACACCTGCCGCAGGCCGGAGAGCTTGGACTTCACCATCCACGGCGCCCCGGGACCGATGTGGCAGTCCACGCACGGCACGCTCGCGTGCGACGACGCCTGGTAGGCGGAGAACTCGGGGATCATCACCTTGTGGCACACCTCGCCGCAGAACGACTTGGTGTCCATGTATTCCACACCCTTGTAGGCCGCGACGGTGAGCGAAACCAGAACGAGCGCGCCCGAGGAGAGGAAGAAGGTCGCCACGCGCTTGACGGAGGGGTCGCTCAGGTCGAGGGCGATCGGCTCGGGCTTGCCGGCGGCCCTCCGGCGCCTCTGGATCCAGGCGTCGATCGGCACGAGGAGCAGCCCGACGATCAAGAACGGCGGCAGGATCAGGTACGTGATCACTCCGGAATAGGGGTTCGGCATCCCGGTGGCGATGTCCAGGATCGTGAGCGCCACCATCAGCGCGAGCGTGATGCTGACCATCGCCCCGCCGAGAAAGCGCAGCGGCCGCTGCCGAAACCAGAGATAGATCGTCCTCATGGCGTTCGGTTCCTCCGAGAGCCCCTGGCGAGAGGCCCCTCTGGGCGACAGTGTGCCCGAAGCGTAAGGTGGAGGGCGCGCGAACGGTCGGTTCTTGCTCAATATGGCGCAAAGATCGATGGTTCCAGTCACGACCGACGCTCGCGCGCATCTAAATAGCGGCAGGGCCACCCGCGGGTGGCCGCGAAATCCCGAACGGATGGTGCAGAGTCACATGAAGCGAACGTTGATCGGCCTCTCGTTGTCCGCCGTCGCCTGCGTCGCGATGGCCTCGCCCGCGTTCCTGGGCGTGTTCCTGTCCAACTACAAGGTCAAGGGCACGTCGGACCTCGGCAAGGCGAAGTGCGCGATCTGCCACACCAAGGGCAAGCAGTTGGATGCGTACGGCGAGGACCTGAAGAAGGCCCTGGGCGGAGCCAAGAAGCTGACCCCCGAGATCCTCGCGAAGGTCGAGGGCTTGGACTCGGACAAGGACGGCGTGAAGAACGGCGACGAGATCAAGAAGGGCACGCTGCCCGGAGATTCCAAGAGCAAGTAACCGGCATCCACCCCGTGGAAAGGCGCGGGGTCCGGGCGACCGGGCCCCGCGCTCGTGTCGATGGACCGCCAGGGTTACTTCTTCGCCGGAAGCTTGTCGGCCTTGATGGCGTCGATGTTCTTCACGCCGTCCTTGTCGGAATCCAGCTGCTCCACCGCCCTGAGCGTCTCGGGCGTGGGCTTCTTCGCGCCCTTGAGAGCCTTCTGGAGATCCTTGCCGTAGGCGTTGAGCTCCTTCCCCTTCGTGTGGCACACCGCGCACTTCGCCTTCTTCAGGTTGGATCCGGGCTTCACATCGTACTGCTTCTCGAACAGGCCGACCCAAGCCGGGCCGGCGAGCGCCAGCACGCCGAGCGCTGCGGCCAGAAGCGTCGTCATCGTCTTCCTCATCGGTACGTTCCTCCGTTGGGGGCCTTTTGGCCCGTCCCAATCCCGTAGACGATCCGGGTCGGCGCAGGGTAACCCGCCTCGGCTCGGCGGAGATGGGCATTCTTGCTCACTTTCGCGCAAATTCCAGTTGAATGGCCTAAAGGTCCCGGCGAATTGGGGCACGATGGATGCGTGAGGGCATCGGCTCCCGCGAACCAAGCAGGAAAGCCGGGTGCCCTCGGAGAAGGGAATCGTCGAGACCAGAGACGCCCGCCCCGGACGAGGACGGAGCGAAGGGAATCGGGAGGAGCGCATGCGTCTAGGGACGCTGTTTTTGGGAGTCGGATTGGCGTCGCTCTTCGTGGGGGCGCTGGGGGGCGAGAAGGCGGCTCAGAAGGAGCCCCAGTTCCCCCTGAGCCTGTTCGCGAAGGCCACGGAAGAGAGCTACTTGGGCGATGACGCCTGCTCGAGCTGCCACGAGGACGTCGTGGCGAAGTTCAAGCTTTCCGCGCACGCCCCTCACTCCAACAACCCGAAGTTGCCGGTCGGCAAGCGAGGCTGCGAGGGTTGCCACGGCCCCGGCCAGTTCCACGTGGACGAGGACAACCCGCAGGTCGTGTCCTACACCAAGATGGACGCGAAGCAGGTTGCCGCGGCTTGCCTGCGCTGCCACGGCGACACGATGAAGCTCAGCCATTGGAACCGCACCGACCACGCCCAGGCGTCGGTCGCGTGCACGTCCTGCCACCAGATCCACCCCAAGGAGGCCGACGAAGGCAAGCCGCCTGCGGACGCGCTGGTCGCGTTCCACGCCCAGCCCACGCCGAAGAAGCTCCTGAAGGGTTCCGAGACCCAGGTCTGCGGCGCGTGCCACAAGAAGACGGTGACGCAGTTCAAGCAGAACTCGCACCACCCGGTGCCCGAGGGCCGCATGGTCTGCAGCGACTGCCACGACGTCCACCCCGCGAAGAACGAGCGGAAGGACGTCGACGCCGTCAAGGGCAAGTGCGCCTCGTGCCACGCGGACAAGGCTGGGCCCTTCGTCTACGAGCACGATCCCGTCGCAGGGTGGACCGGAGACGGTTGTGTGGAGTGCCACAAGCCGCACGGGTCTCAGAACCCGAAGCTGCTGACGTCGTTCTCGCGGGGTGCGTGCGCCCAGTGCCACACCGACAAGCTCTCGCGGCACTATCCCGGACGCTCGTGCTGGAGCTCCGGGTGCCACGTCGCCGTGCACGGGTCGAACACCGACCCGAAGTTCCTTCGCAGGTAGGGGGCGCGCGTCGCCAAACGGAGGGAAGGAAACGTGATCGAATCGACTAGGACCCTTTGGACCGCGATGGCTCTGCTGGCGTTCTCCTGCGTGTTCGCCCAGGAGGAGGGCCAGAGCGGGGCGGAGCCCGCCGCGCCGCCGACGGTGGTGCGACCCAGGGCGGTGTTCGACTTCTCTTGGATCAACTGGGAGTTCAACGGCAACGTCCGCAAGTTCAAGCAGTACGCGACGCCCGCCGACGGCTGGTCGATCGGGGAGGCCTCGTACCTATGGGGCAACGACGCCCGGAACTCCCGCTTCCTGGGTGCCTTCCGGGGAGCGCCCGAGGACGACTACTGGACCGGGGCCGAGCTGTTGCTGTTCCACGGGACCACCGCCCTGGGCGGCTCTCTGCGGCGCAACAAGTTCTATGACCCGTTCCCGCTGCTCGTCGAGGAGAGCGAGCGGGAGGTGGGTGAGGCCACCCTGGCGCAGACCATCGGCCCGGCCCGGATCGCCCTGCGCTACCAGATGGACCAGCAGGACGAGTACTTCGGCGCGCCGAAGGAGCCCCTCCGGCAGCGAACGCGGTTCCTGGACGCCGTCCTCGGGACGGAGCTGGGCGATGGGCGGCTCCAGCTGGGCGTGAGCGAGCGAACCTATTGGGACCGCACCAACGTTCTGCCCGACACCGACGTCGTCCGCTACGACGCGATCGTCTCCCAGCAGCTCGGACCGCGGCTGAACCTGGAGGGCGGCTACCTCCAGCACAAGATTCGGGTGGGCGGCGGCGACGAGAACGAGGTGGAGACCTGGCTGGTCCGAGGCGACCTCGACCTGGGCGAGGCCACCACGCTCGGCTTCGGCTTCCGATATGAGGACCTGAACCTGCCGACCGTGCAGAACGCCGCCCTGCGCAAGCGCTACGAGACGACCGGGAGGCTGAACCACCGGTTCGGAGGCGGGTGGTCTGCAGCCGTGGGCTACCGGCATCTCGAGTCGGAGCGCATCCGCACGGACCGCTCCGAGATCGAAGTGCCGATCCGCGACGCTTGGACCGGCCGCGTCTGGGGACGGCTCGCGCCGAACCTGAAGCTCAGCGTCCGCGGCGCCTACGACCACCTGCGCGGCTGGCCGACGGTGGTCTCGGACGACACGCGCGCCCTCTGGTGGGATGACCGGGCCTCGGTGAGGGCGCAGCTCGACTGGTTCGTCGGCACGGGGACGGTGTACGCCACCCTCGCGCACGCCGTGAACGTGAACGACGATCGGGACGCCACGCTGCGCTCCACGTCGGTCGCCTTGGGCGGAAGCTTCGAGCTGACCGACCGCCTGAGCGTGTTCGCGGAGCACCAGAGGGAGAACCACCGGGCCAGAGCGGCGGGCGAGCCGGACTTCGACGCCTACTTCCCCGGCGGCGTGCTCAGCACCCTGGGGGTCTCGGCGGCGCTGTCCGACCAGTGGTTCTTCACCGGGACCTACACCGAGACGGGCACGAACAACTCGAACCTGGTCTTCGAGCCGGGGGGGAACTACAAGGGCAAGTACTGGAGCCTGGCGCTCACGCACCGCCGGCCGGACGGCAACGAGCTGATGCTCGGCTGGATGCCGTGGCGCTTCTGGGACAAGACGAACCCGTTCTACGACTATGAGACGCAGGCCTTCGTGGTCTCTGCGAAGATGAGGTTTTGAAGCATGGCTGTAGGATCGACACCTAATGAGCGGAGGAGCATGATGAGAACGAAATGGTTCGTGTCGCTTCTCGCGGCGGTGCCTCTGGTGGCGGGGACGCTCGTCCTCCAGAGCTGCGGCGGCGAGGGCGGTGCAGTGGTCAGCGGTGGGGGCGGAGACTCGTCCATCACCAAGCAGTTCCTGGCGTTGCTGCCGGACGGGCAGAAGGACGCCAAGCCGGTTGGGTCCGCCAAGTGCCTCGAGTGCCATCAGAACCGGGCGACCTGGCAGGATACGAAGCACGCGTCGGTCGGCGTGGGTTGCGAGAGCTGCCACGGCCCGGGTGGCAAGCACATCGCCAACCCCGGCCCGGACAACATCCTGAGCGGGCTGAACAGCGAGAACTCGGTGGTCTGCGGCCAGTGCCATGGTCCGTCGTTCGATCAGTGGCACAAGTCGTCCCATGCCGACGAGGAGCTTCCCAAGACGCTCATGGACATGGTCATCGGCAACGTCGCGGCGTACGGCCGCTCGAGCCGCTGTGGCGTGTGCCATGACGGCTGGTTCGCGCGCCATGCCGATCTGGACAACGCCGCCACGACGGACGACCAGATCAAGGCTGTTGCGGCGGACGGGCGCGACAAGGCGCCCTACACCGCGTCCTGCGCGAACTGCCACAGCCCGCACAAGGTCACGGGCAACCTCACGTCGGAGGGGAAGGAGGCCCAGCTGCGCAAGCCGGTGTTCAGTCAGGACACCGCACCGATCGCTCCGGGCACCGACCCGGCGACGTTCACCAAGTTCAACCACCTTTGCGCGCAGTGCCACAACGGCCGCGGCACCAACCCCGCCGATTCCGCGCTGAACTCCAGCACCTCCCGGCCCTCGATGCACGACAGCAACCAGTTCAACATGCTGATGGGCATCGGAGCGGTCGAGAACGGTGGTCCGGTGATCCGAACCGGCGCGCACGCCACCGCCGAAGGCCAGTGCAGCAAGTGCCACATGGGCGGCGGAAGCCATACCTTCAGCGTGAAGGTCGACCAGGCGTGCGCCCCGTGCCATTCCGTGGCCGACGCGACCTCGCGCACGGCGACGCTGAAGAACGAGATCGTCAACGGCCTGTACCAGCTCAAGACCAAGATGCAGACTTGGGCCCAGGGCAAGTTCGGAGACCAGGATCTCTGGGACTACACCACCCTGATCTCGGCGCTCGGCAAGACGGCTCCGCCGCAGTCGCAGGTGCCGATCGAGGTGAAGCGCGCCCGGCACAACTACTACTTCATCGTCCGCGACGCGTCACTGGGCGTGCACAACCCGCACTATGCCCGGCACCTGCTGACGGTGGCCAACGACAACATGGACGCGGTGCTGGGCAGGGCGCCCGTCCCGCCGAGCGGCCGGCTGGCGACCTTCCAGGAGAAGCTGGCCAGCATTCTGGAGGACAAGAAGCGGGCTACCCGAGCGGACATGTCCGCGGAGTGAAGGCCTGAAGGGAGCCGTGGCGACGGCCGCCCCCCGGTGGGGCGGCCGTCCGCGGTTCGAAACCCGGCCGGGATTCGCCGAGTCGGAAAGCCTCTGTCGAAACGACGAAAAGAAAGCCATGGGAACGAACGCTCTCGACCCGCTGCCCTCGCCGCCGGAATGGTCCCTCGCGCTCGGAAGCCTCGGCTCGGCGCTCGTGGTCTCCGCAGCGCTGCTGTTCCTGGCGTCCGCCCTGGCCTGGGGAATCGCGGGCGGCCGCGACTGGGGCCGGCGGATGGGGGCGTGGACCTTCGGCCTTGGCTGCCTCGGCCTGTTCGCCACCTTCGCCGTGCTGGCGGTTCTGTTCGCCAACAACCGGTTCGAGTGGGAGTACGTGTGGGCGCACGCGGACTCGACGAACACGCTCCCCTACCGCATCGCCGGCATCTGGTCTGGCCAGCAGGGCAGCTTCCTGCTGTGGGGCGTGTGCATGGCGCTGTTCGGTCTGCTGTCGGCGCGGTTCGTCGGCCCATACCGGCGCGCCTACATGGCGGTGTACTCGCTGCCGCTGGCCGCGATCGCGGGCATCCTGGCCTACGAGACCCCGTTCCACCTGATCCGCGAGGGCGGCAGGGCCGTGGTGCCGAGCGAGGGCATGGGCCTGTCGCCGGCGCTGCAGAACTACTGGGTCACCATCCATCCTCCGACGATCTTCCTCGGCTTCGGAGCGCTCACGGTGCCGTTCGCTCTGGCGCTGGCGGCCATGCTGCACCGCGATCTTCGGTCCTGGGTGCCGCTCGTGCGGCCATGGGCGATCCTCGCCACGACGCTGGTCGGCCTCGGGCTGTGCATGGGTGGCTTCTGGGCCTACGAGACCCTCGGTTGGGGCGGCTTCTGGATGTGGGACCCCGTGGAGAACGTCAGCTTCGTGCCCTGGGTGCTGGGCGCGGCTCTGTTGCACGGGCTGATGGTCCACAGAGCCAAGGGCAGGTGGATCCCGACGAACCTGCTGCTGGCGGCCGCGCCTTTCCTGGCGTTCGTGTACGGGACGTTCCTCACCCGCTCAGGGATGCTCTCGGACGTCAGCGTGCACAGCTTCGCCGAGATGGACCGGGCCGCGCTAAAGCTGCTGGTCGGTCTCTGCGCGGCGGCGTTCGTGGGGTTCCTCGGAGTCTGGTTCTGGACCCTGCCGAGCGCGCTGCGCCTGCAACGGAGCGAGGGCGAGGAAGCGCCGGGCTGGGATCGCGAGAGCCTGTTCCGCGCGGGGACGTACCTGCTGGTGCTGTTCGCGGGCGCGACGCTGGTGGGCATGAGCCTGCCGTTCTTCATGGCGCTCGCAGGGCGGCCGGCCAAGGTGGTGGAGGAGCATCAGTACCACCAGGTCCTGTCGTTCTTCTTCGTTCCGCTGATGCTGGTGATGGCCGCCGCGCCGTTCGTTGGCTGGCGCAAGCTCGGTGCACGGGAGGTTGGTCGGCGACTGTACAACGCGTTCTGCCTCTCGTTCGGTCTGGTGGGCCTCAGCCTGCTGGCGATGGCCGCCACCCCGATCCGCCAGCGCATTCCGTTGTCCGGCAGCGTCGAGGCGATCGGCGGTTTCTCGTTGCCCAAGCTGCCCTGGCTTCTGATCCTGCTGGGCCTGTGCTGGTTCGTGTTGGTGGCGAACGTCTGGCGCGTCGTCGAGCTGGGCATCGCCAAGAAGCTGAGCGCCTCGTCGTTCCTCGCGCACGTCGGACTCGCGGTGCTGCTAGCCGGCCTGATCTTCAGCCGAGGCTTCGAGCGCAAGGGATTCACGAACGTGCAGGAGGGCCGGCCCGGCGCCGCGCTGGGCTACACCTTCGAGTACCTGGGGCAGACGTCGGACCGTCACGACCGCGGCAACCGCGTGCGGTTTCGGGTGACGTCGGACGAGGGCACGTTCGTCGCCACTCCCGGCCTTTACTACGTGGTCTCACCCCAAGACGGGCGCGAGAGCCCGATGGTGTGGCCCCACATCCAGCGGTTCGCGCTCCACGACGTCTACATCACCCCTCAGCCGGAGCAAACCGACGCATCCGGCGTGGTCACGCTCAAGCCCGGCGAGTCGTTCGACGTGGGCCGGTACCGGTTCACGTTCGAGCGCATGGAGCGCAAGGGCCAGCCCGGGATGGCCGGCACGGAGTTTTTGGCGGTGGTGCGCGCCGAGACGTCGGTGGGCTCGTTCGAGGTCCGGCCGGGGATGAGGCTGGCGCAGAACGGCGTGGAGCCGATCGAGGCGCCCGTGGGCCACGCGCTGCGCATGGGGATGAGCGGCATGAACGTGGCGGACGGCTCGGTCAGCCTCCAGGTCTCGTTCAACACGCCGATCTACCCGATCGAGGTGTACTACAAGCCCCTCACGATCCTGGTTTGGGTTGGAACGGGCATCCTCACGCTCGCCGGCTTCCTGGCGGCCTGGAACGGTCGCCCGAGGCGGCTGCCGCAGACGGCGGAGTCGTGAGGGGGTGCGGCGCTGGATGGGACGGCGGCCCTGCCCCCCAGCCCGAGGGGTGCGTCCGGGAGGTGGGTGGTCGGTCATCGGACCGCGAACTCCCCTGCGGGCTGGCGGGCGGCTAGCTCGCCGCCCCGAGGGTTCCTTCTCGGCGGGACGGCGATTTCGGACGCGCTTTCTCGCGGCGGTACAATGCCGCCTGAGCCCGGGTGGTGGAACGGCAGACACAGCGGACTTAAAATCCGCTTCCCGCGAGGGAGTGCGGGTTCGAGTCCCGCCCCGGGCACCCTGCCATGCCTCTCGACATTCTGGTGACCGGTTTCGGGCCGTTCGGAGGGTTCGGCGAGAACCCGAGCCAGGCTCTGGCGGAGCGGTGCGGCCTGCCCTATGAGGTTCTCGAGGTGTCTTTCCGCGCGGTGGACGCTTTCGTGGATCGGATCGCCGCCGAGCCTCCGGACAGACTCCTGCTGATGGGCGTCGCGGGAGGAGCGGCGCGGTTGAGGATCGAGTGGGTGGCGCAGAACCGGGTTGGCGCCCATCCCGACGTCCGGGGGGAGGTCTACGGCCCAAGCCCCATCAACCCGAGGCGTCCCCCGAACTTGGCGGCGACCCTCTGGCCCCACGAGCCGTTCGGCCAACCCTGCGGGCTGTGGGAGCCCAGCGTCGACGCCGGCACGTACCTGTGCAACTACGCCTTCTTCCGCGCGCTGGAGGCCCTGCCGGACACGCGCACGGGCTTCCTGCACGTGCCGCCGACCGATGCCCTGCCCCTGGACGCTCAGCTGGCCGCGCTCGGGCGCGTGCTGGAGGTCTTCAGGAGTTCTTAGCCAGCTCGACCAAGAGGTCGTAGGTCGCGGGCTGCAGCAGGATCGCGCGGATGAAGATCCGGATCCGCTCGCTGTCTGTGATCTCCTCGATCTTCAGATCGGGGGCGAAGAACCGCGGATCGAGCGACTTGGCGAGCGTCTTGAGCTGGCCGGCGTTCAGCGTCGACTTCAACGTCTCCTCGATCATGGAGACGTTGTCCTCGGCGGTGGCCGCCCGAACGCGGTCGAAGGCGCCCAGCAGCTTGGCGAGGTCCGCCAGAAGCTGGCGGTCCGGAACCAGCTTCTTCTTCTCGCCGTCCTCGATCGCCTTGGCGATGCGCTCGCGGAACGGCTTCAGCTGGTCGTCCTCCATCTTCCGGACCTGCCGCTCCTTCTCGCGAACCTTCTCCAGAGCCGTGAGGATCTTGTTGGCCTGGTCCTTGGTGAGCAGGAGAGGCAGGACGTGGTTCAGGGCGTCCAGCTTGGCGATCTGGTAGTTGATGTCCTGCTTCGGGTCCGGCTGGGACGCCGGCTGAGTGGCCTGTTGCGGCGCCGCCGCCAGGGCGAGCGACGCGACGAGGATCGTCCAGAGTGCCTTCATCGTCTTCTGTCCTTGCGCTTCGAAATCCAGTGGCCTTCTCGGTACGTGGCGATGGTGCGCCACCTTGAGCCTCTCCATGGGTTGGACGCTCCAGGGCGCCGTTTGGAGACGCTCGTCGGCCTGGCCAGAGAGACCATGATCGTCGCGCCCAGCACTTGGAGCTCGACGAAGGCGATCCCCAGCAGCGTGACCGCAATCCAGGGCACGGTCTCCAGGCCCTCTGTCGGCTGGGGGCCGGCCAGGGTGCGCAGCGCGGCCAGTCCCGCCAGCAGAAGCACGCCGCTGAGGATCAGGCAGGCCGCCCCCACCGCCGCCCGCGTGTTCCGGCTCCAAGACTCCACGCGGGCGACGGTGCGCTCGGTGCGGCGCCGCAGGCCGATCCCGTACAGGATCCAGATGAGGAACGACACGGCGCCCTGCAGCCAGAACACGCGTCCAGCGTACCCGCCCTCGGTCGGTAAGATGGACCGCAACGATGGTCGTTGTGTTCGGAACGGTGTGCCTCGATCGAGTCCGCAGGGTGCCCAGCCTGCCGGATCCAGGCGGGTACGTGGAGATTCTGGAGGAGACGCTGTTGCTAGGGGGCGAGGCGGCCAACACCGCTCGGCACCTCGCCTCGTGGGGCGTTCCGGTTGGCTTGGCGGGCAACAACCTCGGGGCTGGTGAGGAAGGGCGCAGGCTGCTGGAGCTGCTGCGGCTCGCCGGACTCCCCACCGAGCACCTCCGAGCCGACGCGGGCGAGACCCCCGTGTGCGACGTGTACGTGACGCCCGACGGCGACCGCACGATGTTCGGCAGGGGCTTCTCGGCGATGGACTGGGCGGCCCAGGCCGAGAGCTTCCCCGTCGTGCCCGGGGCTTGGTTCACCGCCGAGCCGAACATGGCGGACGCCTCCCGCCTTGCCGCCCGCCGCGCCGCCGAGGCTGGGATGCGCACCTACCTGATGGACTTCGTGCGCGAGGACGAGCCGCTGCAGCCCGGCGGGTTCTGGCAGACGTCGACGGACTGGGCGGGCGCGAGGGACGACGCCGATGGGAACCGCCGCGTGGCCGAGGGCATCGCGCGGCGATACCGCTGCCACGCGATCCTGACCGACGGGCCGAACGGCTTCTGTTGGTCCCCGCCCGAGGGCCCGGCCAGGTTGCTGCCCACCTATCGTTGCCCGGAGGTGGTGGACTCGACGGGCGCGGGCGACGCCTTCCGGGCGGGCGTGTTGTTCGGCCTGCACCAAGGGTGGCCGGTGGGCCGCGCGCTCGCGATGGGCGCGGCCGCCGGATGCCTGGCCTGCACGCGCTGGGGCGCGTCTCAATCGATCCCGAACCTGGAGGAGCTTCGCAACCTGCAGGAGTCGCAAACCGAGACGACCGACGCGATCCTCAATGCTTGCGCCGCTGGCTGAGCAGCCAGTCGACCAAGCCCGGCTCCTGGAACGCCAGCGTCCAGGAATCGTGCTGCGCCTCCGGGTACTCGGTGTAGCGGACCTCGCCGCCCGCGGCTCGGATCGCATCCACCATCGTGCGGCTGGCCTGCACGGGCACGACGGGGTCCTTGGCCCCGTGGAACACCCAGAACGGCACGTCCTTGAGCCGGGCGGCGGTCCGCGGGTCGCCTCCCGCGCAGATCGGGAAGGCTGCGGCGAACGTCTTGGGCCTGCGGGCGACAAGGTCGAAGGTGCCGAAGCCGCCCATGCTGAGGCCGCCGATCACCACCCGGTCGCGGTCCGCGCCCAGCTCCCGCACGAGCACGCCGAGCATCTGAAGCACCGCCGCACCCGCCGGCGAGGGCCGAGAACCCATCTTCGAGGTCCGCCAATCGAGGTTCGACCACCAACCTCCGCTGGGGCACTGCGGGATCACGACCGCCGCCCCCTTCTCCGCGCACTGGAGGAAGAACGGTGTGCCGTGAACGAGCTGCGCCTCGTTGTCGGAGCCGCGCTCGCCCGCTCCATGCAGAAAGAGCACCAGTGGCGCGCCCCTCGTGCCGGTGGCCGGACGGAGCAGACGGAACGGCAGCACCACTCCGTTGTGGGCCGTGAACACGCGGTGCTCGAAGCTCGGTCCCGACAGGGAGGCCGCGAGGGCGAGACAGACCAGTGCGGGATGCATGCCCGCTTCTTACCCGATGCCCGCCCTGTGGGGCGCACCAGGACGGAAGGTATCTTGGGGCGGTGGAAGAACGGATCCGCGGCACCTTGGATGAGGCGGCCGAAGCCTTTCGCCGAGCCGTGCGGGGTTTGGCGGTCGATCAGGTGGCGGCCATCGCGCGGAGGGTGCTGGAGTGCTTCCGGTCCGGGGGCGTGGTGTACTGTTGCGGCAACGGCGGAAGCATGGCCGAGGCGATGCACTTCGCCGAAGAATGCACCGGTCGCTTTCGGCTCGACCGCGACCCCTTGCCGGCGGTGGCGATCGCCGACCCGACTCACCTCACCTGCGCCGCGAACGACTACGGCTTCGAGTCGATCTTCGAGCGGGCCGTGCGGGCCTGGGGGCGGCCGGGCGACGCGCTCCTGGCTCTGTCCACCTCGGGCCGTTCGGAGAACGTGGTGCGGGCCGCCCGAGCCGCCCGGGAGCGCGGAATGGCGGTGCTGGGCCTGCTCGGCGGGGACGGCGGTCCGCTGCTGCCGCTGTGCGACGCGGCCTTCGTGCCCGAGGCGACCGGCTCGGCGCGAATCCAGGAGCTGCACCTCTGGGCGGTGCACGCGATCATCGACGCCGTGGAGCGCGAGATGTTCGAGAAGCCCGCCGGCGGCTCAGGCGGCTGAGGCGTACACCTGAACCTCGGTGGCGACCTCCATCGAGAGCCGGGCGATGTCGTCCATCCGGATGCCGACCGACTCGAGCCGCTCCATCGGAAGGTCGGGCGGGTTGTTGGCCGCTCCGCCGTCGTAGCCCAGCTGGTGGGCGATCGCCTCTCCCGCGATGACGCACCAGGAGATGTCGATCGTCTCGGAGATGGGGTGCCCTGCGGTCACGGCCGAAGCGACGTGCGCGGGGAACCCCCACAGTTTGGCGACGGCCACGCCGGCGGAGCGGTGGTCGAAACCGAGCAGTTCGGCCTCGGCCTCGTTCACGGAACGCCGGGTTCCGGCGACGGCTTGCAGGACCGATCGGTAGCGCTCTTTCACGAGACCCACGAGAAACGGCTGGCCCAGGTGCCGCAGCAACCCGCCGGTCATCGCCGCGGAGCGCGACACCATCACCAGCCTCTCGGCCAGCCGGGCGGAGGCCACGGCGATCGCCAGCGCCTGTGAGACGATCGGTTTAGGCTTCACGCCTGAGCCCTTGCACAGTTCCTCGGTCCAGAGCTCGAGGCAGGCTAGAAGACAGGTGCGCTGCACGCGCTCGGTGCCCAGCTTCTGGTTGACGTCCTCGAACGACCCGTCGGACCGGACGCCGGCCGCCTTGAGCTCCTGCGACAGCAACGCCCGGACCTTGGCGTGGAGCATCGGCTCGATGCCGATCAGACGCTCGAGCATGGCCGGAGTCGGAGGCTCCTCCTGGGCGAGCGTGGCGGCGCGGCAGAGCCAGGAATCCACCTTGCCCCCTTGCTTCAGCTCACCCAGAAAGGCCACCAACGGCGCGAGCGGGTTGGCGGCCGCGTCCAAACGCGATCCGGACATCTCCCCTTCTATCTTCGGCAGGAGAGCGGCCGAGCAACCCGGTCGAAGGTCCGAAACTTTCCGTATCCTCAGCGCGTGAAGGCGACCGAGACGCCGGCCACCCACAGCTCTCCCTCGTTCTCCCTGGGCGGGACCGAGTCGACCAACAGCAGGGTTTGCAGGCGACAAGAGCCGTGCACCTTGCCGTCCTGCGCCCCGCCCCAGAAGCCGCCGAAGCCCGCGCGCAGCGGGATGGAGACGAGCCTCCAACCCTTCCAGTCCAGCTTGGGGCCGTCCGGCTGGTGCGTCTGGCCGGTCTCGTCCACAAACCGGAGCCGAAGAACGTTGCCGCTGCCGTCGCCGTGCACCCACAGCGACAGGTTGTGCGCGCCTCGCGGGAGAGCGATCGGAGCCGCCGGACGCAGCTCGGCGAAGCGCCACCCCTGCCCGAAGCGGTACCTCAGGCGCAACGCCCGATCCGTGCGGAACGGCAGGCCCGCGGGCGGAGCGCCGGCGTCCAGCGACAGCGTGGCGGGCACCTTGGCGTCGCCGTCGGCGATCCACCGCCATTGCGACGGCTCGAGGATCGGGATGCGCTCGAACCCGAACGCCGGAAGGGCCACCGTCTTCCCTGCGAACGCCACGGAACCCTCGAGCGTCGCTCCCGGTGCCGCCGCCAGGCCCGGCAGCCGGACGGCTCCGCCCGAGAGCTCGGCCTCAGCCCTGGTGCCGCCGATCCGCGCGGAGACCCTGACCGGCTCCGTCGGCACCTCCGATCCTGCGTCGAACAGCGCCCACACGCCGCTCGGGTCGGGCGAGGCGAACGTCACGCGGAACGGGTGCGCCGGGTGCCACGCCAGCGCCTGCCAGAAGGTTCCTTCGGGGAGGACCAGCCCTGCGCGCAGGCGCCACGGTTCCGATCCCGGAGCGCGGAATCCGCGCGCCCGGCCCAGCGCCCGGATCAGAGACGCCCGGACGGGGGAGGCCTCCACCGCGAAGACCGGCCGGCCGGTTTCCGAGGGCAGGGCCTCCACTCTCAGCTTGGACCCCTTCGGCGCGCCCGGCCACGCGAGCAGGGACGCCAGCTCGTCGGCGGTCGCCGCGCGGGTGCCGAGCGGAAGCCGCGGCCAGGCCAACACAGCCTTCGGCAACTTCGCCGGACGAACCACCGGCAGGGTGTCCGAGCCCGCCTTGGCGCTCCACTCGGCGGTCGCCGCCTGCCCGCCCTTCTCGAACAGCAGCACCCAGCGCGAGGGGTCTCCCTGATCCAGCCGCTTGTTGAACCTGTAGCCCGACAGCGCGCGGGCGGTCGCCTGGATGTTGTCGTAGGTGGGCTTGCGGCGCAGGTCGTGGTAGACGGTGCCGAAGTGGTGCTCGATCTCCTTCGGGTCGGTGCCGTCGTTCTTCCAGTCGTACCAGATCGACAGCGGCGCGCCGCCCGCCAGGTTGACCAGGTACTGCCGGGGCGCCCAGCGCGACTGGAGCTCCAGGTTCAGGCCGGAGTAGAGCTCGGAGTAGCCCCACTCCCCGCTGAACATCGGGATTCGCTTGCCCGCCGGGGCGTAGCGGTCGATCAGCTCCCGCAGGCGGAACCAGTCCGGCAGGACCGTTTCCGGCTGGACGCCCCGGTAGGGGTGCACCGTCACCGCGTCCCAATAGCGGAGCAGCCCCTTGCGGAAGCACGCCTCGAGGAAACGCCAGTCGAAGCCGCTCGTCGCCGGCCCCACGTACCACTCCTCGGGGGCCACCCGCCGGATCGTCTGGCCGACCTCCAGCGCCAGCGCCGCGTAGTGCTCCACGTTGGGCGTCGGCTGCCAGAAGAAAATGTTGGGCTCGTTCCACATCTCCCACAGCACGCCCTTGCCACGGTAGCGCTTTACTGCAGCCTCCACGAACCGGCAGAAGGCGGCGCGCGCCTCGGGCGTGCTGGGCGAGCCCTTCTGGTACAGGTCGTTGCCGTAGTCGAGGATGAACAGCGCGCGCAGGCCGTTCTTCTCCAGGCTCTGAACCAGCACGTCGTAGTTCGAGAAGTCGTACACGCCGCGCTGGGTCTCGATCTGGTGCCAGAAGAGGTCCATGCGCACCCACCGAAAGCCCGCGTCGCGGATCATCTCCGCTTCGCCGGGCGCGGGGTGCGTGAAGTGGATGTTGACGCCCCATCCGTTGGGCACGACGTCGTCCGGCAGGGGAAACCTCGCTCGGTAGTCCGATAGCGCCATCGCCGCAAGCAACGCGAGCATGCCTCCGAGTCTACGCCAAGCCGAAGCCCGGCGGTGCGCCGGATCGGAGCGCGGCTTGGCCCCACCGGACAATGCGTCGCGCTCCAGCTGAACGACTTTTCAGGATGCCGTGCGGAACGGCGTGGTTTCCTATGCCTGAGGGCAGTCGACAACAAGCCCCAAGGAGACAAGAGACATGAGCAATAAGGCACTCAACGGGTTTCTGAGCGTTCTGGCCACCGCCATTCTGCTGAGCAGCGTCGCGTTCGCGCAGGGCCAACCGAAGACCGGTGCGAAGCCGGCCGAGAAGCCGAAGGCCTCCCAGACGATGGCCGGCAACGAGAAGAAGGAGGTCGAGAAGGGCGAGAAGGGAGAGAAGAAGGAGCAGAAGGCCACCGCGACCTCCCACAAGAAGTGGACGAAGAAGCACACGGCCAAGAAGGCCATGAAGAAGGCGACGTCGGCTCCCAAGGCTGGCGGCAAGACCACGTCTGCTCCGAAGAGCCCGGATTCGACGAAGACCGCTCCGGCCCCCAAGACGACGGGCAAGCCGGCTCCGGCTCCGAAGAAGTGACGATCGGCAGCTAACACTCCCCTCCCAGGCCCCGCGCCCCGGACTGGTCCAGCGGACCACAATGGGGGCGGGGCTCTCTCTTTCTATGGAAACCGGAACCACCGACGGCGGGCGCGACCGGATCCTGGTCGTGGACGACGAGCGGTCCTTCGCGGAGGCGCTGGCCGAGGCGCTTCGGGACAGCGGCTTCGACGCGACCATCGCAGGCGACGGGGCCGAGGGCCTCCGTCTGGCGCAGGGGCACGACCTTCTGATCGTGGACGTGATGATGCCGGTTCTGAACGGCTACGAGACGGTCCGCCGCCTGAGGGCCGCCGGAGTGGACACGCCGGTTTTGTTTCTGACCGCGAAGAGCGATCTGCCGAGCGTCGTGCGCGCGCTGGAGCTGGGTGGGGACGACCACATGGCCAAGCCATTCCGCCTGGCGGAGCTGGTGGCGCGGGTTCGAGCGCTGCTGCGTCGTGCCAAGCACAGTTCGGGATGCCTCCGCTTCGCGGACCTCGAGGCCGACGCCATCCGCCGGCGGGTCGACCGGGGCGGCACGCCGGTGGACCTTTCGCGAACGGAGTTCGACCTCCTCTGGGCGTTCCTCTCGAATCCGGGGCAGACGCTCAGCAAGGCGAGGCTCCTGCGCGAGGTCTGGCAGATCGACGACCCCGCCGCGGAGAATCTGGTCGAGGTGTACGTGAACCACCTTCGGGCGAAGCTCGAGGCGCGGGGACGGGCTCGGCTGATCCACACGGTTCGCGGAAAGGGCTATGTTCTCAGTTTGGAAGCCCCGAAGCCATAAGGCGCGGCTCGCCTGGAGCGCGGCGGCGATGGTCGGCCTCGTGTCCGCGCCGCTGTTCGCAGCGATCGTGCTGCTGATCCAGGCCCAAGGGATGAACAGCCTGGAGCACGAGCTGCGCCGCACCGCGGTCAACGCCTTGTCGAGGCCCCTGAGCCAGTTCGACTACGAGGAGTTCCGGAGGGACAACCCGGACATCGAGGTGGCCATCTTCGACGAACGGGACGACACCGTGCAGGGCGCATCCTCGTTGGTGGAGGACCCGACCGAGGGGCTGGAGCGGCTGCCCGGGAAGATCGTGTACGGCATCCGGCGGGGGGATCGAATCGTCGTGTTCCGCATCGGCACGCGTCCGGTCGACAACGCGGCGCGCCATGCGGCCTTCCTGCTGGCCGCGCTATGGCCGGTGCTCGTGGCTGCCGCCGGGGCGATCGGCTACTGGGCGGCCAGCTCCTCGTTCCGGCCGCTGGAGCACCTGGCCCTGCAGGCGATGGAAGCCAGCGTCGTCGGCTCCATGGCTCGCCTGGACACGCAGGACGAGGCGGAGTTCCGGCACTTCACCGACCAGCTCAACGTCCTGTTGGAGCGGATCGGAGAGGCCTCGCGGCGCGAGGAGCGGTTCGCCGAGGACGCCGCGCACGAGCTGCGCACACCGCTGGCCACGATGCAGACGCGCCTCGAGGGCCTGCTGCTCCGCGAGCGTTCCCCCAAAGAGTATCGGGATGCCGCCGAGAGCCTGCTCCAAGAAACCGAGCGGATGATTCGGATCGTGGAGATGCTGCTGGAATCCGCGGGACGCCCTGCGGCGGAACGGGCTGCCTGCGACGGCGCGAGGGTGGTGTCCCTCGCCGCGGAGCGATGGCGGCCCAAGATGCGGGAGCACGGTCTGGAGCTCGCGTGGAACGCGCAGCCGCTGTCCGTGGGCGCCTCGGAGGAGGAGTTCTCGACCATCGTGGACAACCTCCTGTCCAACGCGTTCAAGTACGCCCGAACCTCCGTTCGGGTCCGTCTGGCCGAGGAGGACGGCCGGGCCCTGCTGTCGGTGCAGGACGATGGGCCCGGCATTCCCGCCGCGTTCCGAACGCAGCTCTTCGATCGGTTCTTCCGGCTCGATCCGTCGCGCAGCCGGTCCTCGGGCGGATCCGGGATCGGACTGGCAATCGTCCGCCGGCTGGTGGAAGGGCGCGGGGGAAGCATCGCGGTCGAGGACGGCCCCGGTGCGAGCTTCCTCGTGCGCCTCCCCCTCGCGAGCCACCCTTCCGGCTCGGATGGCGGGCCTTAGAAGAACGTCCCGAACACCCAGCCGGCCAGAGTGGAGTAGACCACCACGAGGCTGACGAAAGCCACCGTCTTCTTGGCTCCCATGATTGTCCCGAGAACGAGCATGCTGGGCAGCGAGAGCGCGGGGCCCGCCAGCAGCAGGGCCAGCGCCGGACCCTTGCCCATGCCGCTGCCGATCAGACCCTGCAGGATCGGAACCTCGGTGAGCGTCGCGAAGTACATGAACGCACCCGCCACCGACGCCAGAAGGTTGGCCCGGAGAGAGTTTCCGCCGACGGCGGCCTGCACCCACTCGTTCGGAATCAGCCCCTCGTGACCGGGGCGACCGAGCAGGAGCCCGGCGACCAGCACTCCCGCGAGCAGCAGCGGCAGAATCTGCTTGGCGTAGCCCCAGCTGGTCTCCATCCAGTGCGTCGGCTCGCCCTCCCGGCCTGAGATCGCCCAGCTGAGGCCGACGGCGCCGGCCGCGAAGGCGAGGAGCGACAGGTGCGGCAGGGCCAGCGCCAGAGCGGCGGTCACCACCGCGGGAGGGGCGAGCCGGGCCAGCGGAACACGCAGATACCGGACCAGACAGTACAGCAGCAGGAGCCCGAACGCCGAGGTGATCGGCCACTTGAGCGTGTAGATCGTGTACCAGAGACCCTGCTGGACGTCCGGTTTGCCCCAGTTGGCGAACACCAGGATCCCGACCATCGAGGCGAAGTACACGGCCGTCTGACTGAGGGGACGGCCGCCGTCGGGCTCGGCCATCGCCGCCTGCGCCTCGAACTTCGCTTGCTCCTCCTTGTGGAACAGCAGGTGCATGGAGAGGCCGATCAGCACGCTGAAGAAGACCGCTCCCACGGCCCGCGCAACGCCCAGCTCGAAGCCCAGGATGCGGGCGGTGAGGATGATCGCCAGAACGTTGATCGCAGGACCGGAATAGAGGAACGCCGTCGCCGGGCCGAGCCCCGCACCCATCCGGTAGATGCCGGCGAACAGCGGCAGCACGGTGCACGAGCAGACCGCGAGGATCGTCCCCGAGACTGAGGCCACGGCGTAGGCCAGCGTCTTCTTGGCCCGCGCGCCGAGATACCGCATCACGGACTCCTGGCGCACGAACACGCCGATCGCGCCGGCGATGAAGAACGCCGGCACCAGGCAGAGCAGCACGTGCTCCCGGGCGTACCAGCGCGTCAGGTGGAGAGCCTCGAACACCGCGTTGTCGAAGCGCGGGGTTCCGACGGGCAGGAAGAAGAAGGCCAGGAAGACGGCAGCGAGCACCGCCAGCGTTTTCCACTCGTGCTTCCAGTTCATGCTCTTAGTTTACCATTTGGCAAAGTAGCCAAATCTATCCCTATGCGGACGGTTTCCGTTCGGGCGGCTCTCAGGCCGCCTTGTGCACGTAGTAGAGTGCGGCGAGCAGCGCCGCACCGCCCAGGACCCTGCGGAAAGCGAGCGAGGCGCTCTGCGCCCGGCGGTTCTGGAGAAACGCTTGGACCGCGCCGATCGACCCGCCCGCGGCCACGACCGTCAGCCCTTGGCCGAGGCCGAACGCCGCCACCAGCCCCGCGCCCGGAAGCCAGCCCTGGTGCCCCGCGCGGAAGCCGGCGCCCAGCACCGGCGCCAGAAACGCGAAGGTGCATGGTCCGGTCGCAGAACCGAAGAACAGACCCGCCAGGAACGCCGCCCGCTCGCCTCCGCCCCGGAACCTGGTCAGGTTGGGAGAGGAGAAGTCGAGCCGCACGACGTCGAGCAGCGCCAGGCCGACGAAGGCCAGCACCAGGGCCACCAGCCAGTTCGCTCCGTTGCCGAGATCGCCGGCGATCCGCCCCAGTGCGGCCGTCACCGCGCCCACCAGCGCCACGCTGACGACCAGACCGAGCGCGAACAGGCTCGCCACGCGATAGGGCCTCGCCGAGCCCGCGGACGCGTCCCGCGAGAGGAAGGCCACGAGCAGCGGGATTCCCGACAGGTGGCAGGGGCTCAGCACGATGCTGGCCACGCCCCAAAGAAAGGAGGCCGCCAAGGCGAGGCCGAAGCCCCCCTCGACGGCCCTCGTCAGAGCCTCCATCAGCCCGGTCACAGGCCGACCCCGAGCTCCTTGAATTTGCCGACGATCTCCTCTTTGGGCCAGAAGCCCACGTGCCGGAAGAGCTCCTTGCCTTCCTTGTCCAGGAACACCTGCGTGGGGATGCTCTCGATTCCGAAGCGCTGGGCCACCTCGGGGTGGACGCGCACGTCGTAGAACAGCACCCTGAGCCTGGAGCCGTAGTCGTGGCGCAGCTCCGCCAGCACCGGCTGCATCGCTTGGCAGGGGATGCAGCTCTCCGAGCCGATCTCGACCAAGGTCGGCAGCTTCTGCTCCGGGCGGGCCTTCTGCTCGGTCCGCGCGGCGGCGGGGGGCGGAGCCTCCGGCGCCGGGCTCCGCTTCATCCCGACCACGACGGCCGCGGCCAGGAGGAACGCGGCGAGAATCCAGACGGATCGGCCCATGCCGGCGTCAGCTCCCCAGCCCCTGGAGCTTGTCCGCGACGAGGCCGGCGGCCTTGGCCACCTCCGCCTCTCCGAAGTCGAAGTTGTAGCCCTTCTCCATCGGCATCTCGCTCGTCAGGACGACCTGCACGTCGACCGGAAGGCCGGCCGACTCGAGCGCCTTGCCGACGCAGCGCACCCCGCACCCGTCGATCGCCACGCGCACGTCGGCCGCGCGGGCGGCGTCCACGAACGTCGAGCCGTTGGGCATCTCCAGCTTGCCGGCCACGCCGACGGCGCAGAACATCTTGCCCTGGCCCAGCTGGGTGAGCCTCCGGGCGCAATCGTTGGCAACCTGCCCGACGTTCGATCCGCCGGAGCAGGCGAGCAGCATCACGTTGTTGGAACCGCAGCACTGCGACATGGTTTCCTCCTCGTTCTCCTCGTTCAGCGAGCCTTGGCCACCAGCTCGGCGATCTCCTTCGCCGAGGGGACCCGTCCGGTCACAAGCACCCTGCCGTCCACGGCCAGGGCGGGGGTCTGCATGACCCCGAACTCGATGATCTTGCGGATGTCCTCGATCTTCTCGAGCTCGGCGTTCCAGCCTTCGGCCTGGTTGGCCTGTTCGGCGGCTTGGAAGAGCGCCTTGCACTTGGGGCATCCGGTGCCAAGAATCTGAAGCTTCATCGTTTGGTCGCCTCCAGGGTCATTCCGCGCGCCTCGAGCGCCTCGGAGAGGCGGCGCGAGACCACACCGTCCACGCACTCGACGAACGAGTTCAGGCAGGGAACGAGCAGCGTGTAGAACACCTGCTGCCCGCGCCTCTCGTCGCTCACCAATCCGGCCGACTTGAGCACGGACAGGTGCTTGGACACGGTGGTGAGGTCGCTGCCGACGATGGCGTGGATCTCGCAGACGCAGCGCTCGCCGTCGAGCAGAAGGTCGAGGATCATCAGCCTGGTGGGGTGGGCCATGGCCTTCAGCACGGCGGCGCGCTGGGCGAAGACGGCGCGGTTCATCGTCCTCCATTCTACCAGAAGTTTTGGTCAAATCGCCAACTGATTCCGCGGGCGATCCCCCAAGACCGCGGAGTGCTGGGGCGGCCGTATTGGTTGGACCCGTGCCGAGAGGCCGCTCGGAAGTCTCCGAGCCGAGAGTTCGGCATTTGGTGCGCATCGTCCGAGCGCCGCTAGGAAGACGGCGGGCGGGGCCGAAGGGCCCCGCCCGCCACGCGCCCGTTGCGCCGGATCAGGCCGCGAGCCTCAGGCGGG